>Ga0187893_10006699_pt1 | contig 19501 bp, 32 predicted proteins | sample MA1701074metaG_FD_139574 | JGI IMG/M metagenome (GOLD analysis project Ga0187893, IMG submission 139574) | White microbial mat communities from a basaltic lava cave in the Kipuka Kanohina Cave System on the Island of Hawaii, USA - MA170107-4 metaG ... | reverse complement strand
TATAATCGTCATCAGTTTCTAAATTGCGTTTAAAATTGAAATCATCACTAGAAAATGAATAAACACCGAAAAGTGAAGGATAACCATCAATGAAATCTGTACCCTCTATACTAGAAGGTACTGGCGCAAATGAGCTAGATATATCACATACACAATCATTTGTTGCTGATTTAAATATTGCACTATATTCATCTCCAAGACAGACTGATGATAATGTTGTATATTCCAACATTCCAGCTGATTGATCTATTTCTGATCTAGAAATAGCACTTGTAAATATCTGATGAGTAACAAATGATATAGATTCATGATCACTCATTGAGATTATATCAGGATCTAATCCATTGCCATATTTCTTGTATGGTAAAGAATTGTAAATCAATATTTCATCACCAATTGTATCAATATCAAGATGTGCATTTAAGCTTTCTGGTGTTATATCTTCTGGATATATACATTGGCCAAATTCAAAATCCCAAGGACGTAATTGATATTCAGAACTGGTGAAATCAGTTTCAAGATTTGCCATAAATATAAATCTATGGCCTGGGAAGAACATATTATCTTTATCAATTTCGAGGGATGGCCTTCTAATTGCTAGTTTATCATTTGATATATCATTGTTAGTTAATCCAGGTGATGATGTATAATGTAGGTTACTATTAGCCATTCTAATAATTGCATCAGTTAAATGCGATAATCTAAGATTTTTAATATTGGAAAGATCTAATGCTCCAGTACTAATTGGAGTATTTTCAAAATTACGTAAATAATAATATCCAATACCTGTCATTAATGAACAAGGTCTGCATCTTACTATTTCTGGTAATTTTAGAATTCGATCTACAATAATATCTTGATTAACTCGACCTTTAAAACAATTATCAGCTATATTATTTGTATCGTCACATAATTTTTCTCGATCATCAATAGTATGATCAAAATCTCTTCTTCCATTTGCTATTATTCTGTCTTGACCAAATTCTGTGAATTCACAGATATCTTCAGTTGGTTTATTTGGACTTACTCGCAATAAGGATTCTATCAATGGATCTGATGGCAAATCATGCGTTCCATCTAATGCTTTCCATGCTGCATGTTCTTCTTTTAATCCTCGCAAAATTTCATCACGGAGAGCAAAATCTGAATCTTTAAATCCTCGCTTGAATACATCTTCATTACATCCATCAGAATTTATTGGGATTATTGGGGGCAATGTTTGTAATTCTCCTAGATCTGTACCAGGAGATTGAGATATTTGACCTCCTAAACACATGTCAGTAACCGAATAAATATCAGTTAATTGTACAGTAAATATTATTTTTCTTAAGATTGAATGAAATGCTTTCAACTTGAAAATAAAATCTAATAAGAAATCCAACAATTGACTATTTGGAGCTTCACCAGACATTCGATTCAACAATATTTGAATATCAAATCTATTTGATCTTAAATCTGATAAAGACGGCGGCAATATGATCTTTTTGCGTTTATAAGTAGCAAAAATGAATAATTTCTGATTATTAAATTCTATGAAATGATCAAATGTTATACGTATTATATTCTTATCAAAGTCGTATGACACACCATATTTGGCCAATGGCGCATCATCTGTTAATATATCATCTATTGTACCAAGTCGTTGAGTAACTAATACTTGTGAATAACCTACAGTTGGTTCCGTAATAGAATCTTGCAAAGGTTGTGAGATTATGAACCCGTCACTAGTAGATGGGCATACGGTACTCATTAATCCTTCGGGATCAAGATCAATTCTATTTAAAAGATCATTGAATTGAGAATCTGCAGATGATCCATTATCTACAAGCCATGCATCAATAGTTATATCACTATCTGGTCTAAATAGAAGTGGAATATCGATTCCACCAAACCCATTAGTAGAATAATTTGCTAATAAAACTTCAGTTTGACATATTGTCTGAATGTCTATAGGACTGTTTATTTCGCCAGGTCCAACAAATTTCTTATCGTCGCGTTGATACCATAGATTGACTATATCAATTGTAAATCCAAATAATTCAAATAATTCCCTAATAACTCTTTTTGATCCTTTAAGTTGTTGTAAATGACGTGCATTTCTTAAAACAGCTCTGCGAATTTTGTCTGATGAGCCCGGGAAAAATGGTAAATCCCATCCTAATAAATATGCTAAATAAGGCATATACTGCGCTGGAATTCGCTCAATGAAATTTATACCATATAATAAAGATTGTTCATCAAAAATATCATTCAGCGCATCGGCAAATGGCCTATAAAATTTTACAAGGTTGTCTTTATCTAGCGGTTTGCCTTCAAAATAAACATCTGGTGTTTGTTCAATCATCATTTGATGAATTTCACCTGGGTGGGCTACGATCATTGAGAATCGTGCTAGACGTTTATCATTTATATCTATGCAAAATAGTTCATTTTCTGGTGTAAATACCCTATTAAAATAATCGCACTGCCAACTAAATCTGTAATTACCATATGGTTTTAATTCAACAGTTGCTATAGTAAATGAACTTAAATCGTAATAATCAAATCCTTGATAATAATCTATTCTATCTCTGGGACCTGATGCTGCAATAACTCCTCTAATTTGAGTATATTCAAATTGATCACCAGGTTGAGCATCTGAAAATTCTTTTAATGCCCCGGTTTCTTTGTCAAAGAAGGGTAATCCAGTAATATCAATTTTAACATTTAATAATTCTTGGGTTGATACTGATCTAGTAAATCTTTCAAAGTCTGGAATGAAGATCCCTTTATGTTCAAAACCAGCAACTGGAACTAATCCTGGTGCATCTTCTATGAAGAATTTTAGATTAGAAATTGAAGAATTTGATATTTCTGCATTAGAAATTGGATCTCTAGCAAATGGTACTACTAAAACTAGTGGTACATTGACAGGTTGGAATCCAGTTCTTGAACTGACTATTGGCCAATGCACGAATGATGGATTTTTGGTATCAGATATTTTAGCCATGTTATAAACTGACTGATATGTCTACTATATCTTTGGATTAAAAATATTATATATGAAATATCTAATAATATTTATCTTTGGTATGATACTTGGTTGTACATCTACACCAACTATTACATATCCTAAATTTGAATTTTTTACAATTGATAATGATCCTAATATAGGTAAAAATATATATACTATATATCAAGCTTTATTAGAAGGTGAATTATGTGTAGAAGGTGCATCAGGATGCATGGTCTATTGGAATGAAGCCAAATCATATGGCTATATATTAACTGCTTATCATGTTATTGATGACATTTATAATAAAGATGTCAATGGGAAAGTTCGTATAACATGGCGTAAACCTGATTCAAGTCAGGACAATTCAGAATTTGGAATAATTTGGATGGTAGACATTGATAATGATTTAGCATTAATAAAATCTAATGTTAGACATAAATTATTCAGAGTCATGAGCGACGATATTTATCAAACCATTGTCGATTCTTTTGAAAACGCAAGCGCAAATAATAAACCATTAAGATTGGTTATGTCCGCTGGATATCCAATATATAATCGAGTTGATGCACTATTAATATCAATAGGATATGTGGTAATATCAATCATAACTCTCGACAATTTACTAAAGAATTCAGGGTCATAAGCATGTAAAATTCCATTAGAATATTCAACATAATCATCATAGATGATTTAATACGTCTGTCAAAACAACCACGTATAATGAAACATTTCTTACATCTATAAAAACGCTCGCCCTCTTTAATCGAGCCCTCTCTATAGTAGAACTTGTGTTTACATTTCTTTTCTTTATGTGCCATTCTTTTCCTCATATTGGTTTGAATATGTCCGTAGATATGCTTCAATTAATGGCATCAAATTGCCATCAAGTATTGCATTAATACCACTAGATTTAAATCCAGTTCGGTGATCGGTTACCATTTGATAGGGTTCTGAGATATAAGTACGAATTTGATGACCAAATGATATATCTGGTTTATCACAACTTACTTTTTGCTTGTTATCTTCTAAAGCTTGAAGCTTCGAGCTAAGTAATTGAATTGCTTTCTTCTTGTTTTGTATTTGAGATTTTGATGATTGACATTTTACAAATAAACCAGTAGATTTATGTCTAACTCTGATAGCACTATTAGTTGTGTTCACAGATTGACCTCCAGGACCTTGAGATCTCATCACTTCTATCTCTAGATCCGAGTCTTTAATTTCTATATTAACTTTTTCATATATTGGTGTTAGATCAACAGATGCAAAACTAGTATGTTTCTTGTGATTAGAATCAAATTTTGATATATGACAAATTCGATGAACTCCAACTTCACTTCTTAAATAGCCATAAGCATATGGGCCACAAACTTCAATAACTGAACGTTTTATTCCGGCTTCACCCTCCATCCTGTCTTCAATAGATATTTTAAAGTTCATTTTTGAAAGCCATCGTAAATACATTCTTTCTAAATCTTCAGCCCAATCCATTGCATCAACTCCACCTGCACCAGCATGGATAGTTAATATGGCATCTTGATAATCATTGGGGTCAATAAATAGAGTTTTTTGTTCCAAATTGGCAACGTCATTTGTATAAACAAATACTCTATTAGTAATTTCTTCAATGATTGCGTGGTCATTAATTGATGCTAATCGTAATAATTCTAGATCATCATTCAGATTTTGAAAGAGTTTATCATATGTATCTATGATATTAAATGCTTTAAACTCTTGAATTATAGTTTGCGCGGCTTCTGGATCATCCCAGAAATTGTTAGATTCTATTTTTTGTTGTAAGATGTTTCGTTTAATCCGTTTATTAACGAGGCTAAAGAGACTCCTCGATTATCTTCATTTTATTCAACATTGAATTTAATATTTGATCTATTTCTTCTTTAATCATATAAACCTCATGTATTAGGGTCGCTTACTCCAGAGCCTTGAACTTGGTTGCATGCTCAGGATATCGCTTCTTGAGCTGCTCGACTTCGATCTTCAGTTCCTTTTCGCGATGGCTTATGTAGTCCCGAAGTTTATCCCTAAGCTCCTTAGCAAAAACATAACCAGCCAGAACGCCATCCTCGTCAACGGCCGGGACACCGGTTGAGAGATTCTCGTTTACTAACTTCTCAGCGGCATCGACGAGGGAATCATCTACCCGGACTGTCTTTACGGCACCGAGGGGTATGGGCCCGAACAGCTTCACTACGTCCATCGGTCTCTCATTGAGAAGCTGCTCTACGCACGTCTTTACGCGGTGCATGTCGAAGAGGGTGATGATGCCAATGGGCCTCTTATTCTCATCAACAAGCAACGCAAACCCCTGCTCGCGAAGGTGCGCGAGGGGCTTTGCGAGCGGATCGGCCTTGCTTACCGTCTTCACGGTCCGCATCAGCCGTTCGACCTTCATACCTGCTTCCGTTTCTTTAATCATATAAACCTCAAATATTAGGTATCAACAGATATTATGATCTCAAAATCATTTACGCTCCTCAGGTTCACCACATATATTGCATCCATAATCTTCATCGGTATATTCACATTGATTATTTGGACTTTTAGGACACCACCATCCTAAATCTTTCCCACAAACCGCACAATTAGCGCCTCCATATTTAGTTTTTTGTGTTACACATCCTTGTATGGAATGTTTAGAATATAACTTTTCAAGTATGATTTCAGCTTTTTTGATTCTTGTACGGAGATCTTTTTGATTCTTAGTCATAGTTTAGCTAATTCCTTATTTGAATATGATGGATTATTCGTAACTTCTTCTAAGACATTTAGAAAAGGTGGTAATTCAATTGGTGTTAATATGTCATCAACTTCAATCTCAAGTATAATTAAATTCTCTTTTAAATCTTTAAAAATATCTAGTTCAAAATATTGATTTTTCCATAAGAAACACCGACGAGTTTTAATGATCGGTCGATATCGATAATCTGCTTCATCTAATAATACAATATATTCATCTTGAGATATCTTATATTCGACTTCAATATTACCTAAATTTGGAGACCACCAACATGGTGTTTTACGTGTTAGATAATAAGTAAAATTTCCATCTTGACCACGTTTACGAATTCTATTAGTTGAACCATCAGATTTCAAATAAATCTGCTTTATAAAGACATCTTGATAAGGAACTGTCCATTTATCTATGTTTAGAGATTTTATTAAATATTTATGTTCTAATTCCAATGGTTGTTCACTTACTATATTATTTATAAGTTTAATTAATCTAGATACTTTACCATCAAAGTCAGTATTGTTATCAATTACGCGAAGATGAGGATGACCCAACCATGCACTTTGAATTTTATGATCAAGTTCAATAGCTTTATCTGGTGTTTCCGTTCTAACGCGATTGTTGTGATTATAATGATCTCTTGCTCCATCTGCTGCAGTTATCATATGGAAGACCGCATCATATCGCTTATCTCTAATTTCTGGTGTATTCCAATTATTCAACATTAATATACTTTGCCACATATCAGCCGATACAAATGCAGAACCATCTAACATACCCCGATCACATATTATGATAGATGGTTTATCTGATGAACGAGCGAAAGCTTCGAATTTGTCTTCTAAGAATTGTTGTAATTGCATTAAATTGGATTGGAATTTAATTATTTGATCAATTGAAGCGTTAATTAATGAGCACCCATTAGAAAATAAAATTGTAGCTGCTTCTGGCGCAGAGAATACATTAAATCCTAATTTTTGGAAATGATTACGTATATGAGGAATTGCTGTTGATTTTCCTCCACAGGGACCACCAGTCAGAACTATTTTATATATTCTATCCATTCTTGTCAATTATCCTCTTTTTAGCCAGAGGTAAAATACTAGTAAGAGTATTCCTATGGAAAATTGTCCAATGATCATTCCACCAATAGATTTAATCATTAAATCACGTCCACCATTCTCATTCGCCATTAACATTGTACCAACAATTTTTATTGGAATAACAGCCAAAAATCCAGCAATAAATGGTTTATATTTCTGAATGAAATAACTTATAATTAATATGATTATTGTAGCAATTAATGTCCACATCATTTATACTCTATTATGCGTTTCTCTAATTTATTAAAGAATTGAGGATCGGATGAAGGTAGATATTCTGATTTCACATGTCCATCATCAAACATTAGAATTTTATCATCATAAATTATTATCGATGGATAGCTAGTAAGCCGATGTGTATCTTGATCACATGGCATAAGTATAGTATCATACATCTTCCAATTTTTGAATTTCTTTGACCAATCATCAATTACATCTCTGAGTGTCGGTGATTTTTCTATTTTGCGCATCATACTCTCACAATCTCTAATTAGGGGGATGATATCATAAGCACTACAATATATCCCCATATGCGAGTATGTACTAAATCCAAGAGTACTAGTAACTATTCCATCCTGATTACATAATCGACATAACGTTATTGCGGCTTCTTCAAGCCCTGCAATATATGCTTTGATGACCGTTATTTGACATTTAACACATACAATTTTAGAATGTGAACACACTAATTCTTTAATGATTTGATCTAAGTGTTTCATAAACTTTGAATATATCTTTTCTCAGGTTTTCAAGCCGTTTTTTAAACTTACGGAAGAATTCAGGATCAGATGCTTGTAATCTAACTGTTTTTGAATCTCGAATATTTTTATCAATTATAATATTTGATGATCATATCTCACCAATATTTGCCGATATTTGCAATTTAAAATAATTAATAAAGAGTAGAATATCGGTATGACCACCATTTATTACTATATATTCTGGGAAATTACCTTCAAGCCATTTATTAATTATTTGTCGTAGTTCTGTCTGCATAAAGTTCTTCTAATGAATCTAATTCCCGTAACATTGCTGCAAATGTTGCTTGAATTTGCCTCAATCGCTCATATGGATCATTAATACAACAATCAGGCGGGCTAAATGTTAATGATCTAGCATTATTTATCAATTTTCTTAAATTTATAAAGTTCATTTAAATCTCCTTACACAATCATGACCTATTAAAACTACTTTAAGTATGAATTCTAATTTTTCAAATAATTTAGGATCTGCTGCATTAATAACTTCTTCATATCCTATATTAATAGTAATATTATCTCGAAATACAGATCCTATATAATAGAAATCTTTTAAGTATAGAGCACATCCATCGTCCCATACCTTTATGTAATAATGTTTTGAGAAAATTGGATGTTTCTTTAACCAATCATTCATCAATGTTTGAAACATAATCATTTAATGCTCAAATATATTATAATATGAATTTCATTGAAAAATTATCACTTCTAACAGAACAAGAAGTTGGAGACATATACGAACATTATCGTCTCACTGCAGCTGGAGTTACTGATACTACCACTGGGTTTTGGTATTTTCTGCGGAAATACGAGGGCAAAGAAAATCCATATTGGTACAAGAAAAAGAGATTAGATCCGACTGAATCGAATCCAGAGGGAAAGATTGTTGAATATTATGTTGGATTAGATTTACCATTTGTAATACCTCGACCATGGATTAATAGACTTCGTCGCAGATTAGGTAATGAATAAGTATATAACTTGCTTGGCGTGTCGTCAAATTGCTAGTGAAATTATTACATGTTCAAATTGTAATCATCAAATCTGTAATCTTTGTGGCATTAAACAAAATAATAAAATTTATTGTAGATGGTGTATCAAACAATCTAAGAAGTTGGCAAAACCATGATCTCAGCAATTGCTTGTTTCTTAAGCTTTTTAGGGTAACCCTTTGTCCACCATTCTGCCCAATGCTGGGTACATAAATTTCGTGGGGTTGAGTATGTAGCTTTTTCATTACACTTCTTACATTTTGGATGTGCATTAGTCATTGACTTTGTAGTTTTCAAATTCAGAATCTTATCGCCACGTAATGCAGTGATTTCAGTGAGAAGTGGTCCACTATACTTGATTACTTTAACACCAGCTTCTGAGAACATATGTTTCGAATGAGAACCTGATTCCAACCATTTCTTATTACTTTCTGTATCATTACGAGCTATCAAATCCCAGCGCCAATCAATTACAACCTTTTTAACGCCACTTTGGATAATAGCACGGCAGCAATCAGCGCAAGGCATACCTGGCGTATACATCGTGCAACCATTAGTTGAAATACCCATTCGAGCAGCATTAAAGACCGCATTAGCTTCGGCATGAGTATAATAAAAATATTTAGTTGGGCGAGCATTTCTTTTTGAAATGTTATCATTTACGCCACGTGGCAAGCCATTATAGCCAGTTGATCGAACTTCATTATAAGGTCCTACAATAACAGCGCCAATTTTTGTAGATGGGTCTTTGCTTTTCATAGCTACAAAATACGACATCGACATAAAGTATTGATCCCAATTAATTTTACTCATTTTTTTTGCTTTCTATATGCCCAGTTAGGCTAAGGAGTTCTTCAATACAATTATCAATATGATGTTCTAATTTCTTAAAGAATTGAGGATCTGAGGCGTACAATCGTGGCAAATTTTCTAAGCTACATGCTTGAGCACTCAGAGGAGGTCTAAGACTCATGTCTGCTGGTATTAATCTAATATAATCATTGTATATAAAACCTATAAAATGATAACGCCATCTAATTGAACCAGAATTAAGCAATTCAAAACAATCAAAATATGCTACATAATCTGGTATAACATAACAACCTTCAAATTCTTTAATGTAATCACTAACTATGTCAATTAGATTCATATTCCCAACATCTCATTAAGAAGATTTCTCTCTGAATTTTTAAAATCGAGCTGCCATTTCTCAAAGCGTTTACTACTACCATATACATATTCAATAAGTTTACCCAATTTTGTAAAAAATTTAGGATCAGAAGCATGGATTGATATACCAAATCCTGAAATATAATCCTCATAAATAAAAGCCACATCTATGGGTAGACAACATACTGTAATCAAGCCCATAGAATTTCTGGGTTTATCTTCAGGATTTGTTGAGATCCGTACATCTTTAAAGATCCTTACGTTTTTGCGTTCTTTTAGCCATCTGTTTATTAAGCTGAGTAATGTTGGAAGTACCATTATGATATCCTGTATAAATTTCAATGAGCCACAAATTAATTAAATTTTCGAGATTCGCCATTTTGATTTTTAGATGCTATCCAAAATACACATGGCACTGCTATATCTTCTAGTTCTTCCAGAAATCTATCTTCATCATCAGATTTTACAGCTTCAATAAGCTCCCAATACTCTTCAGTTATTATTCCCAAGACTTCATGCTTTGAGCTAAAGCTCTCTGATCCATGTTGTCTCATTCTGCGTAATATTTGATCTTTTAAAATTTTAAGAGCTTCATCAATATGTTTTTCTTTAACTATAATTCTGTTAGACATATTAGATCCTAGATATAATCCTTTTTATCGTCTTATTTATAGACGAAAGAAGTTCTTTCTTGTTAGGAAAGTTAAAACTATTAATTTTCTTCTCTGGAATTTTATTACTTGTATTAAGCCAATCCTTGTATTTGTAAAGATCTTGTAGTGTCGATATTGCCATTGGTTTTAACTTTCGCATATTTACATCATATACACATTTAATTCTGGATAATTTATAAATAATATTCCATCTATAAGAAATAATATTCCATTTATAAGGAATCCGTGAAGGATAGTTTGTTGTTACATAGACATATACAATTACTTTAATATCTGTATTAGGATTACTTATGTTATCTCTATGTGATAGAACAACATCATATACAGTAGCATAATTCATCATCTTAATTCGACCACTGCCTCTTTTAAGGATTGCCATACAAAATCTCCAATGGCTTATGAACATTCAAGATTTGATTGTTAGATACTATGAAATGAGTACGCGGTTTTATTATTGATGCTATAGAACAATCACTATTATCAATAACATAAACGACATTACCATGTGTTTTAGATGGATGTATTCTCATAACTCGACCAACTATTTGGGTTAATAGCGTCTTACTTTGTGTTCTTCGACCAATCAAGACAGTTTTCGCACATGGCAAATCAGTACCTTCAGTTAATATCAAACATGAGATCAATATTTGAATATTTCCATATTTAAAATCATAGATAATATTTTTACGATCAGAATTGGCAGTAATTATTTGTGCATTGAACCCATTTAATGCATTATAGAAGAATTGAGCATCTATCAGATCTTTTGTAAATATAAGAGTTTTTCCAGCTGATTTGTGATTAGCATAATACCATTCTATCAAAGCTTTATTTCGATTTGAATCCTTTATGGTGTAAAGATCTATTGGTGCTAAATATGCTGCATTAGTTAATGCTTCTACAGATGTTCCATATATTACATCATCAAATCCTAAAACCAACTTATCAAGTCTATAAGGTGTAGCAGTCAAACCTAACAATTTCTTATAATTTGCATTATTAAGAAATCTTTGAATGGTTGAAGCTGGAGAATGGTGACAATTGTGTACTAAAACATCATTTGCGAAAAAATTATGATTATCAGCTACACCAATATCATATGTCTCTACTAGTTCTCCAGTACGCTTGATGCTGACTATTTGGCCAGTAATTGTAATCGCCTTTTGTATGCAATTGCATGTTGAATTTTGCTCATATGTTTGACAACATGTTGTTAGACATTTAGTTGTCATATCTATTTGTAACTTAGATACATTAAGATATGAACCATTTGCATATATCTTGCCATTTTCTGTGATAAAAAGAGATTTGATGCCATCATTAGATGATATAGTAATTTCCCAAATCTCTTTCCTTCCCATATTAGTACGTGAGATTATCGGTTTATATTCAACTATGCCGTTTTTATTACTTAATACATGTGTTCCTATCGATTTACAAACTATATTTCCAATTGAAATCTTTGTTGGTTTCCCATTTACCAAGGCATCTATCATCGTGTCATATGGGAAGCATTCATCAAGCACTAATAGATCATAAGCATCCTGTGGTGGCGTGCTAAATAGGGAATTTACTGTAAATGATGGATGCTTTATATTACTTAATTCATCAGCAGCTTGAATTAATAATTCTGATCGATGCGCTGCCCACAATACCTTAGGATAAGATAGAGCCACTGAAGCAGCAGTTCGACTTTTGCCAGAACCTGTTGGCATTACTACTAAAGTGCTTTTGACTTTATCTAAAGATGATAAAACATCATTCCTTATTCGTTGTTGATAATTATATAACATTTTTTACATTTTGGACAGTTTATTGTTTCATTAGTAAATCTTGGTAGTCCACACCAAATTTCGCATAGAGATAGAGCCCAGATATTCTCATAGGATTCCTTTACATAATGGACATATTTGCCTAATCCTATTCGAGCATGTTTCATTTTAATGGTTTAGATAATTTTATACATTTATTGAGAAATTTAATTTGTGCCTCGCATATTGTTTTGAACATTTCAACAATTGTATTGGGATCATTTGCTGGGTTGGTTATGTCCATAGAGTAAGTTGCTGACGTTAAATGGGCCTTTGAACTGATTAACATCTGATTCTTTTTGACATAGATATGAATAGTTCTACCAAGAGGTAGAGTAATTTGTAGCCTCTCTCTATTATCATACACACTATCGGGATGATTTTGGTTTAAATGTGAAACTTTAACACCAATAGCTTTCAAAGAAACTTTTAATAGAGAAAGCATATTCATAGTATTTGATTCATTGTGTCATTAATTAATTTTAATATTCTAGGATTTCTACATTTTGATCTTCGTTCTATACGATATGCATGGCCTGTAAATGCAAGTGTTAGTAAATATTGAGGACGATAAACATTGTAAACTTTGTCTTCATATAAAAGACAATAGCGGTCATTGGGATCATAAAACATTGTACCTATAAATTCATCTTTATAATCAGTATCTCTAATTGTAATAAGAATATAAACATCATTATTTTGAAATAATCGACGCGAATTAATTAATGGTTGAGAATAGGTAGGCATATGGGGATAAAATCTTGCAATTGAATTATATATACTATCATCTCCCGGATTCAATTTATTTAATTCTAGAATTTCAATTCCAATTGCTGTCAATTCGTGACATTTCCTTGGTATTCTCAACATTTGATGTATCCCTGTTTCTTCAATTGTTCGATTTTTCTTTCATAAGCTTTTAACGAAGAAATAGGATATGTTTTACCAGTTTTACCTTTCTTTCCCAAAGAACCATTATATGTGTTAAACACTTGAAATGTTTTCTTATCATTTGCAATCAAAACATGAGCTTCAGCTTTAACTCCACCATGATCAAAATTTATAACTTTAGTAAATAGTTCATTATCGGTCTTTAATTTTGCCCAATTTATTGCCTCAGATGTTGATTCATGACTTTCAACTTCTGACTTATTTTGATTCTTACAATCATCAGCTTCATATATTATTCGCCCATCTGTATCAAACATTTTAGCAATGCGAGTGTGATGAATGCATCGTTTAATTATACCTGTTCCATTACATTTATCACAATTTGTAGAATTACAACATGAAGCTTTAATTGAAACCCATTGTTTATCTTGAGTTTCTATCTGATAAATTGTTTCATCAATTGAAAGATCACCATTAAATATTTGGATCTTAGATTGATTCATTTTTCCTCCATGATAACCATGCTGGTCTGAATTCCAAATCACCAAAGTTAGTAAATAATCGCCCAATTTCAGTTAATTTCTTGAATTGTTCTATATCTGTATTGTATATCATTTTCATTAAATCATATCTTGAATATGGTGTATTGGCTTGTTTTCTATACATCGCCCAAGCATCGGCATAGCTAGCAATTCCATGTGCAACTAATATCTCATCTAGATTTAGAGATATCTTATGATCAGTGAATTTTGATGCTATTACACATTCTTCAAGACTAGCTGAAACTTGTTTTGTCTGATTATATCGTTGTACAACCCAATCTTTAATAGATGTATGAATATACTTTGAAGCTGATTTTATTTGATTTAAAATATTTAATGAATTATCAATACGAATTTTGTTATTAAAATTCTTATCAGATAAGATCATTGCACACTCATCAAATGATACTATTGGATATAGAGACACCATTTGTGATCCAATGTGAGAAATTGTTGCCCATACACCTATTTTACATGTATTATCTAAAATTTGGATTTCCTGTGGTTCTAATATTGCTAAATCAGAATGCCCTGCCAATGCTTTGTAATAATACACATTTGATAATTGATTTTTAATATTCAATATGTCATTTGGAGTAATTATTGATTTAGTAGCATCAATTATGGCAATTGCAATATTACTCACTGTGTATATTACTACTCTGTTAATATTTGTTTTTAACAATCTGGCCATTGATACTTTAAACTTATCAATCATCAAATAGGATTGAGAATCTATTATTAAATAATTACCATCAATTCTGATATCATCAAGTTTTGTTATTCTATAAAGAGGGACATTCATATCTTAAGCCATTCTCTATATATAGAAATCATAGTCTTTTCAACTAATTTGAAATCTGGTTTTGGTGGCAAATCTGATTTTTCTACCAATTTAAATATTCTTGTATCTTCATCTTGTATAAATTTTAAGAATTCTTCGCGAGTGTATTTACCCTGCTTGATTGAAATAATTTCATTTCTATCATTTTCTGGTAAACGAACTACCAATTCACCAGTAGTCCATAGCAGTTCCGCCATTTTCAACAATCTCCAACTGGAGCTTGCTTGTTTAGTGTTATATCCATACTTCTCTACTAAGAGTTTCCCCTTAGCACCACATTTTGCAAGACTATTACCTTGTATGCGTTTTACATCGCTTTGTGCGAAGCCACCAAATGTAAATTTAAGATGTTTACCTAAGAAGCAATTCCTAATTGCTAATATTTTATTCCAAATTTCAGTAGATGATTCAATTACATCATTTGGATAGAATAATAATTCAACTTGAAGTGGGCTGCCCTTTAGACATAATTTTAAAAAGTGTCGAAGTTCATAACATTGAAGATCTATCGGAGATTCTTCAGTATATGACTCTATATTATTCAATCCTAAAATCTGAGATTCATTTGCTAAGAAAACTCCGCGATAGTCTACATCGCTTTCTGGAGTTTTAGTTCCATATGCCGCACTTCCAGCTCTAGCTAGAAAAATTGAATTTGTTTGCCATGGTCCTGGATTTTGAAAGGTGAGCATGTTAAATCCTAATTGATTAGATCATCAAACCCATGTAATTATGCCGTGATCACAATCAGAATTTGTATAATCTATACATACTTTATGTATTTTATGCGTTCCAGATTTTTCACATAGAAAAGATGTTATTGAATCATCCCAACCATCTAATCTAAGACGTGATTGGCACTTAACTTTCTTCAGGATTTTCTTTTGGAGTGTTTTCTTTTGGAGTGTTTTCTGGTTCATCTTTTTCCTCGTCATCTACTACAAATTTTAATTTCAATCCATTTATAACATTATCAATTTTACTAATTCTTTCATCTAAGCGTTTTTTCTCAATAGAAATAGATGATTTCGTAGAACGCAATGATCTAATAACTGCACTACGTATTTGTTGAACAGTAGCTTTATGGTCAAATAGATTTGCAGAAAATTCTCTCGTTCCTTGAGCTAAGCCATTTACTTCTAACAAAATAGAAGATAAGCTCTTAGCATCATGATCATACTTTAATGATATACTAAGATTGATTGGTCCAATAGTAGCATTCATACCGCGTGTATTAGCTGTACCATCAAATCCAATATCATTCCATAATTTCTTAACATAATTGGAGATCATTTTATCATTTTGATATCTCTGTTCATGTTCAGAACATACTCTTCGACCAAGTTCAATTTCTATTAGACATTCCTTATGATAATTCTTCTGCCCATACATACCACATTCATTACAATGTCCGTCATGTGAATATGTGCTATAATTAGCTATTTCTTTATTACACACATCGCAAAATATTTTAGTTGCCATTTATTTCTCCTATTTATTGTATATATAGGGATTCCATTCCTGTGCCAATTTTAAATTATGTTTATAACGCTTTATGTCAGAATCTGATGATTTTTACTTTACTATTGATGGACACTTAATTTTCATCTTCTTCATCTTCTTGTTCTTTAGACAATTTTAACGTTATAAACTTATCAAAAGAATAATGTTTATAACATTTAGGTTCTTCACCTTCTTTAGCATAACCAACTGATTGTTTGTCAACATCTACAACTAAAATGTCATGTTCATTATCAGTAAGATAAGTTGAGATTCCAAAACCAGTTAAATCCATTTCATTGTCACATGTCATCTCATTAAATATTATCCTAGTTAGATAGGGTTCATCATCCCATCTATCTTTACCACGTTTTAGAGCTTTTTGTAAAATTTTAGGGAGATCTTCTCCATCATAATGGGTGTATAAATATACCCCTTTACCAGATGATTCGTTACCATGTTGTACTACATAGACATTTGCTCTATCACCCATAGATATTCCTTTCTTCAGATCTTTGAAATGTTTCATGACATTCAGGTTTGATTAACTTCCAAATATATCTGCTATAATCATCACCATTCAACATAGCAAATAATATACCATGCAGATCTTTATCGTGTTTCAAAATAAACAAAGCGGATTCTTTACGTGAATTTGGTGGTTTAGGAACGGATGGAAAAATCAATTTAGCTCTATTTTCTATATCTTTATATTCATTGAGAATCTTATCTCTCTGCTTAATATACCATTGTATGAATTCATCAGGAACAGCTGATAAATCCATAACAATATCAGATTGCAATGATTCCCATATTCCCTTTATAGATAAACCAGTTAATATCTTATGAAGAATCATATATTGTTCATATTTTAATTTAACTCTAAGTCCATTAGAGTATCTACCCACGAAACCTTCTACATTATCAACTTTAGTGGCTAAATCAATTGATGAAGGTGATTTAATTTCAAATTCAATCGAATTATAGCCATTCAAATTAGCCCATTCTTTAGTACGAGCATAACTCCAATCTTCTCCAGTTTTATTGTTGACAACACCCAACATTATAACTTCAGTGTCAGGATAGAAAACTACAATTCTATTCCATGGACCAATTAATTCAGCCAAATAAGTATTTTCCTTATCAAATCCTCTAGTATTGACTTCTAACCATTTATTCACATATTGAATTTGAGGATTATCCCAACATCCACGAGTAGTTGATTGCCATTTGCTAGCATAGGGATTCCAGAATATTATCATCATTGAACCATCATATTTATTAGATAATTCTGGAATTTCAGCTGGTAAAGCTTGAATTTGTGTTTCTGGCATTTCTCCTAGATTATAGAATTTAGGAAATGGTCTCGCAATTATATCGCCGTTATTATCTAATATTAATCCACGCGCCATGCGGGTTATAGGATTCCAAAATTTTTCAATTGTGGTCTTAAATGTATAATCATATATTGTTAATGGACCATTGTTTATTGCATTAAGATAACCTTCTTGAACTAAATTATCGAAATCATTCTTTTGCATGAAAATTACTCACTAATATTAATTTAATTATATCACTTAACTTTTCAAAGCATTGTGGATCTTCAATTCTGATTTTATGATTGAAATTATTTGTATGTCGACATTTTATTGTGATAATGTTTTGATATATGGCTGCTATATTGCATATTGGTAAATGAAAATGATAAATTAATATTTCAAAAGAAAGTGTCGGACCAATGGGAAGAAATTCACTCTCTGGAAATGACTTATATAACCATTTCCTGATTATCTCAATTAATTCAATAAATTCAATCACATGAATATTCCAATTTTTGAACTAATAGATTGAAATAATTTATAATACTCACTATTGATGGTTATTGGTACCTTATTTGTAAATTTTAATGATTCAAAATTGTCCAATTTGAAGTTAAAGATTTCACATTCTGAATTATTTAAGACAAATGCATCATCAACATTTATTAACATATTAACTATTGGAGTATCGGCATTTGCTGTTTTACGACCTACAATGCGTACATATAAAAGTGGTTTGATATTAGGATCATGCAACTTTTTCCCATCTAATTTATTTAACCAATTGCCTCGTTCTTCAACAAAGAACACTCTATCGATCTTTACTCCTGTTCCAATTGCTTCGGCAATTTTAGTGTGAATTGCAAATTCATCATCAGAGACTTGCTTATAACCTTCATTTATTTTTTCTGCAACTTTCGTCTCTATGAAAGAATCCATTTTATATTTATTATAAAATTGTTTAATTTGTGATTGTCCAATACTGCCGATTCTACCCCACTTTATTGTGACATGTGTATTAGAATTTGATTCATATATCCAAAATTTATTTGATGTACCTAATGTATTTACATATATCATTCTAGCGCCTTAAAAAGTTTAAAACATCATGAAAACATTCTGGGTTACTAATGCTAAATTTTTGAGTATTAATAGTTTAAAGAAGATAATTAATGTCTTAGCAGGGAATGTGACAAATTTATGGCTTAAGAATTCTCATAGGACCTTCTTATAGCACTTCCATAATCTAATAATTCTCCTAGTTTTTCAAAGAATTGAGGGTCGGCCATCTGAATTTGATAATCTTTAAAATTTAATAATCGCAAATAAGCTGTACCGATCGCGTGCTTCCATTCCCAAATTGTTCCAATCCATTTATCATAAGAAAAGGAAAGTCCATGAACAGAGATACCAGTAGGTAGTTCAAAGATCATACATGCATAATCATCAATATATGTTGATAATTCAGATCTATTTTCTTTTAACCATTGATTGATAATTTCAAGAAATTCACTCATATTTAAACTAAATTAGAAATTCCTCATTTTAAATTTATACAGCATTTATTACATCGTTTATATTTAATATTGAAGTATTTTGCGATAAATCAATTTTAATTATTCTAAATTCATAACGTTGGGCTTGGTGCTTTCTACCATACCCATCTTTAAAATCAAAATTTCCATTATCGTTAGCTTTTTGTACTCTCTTTAGACCTCTAATAGCGAATAAAAGAGTTCGCCACCCATGTATACGGGTTTTAGACCATACATCATGAACTTCATCACTTGATTGTCGATATTGTGGTAAAAATTTGACCCATGGTTCAGCATAACCACCAATTACATCCCAATTGAATGTAAACCATTCATTGTTGCTTACAGGATGTAATGCACCATCAGGTTTACACCATTCACTTTGAGCGATTAACCTTCCTTGGATCACATAAACTGTATATTGACCATCTATCATAGAATTCCCCAATGTTGAAATGATACTTGCCGTGCATCAGCCAGCTCGTTCCCATTATTTTTTCTTGACTTCGATGAAGAATTGAATATCACAACTAATTAATCCACCACATCATCTTGGTAATCGGGATCGAGGAGTTCGTCAATTTTCTCCAGATGCAGAGATGTTTGATTAGACTC
>Ga0187893_10006698_pt1 | contig 19503 bp, 25 predicted proteins | sample MA1701074metaG_FD_139574 | JGI IMG/M metagenome (GOLD analysis project Ga0187893, IMG submission 139574) | White microbial mat communities from a basaltic lava cave in the Kipuka Kanohina Cave System on the Island of Hawaii, USA - MA170107-4 metaG ... | reverse complement strand
GCGTTGTCTCTGATGGTTCCCAGGTTGCTGCCGACAGGGGTTCCTTCGAAGGTGATTTCCGGGCCGTCAATGAGGATTTCCTCGATGACGACCGTGTCCGATAGCACCGACTTCCAGTCCAGACGCACAGTGGCGTTGTGCAGTTTGAATGCGCTGGGCGTCTGGAACCCTTTGGGATTGCCGACGGTCAGATCTTCCAGCTCGGCACGACCGGACAACAGAGAAATATCGGCATCGCGCAAGGTCACGCTGGTCTGGGTGATCCTCGGCCCGACCTGTTCCACACCACGCTTGATCAAGGAACCAAGCCACAGGTGGAGCGCTCCAACCAGAAGCAGCAGCACGACGACCAGCGCGAGCAGCATTTTCATCAAAAGGTTCATTCGGCAGCGACCTCCACGCTTTCCACGAAATAGTCGGTTTCGCCAAAGCAATTGCCGGGAATGCCACGGTACTCTCGATAGTGCAGGACGACCCTCTTTCCCAGCAACTCATTGACCTTGGTTGCAACCCCATCGTTCCACACAGTGAAGTTCCAGATAACTGGTGCGACTCCAGGGACGGTCGTCATGGCTAGCTCGCCTTCATATGTTTTGCAGAGCCATCCCTTTCGTGAAAACTTCTGGAGATAACCGGTGCGGTCGCCGTCCGAATAGCTCCAGTTGAAGACAATGAGCAGGTAGAACGAGACAAGGAAGAGCGAGGCGACGAACAAGCCGACTAGAATCGCCTTGATTCTAGACCACCAGGTTCGCATCGCGTTGGTCAGAGAGATGGTTGTCGGTGACAGTGTCATGGCGTCGCGCGAATGAGCCAGCCGTCACAGGTCCGGAAAGAGCCACGGGGCTTCGGTCTTGCGTCTGCGCTCATAGGCCGTGATGGCCGGTTCGTGGTGAAGACTGAGCCCGATCGAGTCGAGGCCTTTGAGGAGGCAGTCTTTGCGGAAGGGGTCCACGTCGAAGTGGTAAATCGTCCTTTCGGGGGTGGTGACGGTCTGTGCGGCGAGATCCACGGTGAGCCGGTAACCCTCCTTGGCGCGTACGGTCATGAAGAGCGTCTGGACCTCTTCGGCTGTCAAGACCACCGGCAGGATCCCGTTCAGGAAGCAGTTGTTATAAAAAATATCCGCGAAGCTGGGTGCGATGAGGCAGCGGAAGCCCTGATCCAATAACGCCCAAGGCGCATGCTCGCGGGACGAGCCGCAGCCGAAGTTGTCGCGGGTCAGCATGATCGTCGCCCCATTGTAACGGGGTTGGTTCAAGAAAAGTTCCGGATCCGGTGTGCCGTCCTGCTTCTTGCGCCAGTCTAGAAACAGTCCCTCCCTGAGCCCGGTCCGCTCGATGGTTTTCAAGAACTGCTTCGGAATGATCTGATCGGTATCCACGTTGACCCGATCCAACGGGGCCACAAGACCGATGAGTGTGGTGAACGGCTGCATGCTTTTAATAGTTAGGAGTGTTGAGTTGCCAAAGATTACGACCAATACCTGATATCGACGAAATGTCCCTCCACGGCGGCTGCGACCGCCATGGGGGGGGAGACCAGGTGGGTGCGCCCGCCTTTGCCCTGTCTGCCTTCGAAGTTCCGGTTGCTGGTGGAGGCACAGCGCTCGCCCGGCTGGAGCACATCGGCATTCATGGCCAGGCACATGCTGCAACCAGCCTCACGCCACTCGAAACCCGCCTCTTTGAAAATCTGATCCAGCCCTTCCTGCTCCGCCTGCTGTTTGACCAGCCCGGACCCGGGGACGACCATCGCCTGGACGCTTGGCGCCACCTTTTTCCCTTTTGCGTACTGGGCCGCGAGGCGCAGATCTTCGATCCTGGAATTGGTGCAAGAGCCGATGAAGACCCGATCGAGCTTGATCTTCGTCATGGGCGTGCCGGGGGTGAGGGCCATGTATTCCAAGGCATGTTCCGCTGCCTTGCGGGATTTTTCATCCGGCATCTCGCGGGGGTCGGGTACCTTGCCGTTCACGCCGGTCACCATGCCCGGGCTCGTGCCCCAGGTCACTTGCGGGGCGACCTCATCCGCGCGCAACTCGACGACCTGATCGAACTTCGCCCCTGGGTCGGTGGGTAACTGCTTCCAAGCCCTCACTGCGCGCTCGAACAGCTCTCCTTTCGGGGCAAGCGGTCGGTCCTTGATGTACAGGAAGGTGTGCGTGTCTGGAGCCACCATGCCGGCGCGCGCCCCGCCCTCGATGGACATATTGCAGAGCGTCATCCGGCCTTCCATCGTCAGGGCGCGGATGGCGCCGCCGGTATATTCGATCACGTGCCCTGTGCCGCCCGCTGTGCCGATCTTGCCGATGATGACCAGGATGATGTCCTTGGCTGAGCAGTGCCGGGACAGTGCGCCCTCCACCCGCACCTCCATCGTCTTGGGCCGCTTCTGGAGCAGACACTGAGTGGCCAAGACGTGCTCTACCTCGCTGGTGCCGATCCCGAAGGCGAGCGCGCCGAAGGCTCCATGGGTTGAGGTGTGTGAGTCGCCGCAGACAATGGTCATGCCGGGGAGAGTGAGCCCTTGTTCGGGTCCGATCACGTGCACGATGCCCTGCCGGACGTCATTCATGCCGAAGAAGGTAATCCCGAAGTCCTTGCAGTTCTGCTCCAGCGTTTTGACCTGTGTTGCGCTGACGGGATCAGCGATGCCGAACCGCCGGTCAGTGGTGGGCACATTGTGGTCCGGCACCGCCAGAGCGGCGCCGGGCCGCCGGGGCCGCCGCCCGGCCAGCTTCAGCCCCTCGAAGGCCTGCGGGGAGGTCACTTCGTGCACGAGGTGCCGATCAATGTAGAGGAGGGTGGTACCGTCTGCCTCCTCCCGCACGACGTGCGATTCCCAGATCTTGTCGAACATCGTTTTCGCTGCCACGGTGCGACTCCTAGAAAGCCTAATGATCGCTTAGACTTGTCTCCTTTTGCAACCCCGCCTGCCTAACAGCTCCTTGGCAACGCCGGTTTATCTGCTACCTTTGTGATCGAGCATTCGGACGGGAACACAGCATGACGTGACATGAGCATGAGAAGGAGATACCCTATGTTGAAACAACTCAGCGCCGCAGTGCTGTTGCTAGCGTTTGCTTTGCCGGAGAGCGGGTACGCTGCTGCCGACAAACCCTCTTCCCGTTTCTGCAAGCCCAACGATCTGGTTGGGACGTGGCGGGTCGTGAAGTGGACCTCGGAATTCCAGTTTAAGGATCCCAATGCGCCCTATCTACTGCCCCATCAACTGTTTCAATTTTCTGCCGACGGAAGCATGAAGTCCGCCCATTCCGCCAAGGCGTTTGAAGGGGACCCGAAGAAGGTGTTTCAAGCGATGCCCGCCGCCGTGACCTACTCCTTCAATCAGAACGGGATGGTCACCATCAAAGCGAAGGACTCTGCTGGCGCGTCGGAAACCTGGCATTGTGTGTCTATGACACGGGATCGGGCGGATGATCAGCAAAAAGCCTTTCTCAAGAAGGGCGACATCGTCATGACGCTTGTCGGCAAGAATGGCCAGCCGCTCTATGCTCGCCAGATGAGGAAGTAGGGGCAAAAATAACCTGCAACGCGGGCGCAGCGACGTGTTAGAATATTGACACGGTTGTCCCCATGCGCCTCTCTCCCGCGGCCACCCTCTCGCTCCTGCTCGCTCTCCTGCTGTGGGGCTGCGCCCAGGATGTCTATCAGCAGCGAGCCGGTACGATGAAAACTCATGTCCGTGCCTTTTACGAGCACTTAGAAGCGGACCGCGTGACCGCTGCGGTACTCGAGAATGAGCAGATCGAAGCCATGGCCCGCGACATGGAAGCGGGCATCCGCCGGCGTGCCCATCAACCGGGGACAAATCAAGTGGATCGAGATTGGATGCAAGTGAAAGCCGCGAACGAGACGGCGGCGGAGAACTGGTTGGCCTTGGCAAAATATTTTGTGTTGAAGAAGCAGTACCAGCAAGCCAGTGGCACCTATCAGCGGGTTCTCGCGACCTACAATGGTGCAGCCTACCAGACCTATACCGACCGAGCCAGAATCGGGCTGCAGGATGTCGACATGATTCTCAGCCCATCGAAAACCCCGAGCTGAGAGTTGGTCAGCCCTTCTCCTCGTTTTCCCCCTACATTGTGGCGAGAGCCGGCGATCGTGCAGTGGAGCCAACTGCTCCTCGACAGTTTTCGCCATTGGACCGGCCGTGAGTTGGTAGAACGGACGGGGAACGCGGAGGACCAGGCCCAGGCGCTCTTTGCCGCCCCCTTCGTGGTGGTCTCCCACGGAACCGAAGAGGACCCGGTGCTCAACTATGGGAATCGGATCGCGTTGGAACTCTGGGAGATGACCTGGAAGCAATTCACCCAAACGCCTTCACGAGTGACCGCGGAACCGCTGAACCAGGCTGACCGCGGACGGATGCTCGCGCGAGCAGCCGCGAAGGGTTTCATTGATGACTACCGAGGTGTGCGCATCTCCAACACGGGGCGACGCTTCCTGGTGGAAGACGCCATTGTGTGGAATGTGGTTGATGCGACGAACAAGAATCGGGGCCAGGCCGCAACCTTTTCCCGCTGGTCATTTCTCACGCCCTAGCCCATAATTCCTCCTCCGTATGACAGGAACAGCGCCTGAGTGAACATGCGCAGCGAGGACCACAGAGCGAGAGAGGAGCGGGTGACCGCTCGTCACCGCGCCTTCGTTGCTCGATCCGTGGGGATCGTGTCGATCGCGTTAGGATTCGTGGCGGGCATGCATGGCCTGGAGCATCCGGACTCCATCTGGTTGCGGACCGCGCTAGGGTTGATCGTCACAGGCCTGCTTGCGCAGGGCTATGCGCTATATAGTTCGCTGAGGCGATGGAGAGAAAAGAACGAGTCGGAGCAATAGGCGTGCTGATTATAAGCTCCGAGAGACGGTAGCGCATGCCGAACGTGGTCGTCCTCGGTTCCACGAATCTGGACTTCACGGTGGCGGTGGATCGCTTGCCAACCGTCGGCGAGACGATCCTGGGGCGAGAGTTCTATCAGTCTTTTGGCGGCAAGGGGGCTAATCAGGCAGTGGCGGCGAGCCGCGCCGGAGCCGAGGTCATGCTGCTGACCATGCTGGGGACCGATGACTACGGCCGTCGCATTGAACAGCACCTCACCTCGCTCGGCCTTCCCCGCGAAGGGCTGCTGCGGCATCCGACAAAAGCCACGGGGGTCGCGCTCATTCTGGTGGATGCAGAAGGCCGGAACCTCATTGCCGTGGCGCCGGGTAGCAACCAGATGCTGAGCCTCGAGGACGTTCGACGGATCTCGCCTCTCATCGCGCAGGGAACCGTGCTGCTGGCTCAGCTCGAAGTCCCGCTCGCTGTCATGCAGGAAGCCTTTTCAATCGCCAAGGCTCAGGGCCTGCTCACGATCCTGAACCCCGCGCCGGCGGTGCCACTGCCGTCGGCACTCCTCAACCTCGTTGACGTCCTGACACCCAACGAGGGAGAAGCGCACACTCTCAGCAGAATGACCGATCCCGACGAAGCAGCCCGTGTGCTGGTTGAGCAGGGAGCCCGCAGCGTCATCGTGACCTTGGGGGAGCGCGGGGCCCTCCTGCGGAACGCAACCGCCTCTCGCCTGTTTCCAGCCTATCCGGTCCAGACGATTGATTCGACCGCGGCGGGGGATGCGTTCAACGGAGCCCTGGCTTGCTCCCTGGCGGAAGGCCGGTCGCTGGAGGATGCCATTGTCTTCGCCAGTGCCGCTGGCGCCCTTGCGACGACGAAGCGCGGGGCTCAAGAATCACTCCCCACGCGGGTGGAGATTGACCGCTTGCGCCAGGGGAGCCCTGTTGCTCCATGCGACTAGAGCGGCTTGGCGGACTGCAGGTCCGCCTGACTGGAGGCTCGGACGGCAGCGGAGGGGGCGATGGCCCGGTCGTGGTACTCCTTCATGGATTCGGCGCCCCCGGGGACGATCTTGTCTCCCTCTGGCCGGCGCTCAACGTGCCGCGAGGGACGCGATTTCTCTTTCCCGAAGGCCCGCTGTCGTTGCACTTGGGGTTCGGCGAATCACGCGCTTGGTGGATGTTGGACTTGGAACGCCGCAACCGTGACATCGCCGCCGGTCGCGCCCGTGACCTGTCCCGAGAAGTTCCGAACGGGCTGGCTGAGGCAAGAGAACGGATGATGGCGCTGTTGGACGAGACTCAACGACGTCTGGGAGCTGATCCGAAGCAGCTCGTGCTCGGAGGGTTCTCGCAGGGCGCGATGCTCGCCTGCGATCTGGTCCTTCGCACGGACCGGCCATTCGCGGGGCTTGCTATACTATCAGGGACCTTGATCGCCAAAGAGGAATGGGTCCCGCTCATGCCGAAGCGGCGGGGGCTCTTGGTGCTGCAGAGCCATGGAAGCCAAGATCCACTGCTGCCGCTCTTCCTGGCGGAGCAGTTGCGTGACCTGCTCGCTCAGGCCGGACTTGCCGTGGAATGGGTGGGATTCCGGGGAGCGCACGAGATCCCGGACGTTGTCCTCGACCGGCTCGGGTCGCTGATTCGAAAGGCGCTAGCGCGATAGGGAGGCATCCGGGGTGAAGAACCCCCGGTTCCCGGTCTGAACTGGTGCACGAAGGAATGAAAGGGGAGTTGCCACGATGATGGACTGGCTTACCGCGTCAGACAGTACCCTGATCCTGGACGGGTTGAAGTCGCTCGTGCTCCTTGCGGTGGTCCTGATCGTGCGATCTCTCCTCGTTCGCGCCATCTCGAGAAACCAAGGCCTGACCGTCGAGGCCAGACGACGCTGGGCGATCAACGTCCGCAACACGATGGTGGTGACCTTCGTCATCGGGCTAACCTTTATCTGGGCGCACGAACTCAACGCGTTTGCCGTCTCGCTTGTCGCCGTCGCCGTGGCTTTCGTGCTGGCCACCAAGGAGTTGATCCTCTGTCTGAGCGGCGCGGTTCTTCGCATGGGAGCCAACGTCTACTCACTGGGGGATCGGATCGAGATTCATGGCCTGCGCGGCAACGTGCTGGATCAGAACTGGTTGGCGACGACGTTGCTGGAGATCGGCCCGGGCCAGATGTCTCAGCAATACACCGGACGAGCCGTGGTCTTTCCCAACAGTCTCCTGCTGAGTCATCCCCTGATCAACGAGACCTATATGAAGGCCTACATCGTGCACGTCATGACGATCCCGCTGGCGGCCGACGACGACTGGCAGAAGGCCGAGCAGGTCTTGCTGGAAGCCGCCAGGGCCGAATGTAGCCCCTTCCTGGAAGAGGCGCGTCGGCACATGAAACGGGTGGAAGGAGAGAGCTGGTTGGACGCCCCATCGGTCGAGCCACGGGTGACGATTCAGTTGCCGGAGCCGAGCCGCATCAATCTCCTCTTGCGCGTTCCCGCGCCGGGGCAGCGTACGTCGCGCCTGGAGCAGGCGATCCTGCGTCGGTTCCTGTTAGCGTTTTATACGGGAAAGACAAACAAAAGTGCGACGGTCTGATAGACTGGTAAGAAAGCACACGTTGGTATCATAGTGATCGTCACGCGAGGCTGAGTGATGGCAGCGCCGCTCCAGTGTCCTCAGTGCAAAAACGAATCAGTGCTCAGAACCTCCTGCTTCTCTCCCGTGGAGCGCCTTGCCAGCCTCCTCTTCGTCTCCCCCTTTCGGTGCCAGGGTTGCAGTCTCCGGTTTTTGGCATTTCGGTTGGGCCGACGGTATCCGACGGACCTCGTCGATCGACGAGAACACAAGCGAATCCCAGTCCGACTCTTTTTGTCTTTCTCAGGGGGGCGAGTCCGCGGGGAGGGCACTGTGCTGGACATTTCGATGGGCGGCTGTGTCATCAAGAGCAAGACGCTGGTGAAACCCGGCGATATCTTCTACCTGCAGATCGTTCTGGCTGAGCGGCAGCTTCCCGTTGAAGTGGCTGGGATCGTCCGTTCGGTGAGCGACAGGGGAATCTCATTCAAGTTTCTTCGCGCGGCTCATGAGAACAAACGCCTGTTGGAATTTCTTCATGCACAAAGCGCAGGAAGGGAAGGTTCTGCGCATTCCGCGTGAACCTATTCTTCGCATATAGCCCTGAGAGCCTGTTACGCGTGCTCATCAGGGTACGCTGGCGACTTTGAGGCCTCGTCTCAGCGATGCCTATGCGTAACAGGCGGCAAGCTGCCCCGCAGCCTCCGCAATCCCCCCAACTAAGAGGCTGGCTGCTCCTTGCGGCTCTTGGCATCGCGCTGCTTCCATTGAGGCTCGCGGAATTTATCGTGGCGGATCTCCTGCCGGCCTTTTCGAGGGACGTGTGGGCGCTCCTGACAACGCCTGGGACAGAGGCCTACCATCCCCTGAATGCCCCGATATTGCTCTTCGAGCTGGCGGGGAATCTCGTCCTGCTGGTCGGCTCGATCATGCTCGCTGTCTTGTTCTTTCAAAAAAGACGGCTGGTTCCTATCCTGATCGTCATCTTTCTCGTCACCTCCTTCCTCTTTTATGTCGGGGACTACTTTGCGGCTCGTCAGCTCCCCGCCGTCGCGAGTCAAGAAGACACGGAATCCAAACTCGATTTGGTCGGCGCCTTGCTGGTGTGCGCAGTTGCAGGGCCGTACTTCCTGATCTCCAGGCGCGTGAAAGAGACCTTTATACGTTGACAACATGAGAGATGAGTGAGCGTGTGGCCGGTGTGGATGGCTGCCGTGCCGGGTGGCTGGTGGTGCTTGTGGATGAACAAGGCCACCCGATTTCATCGTCGCCGGTCAGACTCTGCGCGGAATTTGATGAGATCCTTTCGCTGTCCCCGAAGCCAGCCGTCATTGCGGTGGATATTCCCATCGGCCTGCTGGATCTGCCGCAACGAGGGGGGAGGATCTGCGACCAACAGGCGCGACAGCTACTCGGCGGTCGCGCCAGCAGCGTGTTCAGTCCGCCCAGCCGGATCGTCTTGGAGGCGAGAGAGTATGCCGATGCCCGGAGGCATGGCCTGAGCATCCAGGCATTCGGCATCCTGCCGAAAATTCGTCAGGTTGACCACCTGATGACGCCGGAACTCCAGGCTCTGGTGCATGAGTCCCATCCGGAGCTGGCGTTCACGGCGTTGGCTGGCCATCCAATGCGCTTCAACAAGAAAACGGTCAGAGGCCGGCACGAGCGACTGCGCATGCTGGAACGGATCCCCCGCCACTTCTTTCGAGGGATCAAGCGAACAATCATCAATGGATTGAAAGCCTTCACGCGTAAACAGGTTGCTCCCGACGACTTCATTGACGCCTCTGTCTTGGCCTGGACCGCGCTGCGCATCGCCAAGAGGACGGCCGAGCGGGTCCCTCCCGGTCCACCGATTGATCGAAGAGGACTTCGCATGGAAATCTGGTTTTGATAGAATCCAGCCTCCCATATCCCTGATCATATAGCACGAGGCTGCCTGCGTAGTCTCCGTCCGTTGGAGGAAACGATGAGCGCGTGGAAGCTGAGCACGATCGTCTTTATGTCCGTCTTGCTTTGCGGGGCGTTCTCCGCTCAGGCCCAGACCGATCAACTGCGAACGGTCTTCAAGCGAGTCGATGGTTCGGTTGTGGTGATTCTGACCAAGAGCGAGCAGGTGGTGACAGGGCCGAAGATGCAACTCGCCAGCTTGCCTGGCCTGGGATCAGGGGTGCTCATCTCTGGAGACGGGAAAGTGATGACGGCGGCCCACGTGGTCCAGACCGCTGATGCGATCAAGGTCGAGTTCGCGAGCGGAGAGATCGTGGGAGCCAGAGTCCTCACCTCGGAACCGGCCGCTGACGTGGCGCTGCTGCAACTCGAGCGGGTTCCCAAGACTGCCGTGGTGGCGAAGCTGGGGGATTCCGATGCAGCCGAGGTCGGCGACCAGGTCTTTATCATCGGGGCGCCCATTGGAATGAGCCACACGCTCACCGTTGGCCATATCAGCGCCCGCCGGAATCCGAACACTTTTTACAGTGGCATGTCCCGCTCGGAGTTCTTCCAAACGGATGCCGCGATCAATGAAGGAAATTCCGGAGGCCCCATGTTCAATATGGCCGGCGAGGTCATTGGAATCGTCAGCCACATTGTTTCCAAGTCTGGGGGGTTCGAGGGCTTAGGCTTTGTTGTCACCTCAGGTCTGGCGCGCCGGCTCTTGCTCGAGCGGAATCCCTTTTGGAGCGGGGTGCAGGGCTACCTGCTGACCGGCGACTTGGCGCGGGTCTTTAACGTTCCCCAAAAGGCAGGGTTGCTGGTGCAACGTATCGCATCGCGTTCGCCTGCCGCGCAGCTCGGGCTCCGGCCCGGAATCTTGACGGCAGTGGTTGAGGGCGAACCTTTGATCGTCGGCGGAGACATCATTCTCGAAGTCCAAGGCATCCCGATTGTGGAAGAGGGCGCAAGCCGTACCGTGATCCGTGAGCGGCTGACCAGCCTTCGCAGTGGCGAGAAGATCACCGTCACTGTGTTGCGGAATGGTCAGAAAGAGGAGCTGTCCACGACGCTTCCGTAGCCCCTGTGGATGGCACCCGACAGCACAGGTCGAACCCAGTGTCGCTGAAGATCGCCACGTTCAACGTGAACTCCCTCCGCAAGCGCCTCCCCATTGTGCTGGACTGGCTTCAGCAGCACCGGCCTGATGTGCTCTGCCTGCAGGAAACCAAGGTTCAGGATCAGGACTTCCCTGCGCTTGCCTTCTCGTCGTCCGGCTATCACCTGAGCTTCCGTGGGATGAAGGCGTACAACGGAGTCGCCGTCTTGACCAGGACTCCACCCGATGCAGTCTTTTATGGGCTCGATGATGGAAAAGATCCGGATGAGGCGCGGCTGCTACGGGTGGTTGTGCACGGCATTCCGATCATTAACACCTACGTCCCTCAAGGATTCGAGATTGATTCTCCGAAGTACCAATACAAGCTCGAATGGTTCAAGCGATTGCGCCAGTACTTTGAGAAACACCTCTCGCCCAAGAAGCCGGCCATCTGGTGCGGGGACATAAACGTGGCCCCGACCCCCATTGACGTGCATAGCCCGGAGAAGCACCTCAAACACGTCTGCTTCCATGAGGACGCCAAACGGGCCTACCAGGAGACGGTTTCCTGGGGCTTTATAGATGTCTTCCGTAAGCTCTATCCCGACCGGCAGCAGTACACCTTCTGGGATTACCGCGCGCCGAGTTCGCTGGAAGCCAATAAGGGCTGGCGAATCGACCACATCCTGGCAACCGCGCCCCTCGCCGAGCAATGCACGAAAGTGGAGGTGGACATCGAACCACGACGAGCGAAGGAGGCCTCCGACCACACCTTTCTGTGGGCCGAGTTTTCGATCTAGTTCCTGACGACAGCGGTTACTCACCAAATCGAAGGAGGCGCCGATGATGAAACGGTGGCGCAGTCTCATCTATGTGGTGGCCGCACTGCTCTTCCTTCCCGCCTGCGGCATCATTCCGCTCTACAGCCACTCGAACACGAGACTTCCAAGCGCGCGCCTGGTGGGTCAATTTTCGGCTGACGAGGTACCGTCCGGTTCGGATGTGGCTTCGCTTGAGGTGCCCTGGGACATGAATTGGCAGTGCCGGAACAGTTTCAAAGTGCCTAAGAGCGAGCCCGCCGGAATCCAGATGAAGAGCGCGCGGCGCCTTCCGCGTGAGGGCTGTGCGGCCGATGACCTGGATTTCGTGGCAGTTGCCATATCCGGAGGGGGAAGCCGCGCAGCGGTGTTTTCCGCTGCCGTGTTGTTTGAATTGGAGCGATACGGGCTGCTCCAGCAAGTGGATGTCATGTCCTCCGTGTCCGGCGGGTCCTTCACGGCCGCTTTCTATGCCTTGAGTTGCGACCGTGAGGACAATTGTCCGGCAACGGTCGAAGGCCCATCGCGATTCACCTGGGAGCCGAAGACCGTGTTCCCCTTGCTCGAATTGAACTATATCTGGAAGTGGTTCGGGAATTGGTTCTGGCCACACAATATCGCGCGATTTTGGCTGACCCATTATGACCGAACCGACATCATGGCCGAGACCTTGTCCGACAACCTCTTTGACAACTCCCTCACAGGCAACGAAGGGTTTCGCTTTCATGACCTGAACCCCCAACGACCGAACCTTCTTATCAATGCAACGGATTTCACCTCGCAGCCGGAGGCCGCCGCAGACGAAAACCAGCCGAAAGCGAACCTCTACGACTTCACGTTCACCAAAGAGGAGTTTCAAGCCCTGCGCTCAGACCTTGACCAATTTCCGGTCGCCTATGCGGTAATGGCCTCGGCGACGTTTCCGGGGGTGTTCAATTACGTGACGCTAAAGAATTTTGCGAAGGCCGAAGACGAATATGGACATCTCTTTGATGGCGGGACCTATGACAACCTGGGGCTGACCTCGCTCTGGACTGTGTTGGAGAACATGGCCAGAAAAGATCCCAAGGGAAGGGACGCACCGAAAATCGTCGTTTTGATTGACGCGTTCACCCCGGTTCAGGGCCGAGACCGGTCAGACCCGGACCCACGAAAGATGGTGGATTATGTGATCGACACGAATTTTCTGGACGCCTACGATACGTTGATGGCTGGCCTGAGGATGGAGAAGATCAACAGAACCAGAAATTGGCTGGAGAACAACAACGGGACGCTCGCCCACCTGGAATTCGCCAAGCTGAAGGCGATCGCGCCGGCAATCCACGCGGCTGTGAAGGGGATCAAGACCTCACTGGAGATCGAGGAACAGGACGCGATCTGCCTGAAGCACGCGGCACGAATACTCGTGAAAGCGGAGATGGAGAGGTTACGAGAAGACGCACGTTTTAAGGACATGATCGCCGACCCTCCAGGCGAGGCTTATCCGATCGAACCCTGCGCTGCCGCCGCACGTTAGCTGGTCGAGCCAGGCTCGTTTAGAAACTCTAGACGATCGTGCTGCACCCATATTCACAAAGGCGACCCTGCTGCACGGCCATGATGGTCCTCCTGCTCATGTCGCTGGGGGGCTGCCTCTCCGTGCAGTGGGAAGACAAGGATGGCGTCGTCCACAGCCTAGGTCTGTTGCATTATTCAGTGGTGGACACCGAAAGCGCGCAGGTCTTCGTGCATCAGACTCTGGGGCTCGACCTTAGGCTTACGTCCTTTGACGGCGGAATCACTCTTGGGTATCGGAAGTATATTGCGGTCCAACCTTGCGCGGAAAAGGGCTGTGTTCAGAAATCTTCTCAAGGCTTCTTCCGGGCTGAGGATCAGGTTACAAAAGGGGCGGGGCTATTTTTGAGGAAGTCTTTGGGAACCGAATTGGGGCTGAACCCTACCTCTAATGGCCTCAGGCTCGGTCTCTATAAACAAACGCTCATTGTTGGGCCGACATTTGGGGAATCAAACATTACAAAAATCGATTTCTACGAAAACGCCCCGGACGCAACCACGTTCATCAGGAGGAGGGAACAGCCATGAGACGAATCCTGCTCGTCCTCTTCGTAAGCATGACCCTGTATGGGTGTCTGCCCCATGACCGATTGCTGTTCATCGAAGAGTCGCATCTGGGTCTGATCGCGAAGGCCTCCCCGGATGCAACCGCGCCGGCCGACATCGATTTCGGCTATCGGCGATCGATCGTAACGTTGACTCCTCAAAAGAAGGCCGACGTCGGCAAGGAACGAGAAGTCCCACTGGATTATGACTACGGGGAACTGCTGTCGGTTATTTCCTCGTTCAAAGCGAAAGTCGGCTGGTTTAGTGATACAGAGATCCACACATACTTTGCGACTGGAGAGGCTGCGACAAAGACCGGGCGGCAGGCCGAAGCGATCAAGGCATTGGTTGCACCTCCTACCACACCATCTCAATGACGGGAAGGAACGAATCAGTTCAATACAAATAGAAGGAGCTCGCCATGTTGCTGACACTGCGTCTGACAGTTCTGGTGGTTGCTGGTCTCCTGGTTGGCTGCAGTAATTATCACGGAGTGTTCTTCGCAGAGCACACCCATTTCGGTGCTCAGATCAAAGTCAATCCCACGGAGAATAAGCCAGTGGACGTGAACATGGGTTATGACCGTGGTATCTTTACGGTTGTTCCGAGAACAAAGAAGGGCGAGGAAGCGTCGTCAGTGCTCTCAAAAACCGATATCTACGTTAAGTGGACTGAAAGGGGAGAAGTAGGAAGCGTATTCGCCACGGGGCAGGCGGCCAAAGACATTGCAGGCGATAGAGCGAAGGAGGAGGCCTTGTTTAAGTGAAAATTGGCCTGATCGCTTGGCATCCACACTTCACTTGATCGCCACGGCCTTGACCTGTTTGTAGGTGGTGTGACCCTGCAGGGCTTTCTCGATTCCGTCTTGGACCAGCGTGGTCATCCCCTCTTCGAGGGCGAGTTTGAGCATCTGATTGGTCCTGGCTCTCGACTGGATCAGGGTTTTCATTTCCTCCGTACCGAGCAGGAGTTCGTGTAAGGCGATCCGGCCCTTGAAGCCGGTGTGATTGCACAGTTCGCAGCCTCTCCCGCGGAAGAGCCTGAAAGTGTCGCAGTACTCGATGCCCAATCTCTTCCAATATTCCTGCCCGTAACCATGGACCAACTCCTCGTACTCCACTCGTGACGGGCGGTACACCTCTTTACAGTGCGCGCAGATTCGCTTACACAGCCGCTTGGCCAGGACGCCCAGCATGGCATCGGCGAAGTTGAACGAATCACATCCCAGGTCCAGCAGGCGGATCACGGTCTCGACGGCGCTGTTGGTGTGCAACGTGCTGAGCACCAGATGCCCGGTGAGTGACGCCTCGAGCGCAGTGTCAGCTGTCTCTTTATCGCGCATCTCCCCGATCATGATCACGTCCGGGTCGGCCCGCAGGAACGCGCGCATGGCCGTCGCAAAGGTGAAGCCGATCTTCGGATGAACTTGGACCTGGCGGAGACCGTCTTGCGTGATCTCGATCGGATCCTCAGCGGTCCAGATCTTCCGCTCTTGCGTGTTGATATGGCTCAGCAGCGCGTGCAGGGTCGTGGTCTTGCCCGATCCAGTCGGACCTACGCACAAGATGATGCCGTAGGGCTTCTCTGCGATCCGCTTGAGCACATCGAGCGTGCGCTGGGAGAAGTCCATGGCCTCGAGCGGCATCGGCTCCTTGGCCGTCAGAATGCGTAGGACCACATCCTCGTTGTGCCCGGCGGTCGGAATCGTGGCAACGCGGAGTTCGATTTCCTTGTTCCCTCCGAGCTTGAACTTGATCTTGCCGTCCTGAGGCTTGCGTCGCTCGGCGATGTCCAAATTGGCCATGATCTTGAAGCGGGAGACAATGGCGCGGCGGTAACTTGCCGGGATCTTCATGTATGGGAAACAACTGCCGTCCACGCGGAAGCGCACGGCTGTTTCTTTTCGGTCGGAATATGGCTCGATGTGAATGTCTGAAGAGCCCAGCCGGTAGGCGTCAACGATGATCTGGTTGGTCAGCCGGACGATCGCGCAATCGTTTTCAGTGACCTGCACGACGTGAGCCTCTCTCTGCGCCTCCAGCCGGGCCTCATTGACCAGCTCGTCAAGGATCTTGCTGATGGACCAGCCATCTGCCTGGTCGGTCGCTGCGAGTAAAAACTGTACGATATCGCGACGCAACCCGACCGCTAGTCGGATCGTTGGACCAGGAAACGCTCGCCTGATATCAAGTTGCTTGTCCAGGTCGTGAGGGTTGTCAATCAACACCTCTAAGACGTTCTGGTCTCGCTTGAGGGGAATCCAGTAATTCCTTTTCAGATAGTCTACGTTCAGATTCTTCAGCAGTTCGGGATCGGTCAGCCTCCGCTCGTTGTACTCGATAAAAGGACAGTGGTAGAACTCGCTCAGAGACTTCCCCAGGTGCTCTTGAGAAACCCGATATTTTTCGATCAGAAGCGTTTCAAGATCCATCGGCCCTCCTGAGGCCTCAACGATGGCCGCGTCCAAGTCTTCTTGGGAGATCCAATTGTTGCGGACCAGGTAGTCAAATGCTCCAATATCCATCATTGTCGAAAGCATGTTCAGCATGGAGTCCCCCACTGCCGCTTACCGGTTGCCATTCGCCAGCCACAGTTCCTTCGCTGCCTCTGCAGCGTGTCATGCAATCTGCAGTCCCGACGAAGCCGGGGCATAAAAAGATTTGTGCAAGGCTCCACCCAGATCGGGATCGTGGCGCGAAACGGAACGAATATCATTCCGAAACGCTCAAGGGATCGGGTCTTGAGGCTTCGCTTCTCTATCCAACTCTGGAGATTCGAAGTGGCATCAAGATGTGCGCGGTGAGTCTGAAAGGGGAGCGGTCTTTTTTGAGGGGCTGTTTGCTCTGTATCTATTTTGGCGAGAGGTGTATTGCGATAGATACGAAATCCGATCTTCTGGCGGAAGGCCCCGTTCTCCCTACCACCCTTCGGTTCCTGGTCCGCCCTTAAACGGGCCGACGACATCGGGGGTGATCCAGCCGCCGTAGTAGTCGCCCTCCTGCGCACTGACCAGCACGCCGTTTACGTAACAGGCGTCGACCCGGCTTGGGTAGAAGGCTACATAGTCGCGGAACGGCTCGAATCCGGCGCTCGGGTTCGGATAGCTCCAGGCGGCATTCTGTGAGACCTTGCCTTGTACCTGCAGCGTGAAGTACACCGCGACGCCTTTCCATTCGCAGAGGGTGCGGTACCCAGTCCGCGTCAACAATTCCTGGCGGACGTCCTCGGGAGGAAAGTAATAGGTGGGCGGTTGACTGGTTTCCAGGACGCGCAGTCCTCTCCGGGTCTCTGCCACCGTCTGCCCATTGAAGATCACGTGAAGATGTTTGGGCGTGGGCTCCAGGCGCGGCGGCCGCAGATAATCCCACACGGATTCTTGTCCGGGTCCTGGTTCGATTCTCTTCATGTCCCCTTTCCTTTTACCGAACCGGACAGGCTATCGCAAGCAAAGGATGAGGGCGTATGATTTTGGTTGGATTCTATGTGATGAGAAGCGCGGACAGAGGGAGGTGGCCTATGGCGACACTGGATCAGCTTATGCAGATCAAGGGTGTGATGGCGGCTGGTGAGTTTACCGTGGCTGGCGAGCTGGTGGATTTCCGATCCTCCATCAACATGCCCCAGGACCAAGCAGGCATGACCGCTCAGTTCTGCAGCACCGTGAGCATCATGTTCAACACCTTGGCCAAAGCCTACTCACACATGTACACGAATGCGAATTGGCTGCCACCCAAGTTCTGGGCCTACGGAGGCGGGGACATGGCTGTGTGCGTCGGGGGCACAAAAGGCGTGTTTGTGCAGATCGCGCGGGCCGATTTCAACCAGCTCTTCAAGGCGCTGGCCGATTGATAGAATCTGTGTGGGGTTCGGGTGGCCGGAAAGCGCTTGATCCAGCAAGCGGTTCCGCTAACTCTCTTCCTCTTCCACCTCTTCAATCGCTTGCTTCAAGCCTTCGACAAACCCTTCTGGATTGGCAAGGTCACGGTCGGTCAGTTGGAACTCCGAGACCAGAACTCCATCCTTATCCACGATCAACAAGCGATAGCCGGGTTTCAATGATGATCTCCTTCTGTCGAAGATTCACAATCGTGAGGACGCGCTGCTTGACAGCTTCTCTTCCGATCATTTATCCCTTGATCAGTGACGAAGGCCCCAGCGCAGGAGGGATCGCCATGATCTGCGACCGGTGCGGCGAGATTACCGAAACCTTTGTGACCGAGCAGCATGGCGAACTCTGTGAAGCCTGCCAACGACTGGTCGAGGAGCAGGAACAGTTACAGAGACCGTTGGGCCGGCAGAGGGCCAGCGGCCAGGATGGATGATCACGTCACTTTGTAACGGTACCACTATCTTAGCCTCTCCGTCCGGCGGCTGGTAGACTGCCTCGTCTGGTTCCGTTAGAATCCGCCGCAATGTCCGATCCTGTGATCCTGCCCAGCTCATCCGCCCAAACTCAGGACGAAAACCATTCGGTCGTGAAGGCGGCCGGGCTGATCGGCGCGGCGACGTTTTCCAGCCGTGTCCTCGGCTTCATTCGCGACATGGTCCTCGCCCGCCTCTTCGGCGCCACACCGGCCGCGGACGCGTTTTTTGTCGCCTATCGCATCCCGAACCTGCTCCGTGAGCTGTTTGCCGAGGGCTCGATGTCATCGGCCTTCATTCCCGTCTTCATCGAGTACCACGCGCTTCGCGCCAAGCGAGATGCCTGGGAACTGGCCAGCGCCATGTTCACCACGCTGTTGACGATCATCACCCTGATCACCCTCCTCGGTATTCTGGCCGCGCCGGGCATCGTCTGGCTGCTCGCGCCGGGTTTCCATAATGACCCGGCCAAGCTGGCCATGACCACGCTGCTGACCCGGATCATGTTCCCGTATCTGTTGTTCATCAGCCTGGCCGCGCTGGCCATGGGAGTCCTGAACTCGCTACGCGCCTTCGCCGCGCCGGCCCTGTCGCCGGTCTTTTTCAATGTGTTCATCATCGGCTGCGCACTGTTTTTGTCTCCAACCTTGCCAGAGCCGATCCTGGGGGTCGCAGTCGGCGTCGTCGCCGGCGGTGCGGCGCAATTTGCCATGCAATTGCCGGGGCTCAGTCTCCGGGGAATGTTGTTCGGCTTGCGGTTTGAGCCGGGTCATCCCGGCGTGCGGCGCATCGGGGCGCTGATGGTACCTTCACTGATCGGGCTGTCGGTCACGCAGGTCAATATCACCGTCAGCACGATCCTGGCCTCCTTCTTTGCCGGTGGGCCTACCTACCTGTTCTACGGAATGCGACTCATTCAATTTCCGCTGGGTATCTTCGGCGTGGCCCTGGCCACCGCTATCCTGCCCACCCTGTCGGCGCAGGCTGCCAGAGGGGCGCTGGACGAATTGCGCGCCACGCTAGGGTTCGGCCTGCGCATGATCCTGTTCATCATCCTGCCCGCCATGCTGGGCTTAATTCTATTGAGGCAGCCGATCGTGCACCTATTCTTCGAGCACGGCTCCTTCACCGCTGCGGACACGGCTGCCACGGCCACGGCGGTGCTCTGCTACGCGGTGGGTCTCTGGGCCTTTGCTGGTGTCCGGATCATCGTCGCGGCCTTCTACTCGCTGCAGGACACCAGGACTCCGGCGTTGGCGGCGGTGGGCGCGGTGCTGGCCAATCTTGCCCTGTCGGTTCTCTTCATGGAACCACTCCAGCACGCCGGGTTGGCCCTGGCCACGGCGCTGGCGGCTATTCTGAACGGCGGAACACTGGTCGCCGTGCTCAACCGCCGGCTGGGTGGGGTGGACTGGTCGTCTGTCGGGAAATCGGCTGCTCGCGTCCTGGCGGCTTCCGTGCCTGTCGTCCTGGCTTGCCTGTGGGTGAGTGGGCTTGCAGTCTGGGCAAGGCCGGAGGAGTGGACCGCCAAAGCCGTCATGCTGGTCGTGGGCATCGGGTTGAGCGTCACAGGCTACTTCGGTGGCCACGCGCTGATGCACTCCGAAGAACTGGACGTGCTCTGGGGAATGGTGAGGCCCCGGCTTAGGAAGGGCAAGGAGCAAGGGAAAGGAGATTAGCATGAATAAGTCACTGACATTCAAAACGCCATGGGGCTGGATGGGGATTGCAGCCTCTGCAAAAGGCGCCCGCGCTGGAGT
>Ga0187893_10006697_pt1 | contig 19506 bp, 15 predicted proteins | sample MA1701074metaG_FD_139574 | JGI IMG/M metagenome (GOLD analysis project Ga0187893, IMG submission 139574) | White microbial mat communities from a basaltic lava cave in the Kipuka Kanohina Cave System on the Island of Hawaii, USA - MA170107-4 metaG ... | reverse complement strand
GAGCCGCTCGGCCTCGTCGTAGTCGTCGATCGCCCCGTGCAGATCGCCGCGGGCGGCGCGCTCCGTCGCGCGGCGGAAGACGTCCTCGAAGCTCATTCGCCCGTGTCGGTGAACTTCGTGATCGCGTACTTCTTGATGAGGTTCTGCAGGTGCTGCCGCGAGATGCCGAGCGCCTTCGCCGTGTGCGTGACGTTGTACTGGTTCTTCGCCAGCGCCTTCACGATGTAGCTCTTCTCGAACACGTCGCGCGCGATCTCCAGCGACCGGAAGAAGCCGGTGTCGCCCGACAGGTTGAGGTCCTCCGTCGAGACGAACTGGTTGTTCGTGAGGATCACCGCCTGCTCGATGCGGTGCTTGAGCTCGCGGATGTTGCCGTCCCAGCGGTGGCGCAGGATCGCCTGCTTGGCCTCCTCGCTGAACCCCTTCACCGAGCGGCCGTTGTTCGTGTTCGACTCCTCGAGGAAGAACTGCGCGAGGAGCATGATGTCGTCTCCGCGCTCGCGCAGCGGCGGGAGCGACACCGTCACGACCTTGAGCCGGAAGAGCAGGTCCTGCCGGAACTTGCCCGCGGTGACCATCGCCTCCAGGTCGCGGTTCGTCGCCGTCACCACGCGCGCGTCGATCTTGATCTGCTCATTGCCGCCGACGCGCGAGATCGTCTTCTGCTCCAGCGCGCGAAGGAGCTTCACCTGCAGCCCGCTCGACAGCTCGCCGATTTCGTCGAGGAAGATCGTCCCGCCCTGCGCGAGCTCGAACTTGCCGACCTTGGTGCCGACCGCGCCCGTGAACGCGCCCTTCTCGTAGCCGAAGAGCTCGCTCTCGAGCAGCGTCTCGGGGATCGCCGCGCAGTCGATGACCACGAACGGGTGTCCGCTGCGGCTCGAGAGGTCGTGGACGACGTGCGCGAGCGCCTCCTTGCCCGTGCCGCTCTCCCCCAGGATGAGGGCCGTCGCGTCGGTGGGCGCGACCTTGCGGATCGTCTCGTAGACCGCCTTCATGGGGCCGCATTCGCCGATCAGGTGCTTTCGCTTCTCGAGGGCGGCCTTCAGGACCGCGTTCTCCTCCTCGAGAAACTTCCGCTTCTCCTCCTCGCGGCGCTTGTGGTCGGCCTGCGAGCGCACGTTCTCGACGGTGAGCGCGAGGTAGTTCGTCACGGCCTCGAAAAGCGCGAGGTCCACCTGCGTGTACTCGCGCGTCTTCGCGTGGCTGTCCACGTAGAGCACGCCGAAGAGCTTGTCGCCCACGCGGACCGGCGCGCACATCACGGTGCGCAGGTGGTAGATCGAGACGCTCTTCGACTGGACGCTCTCGTGCTCCTGCTCGGTGTCGAGGAGGTAGATCGCCTTCTTCGTCTCGAAGACCTGCTGCGGGATCGACCGGCTCATGCCGACGAGTTCCGTCAGAGTCTTGCGCGCGCTGCTGCGCGCCACGCGCGGCTTGAGCTCGCCGCCCTCGTCCTTCATGAAGAGAATGCCGCGCTCGGCCTGCACGATGTCGGTGATGTTGTCGACGGCGGTGGTCAGGAAGCTCTCGAGGTCGCCCGCGCCCGCCGCGTTGATGATCGTGTTGATGAGGATCTGCACGTTGCGGTCGTGGAGCGGGATCGGCGCGGTGAAGTTCTCCGGCACCTGCGGCGGGGGCGGCGCGCCCTGAGGCTCGCCGTCGCGGAAGGTGAGCGTCGCCTGGCCGATGCCGATGACGTCGCCGTCGACGAGCGGCTTCTCGTCGATCTTGAGACCGTTCACGAACGTGCCGTTGGAGGACTGCGTGTCGACGACCTTGTATCCCTTGTCGGTCTTGACGAGCTTGCAGTGCTTGCGCGAGGACTGCTCGGTCAGGAGTTTGATCTCGTTCTGGCGCGAACGGCCGACGGAAAACTCCCCGTCCGTGACGGGGACGGTTCGCTCTGCGCCCAGTTCCTTGATGACGAGATAGGCCATCGCGACGTGGGAATAACTATACCGACACGCGCATCAAGTCGGCAAGGGAGGCGACCCGCGGACAGGGTTTGTCCGTGTGCAGTCCGAGCGGGTCGAGCAGGAACGCCGTCAGTCCCGCCGCGCGCGCGCCGATCACGTCCACGTGGTAGAGGTCGCCGAGGTAGGCCGCTTCCTCCGGCCGCACCCGCATGCGCCGCAGCGCCACGCGGAAGATCCTCGGGTCAGGCTTCTCGACCTCCTCCTCGTGCGAGTCCACGACCGTTTCGAAGAAGCGTGCGAGACCGAGCCGCTCCAGCTTCGCACGCACAGTGCCGTTCGCGTTTGAGACCACGCCGAGCCTGAAGCGCGATCGGAGGGACTCGAGCGCGGGCACCACGTCCGCGGGCACGTCCTCCCAGAGATTCTGCGCGTCGTGGTACTGCTTCAGGCGCGTGACCACCGCCGCTGGCACGTCGGCCGCACCGCAGTAGCGCAGCAGATTCTCGATGTAGCGGAACCACCGCGTCTCGTCGTTCTCCGTGGCGATCCGGCGGATGATGTCGGGGTTGTCGATATGCAGGCGCACCCGGGCGTCGGCGTGAGCAAGCGCCCCCGCCGCGACGACCACGCCATCCTTCGCGAACTCGTCGGCGATGCGGCGAAAGTTGGGGAAGACGATCGTGCCGCCGGCGTCGAGGAGCAGAGTCGAGAGGGGCATCCCTCACAGAATCGAGAATCGAGAATCAGGAATCAAGGGCGGGAGCGCGACGAAGTCGATCGCTGGGTCACGCGTTGGTGGCGGCCTCGCATCGCGCGGGCACCTAGTTCTGGCGGACGGGTCCCAAGCTCGACTCGCACGACCTCCGAGCGGAACTAGCGGCGGCGACACAGCGCGAGCGCCAGGGCCGCGAGCATGCCGGCCCACGCCATGATCGATCCCTCACTCGACGCCGAGAACTGACAGAGCCGGTGCTCGCGGCTGCGCTTGTCGGTACCGGCCGGCGCGCCCGCGGACGCGCCGCCGACGGTGAGCGTAACGAACACCGTCTGCGGGGAGTTCGTCGCGCTCGCCGACGTGACAGGGATGGAGGCCGTGTAGACACCCGCGGCCAGCCCGGTCACGTCCGCCGTGAAATCGACCGGCACGGACGCGCCGGCGGCCAGCGACCCGGACAGCGGCGTCGCCGAAAGCCACGACGGCAGCGGCCCGAGCGTCCAGTCAAGCGTGCCGGTTCCGACATTCGAAACCGCCACCGCCTGCGACGGCGGGTTCGGCCCGCCCGCCGGCGCGGCGAACGACAGCGTCGACGGGGAGAGACCGATCGTCGGGAGGTCGTTCACGTTCAGCGTGACCGCGACGCTCTGGGGGCTGTTCGTTGCGCCGGGCGCCGTGAACGTGAGCGTGCCCGCGTACGGGCCCGCGGCCAGCCCCGTCACATCCACGAGCACGACGAGCAACGTGGAGGCGGCGGAGGCGAGGGTTCCGGAGGCGGGGCTCACCGACAGCCAGCCGGCGGAGCTCGCGGCGCTCCAGGAGAGCACGCCGCCTCCGGTGTTGGACAGGGTCAGGAGTTGTGACGCCGGGTTCGGCCCGCCGAGTGGCGCGCTGAAGGCGAGCGTGCTCGCGCTCAGGCCAATGGTCGGCAGGTCTGTGACCGTGAGCGAGACGGCGACGGCGGCCGGTGTCGCGCCAGGCGCGGTGACCGTGATCGTCGCGGAGTACGGACCGGCCGCGAGGCCCGTCACGTCGACAATCACGGACATGGGGGCGGCGGCGCCGGCGGCGAGCGAGCCGGAAGCGGGCGCGAGCGAGAGCCAGGAGGCGTCATCAGCGGCGCTCCAGGCGAGGGTGCCGCCGCCCGTGTTGCTGACGGCCACGGTCGCCGGAGCGGGGCCGGGCCCGCCGACCGGCGCGGTGAACGACAGGGTACTCGGCGAGAGCCCGATCGCCGGGGCCGCACTGACGGTGAGCGAAACCGCCACGGTCGCCGGCGATGCGCCGGGCGCGGTGACCGTGATCGTCGCGGAGTACGGACCGGCCGCAAGGCCCGTTGCATCGACAATCACGCTCATGGGCGCGGAGGCGCCGGCCGCAAGCGATCCGGAGGTCGGAGCCAGCGACAACCAGGACGCGTCGTCGGAGGCGGTCCACGCGAGGGTGCCGCCGCCGGTGTTGCTGACGATGACGGTTGCCGGAGCGGGGCTCGGACCGCCCGCCGGCGCGGCGAAGGAGAGCGTGCTCGGCGATAGCCCGATCGCAGGCGTCGCGCTGACCGTGAGCGAAACGGCGACGGTGGCTGGGGCAGTTCCGGGCGCCGTCACGGTAATCGTCGCGGTGTACGGGCCGGCCGCGAGGCCCGTCGCATCCACCGTCGCCGTCATGGGCGCGGAAGCGCCCGCGGCGAGCGAGCCGGAAGCGGGGGCGAGCGACAGCCAGGATGCGTCGTCCGTGGCGCTCCAGGCGAGGGTACCGCCGCCGGTGTTGGTGACGGTGACGACGGACGAGACCGGGCTGGGTGGCGCCGTGAACGCGAGCGTGGACGGCGACAGCCCGATCGCAGGCGTCGCGCTGACCGTGAGCGAAACGGCGACGGTCGCCGGGGCCGCGCCGGGCGCCGTGACCGTGATGGTGGCGAGGTAAACGCCGGGCGCAAGCCCTGTGGCGTCCGGGGTCACCGTCATGGGCGCGGCAGCGCCCGCCGTCAGCGAGCCGGAGGCAGGGGCGAGCGAGAGCCACGACGCGTCGTCCGTCGCGGACCACGCCAGAACGCCGCCTCCGATGTTCGTGACGGTGACGGTCGCGGGGGCCGGGACGGGTGGCGCCGTGAACGCGAGCGTGGACGGCGACAGCCCGATCGCCGGCGGGGTCGTTGAGATCGTCACGCTCCAGACCGCCGACCACGCACCCGCGTTGCCGGCTCCGTCGATCGCGCGCACGCGCCACGAGTACGTGCCGTCCGCCAGCGCGGCGCCCGGCGTGTAGTCCGTGACGGTGAGCCCGCTCACGGAGATTTCCGGTGACGGGAATCCGGAGCCCGAGTTGTCGACCATGAGCTCGTACGCGACGCCGGCCGGGTCCGTCACCGCGAGCCAGTCGAAGGTTGGCGTGCCGTCGGCCGTCGTGGAGAGGTTCGCGGGCGCAACCAGCGCCGGCGCGGCGGGCGCCGCGGTATCGATCGTGATCGACGTCGTCACGCTCCAGGCGCCCACGTTGCCGAGGGCGTCGGTCGCGCGCACCCGCCAGTACCAGATGCCGTCGGCCATCGGGCCGAACGTCGTCGTCGTGACGAGGATCGTCCCGCCCGCGGCGATCGGCGCGGTGAAGAGGGACGAGTCGTCGAACTCGTACTGGTAGTTCGCGATGCCCGCGGGATCGCTGACGGCCGTCCACGACAGCGTCGGCGTGTTGTCCGAAGTGGGGCCGCCCGGGGAGGTTGGGGTCGGAGCGGGCGGCCCGGTGTAGTCGAGGCTGAAGCGGCGCGCGTTCACCGTGTAGGGCGACGCGCTGCCGCCCATGTGGGCGACCAGGAATTCGTTCGCGCTGTTCTGCTGCGGCGGCAGGCACGGGTTGCGTTCGAGGCCCGGCGCGGAGCCGATGAAGTAGGGGCCGCCGGCGACCAGCGCGCCGGCCGACGTGACGCGCCGGCCGTAGATGTCGCCCGCACCCGTCGCGTTGTCCTGGTACGCGACGAGCCACTCGCTCGACGCCGAGCTGTAGCCGACCTCGGGGCGCTCGGAACGCGACAGCCCGGTGTCGACGGCGATCGACGAGCCGACGAACGCGCCCGTGATGCTCATCCGGCGCGCGTAGATGTCGAAGTCCGTCGCGCTGAACTCGTAGTGCCAGACGATGAGCCAGTTCGTGCCGCCCTCGACGACGTCGGGGTAGCTGTTCGTGCCGGAATTCTCGTCGACGAGCGCGATCGAGCCGAACGCGCCCGTTGTGGAGAACCGGCGGGCGGCGATGCTCTGGTCGGGCAGCGTTCCTTTGTGCCACGCCGCGACGAACGTGCTGCTCGCCGTGTTGTACGCGACGGCTGCGCGCGCGGCGAAGTCGGGATCGCCGTCGATCGTGAACGGCGTGCCGAGCGCCTCGGCCGTCGAGACGAACCGGCCGAGGATGTTCGACTGGTTGTCGTGCACCACGGCCCACTGCGAGAGCCCCGGGCCCCACGCCACGTCCGGCCGCCAGTCGGCCAGCGACGCGTCGTGCACGAGGAACGACGAAGCGGCGAGCGAGCCGCTCGCGAGCACGCGGCGGCCGCGGATGGTGCGGTCGTCGCTCGACGAGTTGTCGGCGGGATCGTGGCCCCAGACGACGAGGTACTGGTTTCCGCTCGACGCCCACGCGACCGCGCACTCGCGGCTGCTCTGCGCGGTGAAGTCGATGAGGATGGGCGATCCGACGAGCGCGCCGGTCGAGCTGACGCGCTGGCCGAACACGTCGTAGTCGAACGTCGACGCGCCGAAGCGCTCGTTCCAGACCACGAGCCATTCGTTGCTCGTGGCGCTGTAGGCGACGTCCACGCCGCGCTCGTCGAAGCCGTTGACGGCGGAGTCGACGGTGATGGCGGCGCCGACCGTGGGGTCGACGGTGATTGGCAGCGTGGCGGCCGCGACCCAGTCGGCGGGCACCTCGATGACGTAGGAGAGGCCGTCGGCCAGGAGCGTTGCGGGGAGCTCCCGACCGACGGCGTCGAGGATGAGTGCGTCGGAGACAGTGAAGACGCCGCCGTAGGAAAGCGACGGCGCGCGCGTGCCGTCGGCGGGCGCGGGGAGGTCGGTTGCGACGGCGATGCGCACCGTCAATGCGGCGCGCTCGGGCAGGCGGTGGATGACGAAGAGCTGCTCAAGGTCCGCGTCGCGGAGCAGCCAACGCTCCTCGACGTCGCCGCGATCGTAGGCGACCGCCGCGTCCCCGTCGCCGCGGGGCGCGACGGCGTCGCCCGCGGCGATCACGCGCTCGCCGCACCGGATCGCATCGAGGCGCAGGTGCAGCCGCGAGACGTCGTCGTGGGAGGGGGCGACCATCACGCCGTCGGGCGCGAACGTGACGCCGTAGCGGTCGTTGTTGAAGCCGAGGAGGTCGTCCTTCGAGCGCAGGCGGGCCGCCGTTTCCACGACGCAGTCGGCGGCGACGGGCGGGGTTGGCACGGCGTCGTCCGTCGCGGAGGTCGGGACGCCCGCGACGGCGGGAGCGGTGCTGACCGGCGCGATGGCCGTGCGCGACGGCGCGCGCGGAGGCGTCGCGCTGGGAGCGGGGCGGGGTGCGAAGACCAGGGCCGCAAGACCGAGAACAAGGGCGGCAATCGTGCCGCGCATCAAGCTGCGCATGTCTCCTCCGCGGGTTGGCTGTCGCCCGTCTATCTGCGGTCGCGGAGGAGGGACTTGCGAAAATCACGACGGAAAAAGCGACGCCACTTCGCGCGCCAGATCCTGCTCGTCGGCCACCGTGTCCGCGATGCGTGCGACCACCAGCTCGCGGAGGCGGCGGCGGCCGTAAACGAGATAGTTGCTCACGTCCGTGGGCTTGAGGCCGAACGCGTCCGCCAACTGCGCGTACGTCTCCGGTTCGCCGGCCAGCGGCGTGAGCTCGTGGCGCTCGAACACGGCGAACCACGTTTCGCGTCCGGCGCGTGCCAGCTCTGCGCGCAGATCGGCGACGGCCATCGCCAGCACGGCGTTGATCCATTCGTGGTCGAACGCGCTTTCGATGGTGGCGTCGGCGCGCGTCGCGGTCGCGTCGACGGCGCGCACCTCCTCGTCGGCGAGGGAGACGATGCGTCGGCCGCCGCCGCGCTTCAGGGCGTGGTCCGCGCGTCGGCGCTCGCGGAGAAACAGGTCGAGCGCGCCCCGGAGGTAGGCGCGGAAGCTCCCGCGTACGGCGGTGAACCGCGCGAGGAGGCCGCCGTCTACCAGCTCGGCGAAGAATTCCTGCGTCAGGTCCTTCGCGTCCTCGTTGCCGAAGGCGCGCGACGCGCGGATCCAGGCGTAGACCGGCTTCCAGTACGCCTGGCACAGTGCGTTGAGGGCTTCGGACTGCGGCTGGCGCGCGTCCCGGATGACGGACCAGCGCGTGGCCGGGAAGGCCGCGTTGGGACCGCCCATCGACGTCCGGTCGCCGGGCATGCCCCCATGGTAGCACGGGCTATACTGGCGTTGAGATGTCGACCGCCGCGGATGCGTACGAGGGCGTCAGGCGGCGGCTCTTTGCCGGCGATGAGAACGAGGACCTGCGCTCCCTGGTGGCGCGCGGCGAGCTGGCGCAGGCGCAGGTGGACGAGGCGCGCGCGGAGCAGGAGCAGAGGCGCCGGGCGGGCGAATCGGTGGGGCTGGCGCAGGTGCTGCTGAAGCGCGGATGGCTGTCGGTCGCGCGGTTCCTGGAACTGCTGGCGCAGCGCGAGGCGCCGCCTCCGGAGGGCGCCCCGCGGCTCGGGCGCTACGTGCTCGTGCGTCAGGTCGCGCGCGGCGGAATGGGGGTGGTCTACGAAGCGCGCGACGAGACCTTGCGGCGTCGCGTGGCGCTGAAGCTGCTTCGGAACGCTCGCGGCGGGCCCGACCTCGTGGCGCGGCTGTGGCGCGAGGCGGAGATCGCGGCGCGGTTGCGGCACCCGAACATCGTGGCCATCCACGAGATCGGCTCGGTGCCGGATCCGCTGGGCGGAGAGGCGCACTTCATCGCGATGGACTATGTCGAGGGCGGCACGCTGGCGGACGCGATCCGCCGCGAGCCGCGTGAACGCCTCCTGCGCATGCTCGTCGACGTGGCCCGTGCGGCGGAGTTCGCTCACGCGAACGGCGTCGTGCATCGCGACCTCAAGCCGGCCAACGTGCTCGTCGATCCGACGGGGCGAGTCGTGCTGACGGACTTCGGGCTGGCGCGCACCGTCGAGGGCGGTATTCGCCTCACGCGGGAAGGGGCGGTGGTGGGGACGCCGCAGTACATGGCGCCCGAGCAGGTGGACGGGCTTGGGAAGATCGACGCGCGCGCGGATGTCTACGCGCTGGGCGTGATGCTCTATGAGCTCCTGACGGGTCTGCCGGCGTTCGCCGCGGGGAGCTCGCAGGAGCTCTTCGAGAAGATCCTCCGCGAGGCGCCGCCGCCGCCGAGTGCCCGGCGCGCAGGCGTGGAGCGCGACCTCGACGCCGTGTGCCTGAAGGCGATGGAGAAGGAGCGGGGCCGGCGCTACGCCACCGCCGCGGAGTTCGCCGACGATCTGGAGCGATTCCTGAATCGCGAACCGGTGCGCGCGCGACGGACCGGCACCGTCGTTCGCGTGGCGCGCTGGGTATCCCGTCGCCGGATCGCGGTCGGGCTCGTCGCGTTGATCGCGGCCGTCGCCGGGGTGGTCGGTTCGACGATGGTCGGTCTGGGCCGGCGCGCGGCGGATCACGAGCAGCGGCGTCACGTGCTGGAGGCGGCCGAGCCGCTGGAGCGGGCGATTCGGGACGCGCGGGCGATGTTTCACGTGAAGGCGGTCGACGTGGCGCCGCACCTGGAGCGCGTGCGACAGGCCGTGGAAGCATTGGAGGCGCTGGAGGCTCGGCCCGGCGGCGCAGCGGTGCGCCCCGAATTGCGGACGTGGATCGGCATCGGCCGGTATCTGCTCGGCGACGGCGCGGGCGCGGAGGCCGCGTTGCGGACGGGGGACGCGCGCGCGGAGGCGTGGCTCGGGCGCCTGTACATGGAGCGCTCGCTCACCGCGCTCGTGCGCCACCAGGATTTCGACGCGGAGGAGGCGCGCCGGTCGTCCGCGGCGTGGGCGGAAAAGGCACGCACTTGCCTGGAGCGCGCGGATGAGACCGACGTGGAGGCGGTCGAGAAGCTCTCGGCACGCGCGTACCTGGCCGTGGCGCGCGGCGACACGGCGGAGGTCCTGCGGCTGTGCGACGAGGGTGAGCGGACGTTTCCGCGTCAGCTGGGCGCCGAACACTTTCCGCTGCTGCGGGGGTGGGTGTCGCCGCCCGCGGAGTCCGTCGATGCCTACACGCGCGCGATCGATCGTCGCCCGCACTATCCGCTGGCGTACTTCCTGCGGGGAGCCGCGCGACGCGCGCTCGGCGACCGGGCGGGCGCGCGGAAGGACTACGACGCGGCGCTTGCCGTCAACCCGCGGGCCGCCGAGGTGCTCGTAAACCGCGCGGCGCTGACCGACGACGCGGCCGCGGCCATCGCGGATTACGATCGCGCGATCGAGCTCGATGCGACGGACCCGGCAGCCTGGTACGGTCGCGGCTCGACGCATGTCAAGGCGGGTGATGTGGAGGGAGCGATCTCGGACCTGACGCGCACGGTGCAATTGCGTCCCCGCTTTGCGCCCGCATACATCAATCGCGGCTGGGCGAAGGCCCTGAAGCGCGACTTTGACGGGGCGATGGCGGACCTCGAGGAGGGTCTGCGACTGGCACCCGAACGGCCCGAAGGGTACGTCAACCGCGGCAACGTGCGGCTGGTGATCGGCGACCCGGTTGGCGCCCTGAAGGACCTGGATCGCGCGATCAACATCGATCGTGCGTGCGAGGAGGCATGGTTCATCCGCGGGAACGCGAAGTACCAGCATGGGGATCCGGACGGGGCCGTCGCCGACTGGACGGAGGCGATCCGGCTGAATCCGAAGCGGGCGGAATCGCACGCGCAGCGGGGCGGGGTGCACCTGAAAAGCCGGCGGTGGGCGGAGGCGCGGGCGGACTTCGACGCCGCGCTGAAGCTGGCGGAGCGTCCGGCCTGGCTGGCGAATCGGGGCGCGGCTCGCGGGATGCAGGGGGACGCGCGCGGGGCGGCGGAGGATTTCGGTCGTGCGCTGGAGATCGCGCCGGTGGACTGGCCGATGCGGGCCGCGACGGAGAAGAACCTCGAGGAAGCGAAGAAGCGGATGCCGAAGTAGCCTTCAACCGAGAAGTTCGTACGACAGGCGCATCGCGGTCCGCTTCGTCGCGTGCAGCGCGAGGACCGGTTCGCCGAGCGCCGCGCCCGCGGGCGACTCGAGCCGGAACCGCGCGCTCCAGCCGTCCGGCACCGAGCGCCGCACGACGAGCTTCTGGAGCAGATGGAGCCAGGACGTGGCCCGACCCTCGTCGTACGTGCCGCGCAGCACGACACCGTCCGTCACCGTCTTCGCGTCCTCGTCGAACTCGTCCCAGAGCGTGCGCACGCCCGGCGGCCGTCTTGCGAGCCGGTGCGCGAACGGTTCGCGGCTCACCCCGCGCTCGCTCCATGGAGCGAGGGCGACGACGACGGCGTCCGGCTCGCCGCGCGCGCTGGCGCCGAACTCCTCCGCGAAGGCGAACACGTAGGGCTCGGGAATGTCCCTCTTGAGCCGGTCGTGGAGTTCCTGCTCGACGTCCCCGTAGGCGGGCAGCTTGAAGTCATCCCCCGTCGCGAAGAGCTCCTGTGGAACGAGGGCGTCCTCCGTCAGCCGGCCGAGGTGGTAGCGGCGATGGCGGAAGGCGAGCGCGCGGGCGGACAGCCCGTACCAGATCGCGTGTGCCTCGAGCGCGCGCGACACGTGTTCCGCGAGCTCGGGCGGCGACGTGTTGCCCGCCGCATAGAGCCCGACCCAGCCTGCGCCGGTCGGCACGCACACGTGGCGCACGACATCGCCGCCGGCGGCAAGACGCGCCGCGAGCCAGCCGTCGACGGCTTCAGCGGCGTCCTTGACGTCGGGATAGCGGACGAAGACTTGCGAGACGTTGAGACTCAGGCCCCCAGCTTACTTCCTCGTCGCCTCCTTGCCCATCCGCTCGTCGTTCCAGCGCATCCACTCGCGGTGCGGGTTGCTGTTGCAGCCGAACGTGCCGTCGACCCACTCCCTCCGGCCCTGGCCGAACGTCTGGCCGCTGAGGCGGACGAGGCCGTCGAACGCGCAGCCGCGCACCTCGCCGTCCGGGTCTGCGAGGAGCGTCACGAAGCGCGGAATGCACACGGGCCCGGCCAGGTCGGCCGCCAGCTTCGCGGCGGCGCGGCGGCGGTCCCCCGGCTTTTCCATCGCCGTCACGAGGGCGGGCCCGGCGTGTTCGCCGAAGTTCCGGATCTCCTGCGCGTAGCTGGGGGCTTCGAGGCGGTCGAGCATGCGGGCGACGCGCGCGCCGACCTCCTCGTCGGCTCCCGCGCGGACGAGGAGCGGGTGCACCCATCGCGTGGCGATCACGGGTTCGACGTCGCGCGGCGCGCTCCATTCGTGGTCCCACGCGGAGCGGCAGGTCGCCCCCTCCATCGGCGCGTTCTCCACCGCGGCGCTCCCCTCGAGGATGGTGACGACGGTGCGCACGCGCTCCGCGACCTTCTTGCCCTCGTCGGGATTGACGACGCACGAGACGTTGACGACGGCGGATCTCGCCACGACCGAGCCGGAGGGCGTCGCGATGCGGTAGTCCATGCCGGTACCGCTCGGCGCGATGAGCGACATGATCTCGCCCTCGCGCAGCACGAGGTTGCGGTTCGCGACGAACTGGAGCTCGGTGCCGCCGTTGAGCCGGACGCGGGAGCCCTCGCTCGTGACGATTTCGGCGAGCGACCCCTTCGGGCACCGGACGGTCGTCCCCATCTCGAACGTGTCGGAGGACGCGCATCCGGACCAGCCGGCCGCGTCGCGCGGGCGCAGTTCGAGCCGCCCGTTGACGAGCGTCACCGTGCCGGTCGGGTGCTTGACGGGCGCGGGCTGCTGGTCGCCGTGGAACTCCCTCGGGACTTCCTTGATGACCTCCTTGACGACGGGCCGTTCGCGTACGACGGTGCGCGGAAAGAAGAGGAGGGCGACGAAGAACCCGGCGGCGGCGGCCAGCGGGACGAGGAACGGCCAGACCGGCACGCGCGGGCGGCGCGACTCGGCGCGCAGCGCGGCGATCGTCCGGTCGGCGACCGCGGCGGCCGTCGCGCGCGGGCCCTCGAACGCGGCACGGAGCTCGCGGTCGTTGCGCGCGAGATCGTCGCGGAACGCGGCGCACGCCGCGCACTCGTGGGCGTGCTTCTCGAGTTCGACGCGGTCGCTTTCCGGCAGCTGCCCGTCGATCGCGCGACAGATCAGTTCCTCGGCTTTGCGGCAGTCCATCATGCGGTCACGCTCTTGAGTCGCTCGCGCAGGAGCACGCGCGCCTTCATGAGGCGGGCGTTGATGGCGGGGCCCCCGATGCCGAGGACCGCCGACATCTGCTCGTACGTCTGCTGCTCGAAGTAAAACATGGTCACCACTTCGCGATAGATCTCCGGGAGATTCTGGACCTCCGCGAGGACCTTCGCGTTCTTTTCCGACTGGTTCAGGTCGGAGTCGGGGGGAAGCTGGCTGCCGAGAAACTCCTCCGGCTGCTTGTCCGGGCCGAGCGCTCCGAACGAGGCTTGAGACCATTCCCGATCCTTGAGCCGGTCCAGGCAGGCGCGCACGGCGATCCCGTACAGCCAGCCCCCGAATCTCTCGGGTTCCGTCAGGGTTTCCAAAGAGCGCCAGGCGCGGAGAAAGGCGTCCTGCGCCAGGTCCTCCGCCGCGCCGTGCTGCTTGCCGAGCTTCGCCCAGCAGATGGCCGTCACGCGGCCGGAGTATCTCCGGACGAGTTCTTCGTAAGCCTCGCGCCGCCCGGCACGCGCCGCGCGGACGAGGTCGCCGTCGGACGCTCCCACGTCAGGCTCCGGATCGGTGGTCTCACTCTTAATGTAGATCGCCGACCCGCGCCTGATATCGAAATCTACTTGAGCGCCTTGAGGGCGGCGTCGGGATCGGCGGTCCGGAAGACGGCCGTCCCCTGGCCGCTGCCGGAGGTCGTCGCGTAGGCGTGCTCGACGTTGATGCCCGCCGTGCCGAGCTTCGCGGCCAGTTTCCCGCCCGCGCCCTTGCCGGAGGCGGTGGTCACGCAGAGGACGCGCGATTCCGTCGCGCCGGTCAGGACCTTCCGCGCCTTGTCGTCCTTGTCGGGTACGACGAGGATCTTCGCGCCCTCCCCCTCGCCCCACCCGCAGAAGGCCAGGACGTTGATGCCCGCCTTGGCAAGCGACTCGAGGACACCCGCGAGCGCCCCCGGCTTGTGCGGGACGGCGACCAGGAACTCCGTGCGGACTTTCGCAGCCATGGCTCCTCCCTCGATTCCGGTAGCAGGAAACGCGCACCAGTCTACGAACTCGCGGAGGGACTCACGATGAAAAGACTCGCGTTCGCCTGCCTGCTGCTGGTCGGGGTTGGCGTCGGCCTCGCCCAGGACTCTGCCGACCGGCTCGTCGTCCATGAGTGGGGCACGTTCACCTCTGTGGCCGGTTCGGACGGCGCGCTGCTCGACTGGCGCCCCTTGGCGACGACGGACCTCCCGTCGTTCGTCTATACGCTGTCGGAGTCGCGGCGCGGCGATGGTCTTCGCGCGCGCACGGGCGCGGAGTGCAAATCGTGCGGGCACGTCGAATGCGGCTGCGGCGACAAGTGCAGCCCGAGGGGCGACGGCGAGTGCCTCTGCTGCAAGACGTGCACGACGGCGAAGATGCGGATGGAGACGCCGGTTCTCTACTTCTATCCCTCGCGCGAGATGGATGTGTCGGTGAAGGTCGCCTTCCCCAAGGGACTCATTACGGAGTGGTACCCGCAGGCGCGCAGCGTGTCACCAGCGCTCAACGCGAAGACGGAGCTCCAGGGCGTGGCGGGCGGGGCGATCGACTGGGGGACCGTTCGCGTGCTTACGCGCGGCGAAGGGTCGCTGCCCGTCGAGGCGGGGGACAACCACTACTATGCCGCGCGCGAGACCGACTCCGCGCTCGTGCGTGTCTGCACGGCGAGAAGTGAGCAGGGGAGGGCGAAGCCGGAGCTGGAGAAGTTCCTCTTCTACCGGGGCGTCGGCAACTTCGACCTGCCGTGACGGCGACGGTGTCGGGCGGAAGGCTCACGATCCGCAACGGGGGCCGCGACACCCTGAGCCACGTGTTTGCCGTCGATGTCCGCCGGGAGTGGGGCGTGGACTGGCACCTGTGGGAGCGGGTAGGCCCCGGCGAGACGCGCGAGTTTGAGTTCCGCGGGCGCAAGGAGCGGAACGTCGGCCGGTTCATCGCGGCGGCGCTGGTGAAGTCGGGGCTCTACGAGCGTGAGGCGCAGGCCATGGTCAAGACGTGGGAGTCGAGCTGGTTCGGCGAGGACGGCGTTCGGGTGTTCTACCTGCTGCCGCCCTCGATGACCGATGAGCTGCTGCCGCTCCAGATCACGCCGAAGCCGGCGGAACTGGTGCGCGTGATCGTAGGCAGGACTGAACTGCTCACGCCGGAGCGCGAGGCGGAGGTCGCCGCGATCGTCGCGGAACTGGGAAGCGACTCGGCGGAAGATCGCGACGCCGCGTCGAAGAAGCTGGCGCGCCATGGCCGGTTCGCGGAGCCGCTGCTGAAGCGTGCGATGAGGCAATCGGCGGACGCGGAGGTGCGGGCTCGCTGCGAAGAGTTGCTGAAGAGGATTCGGAGGGTCGAATGAGAAAGGTCGCGATCGTGCTGGGCGTGATGATGGCCGTCGGAACGGCGCAGGATGAGGAACGGGTGACGGAGACGGAGCGCAGCCGGTTCGTCTTCTTCGCGGTGCTCGAGGGTCTCTGGGAGGACGGGGCGGACCCCGCGCTGGTGCGCCCCATCGCGGAGGACACGGATGGCTACTTCGTGCCGAAGTGCCCGATCTGCCTTCCCGTGCAGCATGCCGCGAGCGTGTATGTCACGTCGGGGGACGTGCCGGCGTTTTCCGCGCGGGGCAAGTCGGGCTGGCCGGCGGAGATCGCCGACGGGATGAAGGGCCGGGACCTGAACGGCCGGCGGGCGGCGCTCGAACGGATGGTCGCGCGCTACGTCGATCGCCGCTTCGACCGGCTGCGGTTCGCGGACGCCCGGCGCGACGCGATGAAGGAGTCGCTGCGGCTGGGCATGAAGCAGGGCATGCGGCTCTTCGGCGAGTCGCCGCTGGGCGAGTACAAGAAGTGCCCGTCGTGCGCCGGCGCGGCCGAGGCGAAGAAATAACGCGCCGCGTCGAAGAGGGGTGTCAGGAGTACTAATTCTCTTGACACCTCATGACGCAGTGCGTTACATACCCCGCCCATATGGGGTGCGCACCCGTAGGGGGTGCGCACGTATGGGGGCCCGGCCTGAGCGAGGCGCGGGCCGCGTCGAAGGGGGTACGATGAGCCGGTTTGCGCTGGCGCTCCTGGTGGGGTCCACGTTCCTCGCGGCCTGCGGGAGCGACGATTCGGACGATTCCGATCCGCCGCCGACGATCGTCAAGACGTCGTACACCACGGAGACCGCCGACGGCTGGACGATCGCCGTCCACAACTACCGCAAGTCGACCGGCACGACCTATCGCGAGCCCGTCGTGATGTCGGGCGGCTATCTCGAGAACTCCGAGGTGTGGGACGCGTTCCCGAGGTTCTCGCTCGCGCACGAGCTCGCGTGGAACGGCTTCGACGTCTGGACGTACGACATCCGCGGCACCGGGCAGAGCGAGTCGCCCGCCGTGAGCGACCTCTTCGGCTGGACGTTCAGCGCGGACGAGTTCATCAAGCAGGACACGCCGGCCGCCGTGAACTTCATCCTCGCGCAGACGGGGGCGACCCAGGTGACCTGGGTGGCGCACTCGCTCGGCGGGACGATGCTCTACGGGTACCTGCAGCGGTACAACCCGTCGATCGTGCGCTGCGCCGTCACGCTCGGGGGCATTGGCCGCCTGAAGGACAAGGACGCGCTGATGAGCGGGCTCACGGACGCGTTCTTCCAGATCGGGACGTTCCTGTCGTTTCTCATCCCGCCCAACATGCCGCTGCCTCTGCGGTGGGCCCTCGACACGCTCCTGCAGGACAACCCGTTCGCCTGGGCCGGCATCTGCTACGCGCTCGACAGCTTCCTCGGACGCATGTTCTGGAACCCGGACTCGATCAATCCGAACATGATCTACCAGTTCCTGCGCAAGGCGCTGTCGAACACGAGCACGAACGTGCTGAAGCAGTTCCTGCAGTGGGCCGACGACGAGCAGTGCGTCGGCGACGACGGCTGGAACTACACGGCGGCGCTGTCCTCGATCACGACGCCGCTGTGTGTGCTGGCCGGCGGCGGCGACCAGATGGTGCCGCCCGACAGCTGCCGGACGGTGTACGACAACGTGTCGAGCACGGACAAGGAGTGGCGCCTGTGCGCGACGTCCACGGGGCACAGCGTCGACTTCGGGCACCTCGACATGCTCCTGGGCACGACGGCGCGGATCGAAGTCTACGGCCACGTCGTCGGGTTCCTGGGAGCGCGCTCTACGCCGAAGTAGTCGGGATGGGATCGCGGTCGCGGCGCTCCTGATCGGGCTGTGGGCGCAGACGCGGGTGCGCGCGGCCTACGCGCGAGCGTCTCGGATCCCGATGGGGCGGGGCTGGACGGGCGCGGAGGTGGCGCAGGCGATACTCGACACGGCGGGAATCCGTGACGTTCGGGTGGAGCCCACGGGCGGGTTCCTGTCGGATCACTACCATCCGCTGGAGAAGGCACTGCGTCTGTCCGAACCGAACTATGCGGGGACGTCACTGGCGGTCGCGGGCGTGGCGGCGCACGAGGTGGGGCACGCGATCCAGCACGCGCGAGGCTACTGGCCGCTGCGGGTGCGCAGCGCGCTGGTCCCCATCTGCGTGGCCGGCCAGTGGATCGGGCAGATCGCCATGCTCATCGGAGCGGCCGCGGCCTTCGGACTCCACGCGCCGTGGGGCCGCACGATGCTGGGGGTGGCGATTCTCGGCTACGCGGCGGTCTTCCTCTTCACGCTGGTCACGCTCCCGGTCGAGTTCAACGCGTCGTCGCGTGCGTTGCGTGTGCTGGCGGATCGGGGGATCCTCACGGGCGACGAGATGCCGCAGGCCAAGTCCGTGCTGGATGCCGCGGCGCTCACGTACGTCGCCGGGGCCGCGCAGGTTCTGCTCACGCTGCTGTACCTGATCAGCCTGTTCACCCGGTCGCGCGACGAGTAGCTGTACGTCGCCGCCCCGGCCGGTGACAATACTATGTAGATGCTGTGGTTGGTGGCGGCGGCGCTCCTGCAGGTCCAGCCGGAGCCCGACAGCGCGGAGAAGTACGACAAGTTTCTCTTCGAGCTGGCCAACACCGGTCGCTTTCTCGACGCGCGGTCGCTGGCGGACGCGATCACGAAGAAGTACCCCGGGACGAAGTGGTCGGAGCGCGCGGCGCCGTTCCTGAAGGAGAACGGCGTGTACCGCGTCGTGCCCATCGAGACCACCGGACCCGAGTCCAACCGGCTGGACCTGTCGTTCATGGCCGACGGCGTGAGCGTCGAGGACAGGCACCAGGCGCAGTGGGAGAAGGAGTGCGACACGACGATCAAGACGTTCTTCGCCTCGGAGCCGATGAAGGAGTACCGTCGCTTCTTCAACGTCTATCGCATCAACGTCGTGTCGAAGGACGAGCGGATCAACCCCAACAGCGGGGCGCAGGTGACGGCGCTCGGCGGGCGGGAGGAAGAGGACATCACCGTCGACACGATGGAGTGCGCGCGGGCGGCGCGGGCGACGAGCTCGCGGGACGACCTCTGCTTCGTGAACGTGCGGCCGGCCGGAAACACGCATGGGAAGAGCGGATACGGGGTGGCGGTCGCGGGCGGGCCGCGGCCGACCAGGTACCGCGTCCTGCACGCGTGGGGCCACGCTCTCGCGGGGTTGGCGGACGAGACGAACCAGCTTGGGAACCGCCGCCGCCGGCCCGAGGAGCCGCCCGAGGCGCCGAACGTCAGCGCCTCGGACGATCCGACGAAGGTCCCTTGGAAGTACTGGATCGCGGCGCGCCTGCGCGACGAGAAGCGGGCGAAGACTGTCGACATCATCGAGGGGGCGGCGCGCATGGAGAAGGGCGCGTGGCGTCCCGTGCGCGAGGACCAGTGCGTCATGAACCAGGGGCAGGAGTATTGCCCGATCTGCCGCGAGGCGCTGGTGCTGGCAATGTACACGTGGGTGCGTCCCATCGAGACGTCCACCGACTGGGCGGTCCCGGTCAAGGCGCCCGCGGAAATCAAGCTGGCGTTGGTGCAGCCGTCGCACCGTCTTGTCGCGGACTGGTTCGTCGAGAAGACGGGTGAGAAGAAGGGCGCGGACGCTCCCGAGCGCGATGTGTTCCTGAAGGACGGGCTGCGGATGCGCGAGGGTCACCTCGGTCCGCGCACGGGTCTCGGCCCCTCGTGGAAGCCGCCCGCGGCGGAGAAGGCGGCCGGCGTGTCACGCGACGGCGGTGTCGAGGCTTTCGAGACGTCGAAGCTGGGCAAGGGGCGCTGGAAGGTCACCGTGGTGGTGAGCGACCCGACGGACTGGGTGGCGCACGACCCGGAGAACCTGCTCAAAGACACGCGGACGTGGATCGTTGACGTCGAGTAGGCCGGCTCCCGGACTCCGGGGTCGCTCATGACGTGCGCGTGTCCTGAGAATTCGTAGTGGCAGAAACGCGAACTTCGCACGCAGCCTCTCCATTCAGCCCTACAGACCTCGTAAGAAATCTTCTGCACCTCCGACCGAATTTCCGGGTTTTTTCGGGTCGAAAACCCACACCTAGGTATGCGACACGAAGACTGTCAGCGCGAATGCAGGCCGTGGTCGGAAACGCCGGTCGCCCCCG
>Ga0187893_10006696_pt1 | contig 19510 bp, 18 predicted proteins | sample MA1701074metaG_FD_139574 | JGI IMG/M metagenome (GOLD analysis project Ga0187893, IMG submission 139574) | White microbial mat communities from a basaltic lava cave in the Kipuka Kanohina Cave System on the Island of Hawaii, USA - MA170107-4 metaG ... | reverse complement strand
CGACACCGAGGTCCCCTCCTCGGTCGCCGGGACACTCACCAAGATCCTCGTCGCCGAGGGCCAGACCGTGGCCGTCGGGACCGAGGTCGCCGAGATCAACGGGGGCGGGGCCGCGGCTCCGGGAACGCCGTCGCAGCCCGCTTCGGTAGCGTCCTCGCCCGCTCCAGCCGCGATCACATCCGCCGCGGGCGACGAGGCTCCTTCCGCCGCAACCTCGCCGGCAGCTTCGGCGGCTCCGCTCGCGACGGCTGCTTCCGCGCCGGCGACGATCCCCGATCGGGGGCCGAGGAGCCAGATCCTTAGTCCGCTCGTGCGGAGGCTTGCTGCGGAGCACGGGGTCGACCTGGGTCAGGTGACCGGAACCGGGACCGGGGGGCGGATCACGAAGAACGACGTCTTGGGTTTCGTCGCCGCGCGCGGCTCCGTGGCCGCTCCCGCTCCCGCCCCCGCGGCCATTGTGGCACCGGCGTCCGTTCCCACCCCGGCCGCCCCGACGCCTGCGACCGTGGCCGGCGGGGAGGAACTCGTGCCCGTGACGCACATCCGGCGGGCGATCGCAGAGCACATGAAGATGTCGCTCGACGTCTCGGCCCGAGCGTGGAACGCGGTCGAGGTCGACATGGAGAACGTCGCTCGTCTGCGCGAGCGCGCGAAGGACGCGTTCAAGGCACGCGAGGGATTCAACCTGACGTACATGCCGTTCGTCACGAAGGCCGTCACCGAGGCACTTCTCGCATACCCCATGGTGAACAGCGAGCTGCGCGACGACCGGATCGCGGTCAAGCACTTCGTGAACATGGGGATCGCGGTCAGCTACGACGAGGGACTCATCGTCCCGGTCCTCAAGGGCGCGGACACGATGAACCTCCTCGGTCTGGCGCGCGGGATCAACGACCTCGCCGCCCGCGCGCGAGCGAAGAAGCTCCTCCCCGACGAGGTGCACGGCGGCACGTTCACGATCACGAACCCCGGGCCGTTCGGCTCGCTGATCTCGGTGCCGATCATCAACCAGCCGCAGACGGGCATCCTGGGGTTCGACACGGTGGAGAAGCGGCCGACGGTCATCGACGACGCGATCGCGATCCGCCACATGGTCTACCTGTCGATGTCGTGGGATCATCGGGTGATCGACGGGGCGCTCGCATCCCAGTTCCTCGCGCGCATCAAGCAGAACCTCGAGTCGTGGGATTTCGCCGAGGACCTCGCGGTCTGACGCCGTGGCCGACCTGATCCGCCCGCACGGGCTCATCGACTACGACGACGCGAACGCCTCGATGCACGAGCTCGCGGAGGCGCGGCTCGCCGGCGGCGGACCGGACACGCTGATCCTGCTCGAGCACCCACCCGTGTTCACGGCCGGGCGGCGGTGGAAGCCCGAGCACATCGTGTGGACGCATGAGCGGATCCGGGCGGCGGGCGCCGACCTCCGCTTCATCGATCGGGGCGGCTCGCTCACGTTCCACGGCCCCGGCCAGCTCGTCGGGTACCCGGTGCTCGATCTGGGGCCGAGGCCCGACGCCCTTGGCTTCGTGCGCAACCTCGAGGAGGTCGTGATCCGCGCCGCCTCCGACGTCGGTGTCACCCTGCAGCGCAACGACGTCCAGACGGGGGTGTGGTCGGGGGCGCGGAAGGTCGCGGCGATCGGGGTCCGGTTGATGCGGATGCGGGTCACCCTGCACGGGTTCGCGCTCAACTGCACGACCGACCTGTCCTGGTACGACGCGATCGTCCCCTGCGGGCTCCGAGACGAAGGGGTAGCGTCGCTCTCCGAGCTCGCCGGCCGCGAGGTCACCGTCGACGAGATGGCGCCCATCGTCGCCCGGCGGTTCGAGGAGATCTTCGATACTCATCTGGAGCTCGAGGAGGCCGGGTGGCCGTCAGCCAGAGCGTCGACCGCCGTCGAATCGGCCAGCTGATCGCGGAGCTCACGGGATGAGGGACCCGCGGGTGCACGACGCCGTCACCGGGTTCGAGGTCGCGGTCGAGCACTACCGGCGCGGGCGGCCGAGCTACCCGGATGACGCGGTCGAGTACCTCGTGCGCGCGCTCGAGATCACCGAGGGACGCGAGCTGCTGGAGCTCGGCGCCGGCACCGGCAAGTTCACGGAGCGGATCGTGCCCACCGGGGCTCGTATCACCGCCCTCGAGCCGCTGCGGGCGATGCGCGAGGCACTCGTCGGCGCGTGCCCCACGGTGACGGCGATCGAGGGGACCGCGGAGGCGATCCCCCTCGCGAGCGCCTCGATGGACTGTGTCGTCGTTGCGTCGTCGTTCCACTGGTTCGACGGTGACCGCGCGCTCGCGGAGATCCACCGCGTGCTGCGCGACGACGGCGCCCTCGGGCTCGTATGGAACGTCCGCGACGAGGCCAGCGACTGGTCCGAACGGCTGACGGCGATCTTCGACCGCCTGGCCGGTTCCAGCGCGCCCCGCTACCGAACCGGCGCGTGGCGCGACGCCTTCGAACGCACGACGCTGTTCGGGCCGCTGCACCATCGGGTCGCGTACCACGTGCACGAGGTCACCCGGCAGGGGTTCATCGACCGGGTGCTCTCGGTGAGCTACGTCGCAGGCGCGCCGGCCGAAGACCGGGAGCGCGTCCTCGCCGAGGTGGACGAGCTCCTCGACACCGACCCCGAGTTGCGAGGGCGCGAGCAGATCGTCATGCCGTATCGCACCGACGTGTTCTGGACCTTCCGGCGCTGATCGGCGGATCCTTCAGGCCTCGGCGACCAGCGCGTAGCGTGGACGGTGCTCGAGCCAGCCCAGCGGCCACGGCTCGTGGAGCATGGCCGCCCACTCGACGTCTCGGAGCCGCTTGATCCGCGCGGCCGACCACCCCGCCCGGTACACCGCTTCGATCAGCGGCACCGGCGAGGGCAGACGAGCGAGAGGCAGCTCGGCGAGCACGTCTTCGGGATAGGGCGCGTGATGATCCTCGGGCGTTCGGAGCAACGCGCGGAGCATCTCAGCGGCCCGGTCCTTCGCCCGCTGCACGGGCTCGCTCTGACCCCAGACCCCCTCGAACAGCACGAGCCGGCGGGCGACGTGGCGCCACCGCTCGAGGCCCCCGACCGGATCGGGCATCGTCCAGAGCACGTGGCGCTCCATCACCGCGTCGAACGGACCGTCCGGGGGCTCCATCGCCGAGCCGACGACGAAGCGCATCCGCTCGTCCAGGCCGCGCTCCTTCGCCTTGCTCTCGGCCTTGCCGAGCATCCCGGGCGACAGGTCAAGCGCGGTGACCTCATAGCCCAGCTCGGCCGCGAGCAGCGAGAGCGCGCCGGTCCCCGCTCCGATGTCGAGCACCAGGGCGCCCGGTTCCGGCAGCGCCTCGCGGAGCGCCTGCCGCCACGCGGCGGCCTCGAGCGGGTCGGAGATCGCGTGCGAGGGCGTGGCGTCGTACGTATGCGCGTCCCGGTCCCAGAAGTCACGGATGCGGTCGTGGACGTGGCGGTCCATCAGAACAACGCCGCGGCGAGCTTCCGTCGGTATTCGGGGACGAGCTCGTCCTCGCCGTCCTCGCCGAGCACCGTGAACACCTCGAGCATCGCCTGCCTGGCATCCGGGTCGTCCTGGAGCGCGCCCAGCATGCCGTCGAGGGCCTCGCGCCAGCTCCCCTGTGCCGCGAGCCGCTTGGCCGACGCGAGCGTCCCGACCTCCTGGAGATCAGCCCACCGTCGCACCTCAAGCATCGCGAGGATCCGCTCGGCCTCGGTGTCCGGCAGCACGGGCATGAGCGTCCGTCTGGCCTCGCCAGCGCGATCGGTCTCCGCGAGGATCCGTCCCAGGCCCACTCGAGCCTCCCGGTTGTTCGGGTCCACGTCGAGCGCCTCGCGATACTTGGCCTCCGCCTTGCCGAGATCGCCATCGAGCTCGTCCTCGAACGCCTCCTCGGCCTCGAGCTCGGCCTCGGTCGGCAAGAGCCGGTCGATGAACTCGTTCACCATCGGCTCGGGGATCGCTCCGACGAACCCGTCGATCGGACGGCCGTCCCGGAACGCGATCACGGTCGGGATGCTCTGCACGCCGAACTGCCCGGCCGTGTAGGGGTTCGCGTCCACGTCGAGCTTGGCGAGCAGGAAGCCGCCGCCTCGCTCCTCGGCGACCTTCTCGAGGATCGGCCCGAGCACCCGGCACGGCCCGCACCACGAGGCCCACAGGTCGACCACCACGGGCCGCTGTTTGGAACCCTCGACGACGGTCTGATCGAAGTCGGCATCGGTCGTCTCGACGACGACGGGGCCCTCGGCGATCTTCTGCATGCCCTCCAGCGTAATCAGCTCCCCGCCGATCCGTCGACCGTCACGATCCCACGAAACTCGAGGGGTCCTCGCGGAAATCCTCAAGGCATGCGGTCGAGCAGAAGTAATACGTCGTTCCCTGATGCTCGAAAGAGCCCGCTGCGGTCGCCGGCTCCACCTCCATGCCGCACACCGGATCGATCTCCATCGTTCCTCCTCCTCGTGAACGGGACCCTTCCCTCAAGCAACGCGCGCTCGCTTCAGGAGCAGCGCGTTCACCGCGACCAGCAGGCTCGAGCCCGACATCGCGAGCGCCGCGATCTCCGGTCGGAGGGTAAGGCCGGCCCAGGCGAACGCCCCGCCCGCGATGGGAAGCGCGAGCGCGTTGTAGCCCACCGCCCAGCCGAGGTTCTGCCGCATCCTGCGCACCGTGGCTCTTGAGAGACTCATCGCCGTCGCCACGTCGGCCGGATCGGAACGCATCAGCACGACGTCCGCGGTCTCCATCGCCACGTCGGTGCCCGTGCCGATGGCGATGCCGACGTCGGCCCGTGCGAGCGCGGGAGCGTCGTTCACGCCGTCGCCGACCATGGCGACCTTCTGCCCCTCCGTATGCAGAGCCGCGACCTTGGCTTCCTTGTCCTCGGGCCGAACCTCCGCAAGCACCCGCGTGATGCCCGGTTCGGCCGCCACCCGCTCGGCCGTAGCGCGATTGTCTCCGGTCAGCATCACGACCTCGACACCCTCCGAGCCGAGGCGAGACACTGCGTCCTTCGACGTGGGGCGCACCCTGTCCGCGAGGGCGACCACGCCCGCGGCCGCCCCGTCCACTGCGACGAACGCGACGGTTCGGCCGGCTCCCTGGAGCTCCTCTCCGATCCGGCCGACACCGTCCAGTGCGCTACCCCTTGAACCGTCGAAGCCGGAGCGAGTTCGTGAGGACGGACACCGAGGACATCGCCATCGCCGCGCCGGCGATGATCGGGTTCAGCAGGCCGAACGCCGCGAGCGGGATCGCCGCAACGTTGTAGCCGAACGCCCAGAACAGGTTCTCGGCGATCGTCCGGAAGGTCCGTCGCGACAGCCGGATCGCCGTCACCACACCCGCGAGGTCGCCACGGATCAAGGTGATGTCGCTCGCTTCGATCGCGACGTCGGTCCCGGTGCCGATCGCGATCCCGAGGTCCGCCTGCGCGAGCGCCGGCCCGTCGTTGATCCCGTCACCGACCATCGCGACGACCCTGCCCTCGGCCTGGAGGCGTCGGATCTCCTCGACCTTGTCCTCGGGGTGCACCTCGGCCATCACCCGGTCGATGCCGACCTGCCGCGCGATCGCTTCGCCCGTCGTCCGGTTGTCGCCCGTCATCATCGCGACCTCGACGCCGAGCTCGTGGAGCCCGGCGACGGCCTCGCCAGCCCCTGCTTTCATCGTGTCGGCCACGGCGTACACGGCCTGGGCGACGCCGTCCCATCCGCCCCAGACGACCGTTCTCCCCTCGGCCTCGAAGCTCTGCGCCTGTCGATCGATCGAGGGTGGCACGGTCATCCCGGCGTCTTCGAGGAACGAGCGCCGGCCGACCAACACCTCGAGGCCCCCGAGCATCGCTCGCGCGCCCCGCCCGGGCACCGCTCGGAACCCGCGAACCTCGGGGATCTCGACGCCCCGCTCGCGCGCGCCCTCGACGATCGCTCGCGCGATCGGGTGTTCGCTCCCAGCCTCGACCGCCACCGCGTGCTCGAGCGCCTCCGCGCATCCGAACACCTCGACCAGGCGCATCCGGCCCTGGGTGAGGGTGCCGGTCTTGTCGAACACAACCGTGTCCACGCGCTTGGAGCGCTCCAGGATCTCCGCGCCGCGGATGAGGACTCCCATCTGAGCGCCGCGACCGGTCCCGACCATGAGCGCGGCCGGGGTTGCGAGGCCGAGCGCGCAGGGGCACGCGATGATGAGGACGGCGACGGCCGGAACGATCGCGGCTTCGACCGAACCATCGAGCGCGTACCAGACGACCGCCGTCACCGCGGCGATCGCGATCACGACGGGCACGAACACGCCGGCGACCCGGTCCGCGAGCCGCTGGATCGGCGCCTTCGAACCCTGTGCCTCGGCGACCAGCTTGGCGATCTGCGCCAGCGCCGTGTCCTCGCCCACGTGCGTCGCCTCGATCACGAGCACACCGTCCTGGTTGACCGTGGCCCCCGCGACCTCGTCGCCCGGGCCCTTCTCGACCGGCACGGATTCACCGGTGAGCATCGACTCGTCGACGGCCGACGCGCCCTTGAGCACCCGGCCGTCCACCGGAACCTTCTCGCCGGGCAGGACCTTCAGGGTCCAGCCGACCTGCACCGAATCGACCGGGACCCTCAGCTCCTTGCCGTTGCGGAGCACCCGAGCGTCCTTCGCTCCGAGCTCCAGCAGCCGCTTGATCGCCTCGGAGGCTCGCCCCTTCGCTCGCGCTTCGAGCCAGCGACCGAGCGCGATGAAGGCGATGATCACGGCGGCCGTGTCGAAGTACAGGTCGCCCCCCTCCGCGAGCGCCCACACCGAGTAGGCGTACGCTGCTAGCGTCCCGACGGCGATCAGCGTGTCCATGTTGGCCGAGAACCGGCGCGCGCGGATCGCCGCACCCTTGATGAACGGCCACCCCGAGTAGAACTGCACCGGGGTCGTGAGCGCGAACGCCGTCCAGCGGGCCCAGGTCTCGTCCATCGCGGCGAACGAAATGATCATCGTCGCGATGCCGAACGGCCACGCGATCAGGAGCCTGCGAAGCCACGCGCGCTCCTCTCGACGGGCGGCCTCCTCGGCCTCGTCGACATGCACTCGGATGTCGTAGCCGCGCTCCCGCACGGCGCCGCGAAGCGCTTCGAACGCTGGGGCGTCCTCCGACAGGCGGACGAGCGCCTCGCCGGTCGCGAAGTTCACGGACGCCTCCACCCCGGGCTGTTTGTTCAGCGTCTTCTCGATCCGCACGGCGCACGAGCCGCACGTCATCCCGAGGACGTCGAGCCGGAGCTCGTTCCGCTCCCGAACCGCCGTCTCGCTCACGGCTACCTCCCGTTGAACCGAGCAACCGCCGCGAGGAGCTCCTCGATCTTCTCTTCCCCGCTCCCCTGCTCGATGCTCTCCTTGACGCAGTGGCGGACATGGCCGTCGAGCAGCCCCATCCCCACGGCCTTCAGCGCCGCCGCGGCCGAGTTCACCTGGGTGAGGATGTCGATGCAGTACTTGTCCTCATCGACCATGCGCTGGATGCCGCGGACCTGCCCCTCGATCCGCCGCAGGCGATCCTGCAGGTCCTTCTTGTTCATCGCGTACCCGTACACGATTCCCCTTCCGAGTGTCGAGACGTTGCGCCAACACTTATACCCTTGGGGGGTATAGTTTGGCAACAGCGCGGCCGCAGCTCAGCGGCTCGACAGCACCGAGCGCCGGGCCTCGTACTCCTCGCGGTTGATCTCGCCTCTCGCGAAACGCTCATCCAGGATCTCGAGCGCGCTCGGCCGCTCGCTTCCGCTCCCGGCCTGCTCGGAGGCTCTTCCCCTCACCAACCAGACCACGAGGAACACCACCGCGCCCCAGAACACGATCATCGTGGATCGCCATCGCGAGCCAGCCACCCCACCCACCGTCGTGCCACATCCTCCGACCTCCTCCGACTCATACCCCATGAGGGTATCCACGCACACCGAGACCCGGCCGTGCCGAAGGTCACGGCCCTTCCGGGTCGGTCGGGCCGAGCCCGGCCCTTCGCTCGGGGCTATCGCGGCTCGAGGTGCCCTGCGATCTGCGGAACGAGGTCGACCGCCGGTACGTACATCAGGCCGCCGTGCTCGAGCGCCCCGTAGTCACGGATCCAGGCAAGCCGGCGGGGTCGATCAAGACGAAGATGTGACCCGGCTCGTCCGTCGGCATCTTCCACCGCATCACTCCGTAGGCCGTCGCCACGTGGTTGCCCGCGTCCGACAGCATCGGGGTCGTGATGCCGAGCGATGAGCCTTTCGCTGCGCCACGCCTGGGGCGGATCGACCGCGATGTTGAGAAGCTCCACGTCGAGGTCCCGGAACCCGGGATCGCCCTGCAGGTCGACGACCTGCTTCAGGCAGCCCAGTCACCCTGGGGCCATGCTGAAGTACAGGAGCACCGACCGGCCCCGCAGCTCAGACAGCGAGAGGCTGCCGCCGGTCGCCTCCGGCAAGGTGAACGCTGGAGCCTCGTCCCCAACCTCCGGGGGTTGAGCGTCGGGGGCAACACCCGCGTCGTTTCCACCGCACGCCACCGCGATGAGCGACAGGGACAGGATCCACATGGGGAGATGCCACTTGTGGCGCACCCCCACCGCGGACCACCGTGCCTCACCAGCCGTCAGGTCTTCGAGAGCACGATGGCGCCACCTACAGCGAGCAGCGCGGCGAGTGGGTACCCCGCGACGAGGTCGTCTACTCCCCGAGACATGAGGGTGAAGGCACCCATGTGGGAGATCAGATGCTGCACTCCCACGAGAACTGCGAGACTCACGAGACTCCACCCGAACACCCGCCGCCGCCGGTAGGAGCCTGGCGTGAGCTGCCTCCGCTCGGCTTGCTCCTGAGCCGCTTGGGTCTGGCGCCTTCGCGTTTCGCGGCGTCTGTCTCGCCGTTTGGTCTGCGACGTTCGTTTCCGCCGTGTGTTGGATCGTGCCATGGCTCGCTCCTCCATCTCTTTCTCTGAACGACATGCGCCAGCTCCCCGCAGCGTTGCCATCGGCTTCGCGCGCCCCATGATGTGACTCCTCCATGGGGCAAGGGAACCTGTCCGTGTGGCCGCGCTCGGACCGAGACTATTGGATCAGGAGGAGCGGGGAGGTCGTTCGAGCCTTGGTGTCGGGATCAGCCTGTAGGTTGGCGGGCAACGCGCGAGGACCCTCGCTCCCGCGGGAAGGGCGAGGACCAGCATCATCGCCAGGAGAGCGGAACACGCTCCGACCATGCAGTGCTCGACCGGCTCGTCGCATCCGGCACAGCTGCCCATCACCACCCCGAGCGGGAGACCAAGCAGCACGACCAGGAGCACGAGGCCGACGATCCCCAGCAGTCACAGCGCTCGTCGCATCGGGCTCGGATGGTAGCGCCCCACCCGTCTTCAGCGTCCCAGCAGATCCCCGATCGCCTTCCGGACCTCGGCCGTGATCGCGGGCGCCCGCGCGAGCCGCTGGCGCGCGTCGTCCACGCGTTCGACAGCGATCGGCGGCGCGAACGACACGGACACGCGCGCACCGCGAGGCCGGCGAGCCCGGCGCGTGCGATCGGTGCCCGAGATCGCGCACGGCACGATCGGCGCGCCGGTCCGAAGCGCGATCCATGCCGCGCCTCCCAGGAACGGCAGGAGCTCCCCGGGCGACCGGGTCCCCTCCGGATACATCCCGAGGACCCGCCGGTGTGCGATCACCGCCAGCGCCGTCCGGATCGCCCCGAGGTCGAACCGATCGCGGTCGACGCGGAACCCTCCGAGCGCGCGGATCCACCACCGCAGGAAGGCGTTCTTGAACAGCTCTTGCTTCGCCATGAACACGATCTCGCGAGGGCACGCGACGACGCCCAGCGGGATGTCGAGCGAGCTCTCGTGGTTCATCGCCAGGATCACCCGCCCCGAACGCGGGACGTTGGATGCGCCCTCGATACGCATCGCGAACCACCACCGCAGCGCCCAGCCGCCGACGAGGCGCGCGAACGGCTGCAGCACTCCGATCGCGAGCGGCAGGTCGCTCTCGGCGCGAGCCTCTACCTCGGCAGCGGCCAGCACGTCGCGAACACGGCTCGACCTGTCCACGTCGATGCCCGACAGGTCGGCGCCGAGCTCCTCCTCGAGCGCCAGCGCGAGCTCGGCGAACGCGAGGGAATCGATCCCCAGGTCCGAGAGCTGGGCATCGGGATCCGCGTCGGCACCCTGAGCGAGCTCTTCGATGAGCGCGAGCGCACGGTCGGTTCGTTCGGACATCGGCGCGTAGCCTATCGGCGGCTGAGCGCCGGAAGGCCGATGCTAGACTCGCGAACGTGGCGACCCGAGTAACGACGGAACCGTCGCACGAGGCCCTGGGCCTCACCCCCGAAGACCTCCGATCCATGTATCGGACGATGGTGACGGCGCGCCTGGTCGATGAGGCGGCGTTCCGGCTCAACCGTCAGGGCAAGGCTCCGTTCGTCGTTCCGGTTTCGGGGCACGAGGGGTGTCAGGTCGGTACGGGGTGGCCCCTGCGACGCGGACAGGACATCTGGGTCCCGTACTACCGAGACACCGCGATCGTGTTGCTCGCGGGCATGACCGTGTACGAGATCTTCCTCGGGCTGTTCGCCAAGGCGGACGACCCGGCCTCGGGCGGGCGCCAGATGCCCAGCCATTGGGGCTCGAGGCGCCTCGGCATCATGAGTCACTCATCGCCGATCGCAACGCAGGTCCCGCACGCCGCGGGGATCGCCTACGCGGCCAAGCTCCGGGGCGAGGAGGCGGTCGTGGGCTGCTGGTTCGGCGAGGGTGCGACCAGCGAGGGTGCCTGGCACGAGGGGATGAACTTCGCCGGGATCCACAGGCTCCCGGTCATCTTCGTCTGCGAGAACAACCGCTACGCGATCAGCGTCGAACAGTCCCATCAGATGGCGGTCGAGAACGTCGCCGATCGCGCGCCCGGGTACGGTTTCCCGGGTGAGGTCGTGGACGGCAACGATGTACTCGCCTGCTACGCGGCGATGAGGACCGCCTCCGATCGCGCACGCGCGGGCCAGGGCCCGACCTTGATCGAGGCGAAGACCTATCGATTCTTCCCGCATACCTCCGACGATGACGATCGGTCGTACCGCACGAGGGAGGAGGTCGAAGAGGCCAAGGCCCGAGACCCGATCGCCCGGTTCGCGGCGCTCCTGCAGGACCGGGGTGTGATGGACACCGCTGCGATCGACGGGGTCTGGGTCGAGACTAAAGCGAGCGTCGACCTCCAGATCGATCAGGCGTGGAACGCCGCGGACCCCGATCCGTCGTCCTTGCTTCGCCACGTCTTCTACGAACCCGACGACACGTCGTGACCGAGAAGAACGTCGTCACCGCGATCCACGACTCGTTGCACGACGAGATGGTCGCGGACGAACGCATCGTCGTTCTCGGTGAGGACATCGCGGTTCGAGGCGGTGTGTTCCGGGTCACGCAGGGGTTCCTCGAGGAGTTCGGCGAGGGGCGCGTCTTGGACACCCCGCTGGCCGAGGGACTGATCGTCGGCCTGGCGGTCGGCATGTCGCTGCACGGGCTGCTGCCGGTCGCCGAGATCGAGTTCGCCGACTTCATCCATCCCGCCTTCGACCAGATGGTGTCCGAGGTCGCGCGCATGCGGTACCGCAGCAACGGAGACTTCGGGCTGCCGATGGTCGTGCGCGTTCCGTGGGGCGGGGGCGTACACGGCGCCCTCTACCACTCGCAGTCGATCGAGGCGTTCTACGGACACATCCCGGGACTGAAGGTCGTGGTCCCATCGACCCCGTACGATGCGTCGGGGATGCTCCGTTCGGCGATCCGCGACCCCGATCCGGTCCTGTTCCTGGAGCACAAGCGGACCTACCGGCTGATCAAGGGAGACGTGCCGGACGAGCCTTTCCAGGTCCCGATCGGCCCTGCCGACGTCAAGCGCGAAGGGACCGACCTCACCGCGATCTCGTACGGGCTCATGCTCCATGTGTGCCTGGAGGCGGCGGTTCGGCTCCAGGACGAGCACGGGATCTCGGTCGAGGTCGTGGATGTGCGGACCATCAGCCCGCTCGATGCGGAGACCATCCTGGACTCGGTGCGCAAGACCGGCAAAGCGCTCGTCGTCTACGAGGACAACCGCACGTACGGTGCGGGCGCCGAGATCGCGGCCACGATCGCCGAACGGGCGATGTTCGACCTCGACGGGCCGATCGTGCGGATCGGCGGACCCGACGTCCCCGCGATGGGCTTCGCCACGAACCTCGAGCATGCGTTCATGCCGGATGCCGACATGGTGAGCGCTCGGATGCTCGAGCTGGCCCGCCTCTAGCCGGCACCCCCCGAACAGGCCCCCGACCTTCGGTCTCCCCCGCCCCAGCCTCAGCCCGACCCCGAACGGGTCGATAACCCAAGGACACGACCATGCGCCGGCTCCGAGAACCCTCGCGCGGCTGGTCGGCGGCCCGCCGCGACCTGCTGCTGATCCTGGCCGCCGTGCTCAGTCTCGTCGGCCTCGGGTCTGCCTCCGGCGTGTTCGACGGCGCGTACGAGTGGATCGACCAGCGGTTCGAGGGGCATCTGGGCAACGCGCTCGCCCTGCTGCTGCTCCTGTGCGTCGGGCTCTCCGCGTTCGCGACGTTGCAGTGGCGCTCGGCTCGGCGGGAATCGGAGACGCGGCGCGGCGTCGAGACCAGGTTCCGAGCGATGGTGGAGCGCGTTCCGGCGGTCACCTACACCTGGGATCCCTCGAAACACGCGGGCGAAGCGCCGGTCGAGTACATCAGCCCGCAGATCGAGGCCCTCCTGGGCTACCCCCCAGAGGACTTCCAAGCAGACCCGAAGCTGTGGTCGAGCCTGGTGCATCCGGACGATCTCCAGCGGGTCCGGCGCGAATGGGAGACCGCCGACGAGACCGACGGCACCGTCCTGTCCGAGTACCGCATGCGGTCGCGCGACGGCCGGCAGGTGTGGGTGCGAGACGAGGCCGTCCCCGTGTCTCGGAACGACACGCATCCCAAGCTGCAGGGCGTGATGTTCGACATCACGCAGCGCCGGGTCGCGGAAGAGCGTCTGCAGGAGGCCCAGGAACGGTTCCGCAGCCTCGTCGAACAGATCCCGGCCATCACGTACATCCAGGATCTCGATGGCCGGTTCCTCTACACGAGCCCGCAGATCGAGTCCGTGCTGGGCTTCACCGCGGAGGAGTGGATGACGGACCCGTCGTTCTGGAAGCGGCAGCTTCACCCCGAAGACCACGACCGCGTGATCGCGGAAGACACGAACGTGACCGAGGACGAGTGGTCCAGCACCTATCGCATGGTCGCGCGTGACGGCAGCGTCGTCTGGCTGCTGGACCACACGGCGCTGCTTCGAGATGGCGACGGAGCGCCGCGGTACTGGCAAGGCGTGGCGTTCGACGTTACCGAGCTCACGACCGCCGAGGATCGGGTGACCGAAGCCGAGGCGAGCTACCGAACGCTCGTCGAGCAGCTCCCGGTGGTCGTGTACCGAGACGCGATCGACGACCTCAGCACGGCGCTCTACATCAGTCCGCAGTACGAGCAGCTGTTCGGCTTCCCCGTCGAGGCTCGGATGAGCGATCCGGAGTTCTGGGTGGAGCACCTGCATCCCGACGACCGTGACCGGATCATCGAGCTCTCGAAATGGACGAACGACACGGGTGAACCGTTCTCGGCCGAGTACCGCTTCCTTGCTCGAGAGGGCCGGATCGTCTGGGTGCGAGATGAGGCGGTGCTCCTGCGCGGCCCGGACGGAACACCGATCATGTGGCAGGGCGTCCTGCTCGACATCACGGCCCGCAAGGAGGCGGAGGCGGCGCTCTCACGCCGAGACTCCGTGCTCGAAGCCATCGGGTACGCCGCGGAGCGGTTCCTGAAGACCCACGACTGGGCGACGGCGATCCCCGAGGTTCTGGAGCGGATCGGGAGGGCCGCGGGAGCCAGCCGCGTGTACGTCTACGAGAACGTGACCCTGGAGGACGGCCGTCTGGCGATGTCACTTCGTTCGGAATGGCTCGCGCCGAACATCATGTCCCTCGACATCCCCGCGAATCACGGGTTCGCGTACGCGGACGGCTTCATCCGCTGGCAGGCGGTGCTCTCGAGCGGGACGGAGCTCCACGGCCTGACGAGGAACTTCCCCGAGACCGAACGAGCCGCCTTGCATGCCGAGGCGGTCCTTTCGCAGATCGTGGTTCCCGTGTTCGTCGGCGACGAGTGGTGGGGATTCCTGGGGTTCGACGACTGTGTGGCCGAACGGATCTGGCCACCGGCCGAGGTCGAGGCGCTCAAGGCGGCGGCCGACACGCTCGGCGCGGCGATCGGGCGAACGCAGGCCGAGCGGGAACGGGCGGCGGCGCAGAGCGCGGCCGCGGAGCTCGAGGCGCGCACCAGCGCGGTGCTCGCCTCGGCGCTCGAAGGCATCGTGACGATGGACGGAGAGGGTCTGATCGTGGACTTCAACCCCGCGGCCGAGCGGATGTTCGGTCATCGTCGGGACGACATCGTCGGCCGGCCTCTGGCCGACGTGATCATCCCGCCGGAGTTCCGGGACCGGCACCGGGCGGCGCTGGACCGGTTCATGCGGACGGGCGAAGCATCGATCCTGGGAAGGAACCTCGAGCTCGAGGCGCTGCGCGCGAGCGGCGAGCGGTTCCCGGTCGAGCTCACGGTTACGGAGGTCCGGATGCCGCACACCACGCTGTTCACCGGATTCATCCGCGATCTCACCGAACGCAGGCAGGCCGAGCAGCAGCTGCGAGAGACGGAGGCGCGGTATCGAAGCCTGGTCGAGAACATGCCCGCCGCCACCTACATCGACGAGGTGGACGAGCTGTCGACGACGCTGTTCGTCAGCCCGCAGATCGAAGCGATCTGGGGCTACACGCCGGCCGAATGGATCGGCGAGCCCAGCCTGTGGATCGAGGCGATCCACCCGGACGATCGCGACCGCATCATGGCCGCCGTGGCGCGCCACAACGAGATGGGCGAGCCGTTCGAGGTCGAGTACCGGTTCCGCGCCAAGGACGGTCGGTGGACGTGGGTGGGCGATCACGCGACCGCTGTTCGGGACGACCAAGGCCGGATCGCCTTCTCACAGGGCGTCATGTTCGACGTCACCGAACGCAGACACGCCGAGGAGCAGCTCCGGGAGGCCGAGGAGCGCTACCGAGCGCTCGTCGAAGCCGCGCCCGCCGTCGTGTATCGCATGGGCGTGGACGACTCCTGGCCCTTGCTGTTCGTCAGCCCCTCGGTGCAGGACGTGTTCGGGGAACCCCCACAGTGGTGGAGCGACCCGCCGCGTTCGTGGAGGGGGTTCATCCATCCCGAGGACCTTGAGGAGATCGATCGCAACACCCGCGAATCGGTGGAGTCGGGCCAGGCGTTCGGGATGGAGTACCGCGTCGTGCGACCCGACGGTCGCACGATGTGGATCTTCGACAACGCGATCCTGGTCAACGACGAGCACGGCGACCCGCGGTACTGGCAGGGGATCTTCGTCGACCTGTCGGCCCAGAAGGAGCTGGAGGAGGCGCAGAGGGAGTCAGAGCTGCGCTACCGCTCGGTCGTCGAGAACGTCCCGATGATCACCTACATCGAGGGGCCGGGTGGGCTCGGAGATCTGCGGTTCATCAGCCCGCAGGTCGAGGCGATCCTCGGCTACGCACCCGAGGAGCGGTACGGCGACCTGGGCGAGTGGCTGGGGCTGGTGCACCCCGACGACCTCGACGCGCTCATGGAAGAGGAGGACGCGACACAGGTCACGGTAGAGCCGTTCCATGCCGAGTATCGCGTTCGCGCGAAGGACGGTCGCTGGGTCTGGCTGCGTGACGACGCGATGCCCATCCGCGACGAGAACGGGGAGCTCCTGTTCTGGCAGGGGATCCAGCAGGACGTCACCGAGCGCCGCCAGGCCGAGGAAGCCCTGCGGCAGGCCGAGGAGCGGTACCGGGCCATCGTCGAGCACATCCCGGCCATCACGTACGTCGACGGGCTCGAGCGCGAGCCGATCGCGTCGATCTACATCAGCCCGCAGGTCGAGCTGATGCTCGGGTTCTCCCCGCAGGAGTGGGTCTCCGACGCCGAGCTGTGGGTTCGCCAGATCCATCCCGATGACCGCGAGCGGGTGCTCGCGCTGTCCGACCAGGCCGACGAGACCGGAGAGCCGTACCGGGCCGAGTATCGGTTCCTCCATCGGGATGGGCACGTGCTGTGGCTCCGGGACGAATCGGTGCTCATCCACGATCAGGCAGGACGGCCGCTGTTCTGGCAGGGCGTGATCTACGACATCACCCAGCTGAAGCTCGCGAACGAAGCACTGGTGGAGAGCGAACGCCGCGAGCGAGAATCGGCCGATCGACTCCGGGCGCTGGACGAGATGAAGAACACGTTCCTCGCTGCCGTCTCCCACGAGCTGCGGAGCCCGCTCACGTCGATCCTCGGCCTGACGCTCACGCTCGAGCGGCACACCCTGCCCGAGGACGAACAGACCGACCTGCTCGGTCGCCTGGCGACGAACGCCCGCAAGCTCGATCGTCTGCTGAAGGACCTGCTCGACGTCGACCGGCTCTCACGTGGCATCGTGACGCCGAAGGTTCGCCCGACCGATCTCTCCTCGATCGTCGAACGCACGGTCGAGAACCTCGACGTGCTGGCCGGGCGCTCGATCCTGATCGAGGCAGAGCCGGTCGTCCTGTCGGTCGATCCCCCGAAGATCGAGCGGATCGTGGAGAACCTCGTCATGAACGCGGCCAGACATACCGATCCGGACGCCGGGATCTGGGTGCGCGTCTGGTCACAGGACGGCGGGGCCATCATCGCCGTCGAGGACGACGGGCCCGGGGTTCCGACGGATCTCCGGCGAGCGATCTTCGAGCCGTTCCGCCAGGGCCCTTCCTCCGTCTCCTCACCTTCGCCGGGGACCGGGATCGGGCTCTCCCTCGTGGCGATGTTCGCCGAGCTCCACGGCGGACGCGCGTGGGTCGAGGACCGCGAAGGCGGAGGGGCCTCGTTCCGCGTGTTCCTCCCCGCGGGCCCCTCGGACGGCGCGACCGGCAACGGACGCGGCGGGCAGGACACGCACGCCGTCGGGAGCAGGACCTCGGGCTAGACTGGCTGGGATGGTGGTTCGAGACCACAACCCGAGCCGAAGGCGACTCCACCTGCCGATCGTCTCGACGAACGGGCTCCCGGTCGAGCGCAAGCCCGAGTGGTTGAAGGTCCGGCTCCAGCGGGGACCGAACTTCCGCGAACTCCAGGCGATCATGCGCGATCGATCCCTGCACACGGTCTGCGAAGAGGCGATGTGCCCGAACATCTCCGAGTGTTGGGAGGACCGAGAGGCGACCTTCCTGATCCTCGGCGACCGATGCACGCGGCGGTGCGGATTCTGCGACGTCATGACGGCCAAGCCCGCCCCCGTGGACGAGGACGAACCGCGCAGGATCGCGGACGCCGTCCGAGCGATGGGTCTGCGGTTCGCCGTGATCACCGGCGTGGCCCGCGACGACCTGCCCGACGGTGGAGCGCGCATCTGGGCGCTGGTGATCCGCGCGATCCGGGAGGCGGTCCCGGAGTGCGGCGTCGAGGTGCTCCCGACGGACTTCAAGGGGGGCGAGCGCGACATCGCCACGGTGATCGAGGCGCGGCCAGACGTGTTCGCGCACAACCTCGAGACCGTTCGCCGGCTCCACGGTCGGATCCGACCCGCCTTCGGCTACGACCGCACGCTCGAGGTCCTCCGCGTCGCGAAGCGTCTGCGGCCCGGGCAGATCACCAAATCCAACCTGATCCTCGGTATGGGCGAGCGACCCGACGAGATCCCCCAGGCGCTGCGTGATCTCGCCGATACGGGCTGCGAGATCGTCACGATCGGCCAGTACCTGCGCCCGACCCCGCATCACCTTCCGGTCGACCGATGGGTCCCTCCCGAGGAGTTCGCCCGGTGGAAGGAACTGGGCGAGTCGTTGGGCATCGTGCACGTCGAGGCGGGGCCGCTCGTCCGAAGCTCCTACCACGCGGGCGAGCAGTTCCGACGGGCGCTCGCCTCGGTCCCCGCCTGAACGCCGACGGGGACTGGAGGAGTCGGCCTGTACGCCGGATCCTGTGCCGGCCCGAAGGCCGGCGGCGGCCATCTGTCTGAGCCCCTCGCGGGACCCCGGGGCCGAAGCCCTCGTGCGGCCTACCCGGGAGCTCGGGCGGGCAGCCCTCGGACGCTCCCTGCTTGGCCTAGCTCCGGGTGGGGCTTGCCGAGCCGGGCCGGTCACCCGGCCCGCTGGTGAGCTCTTACCTCACCGTTTCACCCTTACCGCTCGCGCGGCGGTCTGTTCTCTGTGGCGCTTTCCGCGGGTCGCCCCGCCTGGGTGTTACCCAGCACCCTGCCCTGTGGAGTCCGGACGTTCCTCGAACGTTGCCGCCCGCGGCCGCCCGGCCGGCTCCTCCGCGCCCAGTATAGGAACCTAGCCGGCCGTATCATCGGCTCGTCCATGCGACGGCGTCTCCCCCTCCTCTCCCTCGTTCTCGTGCTCGCAGCGTGCGCGAACACGACCGCGGGAGCTTCGTCTCCGATCGCGCCCGCTCAGGTCGTGCCCGGGCCGGCCCTCGATGCCTCCGCGTCGCGTCGTGCGGTCGTGCGGTTCATCGAGGCCTACCGCGCATCCCCCCAGGAAGGGATCGGCCCGTTGTTCAGCGTGGTGGCCGGGCGAGACCTCGCCGAGTGGGTCCGATGGCTGGGCGTGCAGCACCGCGAATTCGAAGGCGGGATCGCGGCGGTCTCGGACGTTCGCGACGTCGAGTTCGTCGGAGCGATCTCGGAGGAAGACACGACGAGCACGCAGGTCGGACTGTCGGCGTCGGTCATCTTCACGTTCAGCCCCGTCGACGACGACCCGATCGAGCTCGTGCGGGTGCTGGACGGGCCGGTCACCCTCGTGCGGACTGCTCCCGCCACCTACCGCGTGTTCGACCTGCTGCGCAACGGTGTTCCGATGTCCGACGGCATCGCCTCGTTCCGCAACCAGCAACGGACCGACGGCGACGTCACCGTGCGGCTGGACTCGCTGTTCATGTTCCCGCCCTTCTGGCAGTTCAACATCATCGTCGAGAACCGCAGCGGCAGGGACCTCCAGTTGGATCCGGCCGGCGCCGCGCTGTTCGTGGAGGGCGTCGACGGTTTCGAACGCATCGACGGCTCCGTGACCGGGTCGCTCGAACTCGTCCCTGCCGGCGCGGCGATCGACGGGCTGATGGTGTTCGACGCTCAGGACACGGCCGACGGGCGGGTCCTCTCACTGGCGTACGGCAGGGGCCCGGGCACCGTGCTGTTCGAGTTCCCGCTGGGAGGTCTCGTCACGGTGGTCCCTCCTCCGCCGCCCACGGCCGGGGTCTCCGGTCCCACCGCGCTCGGTTAGGCGCCACCGCTCGCGAGCCAGCGATCGACGCCCTGGTTGGCCAAGAGATCGGCGTGCGTGTTGCGTTCACGTCGTACATGCTCGTACCGAACGCGATCGAGCCCCGCGGCGACCTCCCGCGCTTCATGG
>Ga0187893_10006695_pt1 | contig 19515 bp, 19 predicted proteins | sample MA1701074metaG_FD_139574 | JGI IMG/M metagenome (GOLD analysis project Ga0187893, IMG submission 139574) | White microbial mat communities from a basaltic lava cave in the Kipuka Kanohina Cave System on the Island of Hawaii, USA - MA170107-4 metaG ... | reverse complement strand
CGGGCCACGACGGGATCGTTTGTCGAGACCCCGTTGATCCAATGCAGCACCTGTCCGCCGTTGCGGCCGCTCGCCCCGTTGCCGAGCCCGCGCGCTTCGAGGAGCACGATCCGGCGTGCCGGAAGACGTGTGGCCATGTGCCACGCCGTCGAGACGCCGGTGAGCCCGCCGCCCACGATCGCGACGTCCGCCGCGACGGGACCACGCAGCGCCGGCCGGCGTGGGCCCGGCGCCGTTTCGTCGAGCCAGGCTGCGCGATTCTCGTCGAGCCTCGCCGCACCCATCCTCGTCGCTTTACAGGACGGCGCACCCTTTGGCATCCTTCGCTCCCCACCCACTCATGCCACCACTCGGCACCTCCGTCCGCCTGTGTCTGAAGGACCTCTACCAGCAGGACGTGGTCGAGATGATCGACCGCGAGACCCGCAAGTACGAGGTCGAGAGCATCGAACACCCCGACCATCCCGACTACCAGCGCGCCTACGACATCCTATGGGAGGCGTTCGGTGCACACGGCGAGATGGAGAACGAACCCGTCATCCGCCAGATGATGCTCGCCGACCCGTACGTGCCGCTGCCGACGGGGACCTACGCGCGCTATTTCATGCTCGTGGCGCGTGATCGCGCCACCGGGGCCATTCGCGGCGTGCGCGACGGGCGCGTGCTCGTGAACCCCCGCTACTCCCCCGATCTCTGCGTCGTCTACCTCTCGCACATCTTCATGCTGCCCGAAGCACGCGGCACGGTGCTCACCTATTGGCTGCGCATCGCACCGGTCGACCTCGCCATGACCTTCATCCACGGGCTCCACCAGCGCGGCGCGCTCGAGCTGCCCGCGCCGGACGCCCCCGGCAAGTACTACGGCATGCGCATCGACCTCGCCGCCGAGATGGAATACTTCGAGCCCGCGGAACGCCTGTCCCTCCAGCGCATCCTGTTCTACGGCCGCGGCGGCTTCGACGTGATCGACCCCCGACACTTCCCCTATCGCCAGCCGGATTTCCGCGACCCGGCGCTGATCGCGCGCACGGGCGACCGGCCCGCGCCGTTCATGCTGCTGCTCCGGCGCGTCGGCCGCGAGCGCGAGGCGCGGCTCCCGATCGTGCAGGCCCGCGCCGTGATGCGGCTGCTCTACGACGATTTCGCCACCTTCTGCGAGCCGGAGCACCTCGCCACCAGCCTCGACGTCGTGATGCAGCGGCTCGACGCCCGCGAGGCGACGGGCAAGACGGACGTGGCGCTCCTGCCAATGCCGACGGGCGCCACCGACCTCCGCCGCCTCCGGCCGCTCTTCCGCTACGACGTCTTTCGCCGCCACTACGGCCGCGATGCCGCCACGGCCGACTATCTCGATGCGGCGGCCGCGCGCCTCGCCGCCGACCCGAACTACCTGGAGAACGAGCTGGCGCAGCTCGCGGCCGAGCTGGGCAAGACCCAGCGCGGGGTGTACCTCAGCCGCGACAAGAGCTACGAGCCGGCGGAAGACGACGGCACGACCCCAACCGACGGGGGAGGAACTTCATGAGCACCACCAACGGGACGCCGGTCATCGACGTCGAGCACGTGATCAAACGCTACGGCGACTTCGTGGCCGTGCACGACGTCAGCTTCGAGATCCAGCAAGGCGAGTTCTTCTCGATGCTCGGGCCGTCCGGCTGCGGGAAGACCACCATGCTGCGCATGATCGCCGGCTTCGAGATGCTGACCAGCGGGACGCTGCACATCGACGGCCGCGACATGACGGAAGTGCCCCCGTACCGCCGACCGGTCAACACCGTCTTCCAAAACTATGCGCTCTTCCCCCACCTCACCGTGTTCGAAAACGTCGCCTTCGGGCCGCGCATCAAGGGCACGGACGCGCCCACCATCGAGCGTCGCGTCAAGGAGATGCTCGAGGTCGTACGCCTCGGCGAGCTCGCCCAACGGCGTCCGGCGCAGCTCTCCGGCGGCCAGCGCCAGCGCGTGGCGTTGGCCCGCGCGCTCGTCAACCACCCGAGCGCGCTGCTTCTCGACGAGCCGCTGTCCGCGCTCGACCTGGCCTTGCGCCGCCAGATGCAGCTCGAGTTGAAGCGCATCCAGCGCGAGGTCGGGATCACGTTCGTCTTCGTCACGCACGACCAGGAAGAGGCGCTCACCATGTCCGACCGGATCGCGGTCATGAGCCAAGGACACCTGGAGCAGCTCGGGGACCCCGAGGAAATCTACGACGCGCCCGCCACGCCGTTCGTGGCCCGCTTCATCGGGATCGCGAACCTCGTGCCGGCGGTGGTGGAGAGCACGGGGGGCGAGCACGTGAGCGTGCGCCTCTCGGGCGACCAGCGCGTCAACCTCCCGCAAGAGGGCTGTGCCTTCACGCGCGGCCAGCAAGCGCTCTTCATGATCCGCCCGGAGCGCGTGAACCTGTTCCCGACGGCCCTGCCCGCGGGCACCGCCGGCATCCAGGTGACCATCGCCGACCTCGTCTTCCAGGGGCCGGTGCTCCGCTACGCCCTGCACGACCCCACCGGCCACGAGATCGTGGCGCACGTGGAGTCGGAGGATCGCGATCCCTCCATCAAAGTGGGGGACCGCGTGTGGGCGGGCTGGGATCCGACCGCGTCGCGGCTCCTGCCGCCCGACGCGTGACCGATCGGCCGGCCGGAGCGGCGCACCCACCGCTCCGACCGGCCACGGCACTCAGTAGGAAACGCCGAGCGAGCCGACGACCTGCGGATAGAACTCGTCGCCCTCGTTGGCGCGCTTGAGCGAATTGCCGAGGTAGTACCCCTTGCCGGTGACGCTGAAGTTCCAGGCGCCGTAGGCGGCCGGAATGAAGGTGAGATCGGTCCCGACCGTCACGCCGGCCGACACGAAGCCGAAGTTCCTGTTCGAGCGACCGGGTTCCTCGTAGTAGTTGTCGATCGACAGGCCGCCTTCGAGCGGCAGGCTGATCGTCAATGGGAAATCCTCGTCCTCCGACGCCCACAGCACGGGCTCGAGGCCGAGCCCGACGTAGGACCCGCGCTCGTCCCCGAAGCTGGTTCCGTCCAGCTCGAGAGCGAAGGTGACGACCGGCGACAACGCCCAGCGGCCCAGCAGCTCGCTGTCGTCGTACGAGATCAGGAAGTCGAACTCCTGCACGGTGTCGAAGCTGCCGTTGGGGCCCGTGTAGACGTAGTAGATGAACGACGTCTCGAAGTTGCCGGGCAAGCCGACCGTCAGACTCGGATAGTAGTCGGTTTCGTACAGGTTCGACGGGCCGCTCGGGCCGGCGAGGGTCTTCTTCGACTGGAAGCTGTTCCAGATGCCCATGCCGAGCGTGACGCTGCGGATGGGAGCTTCCTCGTCGTCCCACAGCGTGACGCCCACGTCGATGTACGGCTGCCAGATGAAGCCGTCCCGCTCCTGCTTGATGCCGTGGAAGAAGTAGACGTTCGTGAAGTCGTTCGTGATGGAGAGCGAGATCCGGCCCCGATTCGGGCCCTCCTCTTCCTCTCCCTCCTCATGCGCCCGCGCGGGCACGGTCCCGAGCAGCACGGCCAGCGCCAACGCCGCGGCCACCCAGCCCACAGTGCGATCGGTCCTCATCACCACAACCCCCTTCGTCCCGGCTGGTCGATCGCCCCTCGTTGCAGGGCTCCACCGGGAGCGGCGCCCTCATAGCGAGTGGGGGGCGGGGGCGCAAACGCGGGGGGGCGGGTCGTTTCAGGGCGGCTCGGTCGGGACGAGATGCCCGGACGGAGGGCCACGCGTCGGACCGGGCCCCCCGCGGCAACCGACGCACCCGAGCTTGCACCCGCCGCCGCCTCTTCGCGCCGTGGGCCTTTTCGCGATGCGTTTGCGCGACTAGAGTCGCCGTATGCTGCGCGAGCGGTATCCCTACTACCTGGGCAACGAAGCGGTGTTCGCGAACGCGGACCTGCCCGTCATCGACAAGTATACCGGCGCGGTCGCGACGCGCGTCGCGCTGGCGGATCGGGCGGCCATCGATCGCGCCATTGCGCTCGCGACCGAAGCCGCCGAGCCCATGCGGGCGCTCGCCGCCTACGAGCGACAAGCCGTCCTGCAACACTGCGCCCGGCGCTTCGCGGAGCGCGCCGAGGAGCTGGCGATGAGCCTCTGCATCGAAGCCGGGAAGCCGATCAAGGACGCCCGCGGCGAGGTGACGCGGCTGATCGACACCTTCCGCATCGCCTCCGAAGAGGCGGTCCGCATCTACGGCGAGGTGATGCCGCTCGACATCTCGCCGCGCGCCCGCGGCTACACGGGCTTCTGGAAGCGGGTGCCGGTGGGCCCGTGCTCGCTCATCTCGCCGTTCAACTTTCCGTTGAACCTGACGGCTCACAAGATGGCGCCGGCGCTCGCCGTCGGCTGTCCGTTCGTGCTCAAGCCGGCGAGCTACACGCCGGTGGGCGCGCTGCTGATCGGGGAGATCCTCGCCGAGACGGATCTTCCGAAAGGCGCGTTCTCGGTGTTGCCGTGCAGGCGCGAGGGCGCCGATCTCTTCACGGTGGACGAGCGGTTGAAGCTGCTGAGCTTCACCGGCTCCCCCGAGGTCGGGTGGGCCCTCAAGGCGAAGGCCGGCAAGAAGAAGGTCGTCCTCGAGCTCGGTGGCAACGCCGCGGTCGTCGTCGACGAAACCGCCGACGTCGCGGATGCCGTCGAACGCATCGTCTTCGGCGCTTTCTACCAGTCGGGGCAGAGCTGCATCGGCGTGCAGCGCATCCTCGTGCACGAGTCCATCTACGACGACCTGCGCGACCGCCTGGTCGAGCAGACCAAGGCGCTGGTGATGGGCGACCCCAAGGACGAGCGGACGTTCATCGGCCCGCTGATCGCCGAAGAGGAGGCGAAACGCCTTGCGGAATGGACCGAGCAAGCCGTCGCCCGCGGGGCGCGGCTGCTCTGCGGCGGTCGCCGCGCAGGCGCGATGCTGGAGGCGACGCTGTTGGAGAACGTCCCGCGCGACGCCGCGGTCTGCGCGAAGGAGGCCTTCGGACCGCTCGCCGTCCTCTCGCGGTTCCGCGATTTCGACGAGGCGCTCGCCGCTGTGAACGACAGCACCTACGGGCTGCAGGCGGGCATCTTCACGCGCGACCTGTATCGAATGCAGCGCGCCTGGGACACGCTCGAGGTGGGCGGCGTGTTGATCGGCGACGTGCCATCGTGGCGCGTCGACCACATGCCGTACGGCGGCGTGAAGGACAGCGGCTTCGGGCGCGAGGGCGTGCGCTTCGCGATGGAGGAGATGACGGAGATCCGCCTGCTCGCGATCCGGCGGGCCCCGCGCCCGTGACGGGGTCTCTCCGAATGCATCTTGCTGGTGAGGGCCACTTGAGATCACCCCGGCTCTCGTATTGACTGCACACCATCGCGATCCGAGGAGGTGGGTGATGCGGGTGATGGTGACGGCGATCGGTCTGGCGGTGGGCCTTGCGGGTGTCGGCTGGGCGCTCGGCATCCAGACCAAGTTCCCGACCAAGGCCAAGGCGAAGATCTCGGCGCTCGTCGACGAGACGGGCACGGTGCTCTTCGGGACCGAGCAGCCTGGGCGCGTGACCGTGGGCAACCTCCCGGCCACGCCCATGGCGCCGACGGCGACGAGCCAACTCGCCACGCTGGTCGGGTTCGAGGGGACGAGCGCGGCGTGTCCCGACGACGGGTTCGGCGGACGCACCAGCGTGCACCTCGACCGGCGAGTGATCCAAGGCGGTGGAGGCGCGTTCGATGTTTTCGTCATCCCGGACGGCCAGGTGCTGGTTGTGACGCGCTTCGACTGGTCTTTGATCGGAGCTGCCGCCGGGACCACCGTGCGTATGGCGTTGTCTACGCAAGGGGATTCGTCCTTCAACGTGGCTTCGGCGCAGGACGAGGCTCTCGTCGACGCCACCGGGCGCGCGTCGGGCTCGGAGGCGCTCGGCTCCGGGGTCGTCGTGTCCCCTGGTGAACGCCTTTGTATCGCCACGTCGGCGAGCAACACGTTCCTGTCGGGCACGGCGCACGGATTCCTGGTCCCGGCGAGCTGACGCTTCCGGGGCGCGCTGGTGGCGCGTGGGCCGCCTAGCGCTCGCAGCCGGCGACGAGCCCGCGGCCGACCCAGCCGGCGAGCCACTGCGCCACGGCGTCGGTGGTGCCGCCGTCGGCCGCGAGCGCGCCCATCGTTGCTCCGAGGGTCTCGCCGGCGAGCAGCGACGCGAACACGCCCGCCTCGCGCTCGTCGATCACCGTGACGAGCAAGCTCGCGCCCGCCCGATACGCCAGCACGCTCTGCGGCCGCCCTTCGACCACGATGTCGATCGACTCGCGTGGCTGTGTCCGCGCCTGCCACACGTCGTGGATCGGCCACGGCGACCGCACGAGCGCCACGCCCGGCTGGAAGCGAACGACCGCGGCGTCCCAGTCGTCGAGCGTCCAGCCGCCGAGCTGCGCCGAATCGAACGCCGGACCGAGCGTGGCATGGAACGCCCCCTGCACCGCCAGCTCGAGGCGCGCCAGGTCGACGGCCAACGGGACGTCCGCGGCGATGGGATCACGGCTCAGATAGTCGGGAAGCGCGTCGCCGGCGTCGTTCAGGTTGTAGATCCCCGCCGGCACGTGCGGCAGGTAGCGGTGCATCAGCGCGTGGAAGCTGGAGACGCCCAGCACGTGCCGCAACGCGGGAAAGGTCTCGGCGAGTGCCTCTTCGATGCGGGCCGGATATCCACCCGTGTACGCCCCGAGTCGAACCCGCGCCGTGGCATCGTCGGCCGCGATCACCGTGCTCGGAGCGAGTCCCGCGTCTTCGAGACGCGCGGGATCGAGGATCAGGCCGGCGAGCCAGCGTTGCGTCTCACGCAGCGACGGCGCCGCCATGTACCTTCTCCATGATGGCCCGGGCACGCCCGGCCTCGGCGCACACTTCCTCCAGCTCCGGGACGTCCGCGTCCCACTCGACGAGCGTCGCGATGCGGCCGAAGCGCTTCGCCGCGTGCTCGTAGAGACGCCATACCGCGGGGCACACCCGTGTGCTGTGCGTGTCGAAGAGGTAGGTCCCGAGGTCGGTGAAGCCGCCGAGATGGAATTGTCCGACCCGCGCGACGGGGATGGCGTCGAGATAGCGCAGCGGATCGTGCCCATGATTCGTGCACGTCACGTGGACGTTGTTCACGTCGAGCAGGATGCCGCAGTCGGCGCGCTCGGCGAGCGCTGCGAGGAACTCCCACTCCGGCATCTGCGAGCAGCGGTACTCGACGTACGTGGACGCGTTCTCGAGGAGAATCCGCCGCCCGAGCGCGTCCTGCACCGCCACGACGCGGTCCGCGACGTGCGCCAGGGCCTCGTCGGTGTACGGGACCGGCAGCAGATCGTAGAGGCTGCGTCCGTCGACCCCGGTCCAGCACAAGTGATCGGTGACGAGCGCCGGCTCGATACGATCGACGAGCGCGCGCAGACGCGCCAGATAGCGGCCGTCGAGCGGGTCGACGGACCCGATCGAGAGCGCCACCCCATGGAGCCCCACCGGATAGTCACGTCGCACGGCTTCGAGCACGGCCAGCGGCCGGCCGCCCGTGTCGAGATAGTTCTCGGTAACGACCTCGAACCAGTCGACCTTCGGCCGCTCCGCGAGCACCCGCTCGTAGTGCTCGCGCCGCAGGCCGACACCGAACCCGCGGGCGGACCCCGGGCTCGGTGCGGCCGTGCCGGCGTCGGCGGCCATCGAGCCTACTTCTTCTCCTCGGCGGAGAGCGTGCCGCCCTGCTTCAAGCACGCGTCCTTGTCGAGCTTGATCCAGCCCTGGCCCTTGCACGCGTTCTGGCCGGCACAGGTATGGCCCTTGCCGCCGCACGCGCCCGTGCCCTTGCACGTGTTGACACCGTGGCACTGCACTTCCTCGGCGTGCGCCGTGCTCGGCATGCCGATCGTGCCCACCGCCATCAGCAAGCCGGCCGCGGCAGACGCGAGCAACGCAGTCTTCTTCGCATGGGTCGTCATGTCGATCTCCTCTTGGCCCCGGCGCCGTGCACCGGGGGTTGGGGGTTGTACGCGCGAGGCCCTACTCCTGGACGTTTCCTTCCACGTTCAAGCGGATCGTGACGTCGTCGCCGACCAGGAACCCGCCGCTCTCCAGCGCCTGGTTCCAGCCGAGGCCGAAGTCCTTGCGATTGATGACGGTGCTCGCCGAGAATCCGGCCTTCTTGTTGCCCCAGGGATCGGTGCCTTCGCCGAGGAACTGCGCATCGAGCACGACGGGCTTGGTGACCCCATGGATCGTGAGGTTGCCCTGCATCTTGCCGGTCTTCTTCGCCTGGTCCACGTCCGACACGCCCGTGCTGACGAACTCGATCTTCGGGTACTTGGCGACGTCGAAGAAGTCGGGGGAGCGCAGGTGGTCGTCGCGCTTCTGCACGCTCGTGTCGATGCTGGCGACGTCGATCGTGCCCTTGACGGTGGTCTTCTCCGGCGCCGCCGGATCGAACTGGATCTGCCCCTCGAACGTCTTGAACTTGCCCTCGACGCTCGTGAACAGGTGACGCACGCTGAAGGTGACGCTCGTGTGCGCATCGTCCACCTTGTAGGGCTTGGCCGCGGCTGGCGACGCCGCAAACGACGCGGCGAGCAGCAGGGAGAGCAACACCGGGATCGGTCGCATCGAAATCCTCCTTGGATACGTTCGGGGCCGCCGCGTGGATGGCGGCGGCCGCAGTGGAATCAGCCCTGGAGTCGGAAAGCGCGGCGGACGAAGGCGCCGATGCGATCGATGGCCTCCTGCCCCTCGGGCAGCAGCATCGCAAAGGCGTGCCAGACGTGAATCATGTCGTCCCACACCTCGAGCGTGGTGGCGACGCCCTGCTCCTCGGCGCGGGCCGCAAAGCGGCGGGCATCGTCGAGGAGCGTCTCGGCGGTTCCGACCTGGACGAGCAACGGCGGCAACCCGCCGAGATCGGCGTAGAGCGGCGAGGCCGTCGGGGCGCGCACGTCGCCCCCCGCTACGTAGGCCGCCGCCATCTGGGCCAACGTCGCCGGTTTGCACATGGGATCGACGTCGACCTTGGTGGTCATCGTCTCGCCCGAGAGCGTCAGGTCGAACCAGGGCGAGATGCACACGCCTGCGGCCGGGATGGGGAGCCGCTCATCGCGCACGGCGATCAGCACCGCCGCGGTGAGCCCGCCACCCGCGGAGTCACCCGCGAGCGCGATCCGTTCCGGCGCGAAGCCGCGCGCCAGCAAGTGACGATAGGCGGCGACGCCGTCGTCCACCGCCGCCGGATGCGGATGCTCGGGAGCGAGCCGGTAGTCGAGCGAGAGGACCGGGACGCCGCAGGTGCGCGACAGCGCGCCCACCAACAGCCGATGCGTGCGGACGGAGCCGACGCAGTAGCCACCGCCGTGGAAATAGAGCAGCGCACCCTCGTCGCGTGCCTCGTCGGCCCGTGCCCATTCGGCGGGCACGCCGCCCGCCTCGGTGCGCTCGTAGAGCACGCCGGGCCCGGGCGGCATCGCACCGGTGGCGGCCTCCATGTTCGCGCGCATCTCGGGAATGGTCGTCCCGGCCAGCACCGCTCCGGTGCGCAGCATGTCGAGAACCATCTGGAGCGCGGGCGACGCCATCAGTGCGCGAGCACCGTCCGAATGCCCCGGCCGGCGCGCAGGTCGGCCATGGCGTCGTTGATCTCGGCGAGCGGGCGGCGCGTCGTGATGAGACGCTCAAGATCGAGGCGACCCGTCTGCCAGAGCGCGATCAGCCGCGGGATCTCGCGCAGCGAATTGCAGCTGCCGAGCGCACACCCGATCAGCTTCTTCTCGGTGAGCGTGAACAACGCCGGCAGGTCGATCGTGATGCTGTCGCCCATCGGCGCCGCGCCGACGCAGACCACGGTGCCGCCGTTGCGCACGCTCGCGAGTCCGGACTGCACCAGCGCCCCGCGCCCGACCGCGTCGAACGCGTAGTCGGCGCCGACGCCCGTCAAATCGCGTGTGCGGGCGGTGGTGTCGTCGCGTGCCGGATCGATCAGGTCGGTGGCGCCCAGCGCGCGGGCGACCTCACGGCGTACCGGCAGTGGATCGGCGGCGATGATGCGCGCGGCGCCGGCCACCCGTGCGCCCTGCACGATCGACAGCCCGATGCCGCCGAGACCCATCACGAGCACCGTCGCCCCCTCTTCCACGCGCGCGGTATTGAGCACCGCACCGACCCCCGTCTGCACCGCGCAGCCGATGACGCACGCCACCTCGAGCGGCACGTCCGACGGGATCTTGACGGCGCCGGTGGCCGTCGTGAGCACGTAGCCGCCGAACGCTCCGACGCCGACGCCCCGATAGACGACGGTGTCGCCCCGCGAGAGGCCCGTCGTCCCGTCGGGCAGCGTGTTGGTCACGAGGCCGGACGCGTTGGCGCAGACGCCGGGCTCCCCCCGCACGCACCAGTAGCAGCGGCCGCACGGCGGGAGCGGCGTGAGGACGACCGCATCGCCCGGGGCGAGATCGTGCACGTCGGGGCCGATGGCGTCGACCACCCCCGACGCCTCGTGACCGAGCACGACCGGCGTCACGGTCGGAAACGCCCCGTCGACGATGCTGAGGTCCGAATGGCAGATGCCGCAGTACTTCACGCGCACGCGCACCTGTCCCGGACCCGGATCGACGATGTGGACGTCGTCGCGCACGACGAGCGGTTGGCCGACGCCCTCGAATACGGCCGCCTGGATGATCACTCGAGCCCCATCAGCTTGGCGAAGCCGTGACGGTGCCCCGTCGTGTAGCCGCCGTCGACCGCGAGGGCCTGCCCGGTGATGAACGAGGCGTCGTCCGATGCCAGGAACGCCACCGCCGCGGCGATCTCGTCGGGCCGGCCGAACCGGCCCATCTGGTGGGCATCGGCCACCCTAGCCCGGTACTCGGCGAGCCCCATGCCGTCGAACACCGCCGCGAGCATGGGCGTTTCGACGAAGCCCGGGCAGACGGCATTCACCCGAATGCCGACGCGCGCGTAGTCCATGGCCATGTTCCGCGTGAGCAGCACGACCCCACCCTTGGACGCGTTGTAGGCGCTCCCTCCCTCGGACCCCTCGAGCCCCTCGATGCTGGCGATGTTGACGATGGCACCGCTGCGCCGCTCGAGCATCGAAAGCAGCGCGTGCTTGGACACCAGGAAGGTCCCCTTCAGGTTCACGTCGAGCACCGTGTCCCAGTCCTTGGACGAGACCAGGTGCACCGGTCCGCCGCCGGCAACCCCGGCGGCGTTCACCACCACGTCGAGCCGGCCGAACCGTGCGAGCGTCTCGGCGACGGCGCGCGCCACCTGCTCCTCGTCGCGAACGTCCGCCGTGAAGTAGGCCGAGTCGGCGGGAGCGGCCTCCGACCACGCGGGCCCGGCATCGACCCGATCGAGCCCCGCGATGCGGGCTCCCTCGCCGCCCAGGCGCCGCACGCACGCCGCGCCGATGCCCGAGGCGGCGCCGGTGATGAGCGCCACCCTGCCCGCCAGTCGCTGCACGTGGTCATGTATAGGGAGGCCGGCGAGCGAGGCAAGACTCGGTTCCCTGCCCAATTGGTCGCCACCTGCCACGGCCGCGAGCAGCGCGCACGTGCGTTCGTCACGAAGATGCTGCGCTCGCCGTGGCACTCCGGTTGCTTCGTGCAGGTGCATGACCGGTCTCGTTCTCACGGCCGGTGGCGCGCGAGGCGCCTACCAGGCTGGTGTGCTGAAGCGCATCGGGGAGATTCCGGGACTCTGCGATCGCCCCTCCCCGTTCGCCATCGTGACCGGCGCGTCGGCGGGCGCAATCAACGGCGCTATGATCGCCGCGGGCAGCTGCGCCTTCGGCGAGGCCACGCGAGGACTGGCGGGTATCTGGCACCGGCTCGAGATGGGACGCGTCATCCGGACCGATCCGTTGTCCCTCGGCCGCGGGGCCGCCGGACTCGTACGCGACCTGGTGCTGGGGCGCCTCCTCGGTGACACCATCTCACGCGGCTTCCTCGACGCGTCCCCGCTCCACGCGATGCTCGAGGAGGTGCTCCCGCTGGCCGGCGTGAACGACGCGATCCGCGCCGGCCACCTGTATGCGCTGGCCATCACGGCGACGAGCTACCATTCGGGCCGCTCGTTCACGTTCGTGCAGGGACGCCCCGGACATCCCGTGTGGCAGAAGAGCCGCCGCGTCGTGCTGCCGACCACGATCGAGGTGGACCACGTGAGCGCGTCAGCCGCCATCCCGCTCGTGTTTCCGCCGGTCCGCATCCGGTCGATGGCGGGCGATCTCTGGTTCGGCGACGGGGCGCTGCGCCTGGTCACTCCGCTCAGCCCAGCGATCCGGCTCGGGGCCTCGCGGCTGCTCGCCATCGGCGTCCGCTCGCGGCGCGCCGCCGACACGCTCTCGCGCGAGGAGCTGTCGGCCGCCGAGCAGGCCGGCGGCACCATCGCCTCCCCGCCCCTGGCGCAGATCTGCGGCGTTTTCCTGAATGCGATCTTCCTCGACCACCTCGACGCGGACCTCGATCACCTGCTGCGCATGAACGAGCTGATCCTCGCCTACGGCCGCGGCGGCGGGTTCGCGGCGCCCATCCACGAGCCCATGCGACTCGTGACGCCTTTGGTGTTGAGCCCGTCCGAAGATCTGGCGCTGGTCGCGCGGCGCTTCGCCCACCGCATGCCGGTCATGCTGCGCTGGGTGATGGAGGGCCTCGGGACTCCCGATGCTCAGAGCGCCGATCTCATGAGCTATCTGCTGTTCGACGGCGCGTACACGCGCGCGCTCGTCGACATCGGCTACCGCGACGCCCACGCGCGCATCGACGAGATCGAAGCCTTCGTGCGCGACGTCCCGCGCCAGGCGCGCGAAGCCGGCTGAGGCTCGTGGCCGACTAGCCCTCGCCCTCCGACATGACCTTCGCGGCCCGCCGCGCCATCTCGTCGGGGGCGACGTCCTCGACGTGCGTCGCGACGTTCCACCGGTGTCCGAACGGATCCTCGAACTGCCCCGAGCGGTCGCCGTAGAACTGGTCCTCCACCGGTCGGATCGGCTTCGCGCCCGCCCGCACCGCTCGATCGAACACCTGGTCGACGGCGTCGACGTACAGGTGGATGGTCACCGGCGTACCCCCCACGGTCTTCGGGCTCACGACGTCCATGTCGGGGTATTCGTCGGAAAGCATGACGACGGAGTCGCCAATCTGCAGCTCCGCGTGACCGATCTTGCCGTTCGGTGCCGCCATGCGCATCCGCTCAGTCGCGCCGAGAATCTTCGTGTAGAAAGCGATCGCCTCGGCGGCGCCGGCGACGCACAGGTACGGCGTGACCCGCGGATAGCCATCGGGGATGGTCTTCACGTTCGCCATGGTGGGCCCTCCTGCGAAAGCCTACCCGGCATCCTGCGGACCGACAAGGCGAAACATCGAGCGCGCAGACGCCTGCCGCCTCAGTAGACAAACTTCTCCGCGACGTGCCCGCCGAAGCGCGGGGAGCCGGTTGAGCGGGATACCGAATCTCTAGCCGGGCCTCACGGCCCGAGGACCGTACCGGTTGCACCGGGCGTTCCCTGTGGCGCAGCTAGGACGCCGTTCGACCCGCCCCCACCACCCGTTCCGCCAGCACCCGTCATACACTGCGTGTTCGTCAACGTGGGGTCGGTGCCGCTGTAGAAGAGCACGCAGAACGACGCGCCTCCCGTTCCACCCGCGCCACCGCCACCCCGAGCTCCGTCGCCGCCGAAGGCGCCGGCTGCGCCGTCACCACCGAAACGTGTGGTGCAACCGCTCAGCGCCCCGCCTGCCGCCGGAGGGCCACCTGGACCGCCGACACCGCCGGCGCCGCCGTCTCCTCCGTTGCCGCCGCTTCCACCTTGATTGGTCACCAGGGTTGTCTCGTCCACCACGACCGTGCCGGAGCTGACGAAGGCCACCGCGAAGCTTCCGCCGCCGCCACGGCCGCCCTCACCCGCGGCGCCTCCACAGCCACCACCACCGCCGCCGCCGCCGGCGCCACCCGGGATCGACGCACAGTTGGTGCAAAAAAAGTTGGTACCGGTGGCCGACCCTCCACCGCTCCCTCCGCCGCCGCCGCCGCCACCGGGACCCGCCGACAACCCGTCGCCGCCTGCTGGGGGCAGGTACGTTCCCGATCCGTCGATGGTCCCAACCGCCTCACCCGCTCCTCCGTTCAACCCCGGAGAGCTTGCACCACCAGGGACGAGGATCGCGGGCGCATTGCCGCCGTTCGAACTCGACGTGAGGTTACATGAGCCTGAAGCGCCCGCTCCGCCTCCCGGACCTCCGGTTCCTCCTCCGACCACCTGGATGCCGGCCATCCCGGTCTGACCCGGACCCACGCCGCTCGGGGCGGGGGCACCGGCGCCCCCAGTGGCTCCGCACGCCGAGAACCCCGCCGCGCCCTGGGTCGTGCCCATCGCTTCGCCGCCCATCCCGCCTGCAGCACCGACGCTGCCCGCCGAACCTGTCGCGCCCGGCGAACCGGCGCCCGCCGTCACGTGGCAGCCTCGAATCGTGATCGCGTCGGAGTCGTTGATGAGCACACCGTAGCTGCTCCGTCCGTCTCCGCCGGGGCCGGTCCCAAAGGCATCCGCAGCGACGATGGTGAGGAGCTGCAGCTCGGTGGGCTGGACGAGATCCTGCGCCAGCACGCCGACCGGGAGCGGGCTCGCCACGGTGGTCGTGTTGTCGAGTGCGCGCGTCCAGCCGCTCGCCGCGTCGTAGCCGCCGTAGACGTTCACGCCATCCGCCAACGTCAGCGACTCCGGATAGACTTCCTGCGAGACGTAGACGTCCTTCGTGGGGACCTGCGCCGCCGCCGTGACGATGCCGGCTTGGATGGTCGCGAGCGGCGCCGCCATCGTGCCGGGGTTGCCGTCGTCACCCGACGCTCCGTCGACGAAGATACCGTCCGACGCGGTCCCATCGATCCCGTCACAATTGCTGTCGGTGAACGCCAGGTCCGGCGTGTCGCCGGACATGCACGCGACCACCGCGGTGCACGCGGCATCGCCCGTGCTGCTCCCCTTGCAGACGAGCTTGTACCCGGTGTTGCCGGCGATCGACTGATGCACGCAGGCGTCGAACCGCGTGCAATGCCGGTTCGTCTCGCCACCGTTGACGACCGTGTGAGCCACGTATACCGGTCCGCCCGGCGCCAACGAGATGTCCAGTGGGGCGTCCCCCAGGCTCTTGCCGACTACCTTCACGAGCATCGCAGGCTTGATGACGCCCACGTTGACTGCGCCTCCCATCGGCGCGAGCTTGTTCACGTACTTGGCTACCGGACCCTTGTTGACGATCCAGTTGGCTCCCGAGGGCATCTCGAATGCCCCGCTCGCGCCATCGTAGGCAACGTGCAACGTCGCCTCGATCTGCGCCGGGTCGGTACCGGCCCCTTTGACGACGGCCGGGTCCTTGGTGACGAAGACGGCCTTCGCCTTCGCTGATGCCGCGAGCTTGTCGACGACGATGAGCTTCACCGACGTCACCGGGATGTCCGCTGCCGTCGCGATCTCGGCAAGCCCGAAGACCGCACCTACGATCGTCCACGCGAGTCGAGTCATCGCTCCCCCCATGGCTGCTCGGACGTCGGCGAACCCGTTTCCCCGAGTAGGAGCCTACTCCCCTAGCAAGGCAGCACACAACGGGCATCTCGATGCGTTCCCGACCATGTCCGCCCTGGCCTTTGCGCTGCGCTCAGGGCTGCTAGGACGTGTTGACCGCGGTGGGGCGCCCGGGGCCAGATGCGGGTACGTGTCCATCCTCGGCCTCGATCTGGTCGCGAGCTGGCTGCTCGCGTTCTTCGGCACCTGCGCGCTGGGCGGTGTCGTCGGCTGGGTCGTCGCCCGCTTCTCGACGTTCGAGCATGGGGTGGGAATCGGCCTCATGCTGCCCGGGTTGGTCTCGCTCGCCTTCGCCGCCCGCTTTGCCGTCGAATACCACGACTTCACCCGCGCGCCGTCGCGGACGCTCGGCCGCGTGGTCGCCGTCGAGGCTCGGCCCGTCAACGCCTCGGGCAGCGTGACGACACCCGTCGCCGTGGTCGAGTTCACCGATGCCGATGGCCAGCGCCACCGTGCCGACAGCTCCGGGGGATCGTCATGGCACCCGGGCGACGCCGTCACGATCGTCTACCCGCCGCACGCGCCGTGGCTGGCACGCCTCGGTCGTCCGAAGGAGCTCGCGGGAGGCGCAATTGCCGCGATGCTCTTCGGCGTGTTCCCGGCGTCCGCGGGTGCGTTCTTCCTGGCGAGCGCGCTCGCGGCACGGCGCACGCTCCGCGAGGCAGCGCTGTCCGTGCCACGCCGACGGCTGGCCACGCTGCTCACGATCGCGGGCAACGTGACGACGATGGGTGGCATCCTGTACGGCGGCCTGGCCTCGTTTCCCGTCGAGACCGGCTTGCTCTACGTGTTCGGTCTCGCCGCGCTCGGTCTCTGGATCCACGTCCTCGGCGGGCTCGTCGCCGCGCGCGACCCACGCTGGACGCTCGGTGTGGGGGTCGTCGCGGTGAACTTCACCGCCTTCTCGCTGGCACTCTGGTGGCTTGCGGGAGACCGCTGACGACGAATCTCAGTAGACGATCACGCCGCGCGCGTTGAGACCCTTCTCGAGGTCGCCGATCGCCTGCTGGGCCTGATCGATGCGGTAGGTGCGCGTCACCATGTCGTCGAGATTGAGGCGTCCGTTTTGATAGAGCCCGAGCAGCTTCGGAAAATCGGCGTGCACGTTGGCGTCGCCGTAGTAGCTGCCCTTGATGGTCTTGCCGTCCATCGAGAGCGTGAGCGCGTTGAACGGCACGCTGTCAGTGAGCTTGCCAACGCCGACGATGACGACGGTGCCGCCGCGGCGGGCCGCACCGTAGGCCGTCAGCATGAGCGCCGGGATGCCGACCACCTCGAAGGTGAAGTCCGCCCCGAGGCCGGCCGTCAGCGCCTTCACGCCCTCGACCGCGTCCTGCTTGCCACCGTTCACGACGTGCGTCGCGCCGAACTTCTTCGCCATCTCGAGCTTGTGGTCGGCGAGGTCGATGCCGATGATCGTCGCCGCACCGGCGAGACGGCAGCCCTGGATGACCGAGAGTCCAACGCCACCGCAGCCGAACACGGCCACCGACGACCCCGGCGTCACCTGCGCGGTGTTGATCGCGGCCCCCACGCCCGTCATGACGCCGCAGCCGACCAGCGCCGCCTTGTCGAGCGGGATCGACTTGTCGATCTTCACGGCCGACACGGCCGGCACAACTGCCTGCTCCGCCATGCAGCCGAGGAACTGCATGACGCCCATATCCTTGCGGTCCTTGTCGCGCACGCGCACCGTACCGTCCATCATCGGACCGAAGCATAGTCCGTTGGCGCAGAACTGGGGCAGCTTGTTCTTGCAGAAGTGACATGAGCCACAGGTGGGTGTGAAGCTCAGCACGACGTGGTCGCCCTTGGCGAAACCGGTGACGCCGTCGCCGACCGCCTCGACGACGCCCGCGCCCTCGTGGCCGAGCACGCACGGACGTGGAATGGGCAGCGTGTCGTTGATGACCGAAAGATCCGAATGGCAGACGCCGGTGGCCTTCATCCGGATACCGAGCTCGCCCGCCTTAGGCGGATCGATGCTCAGCTCTTCCACGGCGTACTGGTTGCTTTCGCGTGTGACGACACCCTTCATGACGGTTCCCTTCAGTTGATGGCGTAGAATCGCCGGGCGTTCGCCCCGGCGACGTTGGCACGCAGCGTCTCCGACAGGTCGGTGCGCTCGCGCAGCGGCTTCGTGCTCTCGGGCCAGGCGCCGTCCCAGTGCGGATAGTCGCTGGCGTACATGATGAAATGATCGCCCAGGATGCTCGCGACCGCGGGCAGGATGGGCTCTTCCGGCTCGCAGCTCACCCAGACGTTGCCGCGCTCGACGTACTCGCGCGGCTCGTGGCGCCAGCCGTTCGGGATCCAGTCGCCGCGCTTCTCGTAGTGCTCGTGGAGACGGTCGATGAAGTACGGCACCCACCCCACCCCCGCCTCCATGAAGCCGACCCGCAGCGCCGGGTGGCGGTCGAAGACGCCGCCCGAGATGAGCGCGGTCATGGCGGTCATCTGGTCGAACGGGAAGCTGACGCAGTGCACCTGGATGTAGTTCGTGAAGCGGTCGATGCCGATCTTCGGCAGATGGATGCCCGGCGCGCCGTGCACGCCGAGCGGCAGGTCGAGGTCGACGGCCGCGCGGTAGAACGGATCGAGGTCAGGATGATCGAGGTTGCGTGTCTTCAGCGCCGGCGGAACCATGGCGGCGACCAGGCCGTTGGCCCGCGCGCGCCGCATGACCGCGATCGCGTCGTCGACGAACTCCAGCGGCACCACCGCCACGCCGTGGAAGCGCCCCTGGCCGCGGCGACACCAGTCCGCGATCCATTCGTTGTAGAAGTCGCAGAACTCGACCGCGACCGTGCGTGTCTCGATGCTCGGTGCGCGCAGCCCGAAGCTCGGGAAGAACACCATCTGCGCGATCCCGTCCTGGTCGGCGTTCGCGAGCGTGCCTTCGGGCGTGTACGGATTGATGCCCGGTGCCTTGCTGATGCCGTGCTCGGGCGGGCAGCCCGCGCCGGGACCGGTCGGCTCGGGGTACTTGCGCCCTTCCGTCATGACGCCGAGGGACCCGTCCGGCGGCATCGTGAACTCCTTCGGCCATCGCTTGAGACACGCACCCACCATCTCGGCTTCGACCACGTGGGCGTCGGCGTCGACGAACTCTACCGGACTGCGTCCGTTCTTCATGGGATGATGCCTCGCACGAACACGTCCACCACCAACGAGAGGCGGGCCCGCCGCCGGCGCGCCGCGCTCGCGGGCTCGAGGAGCAGCACGCCCAGCACGCTCGGAAAGAACGCGGCGGCCAGCTCGTCCGGCGTGAGGTCGCCCCGCACCTCGCCGCGCTGCTGCGCGCGGCGAAAGTAGTCGGTGGTCACCTGGGCCACCGGCATGCGGTGGCGTTCGATGTCCGTGGCGTGCCGTGCGATCGCGATCAGGATTTCGCGGCTCACGGCCGGCTGCTCGGCGGCGCCCACGGCGATCAGCAGATCGACCGCGCTCTGCAGGAACGCGCGCGGCGGACGCTCGAGACTCCGCTCGAGGCGTGCCGCCACCCGCTCCTGATCGCGGCTGACCGATTCGAGCAGCACGTGGTCCTTGGTCGGGAAGTGCAGGTAGAACGTGCCGCGGGCCACGCCGGCCGCGCGGACGATGTCCTCGACCTGGGCGGCCTGGACGCCGACACGCCGGAACTCCGTCATCGCCGCCTCGAGGACGCGCACGCGCGTCTCTTCGCGTTGGCGCGACCGCGCCGACGGCGGGACGGCGACGAGCGCCGGGGGGGAGAGCGCCATGGGTCCGCTCCCCTACTCGCCATGACGTTCGTCAGTCAACCGCCGGCCCGGGTCGGAGGGGGGTGCGGCGAACGGCCCGCTCGATCGCGACGGGGTGCCCGGGCCGAGGACCCGTCGCTCGACTCCCCTTCGCGGGCACATGCGCACTGCCCCTCATGCGATGTCGGGCGCCCGCTCAGAGGTCGCTCGCTCTGGGTCCT
>Ga0187893_10006694_pt1 | contig 19515 bp, 16 predicted proteins | sample MA1701074metaG_FD_139574 | JGI IMG/M metagenome (GOLD analysis project Ga0187893, IMG submission 139574) | White microbial mat communities from a basaltic lava cave in the Kipuka Kanohina Cave System on the Island of Hawaii, USA - MA170107-4 metaG ... | reverse complement strand
GATCACCGTGTCGATGAACGGCTCGAGCAGCGCGACCAAGCCTTGGCGCACCGGCTCGCTCGTCGTCGCCGCACTGTGCGCGATCGGGGCGGAGCCGCAGCCGGCCTCGTTCGAGAAGCCGGCGCGCCGGAAGCCCGTAATCAGTACGCCGACGAAGCCGCCGAGCGCGGCGTCGGGCGCGAACGCGCCGCGCACGATCGTCGCGAACGCGGCGGGCAGCTCGGGCGCGTGCAGCGCGAGGATCGCGAAGCCGGCGATCAGGTAGATCCCGCACATCGCGGGCACGAGCCGCGACGCCACTTCGCCGATGCGCTTGATGCCGCCGATGATCACGAGCCCGACGAGAACGCTCAGGAACGCGCCGAACGCGACCGCGCCGCCGGTGTTCGCGAACGCCGGCGCGACGTTCGCGAACTGCGCGAACGACTGATTCGCCTGATACATGTTGCCGCCGCCGAAGCTCGCGCCGATGCACATCACCGCGAACACCGCGGCGAGCGCGGTGCCGAGCCGCGGCCAGCCGAGCTCGCGCAGGCCGGCTCTCAGGTAGTGCATGCCGCCGCCGGAGACGTGCCCGTCGACGCGCGTCACGCGGTACATCTGCGCGAGCGTCACCTCGGCGAACTTCGACGACATGCCGAGCGCGCCCGCGAGCACCATCCAGAACACCGCGCCCGGACCGCCGAGGCCGACCGCGGTCGCGACGCCCGCGATGTTGCCGAGGCCGACCGTCGCCGAGAGCGCCGCCGAGAGCGCCTGGAACGGCGAGATCTCGCCTTGGTCGCCGGCGCGCGTATAGCGGCCGCGCACGACCTCGGTGCCGTGGCGGAAGCCGCGCACGTTCACGAATCGAAAGCGCAGCGTGAAGAACAGCGCCGCGACGCCGAGCCAACAAACCACCGCAGGCAGCTTGACCTCGCCCGGCTGGCCGTCGTCCCAGAACGCGAGATCGAAGAAGATCACCGCTTCGATGTTCTTGACGATCAGCGTCTGGAAGAGCGCGTCGAGGCGGCCGAGAAAATCGCTCACGGCGGGTCCCCCTGGCGCGCCGGCTCTCGGAAGTGCGCGCGAATGCAATGAAATCGGCTAGGGGGTCCCGTAGAGTTAGCGGCTTTCGCGCCTGCAGCAGCGGCCGGCCGCGCATCGGGGAGGGTTCGTGACTTCGCGCACGCTTTCGGAGCACGCGTCGAAGGAGCTGATCGCGCGGCACGGCGTGCCGGTCGCGCGCGAGGAGCTCGCGTCGGATGCTTCGAGCGCGGCGGCGGCCGCGGCGCGGATCGGCTTCCCGGTCGTCGTGAAGCTGTGCGGCGACGCGATCGCGCACAAGACCGAACGCGACCTCGTGCGGCTCGGGCTCGCGAGCGCGGATGCGGTGCGCGCGGGGGCCGACGAGCTGCTCGCGAAGCAGCGACCCGAGGACGGCGCGGTGCAGCTGCTGGTCGCCGAGATGGTGCGCGGCAAGCGCGAGCTGATCGCGGGCCTCGTGCGCGACGCGCAGTTCGGGCCGTGCGTGCTGCTAGGGCTGGGCGGGATCGCGGCCGAGGCGCTCTCCGACGTCGCGTTCGCCGCCGCGCCGCTCACGCGCGCGGAGGCGAAGGGGCTGATTGCGCAGCTGCGCAGCGCGGCTCTCTACACGAAGCCGTGGCGCGGCGAGCCGGCGCTCGATCTCGAGACGCTCGCCGACGTACTCGTCGGCCTCGGCAAGCTGGGCCTCGACCGCCCTGACGTCGCGAGCGTCGATCTGAATCCGCTGCTGATCGCGAACGGCAGGCCGATCGCGGTCGACGCTCTCGTCGAGGTCGACGTCGAGGGCCCGGCGCCGTCGCCCGCGCCGCGCGCAACCAGCGGCGACGAGCGCGCGCTTCGCGAGCGATTCGAGCGTCTGTTCAACCCGCGCGGCGTCGTGGTCGCAGGCGTCTCGTCTCACCCGGGCAAGTTCGGCTTCGTCGCGTTCCACAACCTGCTGCGCTTCGGCTACGACGGGCAGCTGTTCCCGGTGAACCGCGAGGGCATCGACGTCCTCGGCTTCCCCACGCTGAGCGACGTGTCGCAAGTGCCCGAGGACGCCGCCGACCTCGTGTTCGTCTGCACGCCGGCGCAGACCAACGCCGACTTGTTACGAGCGTGCCGCGCGCGCGGGGTGCGCGCCGCGTTCATCGCGAGCGCGGGCTACGGCGAGGCGGGCGAAGCGGGCAAGCAGGCCGAGCGCGAGCTGGTCGCGCTCGCGAACGACCTCGGCATGCTCGTCGCTGGCCCGAACGGGCAGGGCGTGATCTCGACCGAGCGCTCGATGTGCGCGCAGATCGTCGCGCCGTATCCGCCACGAGGGCGCATCAGCATCGCGAGCCAGAGCGGGAACCTCGTCTCGAGCTTTCTGAACTACGCCGTCGAGTCGGGCATCGGCGTCTCGAAGGCGATCAGCGCGGGCAACTCCGCGCAGACGTCGCTCGCCGACTACGTCGAGTACTACGGCGTCGACCCCGACACGGCGGTCGTGCTCGCGTATCTCGAGAACGTCGGCGACGGCCGCCGCTTCGCGGACGTGCTGCGCGCCGCTTCGCTGCGCAAACCGATCGTGCTCGTGAGAGGCGGCGCCGCCGCGGAAGGACAGCGCGCCGCGGCGAGCCACACCGGCGCGCTCGCGAGCGACGACCGCGTGTTCGACGGGGTCGTGCGCCAGTGCGGCGCGCTGCGCGCGCCGAGCGTCGAGCACGCGTTCGAGTGGGCCGCGTCGTTCGCGACGCAGCCGCTGCCGCGCGGGCGGCGCACGGTCGTGTTCACGACCGCCGGCGGCTGGGGCGTGCTCGCCGCCGACGCGTGCGCGCAGAACGGGCTGTCGTTGATCGCGCTGCCCGACGACCTGAGAGCCAAGATCGACACCGTGGTTCCGCCGCGCTGGAGCCGCAACAACCCCGTCGACCTCGCCGGCGGCGAGACGCGCGACACCGTCGCGCAGGTGATGGACTGGATCGTCGCGCATCCCGACGTCGACGCGCTGATCCATCTCGGCATCGGCATCCAGGCCGGCCAGGCGAACGCCTTCAAGTCGGGGCGCTTCTATCCGGGCCACGGCCTCGACCGCATCGTCGAGTTTCACCAGCGCCAAGACCGCCGCTACGCCGCCGTCGCGCGCGAGGTGAGCGAGAAGCACGGCAAGCCCGTGCTCACCTGCAGCGAGCTCGTGAACACCGATAGGCACTATGGAAACAGCGGCCCCGTCGGCGTGAAGGAAGAGGGCCGCCTCTGCTACCCGAGCGCCCACCGCGCGATCGCAGCGCTCGCCGCGATGTGCCAGTACGCGGAGTGGCGGCGCGCGCACGGAGCGTGACGCACCCACGCGCGTGAGCGCCGCTTGTGGCGATGCGTCGAACGCCGAGCGCCGCAGCGCTCACGCCCCTGAAAGCGATGCGCCGCGCTTTCGTGCGACGGCGCGCGTGCTACGCCAGGCTCCGCGAGCCGCGCCGAACGTCGCGGTAGATCGGAGCCCGCGATGATTCTGTTCGAGCACCCGCTCTCGCCGTACGCGCAGAAGAACAAGATCGCGCTGCGCGAGAAGAACGTCGCGTTCGAGCTGAAGCTGCCCACCGGAATCGGTGCGGGATCGGGGTACGACGCGGACTTCACGAGCGCGTCGCCGCGCGGCGAGGTGCCGGCGCTCGTCGACGACGCGACGCGAATCTTCGATTCGACGATCATCCTCGAGTACATCGAGGACAAATGGCCGACGCCGCCGTTGCTGCCGCGCGAGCCCGCGGCCCGCGCCCGCGCGCGGATGATCGAAGACGCGATGGATACCCACTACGAGGCGATCAACTGGGGCCTCGGCGAGATCCGCTTCATGGGCCGCGCGAAGGGCGAGCTCGCGGCGAAGATCGAGGCGAACGCGGCGCGCCAAGTCGCGCGATGGCAGCGCTGGCTCGAGCAGCAGCTCGGAAGCGCCGACTGGTTCGGCGGCGCGAGCTTCGGCTGGGCGGACCTCTCGGTGATCCCGTACGTCAACGGCTCCGCCGGCTTCGGCCTGACGCCGCCGAGCGGGTCGAAGCTCGCCGCATGGGCGAAGCGCGCGAACGCGCGCGCGTCCGTCGCACGGACCGCGCAAGAAGCGGCCGCTTCGATTGCAGGCATGGGTGCCGTCGGCGACCTGATCGAGAGGGGCCTCTTCAAGCGTGAGTACCGCGATCACCGGCTCGAGTGGATGATCAAGACGGGCGGACTCCAAGTCGTGCTCGACGGCCTCGCGAAGGACAACATCCGATTCTCGCCTGACTTCGAGTCGCCCTAAGCGATTCGAAGCGCGCGGAATCGTTGGCCTTTCCGTCGGCGCGGATCGCTCGTTCCTACAATGGGAAACGTTTTTCCGCCGCGTCGCAGGCCTGAGGCGAGAGCCCTCGCAAGCGACTGAATCCATTAGGGGTTTTCGAGTTCCTTCCGCCGGCACGCGGCTTGCTCATGTCGCGTTGCTGACCTGGGAGGGATCGCGATGCGTGGCGTGTTTGCTCGGAGCCGCTGGTCCCTTGGCGCGGCATTCGTGTTGGCGCTGTCGGCACAAAACACATCGGCGGTCACGCTCTTCTCCGAGGACTTCGACGGCTACACGCAGTTCCCGGTGCAGTACCCGACGGGTGACTACGTGAACACCGGTCTGCCCAAGGTCTCCGAGGGCGCGGATGAAACGTGGTATGCCGGGCGCTTCGAAGGCGTGTCGATGGGCACGGCTGGCTCGATCGACGCCGACGTCGCCGTCCAGCGCTACGGCGACAGCTTCAACGGGACGGGCCCCGGGAACCAGACGCCGGTCGGACGATTCGAGGACGACGCCGGTCTCATCTTCCAAATCAGCACCGTCAGCTTCACCAGCGCCACGCTCGACTTCGACTGGCGGACGTTCAGCACGACGACCGGCGATCTCGTTCGCGTTGGCTATTTCGCGAGCGCGACGCCGATCTCGTTCATGAGCTTCAACGGCGGCGGCTATCTCGACGCGCGCACCGGGACCTACGCGTGGTCCAACTGGACGGAGCTGATGGCCGACGGCCAGCAGGGGAGCTTCGAGCACGAGTCGTTCTCGCTGCCGACCGGGGTCGCCTACCTCTACGTCGCGTTCTGGATGGACAACGGCGAGGGGGACTTCGGCAAGCTCGACAACGTGTTGGTCACTGCGCTGCCCGAGCCGACGACCGTCGTGCTGCTCGCGCTCGGGCTCGCGGGCGTCGCGGCAAGCCGGCGCCGAGCGGCGTAGAAGCGCGGCAGGCCAAACGCCGAGCCCCCGCGCACCGGCGGCACGCGGGGGCTCCCCAACTGGCGCAGGCTATTTCTTCGCCGCGGGCTCCCAGCCGAGGATCGACTTCGTCTCGAGGAACTCTTCGAGTCCCTCGATCCCCCACTCGCGCCCGTTGCCCGATTGCTTGTAGCCACCGAACGGCGCGTTGAAGTCCATCTGCGCGCCGTTCAGGTGCACGTTGCCCGTGCGCAGCCGCGAGGCGACACGGCGCGCGCGCTCGAGGCTGCCCGACTGCACGTAGCCCGACAGCCCGTAGACGGTGTCGTTCGCGATCCGGATGGCTTCCTCTTCGTCCTTGTACGGCAGGATCGAGAGCACCGGCCCGAAGATCTCTTCGCGCGCGATCGTCATGTCGTTCTTCACGCCGCCGAACACGGTCGGCTTCACATAACAACCCTTCGCGAATCCCTCCGGCCGCCCCGTGCCGCCCGCGACGAGCTTCGCGCCCTCGTCGATGCCCTTCTGGATCAGGCCCTGAATCTTCTTGAACTGAGTCTCGCTCGCGACCGGGCCGATCACGGTGCCGTCCGCGAACGGATCGCCGACCTTGATCTGCGCCGCGGTCTCGGCCGCGACGCGGCACGCCTCGTCGTGACGGCTCGCCGGCACGAGCATGCGGGTCGGCGCATTGCACGATTGGCCGCTGTTCATGAAGCACTGCCGCACGCCGGCCGCGACCGAGGCCGCGATGTCCGCGTCGTCGAGGAGGATGTTCGCGGACTTCCCGCCGAGCTCCTGCGCGACCCGCTTCACGGTGTTCGCGGCGTTCTTCGCGACCGAAATGCCCGCGCGCGTCGATCCGGTGAACGAGACCATGTCGACGCCCGGATGCGAGGAGAGCGCCTCCCCGACGGTCGGCCCGTCGCCGTTCACGAGATTGAACACGCCCGCCGGCACGCCCGCGTCGTGCAAGATTTCAGCGAACAGGATCGCGTTCAGCGGAGCGATCTCGGTCGGCTTCAACACGATCGTGCAGCCCGCCGCGAGCGCCGGCGCGACCTTGCACGCGATCTGATTGATCGGCCAGTTCCACGGCGTGATCATCGCGACGACGCCGACCGGCTCCTTCGCGACCAGCGTGGTCCCGCGCTTCTCCTCGAACTCGAACTTCTCGAGCAGCGCGATCGCGGTGCTGAAGTGCCCGAGCCCGGTCGCCGCCTGCGCGGCTTTCGAGAGCCAGATCGGCGCGCCCATCTCGCGAGAGATCGTCGTCGCGAGCTCGTCGTATCGCTTCTGGTACGACGCGACGATGCGCTTCAAGAGATCGAGCCGCTGCTCGCGCGTCGTGCGCGAGTACGTCTCGAACGCGCGCCGCGCGGCGGCGACCGCGAGGTCGACGTCCTTCTGCCCGCCGAGCGCGATCTGCGCGATCGGCTCGTCGGTCGCGGGGTTCATCACGTCGAGCAGCTTCGGCTCGGCGGAATCGACCCAGCGGCCCTCGATGTAGTGCTGGAGATGCTTTTGCATGGGGGTCCTCACGTGCGGCGCGTGGCCGCGTCGGATCCGTTGTGGCCGGTCGACTATAACGGGGTCCGCCCGCGTGCTGCCGGCGCCGCTTCGCGCCGCCGTCCTCGCGCGCTTGCGTCGAGCGGCGTAGCCACCCGCCGTTCTCCCGCCGCGCTCAGCTGAGCTCGACCGCATCTCCGACGCGCAGCTCGCCGCCGCTCGCGACGCGCGCGTACGCGCCGACGTTCTGGTCGAGCTCGTGCACGACGGTGCGCATCAAGCCGGTGTCCTGCGGCACGTCGCCGAAGCCGTGCGTGATCATCACGCAGCGCGGGCAGGGCACGACGATCTCGAGCTGAGCGGAGCCGATCGCGAGCTTGCGTCCCCTCCACGCGATCTCGGGCGTGCCGTCGCCATCGGTCTCGATCACGACGTTCGGGCGGAAGCGCCGCACGTCGATGCGCGAGCTCGGCGCGATCGCGCGCAGCTTGCGCAGCGTCGCCTCCGTAACAACTAGCAGCGGATGCGCGTCGAAGTACGTCCCCGGCGGCGACTCGAACTCCATGATCTCGCGCGGGAACTGCTCGAGGTCGGGCAGCGGCTCCTCGGGCGTCCGCCCGAACACCGCGCGCAGCTCGCTGAGCACGTCGGCGTGATCGGGAGCGCCGCGGCGGTAGTGGTCGAGCGCGCTCGCCGGCAGCAGCGGCCACAGCGTCACCTTGCGCTTCAGCGCGGCGCTGAGCCGCTCCGCGGCGTTCGCGTCGCCGGGGCGCAGCGTCGAGCCGTCCGGCAGCGTGATCTCCGGCGCCGGCGCGGGCTGGCCGAGCGCGGGCTCGCTCGCGTAGCGCGCCTGACAAGTCATCAGCGCCGGGATCTTCTTCGCGCCGCGAATGCCGCCGCGCTCCTCGTCGCGCACCGCCCACGCACGGTCCCCCGGAATCCCGTTCGGCCCGAGCGTCGCGTGCTCGATGCGCTCGCCCTCCATCGATTTCACGGGATGGCGCCAGAGCTGGGACACGTGGCCGACGAGCATGCGAGCCTCCTGGTGCGACGGCCCGACGGTCGCACCGCTCGCTGCCCGAGGCCATCGCGGCGGGCGGAGTCGGTCTCGAAGCCGTTGATCGAAAAATCTCCGCTCTGGCCGAACGCCATGCGAACGTGCGGCGTAGCTCGACCCTGCTCGACCGCTCGTGCCCTCGAGGGGTAACGATGAGCGAAAAGCTCTACGCGCCGCCGCGCGCGGGCCTCAATCAGGCGTCAGTGCTCGGAGGAGGCCGAGTGACCGTTTGGGGCTCGCTCGCCCTCGCCCTCGCCGTGTTCTTCATCCCGAGCCTCCCGATCGGCTTCCGCTTGTTGGGGAGGCCCGGCGGCAACACGGCGGCGCTCTTCGTCGAGCTGGGCATGTTCGCGCTCACAGCGCTGATGCTCTGGATCGCGCGCGCGAAGGAAGGCCGCAGCTGGGCGCAGCTCGGCCTCGCACGCCCGCAGGCGCTCCAGACGCTCGGGCTGACATTGCTCGGGTTGGTCGGCGTCGCGGCGACTCTCGCAGCGTGCGTCGGTCTCCTCTCGCTGGTCGGGATCTCATACGGCGAGGGCGACGGCGTCGAGCGGCCGCTGTGGTTGCTCTCGCTGATGATCGTCCGCGCCGGCACCGTGGAAGAGCTGACCTTCCGCGGCATCGCGATCGACCACACCGCCGAGCTCACCGGCAGCAGAACACTCGGCTGGCTGCTGCCGCTGATCCTGTTCGGCCTGCTGCATTTCTCTCAGGGTGTCGCGGGAATCCTGATCGCGACGACCACCGCCGCCGTGATTACTGGGCTCTATCTCTGGAAGCGCAACCTGTGGGCGAACATGGCGCTGCACTTCCTCGTGGACTTCATCCCGAACATCCTGCTGCCGCTGCTCGGCGCGGGCGAGGCGTAGCTGTCGAGCCGGATTCGTCGGAGCCGAGCGGAGTAAACGCGGTAGCCTGCGCCGCCATGCCCACTGCACTCGGTCATCTGCGGATTTGTGATTTCACCGGACAGCTCGCCGGCGCCGGCGCGACGAAATGGCTCGCCGCGTTCGGCGCCGAGGTGATCCGCATCGAAGACCCCGTCACGATGGGGCTGTGGGACATCCTGCGGCCGATGCCGCCGTTCGTCGACGAGCGGCGCGGCGTCGACTTCGGCGGCGGCTTCAACAATCACAACGTCGAGAAGCTGGGCATCACGCTCAACCTGAGAACCGAGCGCGCGCGTGAGATCCTCGCCGAGATCGTGAAGCGCTCCGACGTCGTCAGCGAGAACTTCGCGAAGGGCGTGCTCGAGCGCTGGGGCTTCGGCTACGAGCGGCTGCGCCAGCTGAAGCCCGACATCATCTACGTCTCGAACTGCGGCTTCGGGCATCGTGGGCCGTACTCGGACTTCAAGACGTGGGGCCCGATCGTGCAGGCGATGTCGGGGCTGACGTTCCTCAGCGGGCTCCCGAATCAGGAGCCCGCCGGCTGGGGCTACTCGTACATGGACCACACCGGCGGCATGTACATGGCGATCGCGATCCTGCTCGCGCTGCTGCATCGCCAGCGCACCGGCGAAGGACAGTGGGTCGACATGGCGTGCACCGACGCGGGGTTGACGCTCACCGGCACGTCCGTGCTCGACTGGACGGTGAACGGGCGGCCCGCGCGCCGCGACGGCTCGCCCGACAGCAATCACTCCGAGCATCCCGCGATGGCGCCGCACGGGATCTATCCCGCGCGCGGCGACGACGAGTGGATCGCGATCGCATGCCGCAGCGACGCAGACTGGCGCGCGCTCGCGGCGACGATCGGCGCGGACTGGGCGCGCGACGCGAAGCTCGCCGCGCTCGCGGGCCGCTTCGCCGCGCAGGGCGCGCTCGACGCGCAGCTCGCGAGCTGGACGCGCGGCTTCGAGAAGTATGCGCTCGCGCGCGAGCTGCAGGCCGCGGGCGTCCCGGCGGCGGCGGTCGCGAAGCCCGAGGAGCGCATCGACCAAGATCCGAACACGAACGAGTTCGGCCTGTGGCCGACCGTGAAGCACTCGAAGATCGGAGACGTACGCGTCGACGGGCTGCCGGTGCATCTCTCGAAGACCGACTGGAACATGGAGCGCGGCGCGCCGTGCCTCGGCGAGCACACCGAGCTGGTGTTAGGGAGGCTGCTCGGGATGTCGCCCGACGACGTCGCCAAGCTGCGCGCGGAGGGCGTCGTATGAGCGCGGCGGGACAGGCGGGCGAAGGGGCACTGGCCGGCCTGAAGGTGATCGAGCTCGCGAGCGAGAAGTGCGCGTGGGCCGGCAAGCTGCTCGCCGACATGGGCGCCGACGTGATCCTCGTAGAGCCCCCTGGCGGCGACGCGACGAGGAACTACGGCCCCTTCCTCGCTGACCAGCCGGGCGCCGATCGCAGCCTCTACTGGTGGCACCACCACACGAGCAAGCGCGGCGTCGTCCTCGACCTAACAGGCGAGCCTGGCCGCGCGCGACTGCGCAAGCTGATCGCCGGCGCCGACGTCGTGCTCGAAGCCGAGGCGCCCGGCGCGCTCGCCGCGCTCGGCCTCGACTACGCCGAGCTTTCGCGCGGCAAGCCGGGCCTGATCCACTGCTCGATCACGCCGTTCGGCCAGAGCGGCCCGCGCAAGGACGAGCTCGCGACCGACCTCACCGTGCTCGCAGCCGGCGGGCCGGTGTGGATGAACGGCTACGACGACCACGCGCTGCCGCCCGTGCGCGGGCTCGGCAATCAGGGCTGGGCGACGGGCTGTCACTACGCGGTGATGTCGATCCTCACTGCGCTGATCTACCGCGGCGTCTCCGGCGAGGGGCAGCACATCGACGTCAGCCTGCACTCCGCCGCCAACGTCACGACCGAGGTCGGCTCCTACGGCTGGCTGGTCGCGAAGCAGACCGCGCAGCGTCAGACCGGTCGCCACGCCGGCTCGCAGCCGACCATGCCCTCGCAGATGAAGTGCGCGGACGGCCGCTTCGTGAATACGGGCGTCCCGCCGCGCAAGCCCGCAGAGTTCGCGAAGCTGCTCGCGTGGCTGCGCTCATTAGGGCTGGAAGAGCGCTTCCCGGAAGCCGTCTTCCTCCAGATGGGCGCCGAGCGCCAGACGATCGATCTCTCGAAGATCGGCCAAGACCAGGAGCTCACCACGATCTTCGGCGCTGGGCGCGACGCGATGAACTTCATCGCGACGCAAGTCTCGGCCAACGACTTCTTCCTCGGCGCGCAGCGCGCCGGCCTCGCGGTCGGCGCGATCTTCTCGCCCGAAGAGGCGTACGAGGACGAGCACTTCCAGGCGCGCGGCTTCCAGGTGGAAGTGCAGCATCCCGAGCACGGCCGCAGCTTCCGCTACCCGGGCGCGCCGTATGCGATGCAGAGAGGCGCGTGGCGCATCTCGCGCCGCGCGCCGCGGCTCGGCGAGCACACGGACGAGGTGATGCGCGAGATCGGCGAGCTCTGAGAACGGAGGGGAACATGGCGAGCGCAATCCACTCGATGCCGCTGATCGACATCGACACGCACTACACCGAGCCGCCCGCGCTCTGGACTTCGCGCGCGCCGGCAGCGCTGCGCGACTCGGCGCCGCGCGTCATCCAGAAACCAGACGGCAGCGACGCCTGGATCGTCGGCCGCGACATGGCGCTCTCGCCGCCCGGCTTTTGCGTGATCCGGCCGGACGGCTCGAAGGCGGTCGGCACGTTCTCGCTCACGCGTTTCGACGAGATGACGCCGGCTGCGAGCGAGCCCGCGGCGCGCGTGCGCGCGATGGACGAGCTCGGCATCGCGCGCCAAGTGCTCTACCCGAACGTGCTCGGCTTCGCGGGCTCGACGCTGATGAAGATCGAGGACACGCGGCTGCGAAACTTCTGCGTCACCGCTTACAACGACGCCGCCGGCGAGCTGCAGCGCAGCTCGGGCGGGCGGCTGCTGCCGCAGGCGATGCTGCCGTTCTGGGACGTGCGCCTCGCCGCACGCGAGCTCGAGCGCTGCCACGATTCGCTCGGCCTCTCGGGCTTCACGATGACCGACGCACCGGAGGCCTGGGGCCTGCCCTCGCTCGTCGACACGTCGTGGGATCCGCTCTGGTCGACTGCGCAGGAGCGCGGGCTGCCGGTGAACTTCCACATCGGCTCGGGCGGCAACGCCGGCGGCGCCTGGCCCGGCATGCCGATGCCGCAGATGTTGGGCGCGCTCTCGACGATCCTGTTCGTCGCGAACACGCGCTGCATCGTGAACCTGATCTTCAGCGGCCTGCTCGATCGCTTCCCGGCGCTGCGCTTCGTCTCGGTCGAGAGCGGGATCGGCTGGATTCCGTTCGCGCTCGAATCCGCGGAATATCAGTGCGACGAGAACGGCATCCACCTCGCGCTGCGGCCGACCGAGTACTTCCGGCGCCAGATCTACGCGTCGTTCTGGTTCGAGAGCCGCGACGTCGCCGCGACGATCGCGCGGCTCGGCGCCGACAACGTGATGGTCGAGACCGACTTCCCGCACCCGACCTGCCTCTATCCCGAGCCGCGCAAGAAGCTGGAGGAGGCGCTCGCCGGGCTCTCGGAAGCGGATCAGCGCAAGCTCTTCTACGGCAACGCGGCGCGCGTCTACGGGCTCGAGGTCGCGGCGTGAAGCGAGCGCGCAAGCGCGCCGCCGCGCAGCGCCCAGCGAGGCGAACGGCACCAACGAAGGCCAAATCCCGCAGCTCGCGGGCCGCGCCGCCGGACCGACTGATTACGGCGAAGGGCGGCGGCGGGCTGATCATCGAGGCCGCCTACGGCGTCGCCGACGTTCCGCTCGAGATCGAGGACATCGCGAGAGCGCGGCGATGCTGCTGCAGCTCGCCGAGCGCGCGCCGCGCGCGAAGCTCGCGCCGGCGCCGGGCGACCCGCAGCGCGCCGCGTTCCTGCGCTGGCTCGCGTTCCTGGTCGCTGCCATCTACCCGACCTTCACGTACGGCGACGCGCCGGCACGTGGGTCGGCGACGACGCCGGGCCCAGGCTGCGCGCGAGCACCGACGCGCATCGCGAGAAGCTGCTGCGCTTCCTCGACACGAAGGTCGCCGGTGAGCCGTGGTTTCTCGGCAAGCGCTTCTCGGCGCTCGACTTCTACCTGCCGGTGTTACGGATCTGGCGGCCCGGCCCGAAGTGGTGGCAGGAGAACACGCCGAAGCTGAACGCGATTGCCGAGCGCTGCGAGCAGCTGCCCGCGGTCGCGCGCGCGTTCGCGCGCAATCGCGCGTAGCGAGCGGCGAGCGCCGCGCGGCGAGCCGTCCGTGAGCGAAGCCGAAGCGGCCGGGCGCGAGCTCGCGCGCGTGGTCGCCGCGGCGACGATCTCGAACTTCGGCTCGATGCTGACGCGCATCGCGCTGCCGTTCGTCGCGGTCGACGCGCTCGGCGCGAGCGCGCGCGAGATGTCGGCGCTGAGCGCGGCGCGTCTCGTGCCGGGCCTCGCGCTCGGGATCGCGCTCTCCGCGTGGATCGAGCGGCGGCGCAAGCGCGGCGTGATGATCGGCGCCGACCTCGCGCATGCGGCGCTGCTCTGCGCGGTTCCCGCCGCGTTCGCGCTCGGCGCACTGTCGATGCCGCTGCTGTGGGCGTTCGCGTTCTGCTCGGGGCTGCTCTCGTTCGCGTTCGCGGTCGCGCGCCAGTCGTTCGTGCCGAGCCTCGCGTCGCGCGATCAGCTCGTCGCGGCGAACGCGCGCATCGCAGCCGGCAGCAACGCGGCCGAAGCGCTCGCGTTCGGCGTGGGCGGCTGGCTCGTGCAGCTCTTGTCCGCGCCGCTCGCGCTGCTCGCGGACGCGTTCAGCTACGTCGCGTCGGCCGCGCTGCTCGCGGGGATCCCTGAGAGGCTGGAGGCCGCACGCGACCGCAGAAGTGCAGGGCGCGGGCTTCAGCGAGCGCTCGCCGGATTGCAGGCAATCCGCGCGGACGCGCGCCTCGTCGCGCTCGCGGTCGCTTCGCTCGCGATCGTCGTCGCCAGCGAGGCGCTCGGCGTCGTCTACTTCCTGTTCGTGCGCGCGGAGCTCGGTTTCGAGCCGGGTCTGCTCGGGCTCTTGTTCGCGGCGGGCTCGCTCGCCGCGCTCGCGAGCAGCCTCGCGGCCGATCGCCTCGGCGGCCGCTTCGGCGCGCGCGCGGCGACGGGCGGCGGTCTCGTCGCCGGCGCGCTCGCGACCGGCGTGCTCGCGCTCGCGCCCGGCCCGAGCTGGCTCGGCGCCGCGTGCATCTTCGCCCAACAACTCGGCGATGCGGGCCTGGCGGTGTTCGAGATCCACTCGCTCTCGGCGCGCCAGGAGGCCGCGGCGAGCGAGGTCCAGAGCCGCGTCCACGGCGCGTTCTCGTTCTTCTCGGGCTGGGCCGCGCTCGCGGGCGCGGCGCTGGGCGGCATCCTCGGGAGCGCAGTCGGCCCGCGCGCGACGGTCGCGCTCGCGGCCGGCGCACTCTTCGCGGTCGGCCTCGCGTGGCTCGCCGCGGCGCCGCGGTTCGGAGCCCGGCCCGCCGCCTCGTGAGCCGGGCGTCGCAGCGCCGCGCGCGCCGCCGTATCTTGGCGCGACCCGCCCCGGAGGCTCGCATGAAGCGCTTCATCGCCCACGAAGAGCTCGCTCGCGACAGCCGCTTCACGCGGCAGACGACGGCGCTCTCCTCCCTGATCGCTCAGCTGCCCGACGACGTGAACGCGGTCGTCGCGCTGTTCGAGAAATTCGCGCCGCTGATCGAGAAATCGACGCGCGGCACGTCGGCCGAGGCGCTCTACGACGCCTACGGCCCCGGCTTCGGCCTCGTCACCAACACCCAGGCGCTGAAGCCCGGCGATCCCGCGACCGAGACGCGCCTCAAGCTGCGCATGCACGGGATCTACGTCGGCGAGCTGCAGGCGCTCGAAGGGGCGGGGCGTTCGCTCTGGGATTTCCCGGACGCGCCGTGGGAGTTCAAGATGAACATGGCGCGCCAGTGCTGGGACGAGGCGCGCCACGTGCAGATCTACGAGAAGCTGCTCGAGCACGTCGGCGGGACGCCGGGGATGTTCCCGGAGAGCACGTTCCTGTTCGAGTGCGCGTGCGCCGACGATCCCGCGCTGCGCGTCGCCGGCGTGAACCGCGGGCTCGAGGGCCTCGCCTGCGACGTGTTCCGCGACATGATCCGCTACGCGGAGGAAGTCGGCGACGAGAAGATGCGGCAGGCGATCGATTACGTGCTCGCGGACGAGCTCACGCACGTGCGCTTCGGCAGCGACTGGGTGCGCGAGTTCTGCAAGAACGATCCCGAGCGCCTGCAGCGCGCGAACGACTACCGCAAGCAGGTCGACAAGCAGTTCAACTTCGGCGGCGCGCGCTCGGAGAAGAAGGACTCGGCGATTCCGATCGCGTTCGAGGATCGCCGCGAGGCCGGCTTCACCGAGGAGGAGCTCTCGGAGCTGGTCGGGCTGTGCGGCGAAGGGCCGTCGCGCGAGACGATGCGCGAGGCGGCGCGCGTCCTGCGTGAGCGCCATCGCGTGCGGAAGGCCGAGCAGGCGGGAGCGAAGTCGTGAGCGAGCGCCTGTATCCCGGCTACGGCCGCGACGAGCGCACGACCTTCGCGCCCTATGGCGCGTTCGAGGTGCCCGCCGATCTGCGCGAGCTGTTCGGCCGCTACGACGTCGAGGCGATGGCGCGGCGCGTGCGCAATTTCCGCTACGCCGAAGAGTGGACGATGATGGTCCTCGGCGGCTGGATGGCGACGATCCCCGAGGTTCCGGTGAAGACCGGCCTCGGCAAGATCGTCTGGGACGGCGCGCAGGGCGCCGATGCATTAGGGAAGCGGCTGCCCGAGCTGCGCTGCGGGCGCAAGGCGGTGGACGCGAGCGAGGCCGCGAACGACGGCTTCGCGAAGCTCGTGCAGGCGCTGGCCGAGCCCGAGACGCCGGACCTCACGATCGAGAAGCTCGCCGGCGTGTTCGACGTGCTGAAGCCGCACCTGCTCGCCGTCTATGAGCGCACGATGCGCGAGACCGATCAGATCACTGACGCGCCGACGATCGAGCTGCTCGAGGACATCGCGCGGCGCACGCGCAAACACGTCGCGTGGGGCGACGAGGTGCTCGACCGGCTCTGCGACACGGACGGCAAGCGCGAGCGCCGGCGCCGGCGCGTCGCCGAGCTGCGTACGCAGCTCGAGGCGTGCGGTGGTGTTACGGGCACGCTGGCGGACGAGCAAGGCCGCGCCCACTAGGCGCGGCCGCGCAGCGAGCCGAAGGCGAGCGAAGCTCGAGCCGCCGAGGTCCCGGCGGTCAGGGCTTCAGCGCGAGCGCGTAGAGCGTCTTGCCCGCGGTGTCCTTCACGCGCAGCGTCAGCTTGCCGCGCGCGTCGATCGCGATCGTGCCGTAGTTGAACCAGCGCTTCGCCTCTTCCCAGCTCGTGATCGCCTCCGCGCTCTCGGGGCCGTGGAAGAACAGCACCTCGGGGCCGAAGCTGCGGTCGAACGCTCGGTTCGGGAAGACGCCCGCGTTGCCCGGCCCGACGGCGGCCTCGTGCACGACGAAGCTCGGGTCGTCCGCGAACGGCGTGTAACGAAACACTTCGGCGAAGTGGACGTCGGTCGTGATGAAGAGCGCGCGAGCGCGGAGCGACTGCAGCTTGCGCAAGATCGTCGTCAGCTCCGCCTCGAAGCCGGTGGCGTCTGGCTTCGCGCCGCCGGCCGCTGCATCCGCTTCCTCGGCGAAGTTCGCGAAGCCGTCGCGGCCGAGCTCCGGCGGCACGCCGGTCGGGATCGAGATCGGCACGCTGCTGACGACGATCTTCCAGGTCGCGTCGGATTCCTCGAGACCCGCGAGCAGCCACGCGAGCTGCTCGCGGCCGAGCATCGTCTTCGGCTGCGCAGCGGAGTCGGGCGCGAGATTCGCGTCGCGATACTGCCGGCCGTCGAGCACGAACAGCTGCGCCTGTCGTCCCCAGCGCAAGCTGCGGTAGAGCCGGCCCGGCGTGCGCGGATCGCGCGCGAGCGGCGTGTAGTCGAGGAACGCGCGCAGGCCGATCGGCAGCAGCCGCTCGCTCGGCGTGTAGGGAGGCGTCTCGCGTGTGTCGTGCAGCGGGCCGAAATCGTTCACCACCTCGTGGTCGTCCCAGATGCCGACATACGACGTGCGCGCGAGCAAGCGCTGTGAGCTCGCATCGGCCCGCGCGTAGCGCCAGTGCGCCCAGAAGCCGGGCAGGTCGGTGGCTTCCGCGAAGTCGCCGGGCACCTGCGCGTTGCGGTAGCGACCGATCGGCCGGCACTTGTCATCGGCGTAGATCATGTCGCCGAGGCCGACGAACAGATCCGGCTCCTCCGCGGCGATCGCGTCCAAGATTGGGAAGCCCTCGCGCGCGTCGCGGCAGACGTTCTGGCCGGCGAAGTCGCCGGTCCACGCGATCGACACGGGCATCGGCTCGCTCGCCGCGGGCGCCGTGCGGAAGCGGCCCTCGCGTGCGTTTTCGCGGTCGTCGCCGAGCCAGACTGAGTAGCGATACGCCGTCGACGGCTGCAGCCCGCGCACTTCGAGGGTTGCCGTGTAGTCGTCGCTCGCGCGCACGGGCGTGCGCAGGATCGCGCCTCCGCCGGGAGCGGGATCCAGCGCGACGTTCATCTCGGTCTCGCGATCGGCGCGAGACCAGATCACGGCGCCGTCGGCCGTCACGTCGCCGGCCGCGATGCCGTGCGTGACCGGCGCGCCGCGAGCCGCTGCGCACACGAGCGCGGCGCTGGCCGCGAGTCCGAGCACAGAGACTCGGCGCGAGCTCGACATCCCCGTCCTCCCTCCGAACGCCGCGTTTTCCAGGGGACGCCGCGGCGGCGCGCTAGCGTGCGCGCCGGAGTCTCGCATGCCGGATCCGCGTGCAGTCGAAGCGTTCGACTCGAAGATCGCCGACGCCTTCCTGCGCGCGAACGAGAAGCAGACCGGGCTGCCTGCGTTCCTCGGCGCGCGCTTCGTCGCGTTCACGCCGGGCGTGCTGCGCGCGGAGCTCGACGTGCGCGACGACCTGCTGACGCCGTTCAAGAACATGCACGGCGGCGTGATCTCGGCGCTCTGCGATCACGTGCTCGGCTGCGTTTGTTATCCGCACATGAGGCGCGGGCAGTGGGCGGCGACGACCGAGTTCAAGCTGAACCTGCTCGCGCCCGTGATGGGCGGGACGCTGGCCGCCACCGCGGAGATCGTCTCGCTCACGCGCGCGACGGCGGTGGTTCAAATTCGCGTCGAGAACGACGGGCGGCTCGCAGCGCTTGCGCAGGGCACGGTGCTGATTCGAGATCCCAAGCCGGCGTGAGCGCGCGCGACGACCGGCTGGAGAGCGCGTGAAAATCCAGCACTTCTTCGACGAGGCCACCGGCTCGCTCAGCTACGTGGTCCACGATGCGAGCGCCGGCGTCGTGATCGACCCGCTGCGCGACTTCGAGCCGAAGAGCGGGCGCACGTCGTGGGATTCCGCGGAGCGAATCGCCGAGTACATCCGGCGCGAGAGACTCGCGATCCCGTACGTGATCGACACGCACGCGCACGCGGATCACATGACGGGTCTCCCATTCTTCAAGCAGCGCTTCGGCGCGACGACCGTCACCGGCGCGGGCGTCGGCGAGATCCAGAGCGCGTTCCGCGCGATCTACAACCTGCCGGTCGAGTTTCCGTGCGACGGGCGGCAGTTCGATCGCCTGCTCGGCGACGGCGAGCGGCTGCGCGTCGGATCGCTCGAGATCGAGGCGCTGCACACGCCGGGCCACACACCGGCGCATCTCGCGCTGCGTTGCCGCGACGCCGTGTTCGTCGGCGACACGCTGTTCATGCCCGACTACGGCTCCGCGCGCTGCGATTTCCCGGGTGGCAGCGCGGAGATCCTCTACGACTCGATCCAGCGTCTGTTCGCGCTGCCCGATGCGACGCGCGCGTTCACCGGCCACGACTACCGCCCGAACGGCCGGGCGCTCGCGGTGGTCGCGACGATCGGCGAGCACAAACGGCACAACATCCAGATCAGCGAGCGCACGAAGCGCGCCGATTACGTCGCGTTCCGCACCGCGCGCGATGCGCAGCTCGAGGCGCCGCAGCTGATCCTGCAATCGCTGCAGGTGAACATCCGTGCGGGCGAGCTGCCGGAGCCCGAGGCGAACGGCGTCTCGTATCTCCGGATCCCGCTCGACGTGTTGGGGAAGAGGTGAGCGATGAAGGAGCTCGGCCCGCAGGAGGCGAACGCGAGGCTCGGCGATTTTCTCACGGTGGACGTGCGCGGTGCGCACGAGTTCGACGGCCCGCTCGGGCGCGTGCGCGGTGCGAGACTGATCCCGCTGCCCGAGCTCGAGGCGCGCGCGGGCGAGCTGCCGCGCGGTCGCGAGCTGTTATTGGTGTGCCGCTCCGGCGCGCGCTCGGCAAAAGCGAGCCAGCAGCTCGAGGCGCTCGGCTACGGCCCCGCGACGAACCTCGTCGGCGGAATGATTGCGTGGAACCGCGCGGGCCTCGCGATCGAGAAGCCGCGCTACGCCGGCGCGGCCGCGCTGATCGAGAACGCGATCGCGTGGCTCGCGCAGGTGACCGCGCAGCCCCGCGACGCGGTGCGCGCGCGACTCGAAGCCGAAGCGAGCGGCGCCGCGGCGGCGCGCACGAAGCACGACGCGGCGCGCGCGCTCGACTGGATCGAAGCGGCCGCGCGCGCCGGAGGCTCACCGCCCGACACCGATCTCAGCCTCGCCGCGTTCCGCGCCGCGCTCGCCGCGCTGTGACGGCGCCGCGCTCGGCAACGCGGCGCAGCTGATGGCGGGGCTCGGCTACGCGCTCAGCATCCT
>Ga0187893_10006693_pt1 | contig 19519 bp, 19 predicted proteins | sample MA1701074metaG_FD_139574 | JGI IMG/M metagenome (GOLD analysis project Ga0187893, IMG submission 139574) | White microbial mat communities from a basaltic lava cave in the Kipuka Kanohina Cave System on the Island of Hawaii, USA - MA170107-4 metaG ... | reverse complement strand
TCCGGCTCACGTTGTGATACGTGCCGACGATCCCGCGCTTGAGCACGGACCAGAACGATTCGATGTTGTTCGTGTGGACTTCGCCGCGCACATATTCCTTGTTCATGTGGGCAATGACGCTGTGCTTGTAGCCTGCCTGTGTCAGCTTCCGATAGCCTCCCGCGTCATCGGTCGCCACCAGGTCCACGCGGTCACTGACTGCTTGACGGACAAACCGATCCAACGTGCGCGTGTCGGCGTTCTCAATCATCCGACAGATGACGTTGCCCTTGCGGGCAATCGCGCCAATCACGGTCATCTTGAGACTGCCGCCCGTCACATGCTCTTTCTTGTCCCAATGCCGGTTCTTGTCCTTGCCGCCGATATAGGTTTCATCGACTTCGACAATGCCCATGAGCTTGCGGAAATCCCTATCGTGCATTGCGGCTCTGATCCGGTGACAGAGATACCAGGCCGTGCGATAGGAGCCGGTGCCGATGAGCCGATGAATCTGCAAGGCGCTCATGCCCTTCTTGCTCGTGAGCATCAAGTGAATAATGCGGAACCATGTTCGCAGGGCGACGTTCGTATTCTCGAACACGGTGCCGACCAGCAACGAAAACCGATAGCCCTTCGTGGCGCAGGCGTGGCATTGCCAGTGATACGGGCGGCTTTCCAGCATGTAGACCTTGGTATTGCCACAGCGCGGGCACGCTACCTCATCGGGCCAACGGTGCTGCATCAAGTAATCCTTGCAGGCGTCATCATCAGGAAACATGCGCTCAAAGCCTGCGATGGTGAGTTGCTGAATCGGTTTCGTTCTGGCCATGACATCCTCCGTTGTGCAGCGTCATTAGGAGAATAGCATGGTCAAACGGCTTCTGTCAAGTAGTGCATAATCGCCCTTTGTAAGGAGGGGGAGGGGAGGTAGAAGCAGGCTACAGGGTGCAGGATGAGCAGTCAAGGGAATGATCATCAACTGGTTGAGTATGGCAACGGGCGGATGAACGATGCGCGGGCTGGCGGAAGCCACCCGCTGGCCGGTTTAGAATGCGTCAGACGACCTGATCTCGGAAGTTAAGGAAGCCTGGAAACTGAAGAGTTTTCTCCGCCGGCCACAATAGCGGAGAGGAGCCGTCGGTACGAGCAAGCGAGAACTACGGGATCTGAAGATTTACATTAAGGTGTTCGCGGATCGCCACAATGCAGAGGCTCCCGCCCAACAAGTTTGGGGTGGAGCTGGCGAGAGGAATCGAACCTCCAACCGGTGGTTTACAAAACCACTGCTCTGCCGATTGAGCTACGCCAGCCCCGGTCTCGACCCCTGAATCAATGGGGAAGCATCTTAGCACAGACGTCCGGTGGGTTCGACAGCGTGGTTAGGTCGCAACCCGGCCTGGTCGGGCATGAGAAGCAGGTCGGGTTGGCGGGGTGCTTGACGTGGTCGAAGCGTCAGTTTATTCTCGCCCTGCCTGATTATTCCACTTGCTGGCAAGGAGTGTGTTGATATGCGTCTTCTTGATGTGGCCGGCGTTGCGGCCGGCGCGTTCGTGTTGGCGAGCTGTGCTTCCAATACGGAGTGGGTAAATACGAAGAACAGGAATGCAGAATACGCCTCCGATTACAATCAGTGCGAGATGTCGTCGCAGCAAGACCCTAAGGTTCAGGCCGGGGCCAGGGCGCTGCTCATGCGGCAGATCGATCGCTGTATGGCCAAGGAAGGCTGGATACTGGTTGAAAAACCCTAGCCGACTGCAGCCGGCAAGGGTGCCGGCTGTGTTCAACGGGAGCACAGGGCGGCGACCGGTTCGCGCATTCCTACAGAGGGAGTCATGAGCATGAGTCGAAGGCAGGTAGGGGTGAATTGTCCGCGAATGGCTCGGCGGTCGCTCGGCCTGCTGGCGGGAACGCTGGCTGTAGCCTGGTTCCTGGGCGAAGGCGGGTTCGTACGAGCCGAGGAAATGGGCGCTCCCAGCCGGCAAATCGTCGATCCGGCTCTGGAAGCCTATCTGCCGACAGTCGGGTTAAAGGGCAAGCTCGTGGTGGTGGGATCGGACACGATGCAACTGGTCCTGAGCAAGTTCGGCAAAGAGTTTCGTCGGTGGTACCCGGATGTGACTGTGTCAGTGGAGACCGAAGGATCGCCCGCGGGATTCGAGCAATTTCTGGAATGGAGCAGCACCGTACACGGGAACGGCCGGTCCATGCTCATGGCCTATTCGCATCCGCTGGAGCCGGAGCGAATCAAGGAATTCACTGTCAAGATGGGATATGGCCCAATGGAAATCGAGGTCGCACTGGGAGCGGTGACACTCTATGTGCACGAGAGCAACCCTCTGCGCGAGCTGACCCTGGAGAAGGTGGATGCGATGTTCGGGACGACCAGGAAGCGAGGCGCTCCGTCGGACCTCACGCGGTGGGGCCAGTTGGGCCTCCGGGGCGAGTGGGAGCAGAAACCCATTCATCTCTATGGTCGTGACATGCATTCCGGCACCAGATTCCTGTTCGAACTGGAAGCCTTGCTCGGTGGCCGGTTCAAAGCGAACATCCAGGAAGAACGAGGAGTCGGTCCGCTGGTCCTGGCCATCAGCAATGATCCTCTGGGGGTGGGCTACGCAGGCGTTTCGTTTCAGGAGTTGACGACGGTCAAGATCGTGGCCATCGCTGAGACGGCCGGAAAGCAGTTTATCAAACCAAGCGCGGAAGCCGTGAGGCAGGGATTATATCCGATGGGTCGCAAGCTGTTCTTGTACGCAAACAAGGCGCCCAGCCAAGACTTGGCCCCGATCGTCCGCGAATTCCTCCAGTTCGCGAACAGCCGGGAGGGCCAGACCATGGTCGTCCAGTCCGGGTTCTATCCGCTTTCGATCTCAGAGGTGACGAGTAACCTCTTGATGCTGGCTGCTCCCACCAAAAGCAAGTGAAGAGCCCCGAGCGTCACCCCGCCGTTGCCCCGGCCTCTACGTTTTCCTTGCATTGGTGTCAGTTGACAAACCTGCGTGCGGACGGTGTGCAGCCGCAGTTGGCGGAGGTTCCGTCTGTCTTCAATAGGCGCGCAGGGCGACGGCGCGTCTGGGCATTCCTACAGAGAGGGGTATGAGTATGGGTCGAAGGCGGCGAGGGGTGAATTGTCCACGATCTGTTCGACGAGCGCTCAGCCTGCTGGCGGGGGCGCTGGCTGTAGCCTGGCTCCTGAGCGAAGGCCAGCTCGTGCGCGCCGAGCAAACGGGCGCTCTCGGCCCGCAACCTGTCGATCCAGTGCTGGAAGCCTATCTGCCGACAATCGGGTTGAAGGGCAAGCTCGTGGTCGTGGGTTCGGACACGATGCAACAGGTCCTGACCCGGCTCAGCAACGAGTTCAAGAAATGGTATGCGGCCGTGACTGTGTCTGTCGAGGCGGAGGGCTCTTCGGCCGGGTTCGATCAATTTGTAGAATGGAGCAACACCGCAAGTGAAGGCGACCGATTCATGGTCCTGGCTTATACCTCTCCGCTTCAACTGGAGGACCTAAAGGAGTTCGTCGCTAAGACGGGGTATTCCCCTCTGGGGATCCAGGTCGGGCTGGGTGCGGTGAGCATCTATGTGCACGAGAGCAACCCCCTACGCGAGCTGACCCTGGAGCAGGTGGATGCGATGTTCGGGGTGACCAGGAAACGGGGCGCTCCGTCGGACATCACGCGCTGGGGCCAGGTCGGTCTCCGAGGCGAGTGGGAACAGAAACCGATCCACCTCTATGGCCGCGACAAACGATCCGGAACCAGGCAATTATTCAAGCTGGAGGCTTTACTGGGTGGCGAGTTTAAGGCGGAGGTCCAGGAAGAACCAGGGGCTAACCCCGTGATCCTGGCCATCAGCAATGACCCTTTGGGCGTGGGCTACGCAGGCATCATGTTTGAACGCCTCACCACGGTCAAAATCGTGGCTCTTGCCGAAAAGGCAGGGAAGCCATTCGCCAAGCCCAGTGCCGAAATGATAGGGAAGGGGACGTATTCCCTTGCGCGCAAGATGTTCTTTTATGCGAAAAAGACGCCTGGCCAAGACTTGGCCCCGATCGTCCGCGAATTCCTGAAATTCGTGAACAGCCGGGAAGGCCAAGAGATGGTTGCCCAGTCCGGGTTCTACCCTCTCTCGATGTGGGAGGTGTCGAATAACCTCGCGATGCTGACCGCTCGCCCCAAGACCAAGTAAGAAACAGCGTAACAGGACGGGAAAGTTTACACGGATGTAACACGGCCATGACGGTCCCGCAATACCCCATGCCTATGCTGCACGGGGTAGGTAAAGGATTGTCGGCCGCAACCAGGTGTGGCGAAGCTTAGAGGTCTCATCATGATGGAGCGCGGGATGGTACGAAACCGGCGACCGTGGAATCTGTTAGGCGTGGCGACCCTTCTCGTGATGGGTCTTGCCGCGGGCGCCAACGCCGAGTTCGCCGGGGTCGGAGACAAACCGGTGCCGGAATCAGGCCTCCCTGCCTACACGCCGGTGGCTAGTTTGACGGGCAACATGGTCGTGGCCGGCTCCTCTACCATGCAGCCCTTGTTGCTTCAGTTGGTAACCCGCTTCCGGCAACTGTATCCGGACGCCAAGGTCGCCATTCAAGCCCAGGGGACGGAGAAAGGCCTGGCCCAGTTTCTGAGCAACCAGGCTGCTATCCGCCGTGGGGACGGTTTTTACAGCGGGCAACACGTATCAGGCTCGGTGGCGATACTGGCCTCGTCGCGCCCGTTGACGGCCGACGAGATCAAGGACTTCCAGGCGAAAAATGGCTATGAGCCGACCGAAGTGCCGATCGCGATGGGCGCAGTCGCCATTTATGTCAACAAGGACAACCCCATTCAGGGCCTGACCCTGGAGCAGGTGGATGCGATCTTCGGGCGGGATCGCAGGCGGGGACTTGATCAGGATATCTCGACCTGGGGGCGGCTCGGGCTACCGGAACCCTGGGCCAAGGAGTCCATTCGTCTCTATGGAAGGGATCAGAATTCGGCCACCAGGACCCTGCTCAAGAGCGTGGCGTTGCTGGATGGCGACTTCAAAGGGACGGTCAGGGAGGAGCCGGGGGCCGCCTCTGAGATTCTGTCCATTGGTCGCGACCCCTTGGCCATTGGTTATGCCGGGACGGGTTTCCAAATGTCGGCCGTGCGCGTCGTGCCCCTCGCCGAGAAGGCGGGCATGCCCTATGTGACGCCGAGTGCGGAGACGACAGCCAACGGCACCTATCCGATGTGGCGCTACCTGTACCTGTACGTCAAAAAGGACCCTGGGACTGAGTTGAAGCCGGTGGTCCTGGAGTTCCTCAAGTTCATCAATAGCCGGGAAGGACAACATGTGGCGATCAAAGCCGGGGTCTTCCCGCTGTCCCTGACTCAGGTGGTCAAGAATCTGGCGGTCCTCACCGGCTCGACAATGGCAACGGCCGCGACGGCCGCACAAGGGACCAACTAACAACGCGTGATATCCTCCCGTCTTGGATCCGCCCTCCTGTGCTTCCTTCTGGCCTGCTGCACCGCGCAGCCGGCTCCCATCGTGATCCATGAAGACAAGCGCGACACCATCTGGTTGAAGTTCGACCCGGAGTCGGGAACGGGCCATAGCCATCCGTATCAGATTGCCCCGGAACAGATGACCAGGGTGTTGAGCGGGATTTATGTGCAGAAGCGGGATGTCGTAGGCAGCTTAGGGTTCTTATTCAGCGACAGGGAAGGAGCGCCCGCGTTCTCGCCCACGCAAATCACCCTCATTGCCCCGTTGCTCTCGGCGGCCCTGAGAAAAGCGTCGCCCAAGGATATGGCGACATTCTATCTCCTCACGGGAGATAAGGATCTCGGCAAGCTGGTTACCTCGGGGGGACTCTTCGTGCGGGAGGGGCGGATGTATGTGATCCTCGCCAATGCCCACACCACGCCCAGCTCCGTCCAATATGAAAATACCTATGAGCTTGACACCCACGACGAGCCGCTGCTCCCGATCGCGAAGAAGAAGTTCATCGTAGGGTTCAACCCCAAGCAGGCCTTGATACCGAACGGACAGTTGCGGGGCAAGGATGGGTACGAGCGCTACCTGGACGAGTCCAAGCTCGTGATCATTGATCTTCAAAAGCTGTTCGTCCAGCCGGATCTGCCTGCTCCGGCCCCGTCTTCTCCCTGACCCGGCTCAGTTCCAGAACCAGACGGCCTGGAATCGGAGGAGGTTGCCGTAGGCGTCAATCTGTGTTCCTGGCGTGGTAGCGGTCTGTCCTGGGTTGACGGTGAAGACGTTCAAGCGCTGGGTGAAGGTATAGGCGACGGTCACTTCCCATTGTGGGTCTGGCTGCCAGGCGACGCCCATCTCGATCTCCTTCATCCGATCGTCCGGTGCTCCGGTCTGGAACTTAAGCCCCCCATAGTACTCCTGCCAACGCGCATAGAAGTTCGCCAAACCTGTATCGCTGTACTTCCATTGATAATGGCCCTGAACGTACCCGCCATAGAGGGAGCTATACCGGACGATGCCGTCCCCGCCGCGCCTCGGTCCTCGGCCGGTCACGTACTCGGCGATGAAGCCCCAGGGTTGCGGGGGGTAGTAAACGTAGAAGTTGAGCCGCTCGTCCCGAATGCTGCGGGACTGGGTATTCCCGCTCTCGTTGAAGGAATAGAGGCTCCGGCTGGCCGCCGCCGTGCCGAAGTTCACGTTGAACTGGCCACGATTGATATTCATGCCGGCTTCCAGGAGGCGCCCGCCCGGCAACTCGAAGGGCCAGGCCAGGCGCAGGCTCACGCGTTTGTCGCTGTTCAGCTCCTGTTGGTTCAGGCCTTGCGCGTTATCCACTTGGAGATGGACGACGCCGTAATCGCCGGGGCCGTACATGTAATCGAGCATCTGCTTGAACCGCTGTTGGGCAATCTTGGGGGTCCACATCGCCGACACCCCGAGGTCGCGCTCGCTGCTTGCGCAGGAGTTGGTGGCGTCGGCGCGGTCAATCGCCATACGGACGCGGCTGGCCTGCCAATTGTCAAAGGAGCAGGGGACGCGCTGGAGGCCGACCCGCAGGCGGTACTCCTTATTGCGGTCAATATAATAGTCTCCGTAAGCGTCGCGCAGCGTGACCACGGTGGTGTTGCCGCTGAGCTGCGTCGCCATGTCGGGCTGCAGGAAGAATGCCACATGGTCGGAGACCTGCCCGGTCACCACCCAGCGGATCCGGCGGAAGAAGAACCCCGGTTGGGCGCCATCGTTTTTCCCCCCGACTGAAACATCCTGATAGGTCCGCACCTGGCCGTTGTTGGTCAAGTTGTACCTCAGCATGCCGTACCCGAACATGGTGATCCGCTCATACCAGCGGGGGCTTCCGCTGAATTCCGCGACCACGGAGCGCTCGGCGAGGCGGCGCTCTTCCTCAGCCTTGATCCGGATCCAATCTTCCTGCGTGATGATTCCCTTTTCGAGCAAAACCTCCTCCAGCGTGGCTGCCTCAATGGACTGCTCGCCTCGCTGGATCATGCCCCCGGGCGCGGGTGGCCCGATGGTGTGAGGCGCTTTACTCGGGGCCGTGCCTGATTGGGCGGCGGTGGGCGCCTCTTGCGCCAGGCCGAGGCTGGAGTCTAGTGGAAGAGTGAAAATAGTGGCCAGGATCGCGACTAGGCTTCCCCTGTACAGGTTCATCATCGCAGCGCCCTCCTTTTCCTTGCCAAGTCAGCGAGGAAGTTTGCTGCGTTGAGCTTGTATAGGGCTGATATGACGAAAGAGTCACTAGAGTGTTACATAACTGTTAAATGGGTGACTATGGAAGGCATGACAGTCAGTAACCAACTGGTAACAGATTGGTCATGTCGGCCGCTGGACAGGTCTTACCTGCGGCCAAGGTTACGTCTTCTCTTTAAGAAAGCCGTGAATCTGCTGCTCGATCTCGTTCCGGACCCGTCGGAAGACGGCTCGTTGCTCCTCAGGCGACCCTTGCGCCGAGGCAGGGTCGTCGAAGCTCCAGTGCAGCACGGCTGAGGCGGAGGGAAAGATGGGGCAGGATTCCTTGGCTCGGTCGCAGACCGTGATCACGTGGTCGAAGCGACTCCCTTCGAACTCTACCAGACTCTTCGATCGCTGTTTCGAAATATCAATGCCGATCTCCCGCATGATCTCCACCGCCCCCGGGTTGAGACCGACCGGGTGTGTGCCTGCGCTGGCCACTTCGAATCTGTCCCCGGCCAGGTGACGAAGCACCCCCTCGGCTATCTGGCTGCGGCAGGAGTTGCCGGTACAGAGGAACAGAACGGATTTCTTCACGCAGCGACCTGCGGTGGGAACCAGTCTCGGGTCCGGTTGCAGACTGTGCAGACCGACAACATCACCGGCACTTCCACCAGCACCCCCACCACCGTCACCAGGGCGGCGCCGGACCCCGGACCATAGAGCGCGCTGGCCGTCGCGACCGCCAGCTCGAAAAAGTTGCTGGCCCCGATCAAGGCGCCGGGCGCGGCCACGGAGTAGGGGACCCTCAAGAGCTTCATCAAGCCGTACGCGAGCGAGGAGTTGAAATAGACCTGAAGCAGGATCGGGATCGCGATGAGCAGAACGTGGAAAGTCTTCCCCGTGATGTTGTCCGCCTGGAATGCGAAGATGAGCACCAGCGTCGCCAGGAGGGCCAGAATCGTGACCGGAGCGAAACGCGGCAACAAGCTTTCCTCGAACCACTGACGGCCGTGGCGGCGCACGAACCAGGAGCGCAGGATCACCCCGGCCGCCAGAGGGATCACGATAAAAATCACCACCGAGTAGAGCAGCACGATCCCGGGGGACCGTCAACGACGAGGCGCCGCTTACCAGCAAGCCGACGATCGGCGCAAACAGGAACAACATGATGAGGTCATTCACCGAAACCTGGACGAGGGTGTAGGCCGGATCCCCGTCCGTCAGGTAGCTCCACACGAAGACCATGGCGGTACAGGGAGCCGCGGCCAGGATGATCGCGCCGGCGATGTACTGGTCGGCCTCAGCCGGCATGATCCAGGCCGCAAAGACATGCCCGAAGAACAGCCCCGCCAGGAGGGCCATGGAGAACGGCTTGACCAGCCAGTTGACCAGGAGGGTGACGAACAGCCCGCGTGGGCGCTTCCCGACGTTCCGCACCGACGCGAAATCCACCTTCATCATCATCGGGATGATCATCAGCCAGATCAGGACCGCGATGGGCAGATTCACCTGGCTGCCTTGACCGACTTCGAGGCTTCGCACGCTCCCCACCACCGAGGGGAGTCCCTTGCCGATGGCCACTCCCGCCACCATGCAGAGGCCCACCCAGACCGTCAGGTAGCGCTCGAACAGATTGAGCCGCTTCTCCACCGGTGCGGCGGTGACACCTTGCAAGACGAGGTCCATATTTCTAGCTCCTTTCTTGTGTCACGGGTTTGCGCGCCCGGATGAACGCGCTCATAAATTTGCCGTCTACTTGCGAGGCGATGCGCTCCACATCGAGCCCCGCTCCGGCCAGGAAGTCCTTGGCATCATCGGCGCGATAGATCCGCGTCGGCTCGACGTGGACCTCGGTGAATCCGGTACGTCCGAGCTTCTGCCGGTAGTCGCTTTCTTCGAGCGCGCCGGCGACGCAGCCCATCCAGAGTTCTACGCTCAGTCGGATTTCGGGGGGCACCGGTCCGCGCACAACCACATCCGACACGGCCAGTCGCCCGCCGGGTTTCAGGACGCGGTAGGCTTCGGCGAAGGCGCGGTCCTTGTCGGCACTCAGATTAATGACGCAGTTGGAGATGATGACATCCACCGAATTGTCCGGCAGCGGGATATGCTCGATCTCCCCCTTGAGAAACTCTACGTTCTCCACGCCGGCCTTCCGTTGGTTCTCACGGGCCAGGTCCAGCATTTCGTCGGTCATGTCGAGGCCATAGGCTTTGCCGGTCGCGCCGACCCGTCTGGCGGAGAGGAAGACATCGATACCGCCGCCTGAGCCCAGGTCCAGGACAACCTCGCCGGGATTCAGCGAAGCCAGGGCCGTGGGGTTTCCGCAGCCGAGCGAGGCGGCGAGCGCGTCCGCCGGCAAGTCGGCGGTCTGAGCCGAGTCATAGAGATTCGACGTGATGAAATCGACCTTCGTGGACACGCTCCCGCTCCCGCAGCAGGAGCTGCCGCCGCTCTTGGCCTGAAGCGCGGCCTGGGCATACTCGGCTTTGACCAGTTTCTTGATGTCCCGCGTGCTCATAGGGATCTCCTTTTCTTTCACTCACCAACAAATGTTGATGAATAAGGGCAAAAAAACTCCCGCTACTCGCAGCAGGTGGAAGCAAGGCCTCGCGCGTTGGCTGATTTCAGGTCCCGGATTGCGCCGCTGATCTCATCCAGTGTGTCGGGGTTCAGGGAGTAGTAGACCCACCGTCCTTCGCGGCGATCGTTCAAAACCCCGGCCTCCTTCAATGTCTTGAGATGAAACGAGAGGCGGGACTGGCCGGTCTGAAGAAAGTCCGTGAGATCACACACGCATTGCTCGCCGGAGCAGAGGCGTTCGATGATCTGCAGCCTTGTTTCGTCTGCCAGCGCATGGAACCAACGGGCGCTGCGGGCCAGATCAGTATGCGTCGTGCGGCTCATGGAAGGTGATATATATATCAACGGATCTTGATTAGTCAAGGGGGCTCAGATGGCCATGGTGGTTTCGCGCCGGTCGGTTTTTACGAGCCGAAGGCTCACAGGGGAAAGGGTCTTCACCTTCTCAAGGAGTTGGGATGGAAACGCGCGCGCCCGTTTGCGGGAATGGCGCCAGTCTCTTTGGATGTCCTTCGAGCAGGTCAGCCCGAGCTTGCGTGCAAGCTTTCGGAACTGACCTCGCTCTTCATGCTCGCCGAGCACGGCTTGCGCGTGCTTCAACCAGGCCACCATCTCCGGCCGCGCATGGGATTCGTGCAGGGCCCATTCTTCCTGATACCGAACCGATTTGATCTTCAGGCGGAGGAGGTGCAAGGTCTTGCGGCGCGGTTCTTCAGCGGCCTTGAGAGCAAGTTCGCGTAGGGTGATGCCGTTCAACTCCCGCAAATGGTTCATGCGCTGGGCCAACCACTCTTGCCCGACCGGAACCGGCGGAATCGCGTGGCGGCGAACGATACGCTCCACATCCCGAAACACCCGGTTGCGCACCAGCCGTTCCCGCCTGGCCTGGATACGGTCTCGTACCGCCTGCAGATCTGAGTCCGGTGCCTGCAGCTTTACCAGGTATGCCTCCAACACCTGGAGCGTTCTGAGCGGGCTGAAGCGCGACACGCAATTGGCCATGAGTGTGGCGTTCGCCTCTTCACCGACCAGTTCCAGGTGGGCTTGCAAACGTCTCAGATGCGTGCGGAGGCGATGCAAGGTCTTTGGCCTGGTGTCCCCGTTTGTGAGGCTGTCTAGATCGTGGAGCACGATCGTTTGATATCGCCTCACAAGGTCATTCTGAACTCCTTCTTGTTCCATGACTTACCCAATCAACTTTAAAGAATAACGTGAGATCGATATTCCACGCCGCGTCATACGGCGCGAGCCCATATCCTGGGTGTGATTCACCCCTTTGGAAGAAGCGGCGACTATGCTACAATCCGTCTCCTTATGGGGGTACTGTATGGAGTGTATTCTTTTTAGACATGGTATTGCAATGGACCGCGAGGAGTGGAAGGGGCCGGACAGTCAGCGCCCTCTCACCGCCAAGGGGGCAGCGAAGACCCGCCAGGCTGCCGCCGGGCTGGTGCGTCAGGAGATTACCCCGACCCATGTAGTATCGAGCCCCTATGTTCGGGCGAGGGAGACCGCCAAACTCGTGCGGGATGCCTTCGGCGTGCGTGAAGAAATCCAGGTGTGCGACGAACTGCTGCCCGATTCTCCGCCTGACAAGCTCCTCGTCCTCCTGAGTGCTCTGCCGCAAGACGCTTGTGTGATCTGTGTGGGACACGAACCCCACCTTGGCGAGGCGGCGGGCTTGATCCTCTTCGGTGAACCGGTGCCCGGGCTCTCGCTCAAGAAGGCCGGTGCCTGTTCCTTCCATTTCGACTCTGCGCCGAAGGCCGGCCGCGGTGTGCTGAAGTGGTGGCTGACCCCTTCGCAACTGCGCGGGCTTCGGAAAGACTAACCTGCCGGCTCCTCGACCGTGGGCTTGATCGGCTCGGTGCGGGGTTCCGGGGATCGCCGTTGTTTCCTGGTGCTCTTCAGGTTCGGTTCGATCTTTGCGCGCAGCATCTCCTGAATCTCGTCCGGCGGTTTCCGGGCATCCACCACCTCGAACCCGAATTCCTCCGTCATCTTGTCGAACTCCTCGATCAATGATCCCTGGTACTTCTTGAAGCTGTCGTAGAGATCCGCTCCGAGGCGCAGGTCCATACCGGATTCCCAGTAGTTCATTCCGTTGGTCTCGATCACCCGCAGGGCGAGCGTGTCCACGTCGATGCGCAGGTAGCAGACGAGGTCGGGGACCAGCGCAAAGCCGAACACGTTGCGAATCCAGTTGCGCTCACCGCTGCGGACCACGTCGCGCGCGAACGCGGTATAGATGTATCGGTCGGCCAGTACGACGAAGCCGGACCGAAGGGCCGGGACAATCTGATGTTCCAAGCGGTCCGCGAAGTCGGTGGCGTACAGCAGGCTTAAGGACCAGCGGTCCAGGATGTTGCCTTGCTTCGCGACCTCGATGGTCTTGGACATGAGATTCGAGCGGGTCCAGCCCGTGGTGATCACGCCGTAGCCCTGCACCTCGAGCCACTCCTGGAGCATCTCGATGTGGGTCGAGCGGCCGACCCCGTCCGTCCCCTCGATCGCGATCAGCTTGCCCTTCAAGTCACTCAGCTTTAGGTTCGTCAAACCGTCGCCAAAATAGCGCCGTCCGCCTGCCATAGGTACCTCGTGTGGGCCGGTACTGCTCCAGTGCCTGGGAGACCAGGCGCCGCATCTCGTTCTGCTGGTCCTCGATCTCCTGCGTCGCGTCCATGGTGATCAGCCCGTACTCGCTCACGATTTTGTCGTATTCGTCGAGGATGCGGGACTGAAAGATACGAAAACTCTCGGTCACATCCTGGCTGAGGTTCATGTCCATACCGGCCTCGTAGTACTTGAGCTGCGCACGGGTCCCTCCCAGGAGCCGGTCGGTCGCCACTTCGATGGGAACCTTGAAGTAAAAGGCCATGTCCGGACGGACGGCAAAGTTGTACACCTTGCGGACCCACGAGGGCGACACGCCACGGGCCGCGTCCCGCGCGAACGCCGTGTAGACGTAGCGATCAGCCAGCACCAGCATGCCGGCTTTCAACGGCGGCAGGATATTGTGGTAGAGCCGGCTGGCGAAATCCGTCGCGTGGAGGAGGCTGAACGTCGTCGGCGTGAGCGCCTTGGTCTTTTTCCCGCGCCGGGTCGTTTCGCGGACCAGTTCCGACGAGTTCCATTCGGTGAAGAAGCACTTGAACCCTTTGGACTCCAGCCATTTCTGGAGCAGCAGCAACTGCGTGCTCTTGCCTGACCCATCGATGCCCTCGACGATGATGAGCTTGCCGGGGTAGGGATGGGGTTGGCCTAATGTCACCACGGATGAGGTCATGCGGAGTCTCCCTATGAGCCGTTCACGGATCGTGTCGTCTCAAACTGGACCGGCCGCTTGAACACCTTCTCGAACAGGTCGGCGCGGCCCCGCGCCGCCCAGAGCTCCAACTCTGCGTCTCCGGCGGTGTCGAGAAGAACCGTTATCGGCTTTCCGATCCTGATCCGCAAATCCTCGATCACCGAGAATTGGCTGCGGTCCAGCCCATCGGCGATTCGCAGCATAGCGCTCAGCATCTCCAGGACCTTGCGGCGCTTTTCGGGCAACGCTTTGATCGAGTCGTGCGCCGTGCTCGGGAGGGCGCGCCGGTGATAGCGCGCGATGTTGGCGATCATCTCGATTTCGTCCGCAGCCAGGCCGTTCAGATCACTGTGGGTGATGAGATAGTAGGCATGTTTGTGGTGCTGGCGCAAGTTGATCATGTACCCGATATCGTGGAGGAGCGCCGCGTACTCGAGCCACTCCCGTTCCCGCTCGCCCAGGCCGTGTAGCGAAACGGTCTCGTCGAAGAGACGGGTGGCGAGCCTGGCGACCTGCTGCGAATGGATTTCGGGATAGTGGCAACGCCGGGCGAGGTAGATGACGTTGCGCCGCCGGATGTTGGGGATCTCCTGCTCCGTCTTGATGCCCTCCCGGTGCTTTTCGATGTAGTCATATATGAGCCCTTCTCGGATGGCTTTGTCGCTGATCGTCAATTCGTGGACCCCGGTGCGCTCCATGATGCTGCGAAGCACGACCGCCGCCGGCAGGAGCGTGTCGGCTCGCTTGGGGTCCAGCCCGGGAATGGCCAGGCGGTCTTTGAAGGTGGCGCGTTTGAAAAGGTCCTCGACCGCCTGGACCTCCTTCAGAGAGACCTTGGCCATGTTGAGCTGGGGCAGCGGCCGGCCGGTGCGCTGAAGGTAAATGATTTCCGTCAGATTCGCCGCCATACCGGAGGTGCCGACGATCCGCCCGAAGCCCTTGGTTCTGAATAGCTGGAAGGCCGACTTGAGATGTTGATCGATGGCCTGCTGCATGTCGCGAAGCATCGCCTTGGTCGGGGGATCCTGCCTCAAATATTGGTCCTTCATCCGGATCGCGCCCAGCTTAAGGCTCTGCCCGTGCAGCATGGCATCGCGGTTGCCTGCGATCATTTCGACCGATCCCCCGCCCACGTCCACCACCAACGTGGGATGGCCGGAAAGATCCATGCTATGGCGCACGCCCAGGTAGATGAGGCGCGCCTCTTCCTGCCCTGTGACGACGCGAACCCGGAGCTTGGTTTGCCGGGCGATCTCTTCGATGAACTCGCCGCCGTTTCTGGCTTCCCGCACTGCGCTGGTCGCGACCGCCTTGATGAGGTCGAAGCCCTTGTTGCGGGCGAGGGTGGTGAGGGTCCGGATCACCTCCAGCCCGCGGGTCATGGCCGATTCCGACAGGCGGTGACTCTTGAAGGCACCGTCGCCCAGCCGGGTCATGTCCTTGAAGCGGTCGAGGATCTTGTATGACCCGTCCGGCTCCAGCTCCGCGAGGACCATGTGGATCGAGTTCGTGCCGATGTCGAGGATGCCGAGCTTGGTCATGCCTTCGCCCTAGCCCGCAGTCTGGGGGACTGTGTGGCGGATGATCTTCCCTTCGACCAGGTACACGACCAGTTCCGCGATATTGGTCGCGTGGTCCGCGATGCGTTCGATGTACTTCCCGATGAACGTGAGCCGGATGGCGCGGGTGATCGTCTTGGGATTTTCCAGCATGAACGACACCAACTCACGAAACAACTGCTCCGTGAGGTCGTCCACGAAATCGTCGTCGGCGCAGACCTTTCGCGCGAGGGCTGCATCGTGGTTGACGAAGGCATCCAGACTGTCCTTCAGCATGCGGATGGTCCAGTTCGCCATCCGCGGGATGTCGATGTACGGCTTGAGCTGGGGCTCCTCGTTGAGTTCGACGGCGCGTTCGGCGACATTTTCGGCCAGGTCGCTGATGCGCTCGAGCTCGCTGGAGATCTTCATCGCCGTGGTCACGAAGCGGAGGTCGCGCGCTGTGGGTTGTTGCAATGCCAACAGGCGGAGGCAGTTCTCGTCGATTTCGACATCCAGCGTGTTGACCAGCCGGTCGTTGGCAATGATGGTCCTGGCCAGATCCGCATCACGTTCGATCAAGGCGGCAATGGCTTGCTGCACCTGCTGTTCTACCAGGCTGCCCATGCGGAGGATCTGTTCCTTCAGGGCAGCCAGCTCTTCATCGAAATGACGCAACGTCGCGTAGCTCCCAGCGTTCAGCTTTCAGCAATCAGCCCGAAGCTGACGGCTGATCGCTTCCGCGCTGCACCACTTATCCGAACCGTCCCGTAATGTAGTCCTCAGTCCGGCGGTCACGGGGGGTCGTGAAGATCGTCTTGGTGTCGCCGAATTCGACCAACTCGCCCATCAGGAAAAAGCCGCAAAGATCCGAAACCCGCGCCGCCTGCTGCATGTTGTGTGTCACGATGACGACAGTATAGCGTGTTTTAAGCGAAAAGATCAGCTCTTCAATCCGTCCCGTCGCGATGGGATCCAGGGCGGAACAGGGTTCATCCATCAAAATCACCTCCGGCTCGATGGCCAGGGCGCGGGCGATGCAGAGGCGCTGCTGCTGTCCGCCGGACAGGTCCAGTGCGCTGCGCTGCAGCCGGTCTTTGACTTCGTCCCAGAGGCCGGCGCCGCGGAGACTCTCCTCGACGACGCGGTGCAGTGTGCCCTTGTTCCTCACGCCTTGGAGTCGGGGACCGTACGCCACATTCTCATAGACGGACTTGGGAAAGGGGTTCGAGCGTTGAAAGACCATACCCACGCGCTTGCGCAGGTCTGCGATGTCCACCCCGGCATCATAGAGGTTGAGGCCATCCAATTCGATCCGCCCCACGGCCCTGGCCCCGTCGACCAAATCGTTGAGGCGATTCACGCAGCGCAGCAAGGTGGACTTCCCGCAGCCCGAGGGCCCGATGAAGGCCGTGACCTGGTTGGCGGGGACCGCCAGGTTGATGTTGAACAGGGCCTGAACGGCCCCGTAGAAGAAATTGAGGTCGGCAATTCGAATCTTCATCTCCTGGTCGCCGGACAGCCGCGGCGGAGGGACCGCATGGGCCCAGGCCTCCGGCGCGCGGGGCTCTTCCCCGGACGCGCGCAGAAGGCCGAAGCGTCGCTTGGCTGCCATCAACAGCTCTCCTCGCTCAGACCACGGCCGACATCGAGCGCCGCTGCAGGCGGGTCCGCAGCCGCACGGCGACGAGGTTCAACACGATCACCACCACGATCAAAGTCAGGGTGGTCATATAGACCATCGCTTTCGCAGCCTCCACGTTCGGCGCTTGGAAGCCGACGTCGTAGATGTGGAAGCCGAGATGCATGAACTTGCTATCCAGGTGCAGAAAGGGAAAGTGTGAATCGAGCGGCAGCGAGGGCGCCAGCTTGACCACGCCGGTCAACATGAGGGGCGCGACCTCCCCGGCGGCCCTGGCCATCGCCAGGATAAGGCCGGTGAGGATGCCGGGGAGCGCGCAAGGCAGCACCACGTGCCAGATGGTCTCGATCTTGGTGGCGCCCAGGGCAATGGAGCCGTCGCGGAAGTCCCGCGGCACGGCGGAGAGTCCCTCTTCCGTGGCGACGATCACGACCGGCAGTGTCAGAAGGGCCAAGGTCAGGGCAGCCCAGAGCAGCCCGCCGGTGCCGATGGTCGGGCTGGGCAAGGCTTCGCGATAGAACAGGTGGTCGAGCGTACCCCCGATCCCATAAATGAAGAACCCCAACCCGAACACCCCGAAGACGATTGACGGGACTCCCGCCAGGTTGTTGACGGCGATCCGGACCAGCCGCACCAGAGAACCCTGCCGGGCGTACTCGCGCAGGTACACGGCCGCCAGAATACCGAAGGGCATCACCATCAGCGTCATAATCAGGACCAACACGACGGTTCCGTAGATGGCGGGAAAAATCCCGCCCTCGGTGTTGGCTTCGCGCGGCTCTCCCGACAGGAAGGCCCAGAGGTTGGAACAGTAGAGCACGGCTTTCCTGAACGGGCCCAATTCGTTCGGGCGGAGCGCGCGCATGATGGTGGAGACGGGAACCCGCACCACCTGACCGTCGGAGAGAGCCACGGCCAATTCCTGCTGCGCGGACTCCGCCTGGAGCGCGTCCAGCAACACGCGGGCCCGGCGGTACCGGTCCCCCAACTCGTCGGCCAGCGTCTGGAGGGCGCGGTCATGCCCGGCCTCGTCCGCCGCCGGTCCTTCCTCGATCCGGAATGCTTCACGCTGCAGGCGTATGACCTCGAGTTGCTGGTCAATGTCGGCAATGACGTCCTGTTCGACCCGGTCAATCTGCCGACGCAACGCTTCGGCGCGTTCGAGGGCGGGGCCCAGCGCGCGCCAGGCAGCGTCGTCTTTCGCGAGTATCAGTTCGCCGGCGTACAAGGCCTGTACGCGCCCGTAGAGCGGCCCCCACTCGAGGCGCTCGAGCGCCACCAGGTCGGCGGGACGGCGTTGGGCGGCGATGCGGTCGGTCTCGATCCAGACGTGGTCGGCGCTGAAAACATCCTGATTCCCGACCCGAAAACGGATGCGCCGGCGGCCCCGGGGATATTCGGGGCTCCGCGAATGGGGCACCGGCTCCCGATCGAGGCGTTGACCGATCAGGTGCCGGCCGTCGCGCAACTCCACCTCCCAAAGCCTGGCGGGCCAGAACTGGCCGAGGCCGTTGACCATGATCAGCGCGAGCAGTCCCCCCACCATCAGGAGCGCCGCCGCGACGCCGAAGGCCGTCAACCAGATGAACACCTCGCCGCCTCTCCAGGAAGCCAGGAGACGACGACGCTCAGTGGCGCTGGGGGTCGTATTCAACATTCAAGTCTGCCCGTATTTGGTCCGGAGCCGCTGCCGCACGAGATCGGCGGCCGTATTGATCGCGAACGTAACCAGGAACAGCAGGAGCGCCGCCAGGAACAGCACGCGGTACAGAGTGCCTCCTTGCGGGGCCTCGGGGATCTCCACCGCGATATTCGCCGAAAGGGTTCGGAACCCGTCGAAGAAACTCCAGTCCATAATGGGGGTATTTCCGGTCGCCATCAGGACGATCATGGTTTCGCCGACGGCGCGGCCGAAGCCGATCATGACCGCCGAGAAGATCCCGGGACTGGCGGCAAGGATGACCAGGTGGCGCACCGTCTGCCAGGCCGTGGCGCCCAAGGCCAGGGATCCCGCGATGAGACTCCGCGGCACGTTCGAGAGGGCCTCTTCGGCGATGCTGTAGATGATGGGGATCACGGCAAAGCCCATCATGGCGCCCACCACAAGCGCGTTCCGCTGGTCATAGCGAAGGCCGAAAGACTGAAAGAGCCAGCCCCGGAGGTCGCCGTCGAACAGCAGGCGCTCAAGCACGCCGTTGCCCCAGAGACACAGGGCGATGCCGAGCGCCAGCAGCGGCACCAGCAGGAGCGCCTCGGTGCCCGGTGTGAAGCGTTCACGGACCGCCGTCGGGCGGAACGTCCAGGCGAGCGAGGCGAGGATGGTGATCGCGGGAAGGACGATCAGCATGGCGACTAGGGCGGGGATTATTCGCTCCAGCAGCGGCGCGAGCCAGAGGCCGGCCAGAAAACCCAGCACCACGGTGGGGACGGCGGCCATGATCTCGATGGTCGGTTTGATGGCGGCACGCAGACGCGGGCGCATGAACTGGGACGTATAGATGGCGGCCAACAGGGCGAGCGGGATGGCGAGGAGGAGCGTGTACAAGGTGGCCTTGAGAGTGCCGAAGGCCAGCGGGGTGAGGCCGAATTTCGGCTCGAAGTCGTCCGAGCCGGACGATGACTGCCACACGTGAGCCGGCCCATCGTACCCTTCATACCAGACCTTGCCAAAGAGCGTGCCGAGCGTGATCTCAGGATGCGGATTGTGAAGGGCGTAGAGAGTCATCCCCCCGGCGGCATCGTAGGTGAGGAGGCCGTCGCCCTTGGGCGCGAAGGCGGCCGCGATGAGCGCGTGGCCGGCTT
>Ga0187893_10006692_pt1 | contig 19520 bp, 17 predicted proteins | sample MA1701074metaG_FD_139574 | JGI IMG/M metagenome (GOLD analysis project Ga0187893, IMG submission 139574) | White microbial mat communities from a basaltic lava cave in the Kipuka Kanohina Cave System on the Island of Hawaii, USA - MA170107-4 metaG ... | reverse complement strand
TCCAACATGCCGATCGCCTGCGCGACGCTGTAGGACGCAAAACTGTCCTCGAATGTCACGCGCGCGAACACGTCCCAAAGACGCGGCCGGACGACCGTCATCAGCCAGGCGACCAAGCTCTGGCGCGTAGTTTCATCGAGGCGCTCCTTGTGGCGTTCCAAGCTATCTGGAAAGAACACCATTTTTTCAATCCGCCCCACCACGTTCGAAATTGCGAGCGCGGCATTCTTTTCCGGAGCCAAGTGCCAGATCTCAAAGGACTGCGGCAGTATTGTTTTGATCTTTATGATTCCTTCGAACCAGTCGGCCGCTTCGATGAAACCTGACCGGTTGCTGACGAGGTGCGACCATCCGGCGAGGAAGGCGTGTTCGACGGCACCGATCTCTTCAGGCGGCCATTCCCGCCAATGCGCCATTTCCAGCTTTCCCGCGATGAGCCATCCCCCCAGGCCCGGCCACGTCTGACCGGACATTGTCGCCAGTTCGAGAATGCGCGGCAGGAAATGCTTGTAGTGCTCAGGGTCTCCCACCGTCGTCATGGCCCAGAAGGCGTATGTACCAAGCGTGTCGTCGGACAGCTCGCGCAGCGGAACGCTGGTGAGCGCCGCGAGAAGTTCTTCGAGATTGCGCTCTGGGGACGCGTGCCATGTCGCGGGTGCCTCGTATTTCGCGAAGACGCGATAGCAGATTTCGATGGCGTCGGTGATCGTTTGGCGGAAGTCAGTTGGCATACGTAGCCCCCACCCTAATCCTCCCCCGCAAGGGGGCAGGGAACTGAAAATTTGCGGCGTCAGCCACTCATTTCTATTTGCTCACCTGCTTGATGAACGCGTCGCAGAGCTCGACCAGCCGGCTGCGGCCGAAGCTGGCGAAATGGCCGCCATGCACGATGCGCACCGGCAGTTCGCGCACGCGCTCGGCCGACCGTATGTAATCGGCGATGTCGCTGTCGCTGTTGTCGTAGGCGAGTTCGCCATCATAGATCACGTCGCCGGAGAAGAGGATGCCGCTCGCCTTCTCCCAGAGCGCGATCGAGCCGGGCGAATGGCCGGGCAGGTGCAGCACCTCGAAATGCCGGTCGCCGAGATCGACCGTGTCGCCCTCGTCGAGCAGGCCGGTCGCGTGCGCGGGGATGACCGCGTAGCGCGCGGAATCGTAATCGCCGGGCGGCAGCGCGGTGAAGATCCCGTCGCTGACGTATTTCGCGGCGACGGTGTTGTCGCGCGTCGGATGCGCCAGCACGCCGGCTTCCGCGGGATGCACGAGCCGATCGGCGAATTCGTGATGCGTGCCGATATGGTCGAAATGCGTGTGGCTGGCGACCGCGACGAGATTTCGTTCGGCTACCAGCGGGACGCGTTCGCGCAGGGAGACGACGCCCATGCCGCTGTCGACCAGCATGTCGCGGTCGCGGCCGCGCACATGCCAGATGTTGCAGCGGTAGAACGGCTTGATGTGCGGTTCCCAGATATGGGTGACGCCGTCGCCGACGCGCGCGGTCTCGTACCAGGATTCAGCTGTGGCGATCTGCATGCGGTTTAAATTGTCCTATCCATCATCATCGCCGACTTGATCCGGCGATCCAGAGTTCTGGAACCACAATCACGCAGGGCAACCCTGGATGCCGCCGCGATCGGTCGCGGCCGACCGCGCCGCGTCAAGCTCGGGCATGACAAAACCATTTTGACGACGAGAAGCGCGTGTCAGTATTCACCCTCGTCCATAAAGATCAGGTGTGATCGTACTTAACATGCTTCGGCAGATCGTCGACGATCTCGTACCAGGGCACTTTCGATTCGACGTAGATGTGCTTCTCCATCGCCTTCGGATGGCCAGGATGGCCGTCGATCGTGCCGGGCATGTACCAGCGCAGGTTCGGCGTGTCGTCGACGTCGATGAACAGCTGGCAGCCGCAGGTCTTGCAGAACTGACGATGGACGCCGAGCGAACTGTCGAAGGTCGTCAGATTGTCGGCGCCCTTGGTGGTCGTCACCTTGTCCTTCGGCGCGAGCGCGTAGGTCGCGAACATCGTGCCGTGGCAGCGCCGGCACATCGAGCAGTGGCAGTGATAGATGTCGTGCGGCGGCGCCTCGACGCGAAACGCGACGGCGCCGCACTGGCAGTGGCCGGTGATCGGCTTGAAATCGGGCATGGGATCCTCCCCGGGATGACCGCCCATTATTCCCTCTCCCCCGGTTGCTGTGAATGGTCGCGGCCGACCATGACGGGGAAAGCGGCGGTAGCTACGCTGGCCAGCTCAGCATCGTGACGCCGACGAAGATCAGCGCGATGCCGGTCCACTGGATCGGGCCGATGCGTTCCTTGAGGAAGAGCCAGGCCAGCACCGCGGTGACGGCGCCGAACGTGCCGGCGATGACGGCGGTGATCGGCGCATCGGCGCCGTGGCTGCCGCCGAACAGGAACACGGTGCCGGCGGCATCGAGCAGGCCCTGCACCAGCAGCAGCGGCCACCATTTGCGCGGCGCGTGCGGCCGCCCCTGCGTCGCGAACAGCAGGATGCCGAGGACGAGCCAGGCGAGCGTGCGGCCGGCAAAGGCCGTCGGCAGCTCGCCATAGGTTGCGACCGCGAGCTGACCGGCGACGACCTCGAGCGTGTAGAAGAGCGCGCAGACGACCGAGAGGAGGATCGTGATGCGCAGCCCGTGATGCGCGGCTGCGGTCGTCTCGGCCCGGTCGCTCGAAACCGCGACCATGACCGCGCCGATAATCGTTACGGCACAGCCGGCCCATTGCAGCGGCGAGGGCACGATGCCGAACCCGGCGAACAGCAGCAGCACGAAGACCGGGTGCGCGGCGACGATCGGCGCCACCATGCTGACCGGCCCGCGCGCGAGCGCGACATAGAGCGTCTGCAGCTTGCCGGCGAGGCCGATGCCGTGCAGCAGCACCAGCCAGAGCAGGCCGGCCTGCCAGACGAACGGCTGGCCGAGCGCGAGCCAGGCGATGCCGATGCCGATGAGCCCGATCGGCAGCACGAAGAACAGCGCGTTGCCGGCGCCGATACCGCGGCCGGTCTTGGCCGCGATGAAATCGGCGGTGCCGTAGGAGAGGGAGGAGAGGCCGCCCCAGACGACCGGCGTCACGCGCGGGCTCCGGTGGCGGCGTCGCCGGCCGCGGGCGGCGGCAAGGTCGCGACGAAAGCCATGATGGCGGAATTTCCCCCTGCCGGCGGCAAAGGGGCGCGATCCTAACACCGGTGTCAACGCGCCGCCACGCAGCGCCAAACCGCCGGGAGGCCAATGTGGCGGATCGGCGGACGCTCGATTATGCTAGGAGGGCAACGGGAGAGAGGCCCGCACGAACGGGTGCGAGGCAACGGCTCGCGCGGTCGGGCGGGCGACAAATGCCCGCCTCAAACGGGCGGATCCGGGAGGTCCGGCGGCTTGGACGAGAACACCAGCACGGGCAAGAAGGACGGCGGCCGCGGCGCCCCGGCGGCCCGCGGGGCCGGCCGCAACGGCGACACCAGGCTTTTGCCGCAGCGCGCCCGCGAGCTGATGATGGCGGCGCTCGGCCTGTTCGCGCGGCGCGATTTCTCGGCCGTCACGATCAAGGACATCGCCAAGGTCGCCGGCGTGAACACGGCCCTGATCTACTATTACTTCGACAACAAGGAAGATCTGTTCCGCGCCACGCTCGACCATGCGGTCGAGCGCGCACTGGAGAATTATCGAAGGCTCGGCGAGCGCCATTCCGATCCGGTCGACCTGATCAGCGACTGGTTCGACAATCACGCCGAGCTGTCGGAGCCGATCCGCGAGCTGGTCAAGATCATGCTCGACTATCGCACGGCTCGCACGCAGCTCCGCGTGGTCGACGACATCATCAACCTGTTCTACGACGAGGAATGCCGCATCATCTCGGAGAGCGTGAAGCGCGGCATCGCGATGGGCGTGTTCCGCAAGGTCGATCCGGAAGCGGCCGCCACCATCGCCTCGACGCATCTCGACGGGATCATGGTGCGCTCGATGATCCACCGCGATCTCGACATGGTCGCCGCGATCGCGCAGCTCAAGACGCTGTTCTTCGAGCATCTCGGCTACAGCGCGGCGACCCGCAGCGGCGGTCCGGCGCGCATCGCCAACGCGGGTTAGGCCGGCTCGCCCTCATATCGCCCGTCCGAACCGGAAGGTGTTCGAACCGCATCGGTTTTGCCGTACGCGGCGGGTCCCCGAGTGCCCCAAGCGGCGTTCGGCGCCCGGATCGTGCATCGGCGGAATCTTAATTGACCGATTAATTATCCTCTGCCACGATCCGCGGCAACAAGAAGCGGCGCGGTCCGACACGACACGAAGCCGACGCTGCGGGAGAGGGCGCTCACTTGGTCGGGACGATCGGCGATCATTGCCCCCATCGTTGCGAGCACGCGATGCCGGAGCCGGCGATTGTCCGGGCGGGCATCCGCGCTTATCGGAACGTCGTCCGGATGCCGGGCGCGTGACACAGAAGATCTGACAATCCGGGAAGGGAAACGCATGGCCTCGGGCAACAGCCGCCGGACCGCCGGCGCCGCATCGCGCAAGGCGCCGCCGGCGGATCTCAAGAAACTCAAGAAGACGCTCGCCGATCGCGGCGTGAAGTACCTGTTCTCGAGCTATGTCGACCTGCACGGCGTGCCGAAGGGCAAGCTGGTCCCGATCGATCATCTCGAGCAGATGATGGCGGGCTCGGAGCTCTATACCGGCGCCGCGCTCGACGGCGTGCCGCAGGACGTGAGCGAGGAAGAAGTCAGCTCGCATCCCGATCCGCGCAACGGGCTGGTGATGCCGTGGCAGCCCGACACGGCCTGGTTCCCGAGCAATCTCTGGTGTCGCGGCCGGCCGTTCGAGGCCTGCAGCCGCACGATTTTGACGCGCCAGATGGAGCGCGCCGCCAAGCTCGGCTTCGTGCCGCAGCTCGGCATGGAAGCCGAGTTCTTCGTGCTGAAGGACGACGATAACGGCGGCTACGTGCCGGTCTCCTCGCGCAAGAATCTCGAGAAGCCGGCCTACGACGTGGTGCGGCTGATCGACAATCTGCACTGGATGCACGAACTCGTCGAGGCGATGAACGGTTTCGGCTGGGACGTCTACTCGCTCGACCACGAGGACGGCATCGGCCAGTTCGAGATCGATTTCGACTATACCGACATGCTCACGATGAGCGACCGGTACGTGTTCTTCCGCATGATGGCGCACGAGATGGCGCGGCGGCACGGCTATTTCGCGACCTTCATGCCGAAACCGTTCGCCAACCGCGCCGGCAGCGGCGCGCATTTCAACATGTCGTTCAAGGACATCGGGACCGGCAAGAACCTGTTTTTCGACACCAACGACAAGCGCGGCTGCAAATTCTCGAAACTCGGCTATTCCTTCATCGCGGGCGTGCTGCGGCACATGCCGGCGATCTGCGCGGTCGTGGCGCCGACGGTCAACAGCTACAAGCGGCTGATCCTGCAGGGTAGCCAGTCCGGCTTCACCTGGGCGCCGGTCTTCGTCTGCTACGGCAACAACAACCGCACCAACACGATGCGCATTCCGCTCGCCGGCGGGCGCGTCGAGCTGCGCGCGGCGGATTCGGCCTGCAACCCCTATCTGGGCGCGGCGATGGTGCTGGCGGCCGGCCTCGACGGCATCGAGCAGCGCCTCGATCCGGGCGAGCCGCACACCGAGAACATGTACGTCAAGACGCCGGCGCAGCTCAAGAAAATGGGCGTCGGCTATCTGCCGCGCAGCCTCGAGCAGGCGCTCGATGCGTTCGAGGCCGACCCGCTGGCAACCGACGTGTTCGGCAACACGATGCGCGACACCTGGCTGGACTACAAGCGCAATGAGTGGCTGAGCTTCGGCTTCCATGTGACGGACTGGGAAAAGGAACGCTACCTGAAGCAGTTCTGATTCGCCGCGGGCGCGGCGTAACGAGCGAGAAGGCGACCGGATGTTCTGGAAGAAAAAATCGGGCGACGACGGCGGCAGGGTGACGATCTTCTTCGCCTCCGACCTGCACGGCTCGAACGTCTGTTTCAGGAAGTTCGTCAACGCCGCCGAGTTTTACAAGGCGAACGTGCTGGTGATGGGCGGCGACATGACCGGCAAGGCCGTGCTGCCGATCTGCGAGCAGGCCAACGGCACGCATCTCGCCTTCGCGGCCGGCGAGACGATCGCTCTCGAGACCAAGGAAGAGGTCGACGAATACATCAAGCGCGCCGGCAACATGGGGTTCTATCCGGCCGTCATGTCGGAGGGCGAGTACAAACGCCTGCGCGACGACGGGCATAGGCGCCACGAGCTGTTCAAGAAGCTGGTCGTCGAGCGCGTGCGGGAATGGTGCGACCATGCCGGCCAGAAACTCGCCGGCAAGGACGTGCCGTTCATCACCGCGCCGGGCAACGACGATTTCTTCGAGATCGACGACGTGCTGAAGCAGTCGCCGCACGTGCAGTTCCACGAGATGGAAGTCACGAAGCTGCGGGGCGACTACCAGATGCTGCATTGCGGCGGCTCGAACAAGACGCCGTGGGACACAGAGCGGGAATATTCGGAAGAGGAGTACGACAGGCGCTTCGCCCAGCTGATTCCGCAGGTCGGCGACATGAGGCGCTGCATCTTCAACGTCCATGTGCCGCCGCACGGCACCGTGCTCGATCAGTGCCCGAAGCTCGACGACAATCTCCAGGTCGTCTACGAAATGGGCAACCCCGTGCAGATGCATGCCGGCTCGACGAGCGTGCTCGAAGCGATCAGGCGGCACCAGCCGCTGCTCGGCATCCACGGCCACATCCACGAGGGCCGCGGCAACATCAAGGTCGGTCAAACCGTGTGCGTGAACCCCGGCAGCGTTTATCCGGAAGGGATACTGCAGGGCGCGTTGATTACCCTGGAGGACGGGACGGTCAAGAACGTCACGCTGACCCAGGGCTAACCGCCGGAGCGAGGGGCGCTCCGGTACGATGGGAGGAGCAAGGAAATGAGCAGCACATCCGGTTCGGGTGGCGAGCAGAGAATTTTCCTGCGCAAGGCTTCGGGTCTGATCAGGACCGCGAGCCCGTTCGACACCTTCATCTACAATACGGGCCTGGTGAGCATCGGGCTCGGCGTCGGCACGATCATGTATTACGGGCCGGCCTTCTATCCGGGCGGCGACCTGCTGATCGGGTCGCTGCTGGCCGGCGCCATGATGATCCTGATCTGCTTCGGCATGATCAGCTGGTCGGTAACGCTGCCGCGGTCCGGCGGCATCTACGTGTTCGGCTCGCGCAGCGTCTGGCCGTTCCTGGCGCTGACGCTCAGCCTGGTCGAGATCGTGTCGTGGCTGTTCTACTGCGCGATCGCGGCCTACTGGATCGTCCTGCTCGGCGTTTCGCCGACGCTGGCGATGATCGGGTATCTTTCCGACAATCAGGGTCTGATCGACCTCAGTACCACGGTGATCGAGCCGGTTCCGATGTTCCTGATCGGCACGGCCATCCTGACGGTCTCGGCGCTGATCCTCGTCAGCGGCATGAAGCGTTACCTGCTGTCGCAGAAGATCGTGTTCACCATCGCGGTGCTCGGATCGATCGCGCTGATCGTGATCCTGGCGTCGGCCAGCAACGAGGAGTTCGTGTCGACCTTCAATGGAATGATGGCGCCGCTGATGGGCACCGAGACCGCCTACAGCGACATCATCGTTTCGGCCGCCGCCAATGGGTGGACCACGGCGAACGCCGATTTGTGGACGACCGTCCTGGTCTCCAACTGGGCATTCCTGCCGCTGATCGGTTCGGCTTTCTCGATCGCGATCGCGGGCGAGATCAAGTCGGTCGAGAAATCGCAGACTTACGGCATGCTCGGCGCGGTCATCGGAACCGTGATCGTGTGGCTGATCACGATCTCGCTGGCCAACAGCGTGTTCGGCTATGACTTCATGGGCTCGGCGATCTTTAACTTCTTCCCCCCGGAAACCGCTACCGAACCGATCGTGGCGATGCCGACGGACGCATCGATCACGCTGTTGGCCGGCATCCTGACGCAATCGTCGCTGGTGACGATCGTGGTCTCGGTCGGACTGATCGCCTGGATGTGGATGTGGATTCCGGGTATGCACACGTTCGGCATCCGGGCCATCGTCGCCTGGTCGTTCGACCGGGTCGCGCCGGCGCCGCTCGGCCACATTTCGCCGACCCGTCACACGCCGACGGTCGCGATCGGCTTGGTTTGGCTGGTGACGGTGATCTTCATGGCGCTGTTCGCGTTCACGGAGTTCTTCAAGACTATCATCATCCTGATCGAGGCGGCGGTGCTGGCCTGGAGCATTATCCTGATCGCGGGCATTGTCTTCCCGTATCTGCGCCCGCAGATCTACGAGAAGTCGCCGATCGCCCGGAAGAAAATCCTCGGCCTGCCGATGATGACGGTGGCCTGCTTCTTCGGCGCGCTTGCGGCCCAGTTCTATTTCTGGGTCCTGTTCTTCGACGACTTCGCGGCCGGTCATCAGCGCGGCCAGTTGCTGCTCGTCGGCGGGGTATTCGCGATCGGAATCGTGTTCTATTTCGCCATGAAGCTCCTGCGTCGCTCCCAGGGGGTGGATGTGACGCTGGCCTTCAAGGAGATTCCGATCGAGTAGCACGCTCGAAAATCCGGGGCCGGCTCCGGGCGGGAGCCGGCCCTTCTTTTGTCAAGGGGGATGCAACGGTGAGCCTGACCACGAACCTGCACCTGGAATTCGTCGACGAGGCGCTGCGGCTGGTGCGCGACGCCGAGGCGCAGGGCATCCAGCTCCGCATCCTCGGATCGATCGCCTACCGCATCCAGTGCCCGAATCACATCCATCTGTTCGAGCAGATGGCGCGCGTTCTGACCGACGTCGATTTCGGCGCCTACCGCGGCCAGAACCGGAAGATCCGCGAATTCTTCCTGAAGCAGGGCTACGTGCCCGACGAGGGCGTCTACCATCTTTCCGAAGGAATGCGGCACATCTACGTGCATCCGGAAACCAGGCTGAACATCGACGTGTTCGCCGACGAGCTCTATTTCTGCCACCGGATTCCGTTCGGGGGCCGGCTCGAGATCGATACGCCGACGATATGCACGACCGACCTGCTGCTCGAGAAAATGCAGATCGTCGAGATCAATCTGAAGGATTTCAAGGACACGATCGTGCTGATGCTCGAGCATGCGCCGGGCAGCACAAGGGACGGGTACCGGCATATCGACCTGCCCTATATCGTCGACATCATGTCGAAGGACTGGGGCTTCTATTACACGTTCACGACCAACCTGAAGCGCGTGCCGGCGTTCATCAGGGAATTCCCGGCGATCACGCAGGAGCAGTCCGACACGCTGCGTCGGCGCATCGATTACGTGCTCCAGGCGATCGAGGACGCGCCCAAGTCGATGGGCTGGAAACTGCGTTCGAAGATCGGCACCCGCAAGCTCTGGTACCAGGAAGTCTCCGCGAAAACGCGGCAGATGTAACGCGGTTCGGATCGAAGCGGGAAGAGGCCGTTATGGATCACAATTCTTTCAGGGCGCGCCAGAAGAACCTGTCGCTGACGGGCCTGGCGCCGATGCCGTTGACCGTCGCCTATACCGATGTCGGTTCCGGCGAGCCGGTGCTGTTGTTGCACGGGATTCCGACCTGGTCCTATCTCTACCACGACGCGATCCCGCTGCTCGAGCCGCATTGCCGCGTGCTGGCGCCGGATTTTCTCGGGCACGGCTATTCCGACCGGCGCGACCGGTTCGACCGATCGCTCCGGGCGCAGCGGCGCATGATCCTGAAATTCCTCGATGCGCTGGGCCTGGAGAAGGTCACCATCGTCGGTCACGATACCGGCGGCGGCGTCGCGCTCATCATGGGCATCGAGAATCCCGATCGCGTCGCCCGGCTCGTGCTGGCGAACGTCGTCGCCTACGATTCATGGCCGATCGACGACATGATTGCGCTGGGCAATCCCAACTGGCGCAGCAAGCCGGCGCAGGAGGTTGCGGAATTCGTTGCCGGAGGCCTGCCGGACGGGCTTCACAACGCCGACCGGCTGACCGACGAGTTCCGCACCGGCATCGTTGCGCCCTACAGCGACGAGGAAGGCAAGATCAGCCTGATCCGGAACGCCAGTGCCCTCAACACCAATCACACCGCAATGCTGGTCGACCGCCACAAGGACATCGCGGCGCCGACGCTGGTGCTCTGGGGCGTGCACGATCCCTGGCAGACGATCCGAGACGGCGAAAGCCTGGCGCGCGAAATTCCGGGCGCGAAGCTGGTGCGCATCGAGAACGCATCGCACTGGCTGCAACAGGACACGCCCGCGCCGTTCGCACGCGCGATCGTCGAATTCCTGAAATCGACGCCGGCCCGCTAGAGCGGATCGCGGTCAGGTGGAAGCGCTTGCGGTTGCGCCCGATCGCGTGAATCCGCTCTGCTCATTGATGTTTGGAACAGATGCGCACGTTCGTGCGGAACCGCCTGCAATTCCGCGCGACCGTGATTTGCTCTAACGCCAGTAGGCCGGAAACGACTTGTTGTCCTCGTGCCAGACGCGCCCCGGACGCACAGTATCGAGCTTGTAGTCGGTCTGCCGGATTTGGAAGATCCGTGCGCCGAGTTCGCGCGCGGCCGCGAGCGGGTCGGTCGGATCGTTGACGATCTCGCCGGTCTTGTTGCCGATGCCGGTGACGCAACCGACCAGATCGTAGTGCAGGTAGCGGCAGACCTCCTGCATCTGGTGCACGATGCCGAGCCGGGCCGACATGTTGCTCTCCTCCGCGGAGAGGACGAGCACGGCGCGCTTGCCCATCAGCCTCTGCGCCACCGTTGCGCTGTCGGGATACGAGGCGGCGTAGTAGCAGAACATGCGGTCGAAATAGTTCTTCATCGAAGCGGCCATGCCGTACCACCAGATCGGCGTCGCGAAAACGAGCGCATCGGCCTCGAGCACCTGGTTGAAGAACAGGTCGCGATAACCGTCCTCGATCGAGCAGGAGCCGTCGGGCCGCCGGCATTCGCGGCAGTTGCGCAGCATCGCGGGCGCGACATCGGGGAGGTGCGCGAGCTCGGTGCGGTGGCCGACGCTCGCGGCGCCTTCCAGCACGGCCTCGCACAGCAGGCGGGAATTGCCGCGCCGGCGCGGGCTGGCGCTCAGGCCGACGACGTATTTCGGGCTCTCGGACGGGTCGGTCGGCATCCTCTGTCTCCCCTCGGAATCGGCGGTTTTTCGGTACCAGGACGAATGCTGGCAGGCCTTGATTAATCGGTCAATTAAATGCTGTGCTAGCGTCGGTGCCGAATCCGGCGCGGCCGCGCCTGCGATTCTGCGGCAGACTGGCACCAACGAAGAAACCACGGGGAGCGGGACATGCCTGATCCGAAGAGCGGCGAACTGCGCGGCACGCGCAACCTCAAACGTCTCAAGAAGATTTCGCAGACGAAGCAGGACGAGGAAATCGCGCGTTCGCTCGAACTCGGTCTCGAGGCCGCACCGTCGATCAAGGATCGCTCGATCTCGCTGTTCAGCCGCGGGCACCAGCCGGCCTTTGCGGGCATCAACACGTTCATGAAGGCGCCCTATTGCGAGGACATCCGCAAGGTGGGCGAATACGAGGCGGCCTTCCTCGGCGTACCGTTCGACACCGGCACGACCTATCGGCCGGGCACGCGCTTCGGCCCGCAGGCGGTGCGCCGCATCTCCGCGGTCTATGACAGCTATTCGGTCGACGGCGGCGTCGACCTGCAGGAAGAGCTGACGCTTTGCGATGCCGGCGACGTGTTCGTCATCCCCGGCAATATCGAGAAGAGCTTCGACCAGGTGTCGATGGCGGTGTCGCACGTCTTCCAGTCGGGCGCCTTCCCGATCCTGGTCGGCGGCGATCACTCTCTCGGCTATCCGAACGTGCGCGGCATCGCGCCGAACATCGACGGCAATGTCGGCATCATCCATTTCGACCGCCATATCGACATGCAGGACATGGATATGGACGAGCGCATGCACACGACGCCCTGGTACTGGACGTCGAGCGGACACGAGAGCGTGAACTTCCACGGCACGCACCATTCGCACGCGCACATGCACGATGTGGGCCTGCGCAACTGCCCGCCGAAGAATCTGGTGCAGATCGGCATCGGCGGCTGGTACGGTTCGCGGCGCGGCTCCGAGGTGGCGCGCGAGCGCGGTTCGAGCGTGATGACCATGAAGGACGTCGAGGAGCTCGGCATCAAGAAGACCGCCGAGATGGCGCTCGAGCTCGCCTGGAAGGGCGCAAAGGCGGTCTATCTGTCCTTCGACATCGATTCCATCGACCCGGGCTTCGCGCCGGGCACCGGCACGCCGGAACCGGGCGGTTTCCTGCCGCGCGAGGCGCTCGAGCTGGTGCGGCTGATCGCGCGCGAGGGTCTCTGCGGCATGGAGGTGGTCGAAGTCTCGCCGCCCTACGACGTCAACGACAATACCGCGCAGCTCGCCTGCCGGGTCATCCTCGACGTACTCGGTACGCTGGTCTACGAGGGCAAGCTCGGGCATCGCGCCGCGGTCATGAAGAAATAGCGACAGGATTCGATCGGGAGGGAATGACCATGAAACTCGCCAACATTGCCGCATTTGCTGCGGCGTTCGCCGCGACGACGGTTGCGACCGCGGCTTTTGCGCACACCGGCGTCACGGCGACCTCGGGCCTGGCGGCCGGTTTCGCCCATCCGCTGGGCGGGCTCGATCATGTGCTCGCCATGGTCGGCGTCGGCCTGTTCGCCTGGATGCTGATGGGCAAGGCGCTCTGGCTGGTGCCGGCAGCCTTCGTCGGCATGATGTCGATCGGCGGCGTGCTCGGCGTCTTCCAGGTGCCGGTGCCGATGGTCGAACTCGGCATCGCGCTCTCGATCGTCGCGATCGGCGGGCTGGTCGCGCTCGGCAGGAGCATCCCGGTCGCGGCCGCGATGGCGATCGTCGGCGTGTTTGCCGTCTTCCACGGTCATGCGCATGGCAGCGAGATGCCCGAGACCATGTCGGGTCTCTCTTACGGCATTGGCTTCGTGATAGCGACGGCGCTGCTGCATGCCGCCGGCCTCGGCGCGGGCTTTGCGATCGGCAAGATCGGCGAGGTGCGCGGCATCCAGGTCGCCCGGGTCGGCGGCGCGGCGATGGCGGCGATCGGCGTCGCGATCGTCGTCGGCGTGCTCTGATCCGGCGCGGCTCCGGCCGCGTTCCGGTACGGCAAGGCCGCGGCGCCAGAGCGGATCACGATCAGGTGGAAGCGCTTGCACTTGCACCCGATCGTGCAGATCCGCTCCACCCGTCAATATCCAGGGCAAATTCGCACGTTCTTGCGGGATCGCCGGCGATTCCGCAGGAACCCGATCTGCCCTAGCGCGTCGCGGCCTTTTCCTCGATCGGTGCCGGTGCGCGGCGGCGCCAGGCGCCGGGCTCGATCACGATGAAGGCGACGCCGATCATGATGATTGCGCCGCCTACGATCACGATCTCCGACGGGATTTCCGCCAGGATCAACATGGCGCTCAGGATCGAGGCGAGCGGGATCAGCAGCAGGAACGGCATCACCTGGTTGACGCGGTAGATGCCGAGCAGATGGTACCAGATCGCGTAGCCGCCGGCGGTCATGATCAGGCCCATGTAGACGACCACGCCCCAGGCCTTCCAGCTCGCCTGCGCGATCGCCTCCCACTGGCCGCTTTCGACCAGCAGCGAGGCCACGAAGAGCTGCGGTGCTGCGAACATCGCGAGCCACGCGATGGTGACGAAACCGCCGAGATTGCCGACGCTCTTGATCAGCACCTGGCCGATCGCCCAGGTCAGCGCGCCACCGACAACCATCAGCGCCGGGACCGGGTTCTGCTGCACGCTGGGGGCGCCGTACATCACGATCATGCCGCCGAACGCGACGGAGATGCCGATCGCGCGGCGCCAGCCGATGCGCTCTTTCAGCAGCAGGGCCGCAGCGATGACCCCGAACGGCACTTCGAGATGGATGATGAGGGTCGTCGTCGCGACGTCGAGCGACTTCATGCCGGTGAAGGTAAGGCCGTATTGCAGCGTGCAGCCGAGCACCGCGATGCCGCAGAGTTTCAGCAGGGCGCCGCGGGGCATGCGCACGAACCAGACCAGCGCCACCGCGGTCATCGCGAAGCGGAAGCTCATCAGCAGGAGCGGGGGCATCTCGTAGAGACCGAGCTTGCCGAGCGTGAGGCCGAGGCCCCAGCTCGCGGGCACAAGCATGGCCATCAGGAAATGGATCGGGCGCACGCGGGGGGCGGTCCCGTCAGGCCGCGTCAGGCGGCATCGGCGCCGATAAGCTGGCGACGGGCGTAATAGAGATGGTTGGTGACGATGGCGACCGCACTCTCGACGTCGCGCGAGCGGATCGCATCGAACAGGGCGCGGTGCTGCTCGTTGTACTCGACGATGCGGGCGGGGGTGAGGATCTTGTCCTTCATCTCGTTCCACTGCGAATGCGTACGGACGAGGTTGATCTGCCGGTAAAGCCAGAGCATCAGCGGGTTGCGCGTGGCCTCGGCGATCACGAGATGGAACTGCTCGTCTAACTCGGTGAAGGTCTCGGCATCGATGCTGCCGTCGGCCATGCGGCCCATCGCTTCGGCCAGCCGGTCGATGTCGCGCGCGGTGGCATTGAGGACGGCGAGGCGCACCATGTGCGGCTCGATCGCGAGCCGCACCTCGATCAGCTCGACCGGGCTGGTCTGTTCGGCAATGTCCTCGGCATCCGAGGGCGCGCGGAAATTGACGAAGGTGCCGCTGCCGACCCGGCGCGAGACCAGGCGCTCCTGCTCGAGCTGGCCGAGTGCGGCGCGAATGGTCGTGCGCGAGGCGCCATAGGCCTGCGCGAGCTGGCGCTCGGCGGGGATTTTTTCGCCGTGGGCATAACCGCCTTCGAGAATGGCCTGGCGGAGCTGGGCACAGATCCAGGCCGAGCCCCGGACCGGGTCGGAAATGACCCGGAGACCGTCGGCGCGCGGCGTTTCCCGGGCGGCATCCGCGGCCAGAACCGGCACTTTCGGATCGATGTCGGCCATCTTCGCCATTTGTGGCCCTTTAGGAAAAAATGGTTTGAAAGCGGCCCAGGGCATGATCTAAGTTTGGTCTCCCTTCGTCAACCCCCGCCGGTGGCCCGATCCGGCCGGGGATCCCGCGCAGCGCCTCGGGCCACAGGGAAACTCCATGGCGATTCCGTCCCACGTCAAAACCGTCATCATCGGCGCCGGCATCCACGGGCTCTCGAGCGCCTGGCATCTCGCGGAAAATCTCCGGAAGACCGGCAAGGGCAGCGGCAAGGACATCCTGGTCATCGACAAGCGCGGCATCGGGGCCGGCGCGTCGGGCATCGCCTGCGGCGTGGTGCGCAACAATTATTTCCAGCCGGCCATGCGACGCCTGATGCAGCACAGCGTCAGCGTCTGGGAATCGGACAAGGACGCGTTCAGCTACCATCCGGTCGGCTACATGCAGATCAGCCCGGAATCGATGCACGAGAACGTGGCGTCGATCTACCAGCAGCAAAAGGACATCGGCTACGAGTCGGTGTTCATCGAAGGCAAGAACGACTGCATGACCTACATGCGCGGCCTGTTCGACGACTGGCAGGCCGAAGGCATCACCTCGGTGCTGCACGAGAAGAAGGGCGGCTACGCCAACAACACCAAGTCGGTCTACGGGCTCGCCAAGAAGGCGGAAGCCGAGGACGTGCGCATCCTGACCGGCGTGAAGGTCACGGGCTTCAGGAAAGACGCCAAGGGCGCGGTCACGGCGGTCGAAACCGACCGCGGCACGATCGGCTGCGACCAGGTGATCGTGGGCGCCGGCCCCTGGGTCAAACAGATCTGGGACATGCTGGATTTGCCGGCCGAAATCACGGTCAAGGGCCGCGACGGCAAGGTCCATGACGGCGTGCCGATGTGGACCTTCTGGTCGCTGCAGGAGGGGACGCTCGGCGTCGATCCGAAGCTGCAGCGCACCAACGACGGCAGGATGCCGCCGGTCATCCATGTCGATACCGACGCGCCGCTCAAGTCCGACGTCGACGGTTCGCTGATCACCGACAAGCTCTGGGGCATCTACTACAAGCCCGACTTCAATTTCGGCGGCATCCAGGGCGGCGCCATGCCGTTCAAGGTCAAGACCCCGCCGGAGCAGGTGAAGATCGATCCGTACGGGCCGGAATCGCCGGACTTCATCGTCGGCGACGATTTCGCGCATATGTGGGTCTCGGCGCTGGCCTTCTGCCAGAAGCGCTTCGAGGGCCAGATGCCGAAGTACAAGAAGGAACCGTCGGGCGGGATCGGCAGCTTCACCGCAGACAGCTTCCCGGTGTTCGACCGGTTCTGCCAGAACGTCTACGTGATCGCGGATTCGAATCACGGTTACAAAATGATCGGCGTCGGCAAGCTGGTCGCCGACGACATGTGCAATATCGGCGAGAACCGCGACCTGCTGACGCCGTTCCGCTTCTCGCGCTTCGCCGAGGGCAGGCTGCACCCGGTCTCCAACAGCCCCTATCCGTGGAGCTGAAGGGGACCGCCACGGCGGTTTTCAGGGCGTCGGGGGGCCGGCTAGAACAACACCGGCAGCCATGCGTCAGAGTGGTTCGCTATTGGTTTGGCAATCCGCCGGCGGCGGGAACCCGTAAAAGGACCGCCGGCCCGGCACCGGCAAGCAACCGGGAACAGGGGGGAGAAACCCATGACCGATCTCGAGAAACACGTAAACGCCAAGGGCCGCAAGGAACTGGTCAAACAGGTCCGCGAGAAGATCAACGAGCTGGGGATTCAATACATCTACTACCAGTTCGTCTCGGTGACCGGCCGCATCGTCGGCAAGGGCATCCCCGCGGACCACTGGGAGACCACGGCCGAGCGCGGTTTCCAGCTCGTCTACGGGTCGACCGCCAACCTGTTCGTCGACCGCTATCGCAACTACATCGGCTACGGCCCCGAGGCCTCGGAGCTGGTCGGCATTCCCGATCCCGAGACGTTCTGCCAGCTGCCGTGGGACAAGCGCGTCGCGCGCGTCTACTGCACCTGCTTCCGGAATCGCGAAGAGCGCGTGAACCCGGGCGCTCACCTGACGTCGGACTGCCGCGGCAACCTGCGCATCATCCACGACGAGTTCCAGAAGAAGCACAAGGGTCTCCACATGCGTCACGGCTGCGAGCCGGAGATGATGTGGCTGAAGAAGGGCGAGGACGGGCTGCCCGACGGCGGTTTCTCGAAGCCGAACTGCTATCACATCGACCAGTTCGAGAGCCTTCGCCCGGTCTTCATGCGCGTGATCGAGTATTCGCGCGCCATGGGTCTCGACATGATCCAGGGCGACCATGAGGACGCGCCGGGCCAGCTCGAGCTCAACTTCATGTTCGACGATGCGCTGCGCACGGCGGATCGCCTGACGACCTATCGCCAGATCTGCGCCCAGGTCGCACGCGAGTTCAACCTGATCGCCTGCTTCATGGCGAAACCGTTCATGGGTGTCTCCGCCAACGGTTGCCATCACAACGTATCGCTGTGGCGCGGCGGCGGGGAGAAGATCAACAAGCTCGGCAACAGCAAACTCGCCGGCATGCCGCAGAACTTCACCTATCTGAAAGGCGGCGAGAACACGTTCCTGCCGCAGAAAGGCCAGTCGAAGCCGGGCCCGATCGGCCTCTATTCGATCGGCGGCGTGCTGAAGCATGTGCGCGCCCTGACCGCACTCGGTTCCTCGACGGTCAACTCCTACCGCCGCCTGTGGGACACGGGCTTCTGGGCGCCGGTCTTCGCCGACTGGGGCTACCAGAACCGCACCTGCGCGCTGCGCGTCTCGGCGCCGGGCCGTTTCGAGTATCGCTCGGTCGACTCGACGGTGAACCCGTATCTGATGGCCGCCGGCATCCTCAAGGCGTTCGACGACGGCATCACCGGCAAGCTCGATCCGGGCGAGCCGGAAGAGCGCAACATCTACGAGGCGATGAAGGCCGGCAAGAAAGTCGCACGCCTGCCGATGTCGCTCGGCGATGCGCTCGATGCGCTGGCGAAGGACGAGGTCATCAAGTCGGCGCTGCCGGACGAGATGTATCGCGTGTTCAATCACTACAAGAATGACGAGTGGGAGAAGTTCATGGCCACCGTCACTCACTGGGATCTCCAGCAGTACTGGGACTATCTGCCGTAACACCGGAAGGAGCGGAGTAAGCGCCATGTGCGGAATTGCGGGACTGATTCACCGCGGCGGAAAGACGGCCGATGTCGGCCGCGAGATGACGGCGATGCTGCAATCGCTGAAGCATCGCGGACCGGATTCGACCGGCTTCGCCCTGTACGGCAAGCCCAGGAAGGACCGGCTCGTGCTGCGCTTCAAGGTGGCCGAGCAGGAAGACATCGCGAAGGGCTTCAAGATCCACCAGGAGATCAAGGACCGTCGCGCCGAGGTCAACCGCCGCATCGAAGAGCTCGGCGGCAGGATCGAGGACGAGAAGGAGGCGACCGAGTACGCCTTCCGCTACGTCGTAAGCTATGACGGCGATCGCCGTCAACTCGCGGACTTCGTGGAAGATGTCGAAGGCGCGGAATTCCTCTCGATCGGCCACGGGCTCGAGCTGGTGAAGGATCTCGGCGACGCCAATCGCGTGTCGAGCCAGTACGGACTCACCGGTTTCGAGGGCACGCACGCGATCGGCCATACGCGCATGGCGACGGAATCGGACGTCGACATCCGCTCGGCGCATCCCTACTGGGCCTATCCGTTCGCGGACGTGTCGGTCGTGCATAACGGTCAGCTCACGAATTACTGGAACGGTCGCCGCGCGCTCGAACGGCGCGGCCACCGTTTCATGTCGAACTGCGACTCCGAGCTCATCGCGGTCTATCTCGCCGACCGCATGGAACAGGGCGCGGAACTCGTCGATGCGATGAGGGAATCGATCGAGGAGCTCGACGGCGTGTTCACCTATCTCGTCGCCACCGCCGACCGTCTCGGCATGGCGAAGGACGTGATGGCCGCCAAGCCGATGGTGCTCTACGAAAGCGACAGTTTCATCGGACTCGCCTCCGAAGAGGTCGCAATCCGCAGCGTCTTCCCGCACGAGATCCACACGTTCGACCCCTACGAGGGCGAAGTGCGGGTCTGGCAGGCGTAACGCAGCGGCGAACCAGCAGAAAGCGAAACGGGACGATGGCACTCAAGACCAAATCGCACGACATGGGGATGCATACCGAGCGCCTCAGCGGTCGTACGCAGCAGAGGTTCTTCAATCCCTCCGAGGAGGAGAACTTCGTCTATCACGGCTCCTTCGACGTCGATTTCAACAAGCGCGCCGAATTCGATGCGGCCCAACTCGATGCCAAGGCGATCAACCTCAAGATCCGCGAGTTGATGAGCAAGGGCTTCGGCTCGATCGTGGTGAAGAACCCCGGTGCCAAGCACGGGCTCGGCGTCGGCATCCTCAACCGGCTCAACCTGACCTTCGAGGGCAGCCTCGGCTATTTCGGCTGCGGCCTGATCGACGGTCCGAACATCAAGATCACCGGCCGCGTCGGCTGGT
>Ga0187893_10006691_pt1 | contig 19521 bp, 15 predicted proteins | sample MA1701074metaG_FD_139574 | JGI IMG/M metagenome (GOLD analysis project Ga0187893, IMG submission 139574) | White microbial mat communities from a basaltic lava cave in the Kipuka Kanohina Cave System on the Island of Hawaii, USA - MA170107-4 metaG ... | reverse complement strand
GTAGGTCCGCGCCCACGGCCCGAATCGCCGCTCGAGGTGCTGGTAGGCGGAGACCTCGCCCGTCCCGCGGTAGAAGGGGACGAAGAGACGGGTCGCGATCCAGGCGGCGGGGATCGCGGCCAGGCTGAAGACGAAGAAGTTCCAGTCCGCGGCGAAGGCCTTCCCCGGGTTGGCGAGGAAGCTGATCGAGCTCACGTAGGAGCCGAAGATGGAGAGCCCCACCGCCCAGCCCGGGACGGCCCGGCCGGCGCCCATGTAGCGGCCGCTCTCGCGCCCGCGCCGCGAGAGGGCGAGGCCCAGCCCCACCACGCCCGCGACGTACGCGGTCACGACCGCGACGTCGAGCGCCGCCACCCTAGTTCGGCCACTGGCCGTCCACGAAGGGCCGAAGCGCGAGCTTCGCGGGGTCGATCGCGACGCGCTTCACCTTGAGGCGCTTCCAGGTGTAGGTCGCGTGGACCTTACCGTCGGCCGCCTGGATCACGGCGGGATAGGAATACTCCCCCGGCTCATCCTCGAGGACGAGGGCGGCCTGCCACGAGCGGCCGTCCTCGGAGACCGCCACGTTGAGCGGCGAGCGGCCGCGGGTCGTGTGGTTGTAGACCACCAGGTGGCGGCCGTCGGCGAGGGTGACGGCGTCGATCCCCGAGTTGTTGTTCGGGAGCGAGGAGGCCCGCATCTCGCCCCAAGTCTTGCCCCCGTCCGCCGAGGCGATCTCGAAGACCTTCTGCTGCCGCGTCCGGCCGATCGCCAGCAGGCTCCCGTCCTTGAGCGCGAGGACCGAGGGCTGGATCGCCCCCCACGCCTTCCCGTCGTTCACGGCCTCGGTCTTCTCCCAGGTCTTCCCGAGGTCGCGCGTCCGCTCGAAGTGGACGCGCCAGCCGGCGTGCTCGCTGCTCGTGGGGCAGAGGAGCGTCCCGTCCCGGAGCATCACGGGCTTGTTCTTGATCGGCCCGAGGATCCCTTCGGGGAGCCGGGCCGCCGCCGACCAGGTCTTCCCGCCGTCCTCCGAGGTCCGGAGCATCCCCCACCAGGTACTGGGGCTCGGTCCGACCTTGTAGAAGAGGAGAAGCGACCCGCCCTTCGCCTGGAAGAGGACGGGGTTCCAGCAGGGGTGGCGCTTCTCGGGGGACTGGACCCCGTCGGCCACCTCGAAGGGCGCCGACCAGGCCTTCCCGTCGTGCCGCGAGACCCAGATCCCCACGTCGGGGGCACCCTCGCGCTTCCCGCCGAACCAGGCCGCGACCAGGCCCGAGGGGGTCTCCTCGATCGTCGAGGCGTGGCACGACGGGAACGGCGCGGTCTCGTAGATGAACTCCGAGGTCACGACCGCCTCCTGCGCCCAGATCGCGAGCAGGGCCAGCACCATGGCATCCTCCTATCGTCGTTCGATCCGTTCCAGCTCCCGCCGGAGTTCCTCGGGCAGCCCCAGGGCGGGGTCCCGTCCGGAGCGCTCGAGGGCCGCGAGGGCCTCCCGCCGGCTCGTCCGGATGTGCTCCACCACGAGATTCCGCGCGCGCCGGCCGTCCGAGCGGCGCAGCGCCGAGAGGATCCTCTGGTGGAAGCGCCAGGCCCCTTCCACGACGGCCGCCGTGTGCTCCTGCCGCGGGGTCCCGAAGATCCCCGCCAGGACGCTCGAGTCGGCCACGCTCTTGGAGATCTTACGGTTCCCCGCCGCCTCGATGAGGCGCAGGTGGAACCCCAGGTCGGCCGCGAGAAAGCGCCGCAGGAGCGCCCCCTCGAGCGCCCGTTTCCCGCTCCGCCGGAGCTCCCCCGCCACGGCCCCGATCTCGTCGAGCAGCCGGGCCAGGCCCGCGACCTCCTCCGGCGAGATCCGCTCGGCCGCCCGCTCGACGGCATAGCCCTCGAGCGCCTCGCGGAGCTCGTAGAGCTCCTCCACCTCGCGCCGGCCGGGCGTCCGGACGATCGTCCCCACGCGCGGGACCGCCTCGAGGGCCCCCTCGCTCGCGAGCTGCTTGACCGCCTCCCGCATCGGCGTCCGGCTGATCCCGAGCTCCGCCGCGAGCGCCTCCTCCGAGACCCGCGTCCCGGGCCCGAGCTCCCCCGAGAGGATCCGCTCCCGCAGGTGGCGGTACGCGCGGTCCCGGAGGCTGCCGTCCTTCGCCATTCTGGTATACCTGTAGTATACTACACCCCCCCCCGCTCCGAGGTCCTGGAATCGGGAGGTACGCAGGGGTGGGAACGGCGGGCGGGGGGCACCGGGCGGTAGGTTCCGGGCGGGCGGGTCTAGCCAAGTCGGGGGACGATCCTCGATTTCGGGGCGGGGGGAGCGTTCCAAGACGATGGCACGGGGCTTGCATCCGTTCCTCCCGAAGGGCACGGCACGGAGCCAACTCGGACTCAAGCCGGGACGCGAGGACGCGTCCCGGCTTCTTCTTTTTTCCAGCGGAGGTCGGGATGGACGTGAAGAGCTGGATTTCAGGCCCGGCGGCGGCCCTCATCGCGGAGGTCCCGATCGAGTCGGCCGTCCGGCACCTCGGGAAGGAAGGAGCGGCTCACCTCGTCGTCGACCGGCGCGGTCGATCGAGGGGGGGCGGCGGGGAGGCGGTCGTGAGGTTTCGCGGGAGGGGGGGCGCGTGACGAGGTGCGCGAGGGCGGCGTCGAGAAGGGAGTTCCTGGGGGCGGCGAGCCTGGCCCTGGGAGGAGCGGCACTCGGCCTGGGCTGCGACGGCGCGGCGGCCCCGCCCGCCGCGGCCGTGGCGGCCCCGGGCGGGGCGGTCCGGGGGCTCGACCTCGAGAAGGATCGCCTGAAGCTCGGATTCATCAAGCTCACGGACTGCGTCCCGATCATCGTGGCCCGGGAGCTCGGGTTCTTCCGCGAGGAGGGGCTTACGGTCGAGGTGGAGGCCCAGGCCAACTGGAAGATCCTCCTCGACCGGGTGATCGGCGGGGAGCTCGACGGAGCGCACATGCTGGCGGGCCAGCCGATCGGCGCCACGATCGGCGTCGGAACCCAGGCCCCGGTGGTGAGCGCCTTCAGCATGGACCTGAACGGGAACGCCATCACCGTCTCGAACGCCCTCTGGAAGCGGATGCAGGAGATCGACGACCGCCTGAAGGGCCCCCGCCCGCGCCGCCCCGTCACCGCCGAGTCCCTCGTCCCGATCGCCCGCGAGTTCAAGGAGGCGGGGAATGCCCTCAAGATGGGCATGGTCTTCCCCGTGTCGACCCACAACTACGAACTCCGCTACTGGCTGGCCGCGGGCGGCGTCCACCCCGGCTTCTACACCCCCACGGACACCCGCGGGGTCGACCAGGCGGACCTCCTGATCTCGGTCACGCCCCCGCCCCAGATGCCCGCCACGCTCGAGGCCGGCACCATCCACGGCTACTGCGTGGGCGAGCCGTGGAACCAGCAGGCCGTCTTCCGGGGCATCGGCGTCCCGGTCATCACCGACTACGAGATCTGGAAGAACAACCCCGAGAAGGTCTTCGGGGTGACCGCGGAGTGGGCGGCGAGGCACCCGAGGACCCACGTGGCCGTGGTGAAGGCGCTGATCCGCGCCGGGAAGTGGCTCGACGCCTCGATCGCCAACCGCCGGAGGGCCTGCGAGATCCTCTCCCGCCGGGAGAACGTCGGCGCCGACGTCGAGGTGATCGCCAACAGCATGACCGGGACCTTCGAGTACGAGAAGGGGGACAAGCGGGAGCTCCCCGACTTCAACGTCTTCTTCCGGCACTTCGCCACCTACCCCTACACCAGCGACTGCGTCTGGACCCTGACCCAGATGCGCCGCTGGGGGCAGATCCCGGAGTCCCGGCCCGACGCGTGGTACTTCGAGACGGCGCGGAAGGTCTACCGGCCCGACGTCTACCTCGAGGCCGCGGGGGAGCTGATCCGCGAAGGCCTGCTCTCCGCCGACGAGGTGCCCCGGACCGACGGGTTCAAGCCGCCGACCCGGGACTTCATCGACGGGATGGAGTACGACGGGCGCAAGCCCAACGCCTACCTGGCCGGGTTCAAGATCGGCCTAAAATGAAGCAGAGGATCCTCCGCGTCCTGAATGCCGCGGGCCTTCCGGTCCTGGAGCCCGTGGTCCGGCTCTGCGCGGGCGAGGCGCCGCGCACCCAGCTCCGCGCGCTGGCCCTCACGGGAGGCGTCCCGGTCCTGGCGTTCGGGATCTTCCTGCTCCTGTGGTCCGGACTCGCCCGGGGCATCCAGACCAAGTACGGCACCGTGCCCACCCCGGGCGAGGTCTGGACGCAGGCCGGAAACCTCTGGCGCGACCACGTCCGCTCGCGCGAGGCGGCCGCGGAGTTCCGCCGCCAGCAGGAGGAGAAGGCCCGGGCGCTCGACCAGGCCGCCCGCGAGGCCCGGACGGGCGCCACGGCCGCCGCGGAACCCGACCGGGGCCGCCTCCTCGAGCGGGCCGCCTCGCTCGCCGCGCGCGCCGAGTCGGCCCGGCGCGCCCGGACCGCCGCCGCCCCCACCTACGTGGACCAGATCCTCACCAGCCTCAAGACCGTCTTCGCCGGCTTCCTGATCGCCTCGGCCGTGGCCGTCCCCCTGGGCATCCTGTGCGGGCTGAGCGCCGCCTTCCGGGCGGCCCTGAACCCGATGATCCAGGTCTTCAAGCCCGTCTCCCCGCTCGCCTGGCTCCCGATCGTGATGATCATCGTCGGCGCCCTCTACACGACCGACCCTGCGGACGCGTGGTTCGAGAAGTCGTTCCTGAGCTCCGCGATCACGGTGGCGCTGTGCTCCCTCTGGCCCACCCTGATCAACACGGCCCACGGGGTCGCCTCGATCGACCGGAACCACATGAACGTGGCTCGGGTGCTCCGGCTGGGCGCGTGGAAGCGGGTCCGGAAGATCGTGCTCCCCTCGGCCCTCCCCCTCATCTTCACGGGGCTCCGCCTCTCGCTCGGAGTGGGCTGGATGGTGCTCATCGCCGCGGAGATGCTCGCCCAGAACCCGGGGCTCGGCAAGTTCGTCTGGGACATGTTCCAGAACGGGAGCCGCCAGACCCTCGCCCAGATCATGGTCGCCGTCTTCACGATCGGCGCGATCGGGTTCCTCCTGGACCGGGCGATGATCCTCCTCCAGAAGTCCGTGAGCTACGACGGAGCGGCGGCCTGAGCCATGACCCCCGCCCGCCTCGAGCTCCGGAGGATCGCCAAGGGCTACGGTCCCGAGGGCCGCCGCGTCGAGGTCCTGAGGGACGTCTCGCTCTCCGTCCGCCAGGGCGAGTTCGTGGCCGTGGTGGGCTACTCCGGGTCCGGGAAGACGACCCTCGTCTCGATCCTGGCGGGGCTGCTCGCTCCCGATGCGGGCCTGGCCCTCATGGACGGCTGCGCAATCGTGGGGCCCGGCCCGGAGCGGGCGGTCGTCTTCCAGGACTACTCCCTCCTCCCGTGGATGAGCGCCCGGGAGAACGTGGCCCTCGCCGTGGACCAGGTCTTCCCCGGCTGGAGCAGGACGCGGCGGCGCGAGCACGTGGAGCGCCACCTCTCCAAGGTCCGCCTCGACGGGGCGGGCGACAAGCGGCCCCACGAGCTCTCGGGAGGGATGCGGCAGCGCGTGGCGGTGGCCCGCGCGCTCGCCATGGACCCCCGCGTCCTCCTCCTCGACGAGCCCCTCGGCGCGCTCGACGCCCTGACCCGCGCCTCCCTCCAGGACGAGATCGAACGGCTCTGGGAGGAGGACCGGAAGACCGTCCTCCTCATCACCAACGACGTCGACGAGGGCATCCTCCTGGCGGACCGCATCGTCCCCCTGGGCGCGGGCCCCGGGGCGACGCTGGGCCCCTCCTTCGAGGTCGACATCCCCCGTCCTCGCGACCGCAAGGCGGTCAACCACGACCCCCGTTTCAAGGAGATCCGGAAGGCGGTCCTCGGGTATCTCCTCGGGCCCGGGAGGCGCCCCGCCCCCGCCACCCGGAGCGTCCCCGAGCCGGAGGAGGCGCGGGCGTGAGCGCCTACCTCGAGCTCTGGAACCTGTCGAAGAGCTACGGCTCGACGGCGGTCGTCGCGCACTTCACCCTCGACATCGCCGAGGGGGAGTTCGTCTGCCTGATCGGCCACTCCGGCTGCGGGAAGTCGACCGTCCTCTCGATGGTCGCCGGGCTCGCCGAGCAGTCCGGCGGCGGCATCGTGCTGGCCGGGCGCGAGATCGACGGCCCCGGCCCCGACCGGGGCGTCGTCTTCCAGTCCCCCTGCCTCCTCCCCTGGCTCACGGCGCTCGAGAACGTGCTCCTGGGCGTGGACCAGGTCTTCCCGCGCCGGCCCCGGCCCGAGCGCCGGGCCATCGCCAAGCGCGCGCTGCGGCGGGTCGGGCTCGGGGACTCGCTCCACCGGAGGCCGGCCGAGCTCTCCGCCGGCATGCGCCAGCGGGCGGGCCTGGCCCGGGCCTTCGCCATCGCCCCCCGCATGCTCCTCCTCGACGAGCCGTTCGGGATGCTGGACTCCCTCACGCGGATGGAGCTCCAGGAGGTCCTCCTCGAGCTCTGGGGCTCGGACCGGAAGACCGCGCTCATGGTCACCCACGACGTGGACGAGGCCCTCTACCTCTCGGACCGCGTCGCGATGATGACGAGCGGACCCGCGGCCCGCGTGGGTGACGTGCTCGACGTCCCCTTCGGCCGGCCCCGCCGACGGCAGGAGATCCTCGACCACCCCGAGTACTACCGGCTCCGGGAGCGGCTGATCGGGTTCCTCGAGGCCCACGACGCGCGGACCTTGAACGGCCGGGTCGCCCGCCCCCCGGATCCGCTCCCGTCCTCCGTCCGCTAGGCGACCGTTCCGGACCCGAACCGATCGAGGAGATGCTCCATGAACTGGATGCTGCTCGCCGCTTCCCTGGCGCAGGACCCGGCGGCCCCCGCCCCCCCGCCCCAGGAGCCCGTCCTCAAGACCCTGGTCAAGCAGGTGACCCTGGGCGGGCAGGCGCGCTTCCGCGCCGAGTACCGCGACCTCCTCGCCTACACCGACCTCCCCGCCTCCCGGGAAGACGACGACCTCTATCTCTCCCGGCTCCGGCTGAACTTCACGTTCTCCGTCGGCGACGATATCGACGTCTTCATCCAGCCGCAGGACCAGCGGATCTTCGGCGACGAGGCGTCGGTGCTCTCGGACGAGACGAACCTCGACCTCCACCAGGGCTACGCCGAAATCCGGCGGCTCGGGATCGACGAGTTGTCCGTCCGGATCGGCCGAATGGAACTCTCGTACGGCGACCAGCGCCTCGTGAGCCCGCTCGACTGGAGCAACATCGCCCGCGCCTGGGACGGGGTCAAGGTGCGCTACGCCCCCGCACCCGTCCGGATCGAGGCCTTCGCCACCGTGATCAGGGAGGGGGCGGCGGCCGAGGACGACCAGGACTTCTACGGCCTCTACTTCTCCTTCACCGGCGTCAAGGACCACGAGTTCGACCTCTACGTCTTCGGCCGCGAGCTGAACGACAACCTCCAGCCGAGCGAGACCGTCCCGGCCGCCGTGAACGACCGCCGGGACTGGACGCCCGGCGCCCGCTTCAAGGGGAAGACGGCCGGCTTCGACTACACCGGCGAGGGGATGCTCCAGCGGGGCACGGTCGGCGAGGACGACGTCAAGGCCTGGGCGGCGGCCGCGACGCTCGGCTACACGCTCGACATCGACGGGAAGCCCCGGCTCGGCTTCGAAGTCACCCACGCCAGCGGCGACCCCGACCCGGCGGACGGCGAGATCGAGACGTTCGACCCGCTCTTCCCCTTCGGCCACTTCTACCAGGGCTTCGCCGACGTGTTCGCCTTCAAGAACGGCCGGGACGTCGTCGTCAACCTCCGGGTCTCCCCGCTCGACGCGCTCACGGTCCAGGTCGACGTCCACGCCTTCCGGCTCGACGAGAAGGTGGACGCCTGGTACAACTTCGCGGGCGCCCCGATCCGACGGGACGCCACCGGAAGCGCCGGCGACGAGATCGGCAACGAGCTCGACCTCCACGCGCGGCTCGCCGTCGGCAAGCACGTCAAGTTCTGGGGCGGCTGGTCCCGCGTCTTCGCGGGCGACTACGTCGAGGACACCCCCGGCCCCCACGGCGACATGGACTGGTTCTTCCTCCAGATGACGGTCGACTTCTAGGCGGGCCGCGTTGGATTCATGGTCCGGCTTCCTTGCGCCCACCGGGCCGGCGGGCCCCTGCGGCGCCTTTCGGAAGAAAGAAAATACCGGGACCCGAAAGAGGGGGTAGAGTTGCTTCGGAGGGCATCTCGATGAGGGCGCTTCGCGCCGCGGTCGCCGTCGCGGCGGTCCTGGCCGCCTCGGGGAGCGCGCTCCCGCAGGACCCTTCGCCTCCTCCGCGCCCCGTCACGGTCTTTCGGTTCGGCTGCCACTCCAACGCCACGGACGCCGACCTGGAAGGCCTCCGGCGCTACCCGGAGCTCCGCGAGCTGCACGTCCTCAGCGGCAAGATTACGGACGCGGGAATGGAGCAGCTCCGCTCGCTGGGGAAGCTCGAGACGCTCGGCCTGAACACCGACACGATCACGGACAGGGGCCTCGAGCGGCTCTCGGCGCTCCCCCGCCTGCGGACCCTCTCGCTGGCCCGGCTGCCCCTCACGGCCGAGGGGTATGGCCACCTCAAGGCGATGCCCGCGCTGCGTCGGCTCTCGATCATGCGGATGGCGGTGACGCCCGAGGCCGTGGGGCAGCTGAAGGAGCTGGGGCGGCTCGAGTCGCTCGCCTTCTCGCAGCTCAGGCCCGAGTCCCGCGCGAACGCGGAGGAACTGCGCGCCCTGCTCCCCGCCGCCCGGGTCAGCGTCTCGCGCTGATCCGACTGGGGACGGGGCGAACGCCCCGAGGCGAGGCGGACGCCTTACTTCTCCTTCTTCTCCCTGTCCGGCCGATCGTCCTTCCCCTCGTCGCCCCGGCCGGGCCGGTCGTCGGGGCACTTCTCGCGGCCGCAGCGGCCGGGGACGTGCTTCTTGTCGTGCCAGGCGCCGTGCCAGAAGAAATGGCCGCAGCGGCCGTCCGCGTGCTGATGGCACTTGGGGCAGTCGCCGGGATGGGCCTTCTCGACCCAGTCCTTGAGGCAGGGCCAGAGGAAGTGGCCGCAGCCGGGGCGATGGACGTGCCTCGGGTTGCAGAGCTCGCAGGACTTCGGGTGCTCGGCGCCGACCCAGTCCTTCCGGCAGGGCCAGTGGAAGTGGCCGCAGCCGGGGCCGTGCGCGTGCTGGCGGCAGCGGGCGCAGGCCGTCTGCCGGTCGCCCCACTCGCCGGTGCACGCGTGGAGGAAGTGACCGCAACCCGGGCGGTGCGCGTGCTGGGGTTCGCATCGCTCGCACTGGCGGGGGTGCGGCTCGTTGTGCCACACTCCGCGCGTGCAGGCCCACTCGAAGTGCCCGCAGCCGGGGCGGTGGACGTGGACGCACTTCGGGCAGTCGCCCGGGTGGGCCCGGGCCTCCCAGCCGCGCGTGCAGATCCAGAAGAAGTGGCCGCAGCCCGGCTTGTGGATGTGGACGCAGCGGGGGCAGTTGGGCGGGTGGCGCTCGTCGCTCCAGGCCCCCGTGCAGGCCCAGAGGTGGTGGCCGCAGCCCGCCCCGTGCCGGTGGCAGCGCGCGCAGTCGCCCGGGTGGCGGTCGGTCCGCCAGCTTGACGTGCAGTCCCAGTAGAAATGGCCGCAGTTGGCCCCGTGACGGTGGCACCGGGCGCAGTCCGCCGGATGCGCGTCCGCCCGCCAGGTCGCCAGGCAGGCCCAGAGGTGGTGGCCGCAGTTCGGGCCGTGGACGTGGGCGTGGAAGCGCTCGTCGCGGCAGTTCGAATCGTGCCGGCGGTCCCACCAGGCCTCGTGCCAGAAGTGGTGGCCGCAGCGGCCGTCCTCGTGGCGGTGGCAGCGGGCGCAGTCGGGAGGGTGGACGCCGATGTGCCAGCTCCCCAGGCAGGCCCAGAGGAAGTGGCCGCAGCCCGGGCCATGCCGGTGGCAGGCGGCGCAGTTCGGCGGATGCGGCCGCTCGTGCCAGCCGCCGTGCCACTCGTAGTGCCCGCAGCCCGAGCCGTGCACGTGGACGAGGCAGGCGCAGTCCGCCCGGTGGGGTTGGGCGTGCCACTCGCCGTGCCAGTAGTGGTGGCCGCAGCCGGCGCGATGGACGTGGACGTGCCAGCGGTCGTCGTCGCAGCCGGCGTCGTGCGCGACGCCGCGCCAGTCGCCGTGCCAATAGAAGTGGCCGCAATCGGGGCCGTGGACGTGGACCACGACGTGCCAGCCCCGGTCCGAGCAGGAGGCCGGGTGGACGAGGTCGTGCCAGCCGCCGTGCCAGTAGTGGTGCCCGCAGCCCACGCCGTGGACGTGCGCGTGCCAGCGGGGATCCTGGCAGCGCACCGGGTGGGGCGCGTCGTACCAGGCGCCGTGCCAGTGGAAATGCCCGCAAGCCCAGCCGTGGTCGTGGACCTCGTGCCAGCGGGGGTCCCGGCAGAGATCGGGGTGCGGTCCGTCGGACCAGTAGCCGTGCCAGTAGAAATGGCCGCAGCCGTCCCGGTGGACGTGGACGTGCCAGGGCGGGTCGTCGCACTCGTCGGGATGCGCCCCCACCTGCCACTCGCCGTGCCAGTAGAAGTGGCCGCAGTCCTGGCCGTGGACGTGGACCGGCACCTCGCGCGGGGGCGGGGGCGGAGCCCGGCGCGCGTCGGGATCCTTGACGACCATGATGCAGGCGCCCAGGCAGGCGAGGGAGAGGACGGCTCCGAGTCTCGGCCAGGCGGCGGTCATGGACCCCCCTTCGGGACCGGCGGAGCGGCCCCCGGGGAAGTATACGACCCCTTCCGGCGAGGGTTCCCCGAATCGGCTAGAGACTCCAGCCCTTCCGGTACTCCGCCTTGATCAGGGGATCGGCCTCGGGGGCGTTCGTGGCCTTGAGCGCCGCGGCGTCCCACTCGACGCGCTTCCCCAGCCGGACCGCGAGGTTCCCGACCAGGAGCGCCTCGGTCATCGGCGCCGCGGTGTCGAAGTTCGAGTGGGCGGGCGGCCCGCCCTTGCAGGCCTCGATCCACTCCTGGTAGTGGCGCCGCTCCCAGTCCGCGTGCTTGGGAAGGGTTTCAGGCACGTCCTTGAAGTCCTCCGCCTTCGCGCCCGAGAGGAACTTCCCGGCGCCCCAGAGGTTGCCCACGAAGAGCGTGTCCTTTTCCCCCACCAGGATCGAGCCGTTTCCGGGGAGCTCCTTCGCCCCGACGAGCTCGGCGGGCGGCTTCTTCCCGCCGTCGTACCAGGCGAACCTCAGCGGCCCGCGGCTCCCGCGCGCCGGGAAGTGGAGCGTCACGACGGACGAGGCGGGCGCGGTCTCTTCGTTCGAGCCCGAGGTCGAAGCCTCGGCGGCGACGGGATCCCGCAGGTCGAGCGCCCAGAAGGCCACGTCGGAGTTGTGGCAGCCCATGTCGCCGAGCGCTCCCGTCCCGAAGTCCCAGAACCCGCGCCACTTGAAGGGCACGTAGGCCGGGTGGTAGGGGCGCTCGGGGGCGGGGCCGAGCCAGAGGTCCCAGGCGAGCGTGGGGGGCGCGGGCGGGCCGTCCTTGGGCCTCCCCATGCCCTGGGGCCAGATCGGGCGGTCGGTCCAGACGTGGACCTCGCGGACCGCCCCCAGGACGCCCGCCCGGACGAGCTCGACGAGCCGCCGCGACTGCGGGTTCGCGTGCCCCTGGTTCCCCATCTGGGTCGCGACCTTCCGCTCCCGGGCCACCTCCATCATCACCCGCGACTCGTAGATCGTGCGCGTGAGCGGCTTCTGGCAGAAGACGTGCTTCCCGAGCCTCATCGCCCGGACGGCGGCGACGGCGTGGGTGTGGTCGGGCGTGGAGACGACGACCGCGTCGATGCCCTTCCCCATCTCGTCGAGCATCCTCCGGAAGTCCCGGTACACCTTCGCGCCGGGAAACTTCCGGAGGGTTGCGGCGGCGCGGGCCTCGTCCACGTCGCAGAGCGCGACGAGGTTCTCGCCCGCGCAGTGGGACACGTCCACCTCGCCCTTTCCGCCGACCCCGATCCCCGCGACGTTGAGCTTCCCGTTGGCGCCCCGCACGCTCCGGGGCAGGAGGAGGGGAAATCCGATCGCGCTCGCCCCCGCGGCGGAGCGGCGCAGGAAGGTCCGGCGGCCGACCTGTCGTTCCATGGGCTGTCCTCCGGTTCGACTCCTCCTAGGGTACGGCCCGGAGCCCTCCCCCGCGACCCCGTTCCGAGAAAAGGCCGGCCCCGCCGCGATGTGGTACAGTAGTCCCGAGGGGCGGAAGAGGGAGACGGCCATGGCCGACGAGAATGACCTCGACATCCGGAAGGTCATCGAGAAGGGCACCCAGCGCACCACGCTGAAGGACCTGGCCCAGCGGGGCTTCGAGAGCGTCAAGGTCCTGGACGAGACCGCGGTCCAGGATCTGATCACGCGGGCGGTGGACCGGGTGGTCACCAGCCACACCGCCGAGGAGCGCGCGCGGATCCTGGCCGAATCGCGGAAGGAGCTGGACCGCCTCCTCAAGGAGCACCGGGCCGCCCGCTCGCGCGCGGAGCTCCTGGAGAGCGACAAGCACGAGCTGATCGAGCGGGTCGAGGCCCTCCAGCGCGAGATCCAGCTCAAGTCCGAGCTCGAAGAAGAGACCCTCCACCGGAAGCTCGAGCAGGGCCTGGCTTCCCTCCAGACCCAGTTCGAGGAGCTCCGCAGCCGGTACCAGGCCGCCGTCCGGGACGTGGAGTCCCTGCGCGGCGAGGCGGCCCGGAGCGGCGAGGAGAGGGACCGGCTCCGCGCCGAGGCCGAGGAGCTCCGCGCGGGCCGCGAGGGAGCGGCGGCCGAGGTCGCGGCGCTCCAGGCGGAGTCCGCCCGGCTCGCGGTCGACCGGGACCGGGTGGAGAAGGAGGCGGAGGGGACGCTCGCCCGGCTGGGCCGGCTCGAGAAGGAGCTGGCCGAGGAGCAATCGAGGGCGCGGGGGGCCGAGAAGGCCCGGACGGACCTGGTCGCCCAGATCCTGGGCCTCCAGGCCGGAGCCGCCGCGTCTGAGAGCGAGGTCAAGGGGCTTCGGGCGGAGGCCATCCGCCAGAGGTCCGAGCTCGCGCGGCTCGCGCAGGAACGGGAGCGGGAGGCGGAGCGCCTCCGGGCCGAGATCGGCGACCTTTCCGGCCGCCTCGACGCGGAATCGCGCGGCCGGGAGGAGGCCCGGCGCGAATCGGCGGAGCTCCGCACGCGGCTGGACGCGGAGGAGCGCGCCCGGCGGGAGGCCGGCGAGCGCGAGCAGGCGGCGGCCGCGGAGCGGGCGCGGCTCCTCGCGGGGCGGCAGGAGGAGGCGGACCGCCTCCGGGCCGAGATCGCGGGCCTCTCCGCCCGCCTCTCCGCCGAATCGCTCGAAGGGGAGCAGGGCCGGCGGGAGTCCGGGGAGCTCCGGAAGCGCCTCGAGGAGCTTGAGCGGGTCCGGGCCGCCTCCGCGGCGGAGGCCGCGGCCGAGCGGGAGCGCCTGGATGCCCGCCATCGGGAAGCGGAGCGGAAGGCCGAGGCGGCGGGCCGTGCCGAGGCGGAGCTCGGCGCGCGCCTGGCCGGGATCGAGGAGCTCCGGGCGGCTTCGGACCGCGAGCTCGAGGAGAAGCGCGGGGACCTCGCGGAGCTCCAGGCCGAGCTCGAGGCCGCGCGCCAGGAGGCCGCCTTCCTCCACGGCCAGATCGCCCAGCAGCAGAAGGACCACGAGGTCCAGCGGGAGAAGACCGTCATCGTCACCGCCGAGCTCCAGGAGATCGAGGAGCGGCAGAGGCAGGAGCAGCAGGAGCTGGAGCGCCTCCGCGCCGATTCGGCCCGCCTCACGGAGGATCGGGAACGGCTCCGGAAGGACCTGGACGCGGGACGGGGCGAGATCGAGGCGCTCCAGGATCTCCTCCGGCGCGAGCAGGAGGCGGCGCGCACGGCGCAGAACGAGGCGGTCTCGCTCCAGGCGCGCCACCAGGAGCTCCTCTCCCGTTCGGCGGACGCGGAGCGCGAGATCGACCGGCTCCGCGCGGAGAAGGCGGGGGCGGAGGAGCGGCTCGCGTCGGCCGACGCCGCCGCGCGCCTGGCGGCGCTCCTCGAGACGGCGCGCCGGAACAGCTCGGCCGCGAAGGCCTCGGCCCTCCGGTCGCGCGAGGTGACGGCGGACCTCGAGCGGGTCCTATTCCGCCGGCAGCGGCCGCCGCGCCGCGCCCGCGGGGCCTCGGTCCGGAGCGGCGCGGCGTTCGACGGCATGGCCGTCCTCGAGGGCTTCTTCAGGAAGATCCGGCTCAAGGAGCGCTTCCAGAAGCACCTCCCCGTCCGCGAGCGGCCCGGGCGGCCGCATCCCTCCGAGGCGATGGTCGAGGTCCTCAAGGCCATCCTCTCGGGAGACGGCCGCGGGCGGCCCCCGGGCCGGGCGGTCCCGATCGAGGTGGTGGGCCCCTCGAACGCGCCCGACGCGGCGGCCCTCCGGCAGTTCCTGGGAGGCCTCTCGACCCAGGCGGTCCAATCGCTCTCCCGGGTCCACGACGCCCTCCGCCTCCACCTGAGCCCGCTCCCGCGCAAGCCCCAGCCTCTCGTCCTCGACGTGGCCCCGATCGAGCTGGCGCTCGGCAGACGCAAGGGGAACCGGCGCACCTACCGGCCCCTCGTCTGCTTCGACCCGGCCGCGGGCGAGTTCTGGAACGGCCGGTTCCGCTCCGGCCGCGTCCCGGCGGCGGACGGGGCGCTCCCCTTCCTCCAGTCCTGCATCGCCCGCGTGCCCAAGCCCTTCGCGCGCGGCCGGATCCGCTTCCGCATGGACTCGAGCTTCTTCAACGAGGCGGTCGTCCGCTTCCTGGACCAGAAGGGCGTGTCGTACGTGATCGAGGCCCCGGACTCGGCCGCCGTCCGGAAGGGCGCGCGTCGCTGCGCCTTCACGCGGCTCTCGAACGGCTGGGAGGTCGGGGAGTTCCGGCTCCGGCTGCATCCGATCCGTCGCACCCAGGGCCGATTCGTCGTCCTGCGCCGGCGCCTCTCCAAGGCCGCGCTCGAGGCGGGCCCCGGGCTCTTCAAGGACGAGCGGCACGTCTACCACGCGTTCGCGACCGACGGCCGGGGGACGCCCTGGCGCTCGTTCGAGTTCTACCGGGGCCGGCCGGCCTCGCTGGAGAGGGCTCGGGCGCTGCTGGCGGAGTTCCCGACGAGCCCCCTCCTGGGCCGGAGCCGCCGCTCCGTGGCGGCGCTCTTCCAGGCCCAGCTCCTGGCCTCGGACCTGGTCCAGGCCTTCCGCAGGGGCTGCCTCCCGGCCGAGCACCGCGGCCGCGGGCTCGACGAGCTCCGGAACGACTTCCTCCTCCCGGCCGTCCCGAAGGCGGGCGGCGCCCCGCGGAGCCTGGCGGTCCTTCCCCGGCGTGACCCGCGCCGGGCGCTCTTTTCCCGGGTGGCCCGGCTCACGCGGCGCCTCAAGCCGGCGCGGCCCTTCCGCCTCCGGCGCTGATGGAGGGCGTCCCGCCCGTCGTGGCCCGCTACGTCGCGGGGCTCGAGGCCCGCGACGTGGACGCGATCGCCCTCACGGTCGCGCAGGACCTCGCCTTCGTGGGCGCGACGCGGAAGCTCTCGCGGCCCGAGTTCCTCGCGATGCTGCGGGCGCTCTACGCGGGATTCCCGGACTGGCGATACGAGCACGACCCGCCCCGGGCGGACGGGGACAGGGTGACCATCCGCTGGCGGCAGGGCGGGACGCACACGGGGACGTTCGCGTTTCCCGGACTCGAACCCGTTCCCCCCACGGGACGGGCGGTGCGGATCCCGGCGCAGGACTTCTTCTACCGGGTCCGCGGGGACGCGATCGTGGAGATCCGCCCCGATCCCGTCCCGGGCGGGGCGCCGCGCGGGATCCTCGAGCAGATCGGGGTCGCCTCGCCCCCGCTCTGAGCCGATCCTACTTCTTCGGCGCCAGGCCGCCGCTCGTCGCCACCAGCCGCCGCGTGGCCCGCTTCAGGAAGAGGATCGCGAAGCAGGTGTCCCAGGTCGGGTGCTTGAAGTGGCTCGCGTCCCAGGAGCCGTCGGGCTTCTGGGCGTTCAGGAGCACGCGGGCCCCCTCCAGATACCAGTCGCGGTTCCCGATGAACGTGGTGTCGTAGAGCATGCCCGTGCGCTCCACGGCATAGAGGTAGTAGTAGAGCCAGCCGTTCGCGCTCCCCCGGGCCGTCTCGGGCGGCCCGATGTTCTCGGTGACCGACCAGTTCTTTTCGAGCCAGGCCAGGCCGTCGACGACCGGCTTGTCCTTCTTCCAGTCCTTCTTGAGCATGTAGTCGTAGATGCAGATCGCGCCGATGGCGCCGGCGGTCATCGAGCTGTACGCCGGGCCGCCGTGCCCGCAGGAGGCGTCCTGGGAGTCGCTGTAGCACCAGCCGCGGGGGACGCCCGGGGGATAGCTGCCCGAGGCGACCGCCGGCCGGCCCTGGGCGTCGCCCTTGTCGGCGGGATGCTGGTTGTTCAGCCAGTACTGGCGGCACTTCTCGATCCACTCCTTCGGGAAGACGATCCCAGCGTCGTGGCAGGCGCGCATGCCGAGGGCGGCGTACTGGGCGTTCGAGTTGTCGCTCCGCTGGGAGCCGCCCTCCTTCTTCTTCGTCAGCTTGATGGTGTTCGTCACCTTGGGCTTGATCTTCTCGCCGGGCGGGGGGATCGGCTCGCCGGCCTTGCCGCCGGCCGACGCCACCTCGCGGCGGGGCGAGCCCGTCGGGACGTCCAGGGTGTAGACCGAGGGCTCGCCGTAGTTGAAGCCCCCGTTCGCCTTGATGTTGTCGAGGAGGAACTGCCCGCACTCGGCGATCTTGGACTGGTACTTGACGCGGTCGAGCTCCTCGAGGCACATGGCCAGGAGGGCGACCTTGTAGGTCTTGGCAAGCGGCGCGTCCAGGCACTTCTTCAGGAGGGCCTGGACCGCGGCGTCGTTCTCGGGCGTCCCGCCGTGGATGTGGGTGAGGAGTTTCAGCTCGTCCGAATCCCCCACGTGGGTGTTCGGGGAGTCGGAGGACTTCAGGTAGTTCAGGCCCTTCTCGATCGCCTTGTCGACGCTGGCCTGATCGACCGCGACATTCTGCTTGAACCCGTCCTTCTTGTTCGGGTCCTGCGGCTTGTTGGGATCGTTCTGGCCCCAGGCCACGCCCAGGAGGCCGAGGATCGTCAGGTGCAGGATCAGACCCCGCTTCATACGTAACCCTCCGGCGTGCGGCTCGCCCTTCTATTATAGAACCCGCCGGGCCCCTCCGGGTTGCGCTTTCGCCGCGGGCCGGGGGAGCGCCCTCACGGAGCCGGGGGGCGCCCGTCCAGCCGGAAGAGGTCGATGGGGTGCCGGGTCCGGCCGTCGAGCGCGAGGTCGGCCAGGATCTCACCGATCACGGGGGCGAACTTGAAGCCATGTCCCGAGCAGGGGGAGGCCACGATCACGTCGGAACGGCCGGGCAGGGAGCCGAGGGCGAAATGGCCGTCGGGCATGTTCGTGTAGAGGCAGACGCTCGTCCGGCGCGGCGGGCGGTCCATGGGCGGCACCGTTTGGGCCAGGCGGCGGCGCATGTCCTCGACTTCCTCGGGGCCCACCTCGCGGCGGACCCGGTCCGGGGACGTGAGCTCGCCCCCGTGGTGGAAGGCGACCTTGACGCCGTGGCCCGCGACGTCCGGGATCGTATAGAAGACCCGACCGTCGTAGTCCCAGATGAAGAGGGGGACGGGAGCCTGGACCTCCCCCGCGTCGAACCAGAAGAGGACCTGGCGCTCGACCTGGAGGGGGAGCGCGGGGACGAGCTCCGGCATCCAGGGCCCCGCCGTGACGACGGTCCTCGTCGCCTCGACCTCGCCGATCGAGGCCCGGACGCCGAAGCGGAGCTCCGCGCCGAGAGCGCGCGCGGCGTCCTGCATGGCGAGGACGCCGTCCTCCGCGAAGAGGACGCCCGCCTCGGGCTCCTCGACGGCCCGGTCGTCGTCGCGGAAGCGCATGAACGGGTAGCGCTCGCGGAGCGCGGGGGCGCCGAGAAGCCGGTGGGGCAGGCCGTGGAGCCGGGCGCTCTCGAGCGCGCCCCGGACGACGGGGCTCTCCTCCCTCCCGATCATGAGGGCGCCCGTCCGCCTCCGGAAGAGTTCGCGCTTCGTTTCCCCCTCGAGCTCGCCCCAGAGCTCGTAGGCCCGGAGGACGAGGGGCACGTAGGAGGGGTGCTCGAAGTAGGCCTGCCGGATGACCCGGGTCAGGCCGTGGGACGAGCCGCGCTCGTGGGCCGGCTCGAAGCGCTCGAGGCCGAGCACTCTCGCGCCCCTGCGGGCGAGCCGCCACGCCGCGGCGCTTCCCATGGCGCCCAGCCCGATCACGACCGCGTCGTAGGCCATGAACCCGGAGCTTACCATCCAACGCCCGCCGCCGGTCCGGCGTTCATTTGGGTGAGCCATGCGACTCTCCACGTCGGCCCTCGCCTTGGCCGCCCTCCTTCCCCTCGAGCTCTCGGCCGACGACTGGCCGCAGTGGGGCGGCCCGCAGCGGGACCTCGTCTGGCGCGAGACCGGCATCGTCCGGAAGCTCACGACGGGCGGGCTCCTCCCCCGCGTCTGGTCCACCCCACTCGGCGAGGGCTACTCCGGGCCCGCAGTCGCGGAGGGGAAGGTCTTCATCACCGACCTCGTCGACCGGCAGGGACGGAAGGCGACCGAGCGCGCCTTCTGCCTGGACGCGGCGACGGGCAAGGAGCTCTGGCGCCATTCCTGGCCGGTGGACTACGGGATCGCCTATCCCGCCGGGCCGCGCGCGACCCCCACGGTGGACGGGGACCGGGTCTACATCCTGGGCGCCGTGGGAGACTTCTTCTCGTTCGAGGTCGCCACCGGGAAGGTCGTCTGGAAGAGGAACATCGTCTCCGAGTACGGCGGGAACATCGCGACCTGGGGGATCGCGGCGCCCCCGCTCGTCGAGGGGAACCAGCTGATCACGCTGGTGGGCGGGCGGGAGGGCGCCCTCGTCGTCAGCTTCGACAAGGCGACCGGGAAGGAGCTCTGGCGGGCCATCGACGACCTGGACGTGGGCTACTGCCCCCCGCTCATCTTCACGCTGGGGGGGCTCCGACAGCTCGTCGTCTGGCACCCGAAGGCGGTCTCGTCGCTCGACCCCGCGACGGGGAAGCTGCACTGGCAGGTCCCCTGGAAGATCCGCTCGGGGCTCTGCGTCCCGAATCCCCGGCCGGTCGGGGACCGCCTCTTCGTGACCGCCTTCTACAACGGCCCCACGATGATCGAGGTCGAGCCCGGCGGGAAGTCCGCGAAGATCGCCTGGAAGGGGAAGAGCGACAGCGAGATCCGGACGGACGGCCTCCACTCGATCATGCCCACGCCCTGGGTGACGGAGACGCACATCTACGGCGTCTGCAGCTACGGCCAGCTCCGCTGCCTGGACGCCAAGACGGGCGAGCGCCTTTGGGAGACGCGGGAGCCCACGGGCGAGGGCCGCTGGTGGAACGCCTTCCTGGTCCCCCAGGGCGACCGCTTCTTCATCCACAACGAGCAGGGGGACCTCATCACGGCGAACCTCTCCCCGAAGGGCTACGAGGAGACGAGCCGGGCGAAGCTGGTC
>Ga0187893_10006690_pt1 | contig 19522 bp, 31 predicted proteins | sample MA1701074metaG_FD_139574 | JGI IMG/M metagenome (GOLD analysis project Ga0187893, IMG submission 139574) | White microbial mat communities from a basaltic lava cave in the Kipuka Kanohina Cave System on the Island of Hawaii, USA - MA170107-4 metaG ... | reverse complement strand
GTACTTTTGGGGCCCCCCGGTTTTTGGGATTTTGGGGGGGCTTGGGGGGTGTGACTAGTTGTTGTTGGGGGGTGTGACTAGTTGTTGTGGGTGGGTGTGTGGGTGTTGGGTGGGCTAGTGCGGGTGTGGGTGGGTGTGTGGGTGTTGGGTTTCGTCGGGCGTTTGCCCGCGTGGTGTGTCTAGTCAGGGTGGGTCGGTGGGTGTGTCTGGTCAGTTGTGGTTGGTCGGGTTGGGCTAGTGTCTGGGTTGGGTGGCGTGTGGTGTCTGGTCAGTTGGGGTTGGTCGGGGTGGGCTAGTCCCTGGGTTGGGTGGAGAGTCGGTGTCGCGGGGTGGCTAGTCAGGTGGGGTTGGTCGTGTGGTGCTAGGCCTCGGTCATCGGGCTCGCGGGCGTCTCGCGGCGTCGTAATGCGCTTGGCACAACCCGCGTGAAAAGGTCGTCGTCGCGCCGCTCCCAGTCGGGATCCGGGTCGGCGAACGAGCGGATCCACTCGTCGCGCGTCATGGCCACCTCTGCGGAGTAGCGCAGGCCACAGGTGCAGCGAACGATCCCCGTCACGGGACAGACCCCTGTCAGGCAACGCTCGGCCACACTCCAGGCAAGGCAGCCCGACCACTGACAGCAACTTCTCCCCCAGCCGCGTCATCAGCGCATGACCCTCGGCCGCAACAACCCGGTCCCTGGGTCCCACCCCTCTACCCGCCCCCGACCGGCCGCGAGAGCTCCGTCAGTAGCTCCGCGAACCGCAGCCGCATGGGGGAGGCGGTGCACATCAGCCTCGCCATCTGGTGAGCCACACCGCTATTAGAACGAGGACGACCAGCGCAGTCAAGTAGTACATACTCCCTCGGTGTAGTGAAGACGGGCTTGCCGTCACGGACGCGGTGCGCCTACGTGCTCGTGTGGGGTGCCCCACGACGGCGCCATCTGCGTGCGGACTTTTTCCAGGTCTGCGGCCGTGACCGACCCGTCCACGATAATCGCGGGACCGGTCGGGGGGACCCACCCGACTACGTAAGCCCCCGCGGGGAGCAGCTGACCGTCCACACGATAGTCGAGCTCACCGTCGTAAGGGTCCCCCTGCCTGAACAGGGTGACAGCACCGAAGCCATGGCTCAGGTCTATGCGGCTTACCACACCGTTGCTGTGGTACTCGACCGTCCCCACGAATGTCGCTGGGGTCCCCTCCCTCGGGTACACGCGGACAGCCTGAGGGTGGAACAGTTCGTTTTGTGGGGGCCACCCCCCCATCTTCCGCATGACCGGGCAGAACAGCGCATGAGCCCAAGCCTGCAGTTGCGGGGTCCACCCGCGGGAGGCCAGCTCGGCGGCCAGCCGCTCGCCCGCGAGCTCGGCGACGAGCTCTGCGTACAGCCGGGCGCTGTCGGCTTGTTGAGCTTCTGTGAGGCCGTCGCCGAGCGTGTCGAGCAGGGCGTAGGCGTATGCGTCTATCAGAAGTTCCCTGTCCCAGGGGACCAGATCGAGCGCGTGCGAGAGGGTGAGCTCCTCTACGTTCCCGTCTTCGTCTTCCAACAGGAGTCCGCTCGGTGTCTCCGACTGGAATCGCCAGGTCACCGACTGGAGTCGCCAGGTTTCTGGGTCCATTGTCACTCCACTCCCAGCGCGGTGCGGTAGGTAGGCCGTGTAACCATGGCCTATTGGAACACTCGTTCGAGTAGTTCATGAGCGCGCTCCACGTGGCAGCCGTCTGCCGGATAGTTCAAGGCGCACGCCACCGCTTCAGCGGCCCACGAGGCGACCTCTTCACGCGAAGCCGTCGACCCGTAGTCCACCGACAAAACTATGGACGCGGTCAGCACCGCACCGGACGCATACGGGAGGGTCGGGCTGTCCCAGTCGCCGCGGAGGGCGCATCGCACGTCGTACCCGGCTACTGCGAGCGCGTCCCGGTGACGGTCCAGCTCAGCCTCGCTGGTGCACTCCGGCAGCTCCTCGAGCCGACCGGCCTCGAACCCGGCTGCTGCTAGGCGGCACGGCAGGTTGACGCGCACCACCCAGTCCACCATCCGTTGCAGACGTTGTTGGTCTTGCTCCCATCCGGACCTGCCGACCCTGCCGGCTATGCCGGCGATCCTCGGCACGTAGCGGACCAGCTGGGCGCGGTCGTGGAGCAGGTCGTTCAGCAGCCGGCCGAATCCCGTAACGACGTCCGGGAAGACCCAGTGGTCTTCTGGGTCGCGCCCGGCGTAGACAGCGGCCGCCTCGATCAGGTCGTAACCGCGACGCGACTGGGACAGGACGAGAGTGTCGAGGTCGACGGTCATTTCACTACACCCTTTCTTCCGCATGCCCGAACGGGCAGAACAGCGAATGCGCCCAAGATCGAAGTTGCGGGGTCCACCCGCGGGAGGCTAGCTCGGCGGCCAGCCGCGGGCCCTCGAGTTCGTAGGCGAGCTCTGCGTACAGCGCGACACCGTCGGCCTGTCGAGCCTCGGTGAGGCCGACGTCGAGCGCGTCGAACAGGGCGTATTCGTATTCGTCTATCAGACGCTCCCTGTCCTGGGGGAACAGGTCGAGCGCGTGCGAGAGCGTGAGCTCCTCTACGCCTCCGTCTGGGTGCTCCAGCAGCAGGCCGCTCGGTGTCTCCGACTGGAATCGCCAGGTCACAGTTTCGGGGTCCATCCTCACGTAGACATGCTCACAGTCGCGGTCGATCGACATGTTCTCGTTCGGGGTCGACCACCCTCCCCGCGCCCACCGTCTGCCTCCGTCGTCGGCCATCGTTTCACCTTTCGTGCGTCACCCAATACTGGAGTCGCGGATCCGGGCACCCTCGGCGCGTTGCAGGATTTGCGCGAACCGGACGAGCAGTACGCGGTCGTTAGAGTGGTCGTGCTCCAAAAGAGCGTCGTTACGCTCGAGCGCTCGCAGCAGCGCCCGCGAAGTTTCCCGTCCCAGATCGTAGGACAGGACGTGAGCGAAGCCGACCTCGTCAGGCGTCAGGGGCGGCCCTGCCGCGAGCCTCCGGGAGAACGAGCCCGTCACAGCGTCGACCCTGCAAGGCCTGCCTCGACGAGCTGTCGGAGCATGGCCGCTCGCGTTATTCCCGCTGAATGCGCGCGTTCGTCGACGCGCTCGAGCATCCATGGGGGGACCCTCAACGAGAAGGCAGGGCCGACGGGAGGGCGGCCGCCGACGTCTGGCAGGTCGAAGTCCAGCTCGGGCCCCTCCTCGGCGAGCTCGCCGAAGAGACGTTCCGCTTCCCCCGCGTCCCCGTTGACTACGAGCCAGCGGCATGCGTCTTCTGGGCTGACGAACCGGTAAAAGTCCGGCGCGCCCTGCCAGTCGGAGTAGGACCGAACGACCCAACGTCCGCCAGTTTTCGTGCGGTACAGACTCTCGTGGTCCCACTCGGACCCCGTGGCGCAGGAGATGTGATTTCGCCCGTCGAAGGTGCAACCTTCGACCCACCGTTCCGCGGCTGACGCATCGAACCTGCCCGCGTACTCGTCGAGCTCGTTCGTGACCGTGACCCATCGTGACATTCCGGACCCCTTGTGAGTCGTGTGTTTCAGACACCGGTAACGTACCACACGGGGGGTTGGGTTGCAAGTACCTGAAACTTAGAGTCTGCTGCTCAGCCTTCTCCCCTGTCCGGACACGGCGACCCAAAAATTTCTAGGTAATGCCAGCGGCACAACCCGACGTCGGTCGTTGCCTCCCGGCCGCACTCGTGAGCGTGGCTGCACGCGTCCGCCCAACATGGGTACCGCACCGGGACCGGCGGCCACGACCCGTACGGGTCCTCGTCATAGAACACACCCGGAACGCTCACGCGGACCCCGCAAACAAGGTGCCCTGCGCCTGTTTCGCCTCGACAAGACCCACGACGCGCGCCCGCCACGCCAACGCGTACCGAAGACAGTTAGCGCAGTTCTTGTGCGGGCACCCCGGGAGCGGGCTACTGCGGCGTGCGGCGTACGACCACGCGAGCGAGTCCGCCGACGCCAGCGCTCCCGCATACCTTTGCAGCCCTGAGGCCTTGACGCCGAACCCATGGAGGCGCACGCCGGTAACGGCGAGGTCATACGCTATCCGCCCGATCTCGGCGGTCGCCTGCCGCCGGCACACAGACCCGAGTCCGACGACCGGCGCCAGACGGAGGTCGACGCCCGCTCGCGTATACGCCTCGACGTGGCGCAGGTAGTCGTCCCGCGCCCACCCTTGCAGGACCGGCGCCCACGGCACGCCCGGGGCCAGATCACACAACTGCAGGAACGAGCCGGTCGTGCGGGTCTGGTGCTCCGCGACCGTAAGCCCGGTCCTCTCGAGCACGAACGGCTCGCACATCCAATCCTGCGGCGCCGCCCACTCCAACCGGCCTATCTCGCGCTGGTACCGCTCTGCAGCTCCCGCGTAGCTGGCGGCCGTTGTCTCCCACCGCCCGGCCAGGGACAGTTCTGAAAACCCCCCAGAGTCGAGGATCCACGCCTCCGCCGCACGCGGCAAGGCCTTGCGGCACTTCAGCCGGCGGTGTGACACGCACAGCGGCACCGCGGCATGGGCGAGCCACACGGTCGCATGGGTGCCGAGGTAAAACTTCACGCTCGCCGCTTGGCCAACAGGCCCGACCACAAGAAGCCGCCGACCACCTTAGCCACGAACTGGGCGGCAACCACCCCTGGCAGGAACGCACCGAACGCGAGCGTCGGGAAGACGACCGAGTCGGCAAGCGCGGCGGGAATGTTAGACCCATTGGCGCGGGCGGCCCATGACCGTTTTCGCAGCGCGTGGTACGCGGCCGTGTCCACCAGCCCAGCGGCCGCGAACGCCACGCAGCTCGCGGCTGCTACCCGACCCGCGCCGCCGTTCGCGGCGTAGGCGAGGACGCCCCCGGCCGCTATCAGGACGCCCATGCGGGCCCGGAAGGCATCACCCCAAAAGTCGTGCAAACGGTCACGGGCGGTCAAGTCGAGCCCGATCAAGACCAGTGCGACCCAAGGGGTGATCGGGGGGCCATACCTGGCTGCGAGCAGATTCGCGGCCGTCGCTGCCGCGAGGTACACGACGGCGAGCACGAGCGTGGGCTTAGGCATCGGGCGTTCCGCCCTTCGCCGCTGGCAACAGGCCGCCACCGAAGCTCGCCCACTGCCGCCGCATTCCCACGATCAGGCGGCCTAGGCCCCCCTCGCGGTGACCGTCGTGCCAATGGGTGAGCAGGTCATCGTAGACACCCCCGTACACCCACCCACCGCATTGCGAGGCGAGCCACTTGCGCGCCTCCGTGCAATGAACGCATGTCCGGTACACCTCGAAACGGCGGCCCACCATCCCCGCTTCGTACCGGTAACGCTCACCTTTGGCTATAAGGCGACCGCATTCGTCGCACCGGTAACTCTTCGTCGCTGCCGGGGTTTTGTCGGCTAGCAGCGTCAAGTTTTCGTCGGAGTAGTCGATCATGCACACTTCTGGTCTCCTGAGGCGGCGCGGCATGCGACAGCCGCGAGTGGTGGAGGGACGGCGTTGCCGATCTGCGTGGCTATCGACGTTCGGGTCCCCTGCCACGGGTAGCCCTGCGGGAACCCCTGCAGGACACCGAGCTGCCACAGCTCCACACGGACCGCGTCGGCGGAGAACATCGGCTCGCCGTGCTCACGGTCCTTGTGACCCGGCCTGCCGATCCGTGGGTCGGCCTGCACGGTCGTGCCGGGGCGGGCGTAGGCCCAGCGGGGCATCCTGTCCACGGCCGGCTCCCACGTCACCCTGTCGAGCCTCGGCCCTACGGACACGGTCGACGCGGGCTCGTCGACGGCGGCGGCGTGGGCTCGGGTGTTCAGCCGCAGCTGCCACCGGTGACCGTCTTTGGTGCCCACCGCGGGCGCGGGCTCGTCAGCCGGCGCCGTCTGGCGTGTCCCGTCGGGTCGCTGCCCGCGGTTGGTGTGCAGAGTCCCGCCCAAACCGAGCGCGGCAGCCATCGACACCCACGGGGTCCCCCACAACGCCGGTCCGCGGCGAGGGTCGTAATGCGAGGGCACCGGAGGCTCGACCACGCGCACCCGGGATGCGAGCATGAAGGCGCGGCGGCGAGTTTGCGGGACCCCATAGTCGGCGGCGCACAATATGCCCGCCCACGCGTGGTAGCCGTCCGCGCGTAACCGACGGGCGTACGCGTTCCAGACCGGCAGCGCGTCGGGCACCTGCTCCAATGCGACCCACTCGGGCCACAGGTCCGCAACCCACCGTAACGGGACGAGCATCAGCTCGGACCGTTCGTCCGCGTACCGATGGCCGCCGCCTCGCGCGACCGCCGCGACGAGCCGGGGGACATCGGCGATCCCAGTACGCAACCCAGCCCGTGAGATGCCCTGACAAGGCGGCGACGCGACCAGACCGCCTACGGGCCCCCACACGGTCCGCCAGTCTCCGGGGTCGACCGTGGTCACGTCAGCGGTGATCACGGTGTGGCCGGCCGCACGAGACGTAGCGCACGAGTCTCGGTCCCACTCGACCCCGACCGCGGCCCACCCGAGGCCCGCGAGGCCTTCCATCCACCCACCCGCGCCAGAAAACAGGTCCACGACAAGCGCCGTAGAGCCCGACGAGGCAGGCGGCTCGGTGACCAGACCGGGCATCCGACTCACGTCACGTCCGGCCGAGCCGACAAGCCGAGCTCGGTCGCCTCGACAGGGTGGTCATGGACCCAATCGTGACACGCGCGGCATATCAGACGGATGTTGTCGGCGTCGGTCGGGTCGCCTCCTCGAGCGCGGGAGATGACCTCGTGAGCGTCTGTCGCCCGCCCTGAGCAAACTCCGGGGACCCTCGCCTGACACCACACGCCACGGGTCGCCAACAGGTCGGCGACGACCCGGCGGCGTCTGCGGTCCGCCGCCCGCCTTTTTGCAGATTTGGGTTTCACGAGGCCCCTCTCCTCCTGTTGCAGCTCATGTGCGCCGGCCTGAGGTCGGCGCCTCCGCCGAGGCTGCGAGGTGTCACATGGTCAGCGGTGAGAGGGTCGGCCGGGTCGGTCCAAGACCCTTCGCACCCGCAGATCCAACACGGCCCCCGCGGGAACAACCCCGCGAGCGCGGCCCTTGCGATTTCGTAGGCTCTGCCCAAACCTCGGCGGTGGCGTGTCGAGTGACGCGGCCACTCACGCGCCGGCTTTGTAGGCATCGTGTCAACCCTCCCCGTCGGGGAACAACTGCGGCTGGTCGTCGGTAGGTGCGGGGACGGCCGCAGCGTCGAGCCGTCCGCACTTGTCGCACATGTGCCACGTCACCCTGTGGCCGGTCTCGTCCCTCGCCGTCCCCGCCCAAATCATCGGGACGTCACAACGGCCGCACACCGGCGGAGGCTCGTCAGACGGTTTGCGTTTGGGCATCAGCTGTACATCAACAGTGACGCGGTGTGCAGACCCCGGTCGCCGTGTTTGCCTTGCGCGGGCTGAGCCGGCCACCCGGCCGCCCTGCGGGTCAGGCCGGCGCGGATGATGTCGCTGTCGGGCCACATGCGCAGCGCGGCGGCCATGCCGACGTCTTCGACACGGTTGCCGGGGCTTATCCCACGGCCGAACCCTCCGGGCACTCCGGGGATGTACCTGCAGAGGTCCTCGACGCATTTGCGGAGGGTTTTCGGCCCTCCCGTGAAGTGGGACCCCTCAGACCCGAAGGCCCCGTCGGTGGTCGCGTAGTCCTTCAGCCGGTCGTCGCCTTGCCGGTGCAAGGCATAGGCGACGTGGGTCGCGCAGCCGACCTGGGTCGCCGAATACTTCCAACCCTGGCTGCCGCCTCTGTGCTGGTCGGACACGGCCCCGCCGGGGAAAAACGCGTAGCGAAGGAACTCTTGGAAAAACCTGCGGGACGCGTCGGCGAGGTCCGGGCGGTCCGCGACCACCCCGATGAGCCCGTACGCACGGGCGCGCATCGTGAACTTGTTGCTGTAGCGGACCGACACGAGCCTTGGTGTCGGGCCTCCGCCGTACAACGGCCGCGAGTAGCCGGGGGTGGTCCCGCCACGCGCGGTGACTGTGTAGTCGCCCGCCCGGCGGCCTCGGAAGCACTCGTCCAACAGAGAGTCGTTGCGAGACCGCAACCACTCGCCCAACGCGGCGAGCCACGCGGAGACTCGGGATCGTTCCTGGCCCGACATCAGGTTCGTGCCGGTCAGCCTCTCGTGCGTTCCGACCCAGTCGAGCGCGACCGCCCAGAAACCGCCGAGCGCGCCGAGGGTGTGTCCCAACCCGTCGTGCCCGCCGACGTTCGGCCTGCCCAGACACCAGCGGGCACGGTCGCCGAACCGGAGGTCCGCGTAGTCGGCCTGCGCCGTCAGGTGGCCAGCGACACGGCGCATCATCGTGTCGTCGCCGACCGCAAGCGCGACGAAAGCAGTGTCCGCCAACGTCTTGGCTTTCCTCAAGTCGGCGTCTGGCGCGGTGCCTATCGCGTCACGGTCGATCGTGACGCAGCCCGACGCGGACACTCCCCGCCAGTCTCGAGGCGACCGCACGAGCCCGAGCGCTGCCCGGCTCGAGTTGACGACCTCGGCGCCCTGCGGCGGGCTGTTACGCCCGGCGTCTCCGCCGCGCCGGAACGGCCCCTCGTTCATCCTCCGACGCCACGAGACGACATCGTCTCGGGTTGCTTCCATGCCGATGACGCCGGCGACCCGATCGTCGCCTGACGCGTCTTCCCGGTCAGCCGGTTCTCCAGAGTCCATGGCCGCATTCAACAGCGTGTCCTTTCGGGTGTCAACAAGTTTCCCTTTTCATGGGCCCGTGCGGGCCAGTTCGATTTCCGCTCGGACCGCGTTCCCGATCGTCTGCCACGCGGACAGCTGCGCGCGGCGTGAGCGGACCGCCTCCACCGCCGCGGACCTCATGCCCTCCGCCAAATGCGCCGCTCTGCGCTCGTCCGACGTTGCGAGGTCGGCGGTCGCCTTCCGCTCCCCCGCTGTTCCTTCGCTGGCCAGGTACGCCCTCGCGTGTGCGACCCGGTACGCGTCTTCGGCGGCAGCCCACTGCTGCGTGACCTTCCGCAGGTAGCCCAACGCGTCGTCCAGCAGCCCCGAGAGGCGGAGCAGCTCGTCGGTGATCCGCTGCAGGTCGACCATCACCTCACACCGTTCACGACGATCGTTCGGCACGCTTCGCAGGCGCGCCGGTCTGGGCAACACCAGTGCCCTACCCTCCACAGCTCGTGCGCCGCCGGCCGGCAGGTCTTGCATGGCCTTACGACCTCGTGGCCATCCTCGAGCGTGAGCTCCCACCCGAACTCGCAGACGCCGGCCGCGGCGCATTTGCACCGCCTGTCACCGCACACACACTTCGCGCCGGTGTCCTTCTCACGCGGTGTGCACGCCCGGACGAGGGCCGCGACAGACGGGGCGTAGGCGCACTCGGCGCCTAGTTGCAGCACCGCCGCCCTGACCCGAGCCGCCGGGAACCGCATCACGTGCGGGTACCACGCCGCAGCCGTCGCGGTCGTCAGCTTCGACGCGGGCCACGTCGCCTTCGCGAGCGCGTACACGACAGCCCACTCGGCAGCCGACATTCCGGTCACTCGAAAGCCCCTAGGAACCCCGGATCGGCGCCGCCCCTGCCGAACTCCAGCAGCGCGGCGACTTCGGAGTCGAACTCCTCCTCACGCGTGCGTGGCCTAGCGGGCTCGACGGCCGGTGTCTGCCAGTCCCGCCAATGCCTGTCCCGCAGCCAGCGGAACGCGTCCATCGCGCCGACGCCGGGCAGCCCGCGGGCGTACGCGTCGGCGTAGTTCTTCGCGCCGACAGCCGCCGCGTCCCACTCGCCCCGCCGAACCCCTCGCCACTTTTCGCGCGCCTTGGCCTTGAACAGCTTTTTCCCGTTACGTGCGGGATAGGCCTTCCAAAAGGCCTCGAAAGCGGCGAGTAGGGCGGACGAGTCGGCCAACTGCACCGCCAACGCGTCCTCTGGCGAAGCCAGCAGCCCCCCCGCTTCTTCGCCTAGCCGATTTTCTGCGCGAAAGTCACAAGGGGTTAGGTTTTGTTTTTGACTTGGATCTAGATCTTGATCTAGATCTAGATCTAGACCTTTTCCTTTATACCGCGCGCGCGAGGCGTCCGATATGTCCGCAACGTCCGAAGTCGAAGGGGCTAGCGCGAGTAGCTGCCCGATTTGCCCCGATTCGGGTGCGGCCGTGATGCCCGCATGGTCCTCGCATGATGCTCGCATGATGCTCGCATCGTCCTCGCATGATGCTCGCATGATGCTCGCATGATCCTCGCATGATGTCGCGCGGGGGACGGCGGCGGGAACGCACCATGGGCACCCGTCAGACGGCCGCGCGCGTGCGACGTGCCACCGCACATGAGCGGCCTTGCCGCCCCCCGCGCGGTCCCACTCGGCGACACGCCCGTGCTCGGTCACCAAACCCGCGGCCTTCAAAGCGGACACGAACGTGTCCGGCGCGCCGTCCCACATCGCAGCATCCGCGACGTCGGCCGCGTCCAACCCGCTCAAGTCGCCGTCCGGCGCGTGCTGTAGGGCCCACAGCTGCAACGCCACGACGTGCCCGAGGCCCTGCGCGGGGCCGATGCCGAGCTCGCGCGCCGCGCGGCGCACCCTAGGGTCGTCGCGCAGGCTGCGGCGCACACGCAGGATCACAGCGTCCTCCCGCCATGCCTGTAGCGCCGCGTTTCGTTGTACGCCATTTTCCGTGCGACCTCGGCGTCGAGGTCGAACCCGTGGACGTGGGAGTAGTGGACGAGCCTGATGAGCACGTCCGCGAACTCGGCGGCCACGCCTGAGGGTTTGAACCCCCCAGGGTCGTCGAACCGGTGATCCCTATACGCCTCCAGCGCCTCGGACACTTCTGAGTGCAGCAGCGCGCATTCGTCGCCGAACGTGCGCTGTGGGTCTGGTTCCCACCCCTTCCTCAGCGCCCATTCGTGCACGCGTCTGCCCAGCTCGACCAACGTCTGCGCCATCTCACTTCTGCTTTCTCGCGGACCGGCGGGCCCGCGCTCGCTCACCGGCCGAAGTCCCACCCCACACGCCATACGACAGGTTGTTTTCCATGGCGTAGCGGAGGCATTCCGGCCGGACCGGACACTGTGCACAAATATTCAAAGCGGCCTCGACCGTCTCGTAATACGGCGGCTCTTCGATCGGAAAAAACAAATCCAACGGCATGCCGGCGCACGCCGCACGCGCCTGCCACGCGGGAGGCTCCCGCAGCCACAAGACGCCCAGGTCATCGGTCACCGAAAATTTCCTGACGGTTCACCCTCGGCGGCGCACGCCATGCTCGAACCACGCGTGCGCGGCTTCGGCGGCTGCCCGTGTGTACTCGCTGAGCCACCCACGCGACTCCCACCCGCACACCTCACAGCGCGCGGTCAGCCACTCGACACGCGGGTTCACGCTCGACCCGACGCCGCGCGCAAGAACCCCTCGACGCACCCTCGCACCGTCTTCCACGCGCCCGGCAGGCCTAAGCCTTGGTCGAGCGCGCCCTGCGCGTGCGCTGCGAGCACCGCCATGGTCGCGGCGACCACATGCGCAGTGGTCGGGTCGTTCAAGTCGACTCCGAAGCCGTGCAGAAGGTCGTTCCGCACCGTCGTGCAGTTTTGGTCTGCTTGGGCGATCAGCGCGGGGGGCCGAAGCCCCGCAGCCCGTATTTCTTCGTCGACCTCGACAAACATCGCGATCGGGTCAGCGAGCCGCGCTTTCACGATCTGTTCGTCCGAAAACACCGGGTCTCTATTGTTGGTCACTTGCCTTCCCTTCCTTCCTTTCCTTGGAAATGGTCTTTCAGCAGTTGCCGGTCGAGGAAGTAAGAGCCTTGGCTCCACAGGTGCAGCCCAAGCCCGAGACGCATCGCCGCGCGTTTGAGCGCGTCCGACGCCGCGGCCTTTTCCCGCGCCCCGTCGTGAGGCCAGTTGTGCGGCGCGTCGACCTCGCCGACCTCTTCGACGGTCACGTCGCGGCCGTCGACGGTCACGGACAGGCGCCACACCGCTCCGACGACCACGCCCACCAAGTCGGGGGTCCCGGCACGCGCACGCGCGGAGCTGCCCCGAGGGTCGGGGGCTGCCCCAGCGACGTCGCCGCGGATCGCTGCCACACGCGCCCACGAAAAGGGCCCGACCGCCGCGAGCAGCCGTTGTACGACGACGTGGTGCGCGACGTAGTCTCCAGCCCCTGGCCGGTTTTCGACCAGACTCTCGGGGAACGGAGTCGCGAGTTGCGCGAGTTGGCGGGGAGGCACGACAGGCAACGCGAGCCGCGCCTCCCCTTCGTCGTTCATCTCGCGAGGCTGACGCGGATCTGGGTCGGTTCGGGCGTCACTAACTCCACCCAGTCGAGGACCACGCCCGAGGCGACGTCGACGACGCGGCCTTCGCGGTCGAGGGTCACGCGGGCCCGGTCGAGCAGTTCCTCCCAGCACCCCATGACCGGCTCTTCTGACAGCCCGACCACGTCGAGCACCTCGGCGAACGCTTCGGCGGCCACCCTGGCGTAGGCGTCCTCGTCGAGCGTCAGAGCGGCCGTGACCCTCTCCACCGCTGCCGCCAACCGTTCCGAGTCCTCCACCCATGCCTCGACGCGGATCAGCTCCGGCGCGACCTCGCGGAGATACTCGAGCGTCCCTTCGCGGTCCGCTTCCCACCGGACCGGGGGTCGGAGCAGGACAACGCAGACGCGCCCGTGTGCCCACTTGGACGCCCCACTCCGCGCGTTCTCACGCAACGCTCTAGTGCGGACGCGTTCCCGGACTGGTGCGACGGCGTAGCGTGCCGCTCGGAGGGCTTGCTCCGCCTCGTGCTGGGCGTCGAGAAGCTCCGCGAGCTGGTCGAGCTCGTCGAACTCAGCGAACACGACGGGCCCCCTCGAGCGCCTTGAGTTCCTTGACGCAGTCAACCAACGCACGCAGGTGCGTAGGGGACCCTTTGCCACGCCCGTCGTCCCACGCGTCGACGACACGCTGTCGAGCTCTGGGGGAGACGATGTCCCAACATTCGGGGCAGGCCATCCTGGCCTTGTCGACACAACGGCCGCAGCCGCCTAGGCACAGCGTCGTCGACGGTTTCATGATGCCTCCTGTCACGAACGGCGCCGCTCGGGCCCCCTCTTCCCCAGGGCGGGCCCGAGCGGCTCCACCGACAGCGCCACGAACCGTGGGGACCCTTCGGGTGCGACGCTGTCGGTGCAGCCGCTCGGCGGCTGACGAGTCTCTAGGGGTGACGCCACACCTGCCGCACGCGAACGGAGGCGCCGCTTGGTCTGCGGGTGACCCTGCGGCAGCGCGGCAGGCGGGCGTCATGGTCTGCCGCCGGGGTGAGAGGGCGACAGACTCGTGATGAGAAGGGCGAGGTCCTCTACGGGCAGGCGCCACAGCCCACGTATGCGGATGGGGGCGAGCTGCCCGTCGCGGGTGAGGTTGTCCACCGTCCGCACCGAGCAGCCGAGCGCCGCGGCTACCTGCTTTTTCGTGAGCACCGCTTGGCCTGCGGGCGCCCACAGGCCAAGCGGGTTTTGGCGAGGGTCGGGGCACACACCCCCGCCGTTGCGTTCTTCTCCGTCTGCAGAGGAGGTGCCCCGGAACTCTGTCATAAGAGGCCGTCCGGGTCTACTAGGGCTTCGACCGTGATCGCCGTTTGTGTGGCGGCAGACAGGATGCGGGCGAGCCTCAGGGCTGAGGCTGCGTGAATGCGTGGGGACTCCGAGTCTTCCCACGACTGGACCGTGCTGACTGACACCCCGAGCGTGCGGGCTAGGGCGGTCCTGCCTATGCCGGCCTCCCGGCGCCACTCGAGCACCCTGGCCCCGAACCCTGTTTCGTTGATCTGCATGCCTCAACTTAACAGGTCGCCCGGTCGACAGTCAAGAAGTTTCCCTGTTTTCAGCACCAACCGCTTTACAGGTACGCCAAACTGTCCCATGCTGGGGGAATGGGTGAGCAGGCCGACACGGAGCGTGACCGGACGCTAGGCGCGGTCATACGCCGCCATCGCACCGCGCGGCAGTGGAGCCAGAAGACGTTCGCCGGGCTCTTGGGCGTATCACAGGCCGCGGTGAACGACTGGGAGCACGACGCGACCCAGCCACGCGCAGAGCGGCTGGCCAGGATCGAGGTGTTGCTCGGCACCTCACCCGGGGCTCTCGGCGCGATGCTTTATGGGCCGACCAGACTCCCCGCTCAGGAGCCCGGCGACGCGGAGGAGCTCCTCACGGCGGTCGCCGATCTGGAGCACGCGGTGAAACGCATCCGTCACTGCGTCGAGCGGCTTCGAGGCATGCCCTGAGCCACCCCAGCTCCACCGCGATCCCGATCCGGGCGTCGGCTATTTCGGCGGCCGCTCGGGCGCAGCGCGCCTCAGCAGCCACTAGCAGGGCGATGTGGCTCTCCAGCGCCTCGACGCTCATCGCCAGGTCGAGCATGGCCCTTCCTTCCCGTGTCGCCCGCCAATGCCGCAATGCCTGAGAGAACGCGCGGACGCCGCACACGGTTACGGGCCTCCCGGTTAAATGGTACGCGCCCCGCAAGCGAACGGAAAACCTGTTGACAGGCCCATCTCGACGGTGTGACGATCCCCACCGAAGGGAGGCACAGTGAAACGGCGGTCGCCTGGAGAAGGAAGTTCGTACCGACGCAAGTCTGACGGCCGATGGGTGGGTGTGTGGTACGACCACACCGGCAGGCGCCGCTACGCCTACGCAGCGACGCAGAAGGACGCGCGGGCGAAGGCCGCCGCGCGGTCGCACCGAGACGGTCCAGGCGTCGAGTCGGTCGGGGCCTTCCTGTCCCGCTGGCTCGGTTGGAGGGCGGCGGAGGGGACGCTCGCGCCGTCTTCCCTCTCGTCCTACCGGCTGCATGTGCGCTATGTGAGGGATGAAATCGGCGACGTCGCCCTAGCCGACGTCACGCCTGCCTTGCTCCGAGACCTAGTCGTCGACCTGCGCCGGACGCTCGCGCCGTCGACGACGCTGTCGGTGTGGCGCACGCTGCGCGGCGCGCTCGAACAGGCCGTGGGCGACCGTCTGATCCCGTGGAACCCGTGCAGCGCGGTCCGGGTCGGAGGCGGGCCCACTCGCGCGCTTCCACCGCTCACCCTGGACCTCGTCCGTGCCGTCTTGAACGCGGTCTCCGGTGACCGGCTGGAGTCTCTCTACCGGGTAGGCCTGTCCGTCGGGTGGCGCTACTGCGAGCTGGCCGCGCTCGGCCCAGAACATGTAGACCTGGCGGCGGCTACCGTGCGCTGCGCGCGGCACGTCGTGAGGACCTCCGGGCAGTGGCATATACTCCCTGGCTCCAAAACCGGGAAGGTGTTCAGCGCTCCGCTGCCGGCCTCGACGGTCCGTTTCGTGGCCGCCCGGCTCGACGCGCTGGCGTTCGAGCGTTCCTGGCTCGGCCCCGCCTACGCGGACTGGGGTCTGCTGTGGCCGTCGGTCGGCCGGTGCGCGGGAGCGCCGCTGCACGAACAGCAGCTCAACCAACACCTCGCGAGGGCCTGTTCGCGCGCTGGCGTGCCCCGGGTGACGCCTCACCACTTTTTCCGCCGCGGCTGCTCTACGTTGCTGGCCGCGGAAGGGGTACCCGCCCGGGTGCGCGCCGCCGTGCTCGGCCACAGCCGCGTCGCCACGACGGAGGAGCTGTACACCCAGACCCTCGACCCGGAGCTGAGGATGGCGTCCGAGGTCATGGGCAGGCTTTTGGGTTGACGTAGGTGTCGGGACGCTGCAGTCCCAGTCGTGTAGTTGGCGGCTGACCTGCGGTTACGCGCCATTGCGGCGAGTCACGCATAGACTTGCGCCCCCGCGCACCAGCACGCACGCCCATGTAATACCTCCACCTTCGTGCCGGTTCGGCGCGCACCAGAAGGCATCAGCGCGCAGGCGCGTGCATGCCCCGATGCTGTCGGGATGCTGTCCAGCGAGAAACGCCTTGCTCGACCCCCGCCGCTCGCGCTAGGTTCCGTCGAAGAGGTGAAAGGGTCCGCAAAATTGTCGACGAGACGGCAGATGATGGCCGGAGCAGCCGGCCTCGCCATGCTGCGACGCACAGGAGGGCATCCCATGACGTTGAGCGCTACCGGAGCGGCTGAACGCCTCGAAGTACTCGCGTCCTACTACAGCACAGACGAGCCCGCCGACCTCGAGCGTCGAGCGCGAGCGCACCTCAGGGCCACCGTCGCGGCGCTCCGGTCATCGAAGGTCACGCTCCGCGACGCTGATTCGCTCGCCCGTACCGCCGTCGACACGGCGGTACTATGCGGCTTCTGCGCACTCGTCTCGGGTCAGGCAGAAGCTGCGCTCACCGACTTCACATGGGCGGAAGGCCTCGCTCGACAACACCGCGCCGGCGAGCCCCTCGCCCACGCGTTGGGGGGGCAGGCGCAAGTGTTCAGCCCAATCAACACGCTCCCGGACCCACGCATAGCCGAGGGCCTGCTCGACGAGGCGACGCGCCACGCGTCCGCTGACGTCACGCTCATGTGGCTCGAGATGCTACGCGCCGAGTCTCTGGCCGCTCTAGGCGACACGCGTGCTGCGCTGCACGCGACGGACCGCGCGTGTTTCCGTGCCGGCGGGTCTGACCACGGCGGCTTCGTTTCACGCACCGGGCTTCTCGCCTCATGGGACGTCAGCACGCTCGACGGCATGACCGGGCGGGCGTACCGCCTGCTCGGTTTCCACGAAGAAGCTCGCGAGGAGCTCGGCGTCGCGCTCGCCGGCGCCGCAGGCCGGGGGCTTCCCCGCACCCACGCGCTGTGGCAAGGAGACCTCGCGCTGTGCCACACAGCCGCCGGAGAGTACGAAGAAGCCGCACGGCTTTGTATCGAATTCGTCGGCGACGCTCGCGCGTGCGGCTACGGTCTGGCTGTACAGCGAGCCGAGCAACTCTGCGCCCAGATGCCCGACTGCAGAGCTCGGCGGTACCTCGCCGAAGCGCTGAAACGCTGAAGTCAGCCGCGCGCGTGCTCCAGCGCGGCGACGCGTTCCTCGATCTGGCGCACCATCTGCACCAACAGCTCGACGTTTACGTGCGTGTCCCAGATGTACGTAAACGCCGGCCGCCGCAGCTGGTCGTTGCCGATCACATGTTCCCACACATCCGCGGCCGTCATGCCACCACCCCCCGACGCGGCGCGCCTGTTGATCTCCTCGATCTGTGCATAAGCGTGGTGGCCGGGGCAGGCCGTGGCCGCGCCTGGTGCGTCCCTGTGGCCGCCCGCGAGCCTAGCGTCACGCCACCACCCTTCCGCCTTCCCGTGCACCAGCAGCGCCGCGACCGCGTCGACCTGGGCCTCGCTAGGGCGCTGCGTTTCGTAGTCTCCGACTAGGCACACCGCCCGACCGACGGTGTTGCGGCCCTTGGTGTGGGCGCCCCTGCGGTCCACTCCATGACCTTCGTAGACGCGTCCCGCGGGTGTGACGAGGAACGTGTAGGGGATCCCCCCCCCGAAGCGTTCCTCTCCGATGTCTTCGATCGTGCGTATGGCACGGTCGTCGTCGTCGTACGGTGGCACAAGGTCTGGTGCGACTGTCACAGAGTGGTGCAGCCACACCTCTTGCGCCGGCACGGGCGCGGGCCCGAAGCCCCTGCCGTGACGCGCCCCCCAAGCCGCGCGTGGGATGATCGTTGCCATACGCCTAGTCTATGTAGACGACGACGAGCCGCGAATGTGTCGCCTTCGCGGCGCACGTCCCGACCGCTGCCGACTTCAGGGCACGTAGTTTCCACGTGTAGTTGCCCGCACCTCCGCTGAGCGGCACCAGGTCGCACGTCATAACAGTGTGACGCGTCACGACGAGCATCGAATGCAACGCGTTCCCGGGCGAGGCGACGCCGTTTACGTCGACGATGCCCTGCGCGATCGCCGCCCCGGTCGCGGTCACGTCGAAGTCGAACACTCCCCAAACCAGGGCGACCGCAGCCGTCCGAGACGACGGGACGACGACCGAGGCGCCGGGCACGTCCGTCAAGGTCGTCGACAGCGTCAAGTCGGAGGACGCGACCGCCTCGCCGCGCGGGTGTCCCAGCGAGTTGTGCGTCGCGTAATGCAGCATCCTCGCCGCCGAGACCGCAGCGGAGTCCGCGACCGTCCGCTCGAGCCGGGCGAGGCGTTCGAGCACGCTTTCCAACCGCACCGTTTCGGGCATCAGCCGACCTCGACCGCCATCGTTTCCGTGTCGTCTCGGACCGAGACAGTCCGCCGCACGACTCTCGGTGCGAGCGTGACGAGCCCGAACCCTGCGTCGTCTGTGTAGCCGATGGTGTCACCGACGCCGAAGTCGTCGACGCCGAAGTCGGCGACCGGGACCGCCTCCCCTCCCGGGACGATCAGCCCGCGCGTGCGGGCGAGCAACGCCGACGCTGTGCGGTCCGCCAACGTCGCAGCCGTGGACACGCCGTCGAACGAGGCTATATACCCGGCGTGGCCCCAACTCTGCGCGCCGTTCGGGTCGCCGAACTCGGCGATCAGAGGCCCCGAGACGCCCGACGTCCCGACACCCTCGACCACGGTCGCGAAGTCTCCCGGCGCGACCGAAAAGGTGATGTTCGCGGACCTCAACGCGCGGCGGTCGAGGACGACAGAGCCCGAGCGGTCCACTCCCCGCCGCGGGTAGTGCAGCATGACAGCTCGTGACACAGGGTCCACGGCCGAGTCGAACCCGTTTTCCACGCGTGAGAGCTCCATCAACCGGTCGAAGACCACGTGACGTTCTTCCTCTACATACGTCCGGTCGCGGAGGACGCCCGACAGGCCTATCCCTGACGTGACCAGCCCGAAATCTCCGTATAGAAGCGTCACGTCCCAATGGTCGATCAGAGTTCGTGCGATTGTGAACTGGTCCACACCCGTGAACGTCAGGGTCTGCCTCAGATACGCATACCGCAAATAGTCCAACAACCCCCAACTGTTGACCGTCACGGCCTCGCCTCGCGCCTGCCACCCGACGACCGGGCCCGCGTGGACGCGTCGCCCGTCGCGGTGCACCCACAGCTCCAAACCCCTCTCGGCAAGGTCGCGGAACGCGGCGCGCACCTCGCGGGCGCACGCGGCCGGGCGGAAACCGACCTGCGCCGTCGCGGCGCCCGAGACGTCTTCCGACCACGACAGCGACGTCCACGGGACAGGGCCTATCTCGGAGAGCGTCGGCGGCGCGTCCGCCTGCGGGAGACGCTCCACCGCGACGACTTCGTACCGCACCGACGGCCGGCGGACGAGAACAGGTGTGGACGAGAACGGGATCGGAGGGCCGTCCTCAGCCGACGCTCCCACCCCGCCGGCCAGGTGGTTCCCCCGTCCGCTCTCGTCCAAACCGCTGGCGACGTTGAACGGGTGCCAGCGCGTCAGCCCGGCGACCCGCTGCGGCGCCGTGAACGCACGTTCCCGGTCGACCTCGGACGCAGACAACGGCGTGTCCCACATTTTCAACGCCGCGACACGGCCGTCGACCCACCCGGCGCCCGCGGCCTGCGAACCGACCCACAACGCCGTGCACACCCCGATGCTGGGCGCTGACGACGTGATCGCCTGCACGACCAAAGGCTGGCCTAACGCGCCGATCCACGTCGT
>Ga0187893_10006689_pt1 | contig 19523 bp, 20 predicted proteins | sample MA1701074metaG_FD_139574 | JGI IMG/M metagenome (GOLD analysis project Ga0187893, IMG submission 139574) | White microbial mat communities from a basaltic lava cave in the Kipuka Kanohina Cave System on the Island of Hawaii, USA - MA170107-4 metaG ... | reverse complement strand
GCGAGGCGTTGGGTAGCGTCCGGGTGCGGAAATGCAATCACCGCAACGGGAGACTTTCGATGAAGACGATCCAACTTTGCGCTGCCCTGGCCATCACGGCGTCGGCGGCTCCTCACGCCGCAGCCGCCGAAGCCGGGTCACCGGTGCAGTCTTACTACGACCTTGTGTACTGGGTGAGCCTCGGGCGCACCGACGAGGCTGTCGAGCAGTTCACCGAGCAGGCGAGTGTCATCGCCGGCCCGGACTGCACGCGTGAGGCGCCGTGCGTCGGCAGGAAGGCGATCCGCGAACGCTACATCGCAGAGCTGTTGAAGCGCAACACCGGTGCGCCGCTCAGCGACCAGCGCTTCGATGGCGAGTACCTGAGGACATACGGCGAAGTGGTCGGCGGCCCGTCGCCGCTCGAGTGCACGACGCGCCTCATCGGTGGGCACAGCTTCGGGTTCGATCGCGGCCGCATCGCCTCGGTGCGCTTCGAGCTCGACACGAGCGATCCGCAGACGGCGGCTTTCGTCGCGCGGAGGAGCGCCGAAGCAGCCACGGCCCGCCGCTGAGAGCGTTTGCAGCGATGCAAGAGATAGCACATGCGCTGCTGGTGTGGATCGGCGCACATTCGACGCTTGCGGCGGGCGACCTGCAACCGCCACCCATCGAGCTGATCGACCCCGAAGAGCTCGCCACGCTGGCGCACGACCGCACCGGTGCGCCACGCCCGATCGCCGGCATCGACTCCCGCGTGTGGGGCTACTACGACTGGGAGGAAGGCCCGGGCGGCACGATCTACGTGGTGCGCCCCGAGGACACGCCGGGCGCAGAGCGGCACCCGCGCCCGTCCGACAACCCGGTGTTTCGCGAGCGGCTGCTGCACGAACTGGTCCACTTCGCGCAGCACGCGACGGGCGAGGTGGCGCGCTTTCGATGCCCGACGCAGGGCGAGTGGCAGGCCTATTCGTTGGGCGGCCTGTATCTGCGCCAGCACGGAGTGCCCGATCCGCTGCCGGCGCGCAGCAGCCTCGTCTACCTGTTCGCCACCTGCCGCGCCTTTTCGTTGCGATAGCGGGCCGACACACACGGCGCAGTCGACCGTCGTCGGCCACTCGAGCGAGCGCATCGCGAGGCTTCGCGCAAACCGGCCCGGCACCCCGGGTGGGGCTGTCATGTCACGTCGGGCAGCAGTCGCTGGAGCTGGAGCCAAATTGGAGTGGCCGCGTGCCTGCCACGGCCTTCTCCGAGCGCTCGCCCCGCCGCGCAAGGAGGGCGCGATGTCCTAGCGCGACGAGCCGGTAGCCGCGCTTGGGCTCGGTGACCACGACGCGGTGCGCGTCGTCGCTGTGATCTGTCCGCGACGTAGCGCCCCGCGCCGGAGTAAGCGGAACATGGGTCGGTTGTCGTCAGGCCTTCGAGAAGTGCCAGACGACCAGCGCCGCCGCTGCCGCCGGAGCGACGAACACGATAGCGAGGATCGGCAGCTCTTCGCGCACCGTGTATCCAGCGTGGTAGACGCCCACCAGGAGGTTGACGATGGCCACGACCAGCCAGGCCGGGATGAAGGCCTTGGCGGCCAGAGCGATGGCGGGTGCACTGGCCCCCCACAGGTGGCCGAACAGAAGGAACACCCCGAGGAGGAGAACGCCTCCCAGGATCGTCAACAGCATGTGCATCTGGTCCTCTTAACGAGTTGTGCCGGCCGTGCGCCGCGGGCCGATGATGCGGCCAGTTTGCGAACTACGAGACGACGCTCCCACCTGGCCGCTTATTCCCCGCGAACGACGCCGCTCGTCGTTGCAAATGCTCGCCGTAGCCCGAGTTACGGCTGCGCTTTGCGCCTAGATTGGCGCCGCCCGCGGGGCCTGCTCGACCACGCGGGATCACCTTTCAGCCTCTGAGGCGTGCTCGCTGGCCCTCCTTCGTCGAGCAACACGCGCGGCTGCGGCCGCATGCCGTTCACGAGCACCGGAAACGCCGCCTCGTAGATCGGCATGCGCGGATGGCGCCGCACGAGTCCGCGCTCGCGTACGCGATCGGACAGGACGGCCTGCTTCAAATCGAGCACTGGGGCGAAACAGCAGTCGGCGTCGTCATAGCGCGCCAGGCACTCCGCCAGCGACAAGCCGGCGAAGTGCGCTTCGACCTCACGGATCAGCGCCGCTTGCGGCAACGGCTCACCGTGGCGCGCGACCCAGTCGGGCCGACTCGACGCACGGCAGAACGCGCTCCAGAACTTGGGCTCGACCGCGCCGAGCGTCACTTGCCGTCCGTCGCGCGTCCGGTAGGGCCGATAGCAAGCCCAGCCGCCGTTGAGCAGCTCGGTCTCGGCGGCGGGGATCCGCCCGGTCGCGCCCAGCTCGGCCAGCCCGAACAGTTGGAACGGCATCGTCACGTCGGCCAGCGCGACGTCGATCTCGCAGCCGGCGCCTTCGCGCGAGCGTGCCAGCAGCGCGCCCAGGATCGATACGACGGCGAACATCGATCCGGTGCAATCCGCTATCGGCGGGTAGATGTAGGCCATGCGGTCGGCGGCGCCCGAGGCATGCAAGGTACCGTTGCGGGCGAGATAGTTCGCGTCGTGGCCCGCGCTGCGGCTGTACGGACCCTCTTGGCCATAGCCCGACAGTGCGACGTGAACGAGGCGCGGGTTCGCCGCACGCAGCGCATCGACACCGAAGCCGAGCCGCTGCATCACGCCGGGCCGAAACGACTCGACGACGATGTCGACCTCGCGCACCAGCTCGAGCAGTGCCGCCTTGCCGTCGGCCGACTTCAGGTCGATGCGCACCGACCGCTTGCCGGCATTGACCGCGTCGTAGAACAGCGAGTGGCCGCTCGGTCCTTTGGGTCCGATGCGGCGCAGCTCGTCGCCTTCGGGCGATTCCACCTTCAGCACCTCGGCGCCCATGTCGGCGAGCAGCAAGGTCGCCAGCGGCCCCGGCAGATGCCGCGACAGGTCGAGCACGCGGATGCCGCGCAGGAAGTCGTGCAGTCGCAGTGTCATGCGGCGACTCGTGCCCTCGAGTTCATCCGAGCCAGCGCTTGCGCCGCTTGTAGTGCTTCACGTCGCGGAAGCTGCGCCGCGTCTGCGAGAGGCTCAGGCCCAGGTAGAACTCGCGCACGTCTTCGTTGCGCTCCAGTTCCAGCTTCGCTCCATGCAGCACGATGCGGCCGTTCTCCATCACGTAGCCGTAGTCGGCGATCTGCAGCGCCGCGCGCACGTTCTGCTCGACCAGCAGGATCGACAGGCCGCGGCGGTCGCGCAACTCGCGCAGGAAGTCGAACAGCCCTTTGACGACGAGCGGTGCCAGTCCCATCGCCGGCTCGTCGAGCAGCAGCACCTTCGGCCGTGCCATCAGCGCGCGGCCGACGAGCAGCATCTGCATCTCGCCGCCCGAGAGATACCCCGCGGAGCGCTGGCGCATCGAGGCGAGGATCGGAAAGCTCGCGTAGACGGCCGCCGCGTCCTCGTCGATCGCCGCCTTGTCGCGCCGCAAATGTGCGCCGACGAGCAGGTTCTGCTCGACGTTCAGGTGCTTCAGCACCTTGCGGCCTTCGAGCACTTGCACGATGCCGGCGCGGATCACGTCGGACGGCTGCACGTTGGTCAGCGCCTCGCCCTCGTACGCCACCTCGCCTTGCTCGATGCGCCCCTGCTCGATCGCGAGCAGGCTCGAGATCGCCTTCAACGTGGTGGTCTTGCCCGCGCCGTTGCTGCCGAGCAAGGCGACGATCTGCGCCGGCTTGACCTCGAGGCTCACGCCGCGCAGCACCTGGATCACGCCGCTGTACACGGCGTCGATGTTGCGCAGCTCGAGCATCGTGCGCCTCGCTCAGCGGCCACGCGGCGAGCGCTTCACCACTTGGCAAGCTCGGGCACCGGCATCCAGTCCTTGCTCACCGGTACCAGCTGGCCGCCTTTCGCCGTCACCGCTTTCACGGCCAGGTCCTCGGTCGGGAACGGCGCCTCCTTCGTGAAGCGCACCGACTTGATGAGCCCGTGGAAGTTCTCGGCGCCGAACGGAGCGGCGAGCAGCGCGTCGTAGACCGCCTGGCCGGTCAGCTTGGTCGGCCCGACGGCGGCGATCGCGCGTTCGATCGCGGCGACGGTGAGCAGCGCCTGCCCCGCCGTCTGCGCCGCGGTGATGCCCCAGGTGCCTTTGCTCTTGTTGTACTTGTCGAAGATCTGCCTGATCTGGTCGAGCGACGGGTCCATGCTCGGCGCGAACGCGAACACCGAGAACGAGCCGTCCTGGTCTTCCATGCTGACCGCCTTCGCGACCTCGGTGAGCCCGTTGTGCGACGAGGTGACCACCGGCACGTTGGCACCCAGCTCCTTCACCGCCTTCAAGGTCGCGACGACCTGCGCGGTGTTGGTGCCGACGAGGATCACATCGGGCTTGGCCTGCAGCATCTCGCGGATCTGGTTCGTCACGCTGACGGGAGTGTTGTCGACCCACTGCGAGCTGACGACCGCGAAGCGATCCGGATAGGTCTTCGCCAGCGCGACCACGCCGTTCACCTGATCGACATAGCCGGCCAGCCCTTGGGTGCTGACCGTGCCGATGCGCAGCGCGCGCTTTTCGGGCAGCTGCTTTTGCAGGTGAGCGAACAAGCCCGCGAACTCCTGCGAATAGGTCGGGCGATAGGAGAAGTGCCAGCCGTTGGGGGTCCACAGCGGCCCCACCATCGCGGTGCCCATGATCATCGGCACCTTGTCGGCGGGCAGCCGCTTCATCAGGCTCACCAGGTCGGGCGTGCCCATGCCGAGAAAGACGATCGGCTTGTCGTCGGCGAGGATCTGCGGCCAGGTGCGCGCCACCTGGCTCGCGTCGTAGCGCATGTCGTAGGTCTTCATGGCGAGCTTGACGCCGAGCTGCTTGCCGCGCGTGTCGTTCCACCAGTCGAACACCGCTTGCTGACCGGCGTGCCAGCTGTCCATCACGTTCGCGAAGGGCCCGGTGTAGTCGAGCGAGATCGGCACGTTGTAGGTGGTTTGCGCATGGGCGGGTGTGCCGAGAGCAAGCGCCGCGAACACGCCGGCGGCGAGGGTTGCCAAGTGGCGTCGGGACAAGAGCTGTTTCATTACCTTCTCCGTTGAGGGGGAGGACCGCTCCCCGATACATCGACCTATCCGCGCGGATAGGGCCAGATTCGATAGGCGGTCTTCAGGATGCGCCAGCGATGGGCGAGGCCGTGCGGCTCCTTGATCAGCATGAAGATGATCGCGGCGCCGAGCAGCACGTTGGTCATCGCGAAGATCGTGCCGCCCGAAAGGGCAGGCAGCAGATTCATCGCGCGCGTGCCGCCCGCGTGCACCGCCTCCTGCAGCGCGGTGATCGCCAAGGTGCCGAACACCGCGCCGAGCGGGCTGCCGAGGCCGCCGACGATCAGCATGCCGACGTACCAGATCGACAGCCAGATCGTGAACTGGTCGGTGGTGACGTAGCGGATGTAGAACGCGTAGAGGCCGCCGGCGACCCCCGCGAAGAGGGCACCGGCGAAGAACGCCATGATCTTGTAGCGTCCCAGCTCGACGCCGAGCACCGAACTCGCGATGTCGTTGTCGCGCAGCGCGCGAAACACCAGCCCGACATGCGAGCGCTGCAGGTTGAAGGCGAGCAGCAGCATCAACGCGGCCACGCCGACGGCAACGCCGTAGAACGCCGCCGGCGTATCGACCGCCGTGCCCAGCAAGCGCGGCTGGTCGATGCCGATGCCGGCGGCGCCACCGAACCAGCTCTCGGGCAGCCGCAGCACGACGATCGGAAACATGACTTGCGCGGCGATCGTCGTCAGCGCGAGGTACAGCCCCTTGATGCGCAATGCCGGTAGCGCGAAGAAAATGCTGACCAGCCCTGAGGCGAGCCCCGCGAGAACGATGCAGGGCAGCATCGGCAGGCCGTGGTTCGCGTACAGCGACGCCGCGGTGAACGCGCCTACGCCGACGAACGCCGATTGACCGAGATTGAGCAGTCCCGCCATGCCGATCGTGATTTGCAGCCCGACCACCGCGATCAAGGTGATCGATGCGCTGATCGCCAGGCCGATCAGGTAGTTACTCGCGACGACGGGGAACACCGCCAGCGCGACGAACAGCAGCAGCAACGCGGCGCGTTGCGGGCGGGTGCGCAGCAGGCGCAGCTCCTCGGCGTGGCTCGCGAAGTGGACGCCCGACGGCAACGCGAGGCTCATCCTGCCTCCCATACGCTTCGCGTCGGCCCCCCGAGGGGGCGCGAGTGCCTTGGGAGCGGCCCGGCGGCACTCATAGCCGCTCGATCACTTTCCAGCCGAACAGCCCCTGCGGCCGGATCAGCAGCACGAGGATCATCAGCAGGAACGGAAAGATCTGCGACATCGCGCCCTCGGTCAGACGGTCGAGGTACTGCGCCGCGAATGCCTCGCCGAGGCCGACGATCAGCCCGGCGAGCAGCGCGCCGCGCAGGCTCTCGAGCCCGCCGAGCAGCGCCACGGGCAAGGCGCGCAGCCCGATCTCGCTGGCCTGCAAGCCGAGCACGTTGCCCGACAGCAGGATCATCGCGGCCACGGTCGAAAGGAATGCACCGAGCGCCCATGCGATGCGCGTCGCGCCGCGCACCGATACGCCGAGCGACAGCGCGACGTAGTGGTCCTCGGCCACGGCGGCGAGGCGCAAGCCCGCGCGCGTCTTCAGGAAGAACCAACGCAGCGCTTCGACCGCGGCGAACGTGATCAAGGCGCCGATCAGCAGCCGGCGGTTGATGACGAGCGTATCGAGCCGCCATGCGCCTTCGGGGAAGATTTGCGCGAACGGCCTCGTTTGCGCGCCCCAGATCAGCTGCACCAGCCCTTGCAGCAGGATCAGCAGGCCGATGCTCGCCATCACGATGGCGAACACCGGCTGGCCGATCAGCGGCCTGAACACGAAGCGCTCGACGACGATGCCGACGAGCACGCTGGCGGCGAGCGCGGCGGCGAGTGCCGCGCCCAGCGGCAGCAGCGACATCAAGGTGCCCATCACGTAAGCACCCACCAGCACGAGTTGCCCCTGCGCGAGGTTGACGATGCGCGAGGCACGGAAGATGACGACGAAGGCCAGCGCCACCAGCCCGTAGACCAGTCCGGCGAGCATGCCGTCGATGGCGATCTGGAGCACGTTCATGCGGCTGCCTCCGCACTGCTGCTCACGGGCGCAACACCGGTCCGCCGGCAGCGCGGCAGCATTCGCGCTTCGATCCCCGCTTCGCGGAGCCCCTCTTTCGCGCTCATGCAGCCACCGCGGCATCGACGCCTGCCGCCTCCAGGATGCGTACCGTGGCATGCACCTTCCCTTGCGTGCCGTCGCGATAGACGACGGACACGTCGAGGCTGCAGCTCGGCTCGTCCGCATAGATGCTGGCGATCAGCTCGCCGTAGCGCTCGGCGATGACGTCGCGTTTCAACTTGCGAGAACGTGTCAGCTCGGCGTCGTCGGCATCGAGTTCCTTCGGCAAGGTGGCGAAGCGGCGGATGCGGGAGGATGCGGGCAGCATCGCGTTCACCTGGGCGACTTCGCGCGCGATTCGTTCGAGCACCGCGTCGAGCTGGCTCAGCTCGGCAAAACTGCCCCAGCCGATGTTGCGTGTCTCGAGGTAGCGGCCGAGGATCAGCGCATCGACGTTGATCAGCGCGGCGATGAAGCTGCAGCCCTCGTCGCCGAGCACGACCGCGTCGCGCACGAACGGCGACGCGCGCAGGTGGTTCTCGATCGTCTGCGGCGGAAAGCGCTCGCCGGTCGCGAGGCGCCGCATGTCTTTCAGGCGATCGAGGAACACGATCTCGCCGCAGTCGTGCAGGTGCATCGCATCGCCGGTGCGGAAGTAGCCGTCCTGGCTCTGCACGGCCGAGGTCGCCGCGTCGTCGCGGTGGTAGCCGCCGAAGCCCGAGCCGCCCGCGACCAGCAGCTCGCCGCTGTCTTCGATGCGCAGTTGCAGCGGCTGGCCCGAACACGCTGCCACCTTCAGCGGACGCCCGAGCGTGGCCGGCTCGGCACGCTCGCCCCAATGCGCCGACACGAGACCCGCTTCGGTCGAGCCGTAGAGGTTGCGCAGCGGCACGCCGAGCGCGTGGAAGCGGCGGAACACCTCGGCCGACAGTCCCGAGCCGGCGCTGATCGGAAAGCGCGCGCGCTTCAAGCCGATGTTGTCGCGTAGCGCACGCAGCACCAGCGCCTCCGCGAGCGGCCGCAGCGACTGCGGCGCGCCGATCGCCCAGCGGTACAGCCGCCTGCGCAGCGGCTTCGCGTCGAGCATCTGCGCCTCGATCGACGAGGCGATCATCTCCCATTGGCGCGGCGTGAAGAGCAAGAACTCGGGGCTGATCTCGCGCATGTCGGCCGCCACCGTCTCGGGCTTTTCGGCGAAGTGCACGACGGCCGGCGCGAGCAGCCCGAGCGCAAGCCCGGTGAACTGCTCGGCCGCCCAGGCCGGCGAGATGTAGGAGAAGTAGTCGATGTGCGGCGCGATGCCGAAGCTGGCGACGAGGCGGTACGCGTTGTCGAGCAAGTGCCGGTGCGTGAGACGCACCCCTTTCGGCTTGCCGCTCGTGCCAGAGGTGTAGCAGAGCGCCGCGAGGTCGGTATCGCGGCCGACAGCGACGCGCGCTTCGAGCTGTGCGCGCGTCGCTGCGTCGCGCGATGCCGTAGCGACGAACTTTTCGTGCGAGACGAGCCGCGGGTCGTCGTAGTGCCACAGGCCGCGCTCATCGAGGGCGACGACACGTGCGACGCGGTTCGACCCGGCCTGCAGGAACTTGTCGACCTGCTCCTGGTCTTCGGCGAAGAGCAGCCGCGCGTCGCTGTGCTCGAGCACGTACGCGAGTTCTGCGGCGGTCGCGTCGGGATACAGGTGCGTCGCGGCGGCGCCGGCACAGAGCGCGGCGTACTGCACGAGGTAGGCCTCGGGCCGGTTCTCGCCGATCACGGCGATCACGTCGCCGGGTTTCAAGTCGGCGGCGAGCATCGCGAGCGCAAGCGCATCGACTTTCGCCACTGCATCGTTCCACGAGGTCGCCGCCCACACGCCATGCCGCTTCGCGCGCAGGAAGTCGCGCTCGCCATGCTGCCTCGCGCGCGCGCGCAGCAGCCGCGGCAGGGTATGGCCGTCGGGGGTGCGTGCGTCGTCGCCGACGCGGCCGACGAGTTCCTTCATTCTTGTCCGAGGTAGGCCTCGATCACCTTCGGGTGGGCGCGCACCTCCGCCGGCGCGCCCATCGCGATCGTGCGGCCCCATTCGAGCACCATCACGCGATCCGAGATGTCCATCACGACTTCCATGTCGTGCTCGACCAGCACGACGGGAATATCGCGCGCGTCGTTGATATCGAGGACGTATCGCGCGAGGTCGGCCTTCTCGTCGTTGTTCATGCCGGCCATCGGCTCGTCGAGGATCAGGAGCTTCGGGCCGAGCGCGAGCGCGCGGCCGAGATCGACGCGCTTGCGCAGCCCGTAGCCGAGGTCGCCGACGCGCGCATGGCGCAGCTCTTCGAGCTCGAGGAACTCGATGATCGACTCGGCTTCGTCGATGAAGCGCACCATCTCGCGCCGGCCCGGACCCCAATACGCGAAGCCGGCGGCGAGCCCGGTGCGCATGCGGCAATGGCAGCCGGACAGAATGTTCTCGCGCACCGTCATCGACTCGTAGGTCTGGATGCCTTGGAAGGTGCGCGCGATGCCGAGCCGCGCGCGGCGCGGCGGCGACAGCGCGCCGATGTCGTTGCCGGCGAAGCGAATCGTGCCTCGGTTCGGTGTGTAGAAGCCCGACAGGCAGTTCAGCAGGCTGCTCTTGCCTGCGCCGTTCGGGCCGATGATCGACATCAGCTCGCCCGGGCCGATGTGGAAGTTCACGCCGGAGAGCGCCTTGATCGCGCCGAACGACAAGTGCAGGTCGTCGGCTTCGAGGATCGCGGCCGGCATGGCGGTCAACCGCCTCCCAGATCGGCGACGAGGCAGTCGCCGTCGGCGAGCGTCGCATCGAGCGCGATGCGGTCTGCACCGAAGTGGCATTGCGAGCGAAAGGCGTCCGCCAGCGCTTGCAGGTCCGCTGTGCCGGGCTTGACGAACGGCTCGATCGAGTCGCGATCGCGCGCGCGCGTAACCTCGATGCGGCAGGCCAAGGCATCGGTCTTCTTCAGAACGCCGCACAATTGATCCTGGTGCAACAGCATGCCCTTCACGCGCACGCTCGCGCCGACCCGGCCGAGCACGCGAAAGCCTGCGCCACGCCCGCACGCGCAGGGACGCGCATCGATCTGCACGAGGTCGCCGGTACCGAAGCGCAGCAGCGGGAAACCGGGGTTGTCGAGGCTCGCGACCAACTCACCGACTTGACCGTCGGACAGGCGCTCGCCGCTCGGATCGACGATCTCGGCGATCAGGTCGGCGTGGAAGTGCAAGGTCTCACCTTCCGAGCGCGTCGCAAGGCTTGCTTTCGGCAATACCGCGATGCGTCCGATGGCGCTTGCATCGAGTTGCTCGCCCGGCGCGATGCCCGCCGCCGCGAGGCGCGCCTGCCATTCCGGGACGCACTCGCGGTAGCGCGCGGCGAGCGCGCCGATGCGCGTGGCCACATCGCTCGTCGTCACCACCGGTCGAACTCCGGTGTGCGCCGTTCCACGAAGGCAGCCATGCCTTCTTTCCACTCGGCGCTGCCGACCAGCATCGCCAACGCATCGAGGCCGAAGCGCTGCGCGGTGCCGAGATCGGCATCCTCGCTGACATAGACGCAGCGCTTCGATTGCGCGACCGCCTTGGGCCCGAGCCGTCGCAGCTCGCACGCGAGTTCCAGCGATCGCGGCAACAGGCGCTCGGCCGCGACGACGTCGCTGCACAGGCCGTGGCGTTGCACGGTGCGCGCATCGACGTGCAGGCCGCGCAAAGTCCAGTCGAGCGCGGTGCTGCGGCCGACGTGACGCACGAGCTTTTGCACGCCGCCCGCGCCGGCGAGCGCGCCCAGGCGCACCTCCGGCACGCCGATCATCGCGGCATCGCTCAACACGCGCAGGTCGCAGGACAGCGCGAGTTCGCAGCCGCCGCCGAGCGCGTAGCCGTTGATCGCCGCGATGGTGGGGAAGGGCAGCGCTTCGAGCCGGTCGAAAGTCGCGGCGATCCTCGCCACGTAGCGATCGCGCACGTCGAACGGCTCGAGCAGCGACGCACCCGGGCCGGCGAAATAGTGCAGGTGCGCTCCGCCGCAGAACGCGCGCTCGACGCCCGTGATGACGAGCGCCCGCGTCGGCGCCGTGCTCGCGATGTCGAGCGCGCGGCCGAACTCGTCGAGCAGCTCGAAGGTCAAAGTGTTCATCTGCCGCGGCCGCGTCAGGCTGATGAGGCCGATCGCGCGCTGCGGCCAGTCGAGCCGCAAGGCAACGCCTTCGAACGGGGAGAAGCCGCCTTCCATCGCGCGGCTCAGAATTGCACGTCGAGCCCGAGCCCGCGCGCGATCAGCATCAGCTGGATCTGGCTCGAGCCGTCGCCGATCGTGCAAATGCGGTTGTCGCGCAAGTAGCGCGATACCGGGCAGTCGTCCATGAAGCCCCAGCCGCCATGCACCTGCACCGCGAGGTTCGCCACCTCGGTGCCGGTCTCGCAGGCGTAGTACTTTGCGAACGCCAGGTCCTTGATGCTCGCGGTGCCCTGATCGGCAAGCCAGGCGGCGCGGTAGGTGAGCATCCGCGCGGCTTCGACCTTCACCGCCATCTGCGCGCACATCTCCTGCACAAGTTGGTGGCCGCCGATCGGCTTGCCGAAGGCACGCCGCTCGCCTGCGTACTTGACCGACAGCTCGAGCGCGCCGGCAGCCAGGCCGAGCGAGCAGGCGGCGAGGAACACGCGAGCCTGTTGATAGCCGCGGTGCAGCAGCAGCCGGCCCTGACCCTCGGTGCCCATCATGTCGGCGTGGGCGACCTTGCAGTCGTCGAAGTAAAGCGGTCGGGTGTCGCCGGAGCGCCAGCCCATCTTGCGATACGGCTCGCCCTGCGTGTAGCCCGGCGTGCCGCGCGGCACGACGAACAGCGAAAACGCCTTCTCTTCGTCGCCGGCCGGGCTCGTCACGACGAGGGTCAGAGCGAGGCTCGAGATGTCGGTACCGGCATTCGTGATGTATGCCTTGCTGCCGTTGATCGTCCACGTGTCGCCGCCGCGTACCGCGCGCGTCTTGAACGCCGCGGTGTCCGAGCCGGCCTCGGCTTCGGTACCGGCCAGTGCGCCGAGCGCAGTGCCCGCAACGATTGCGGGCAGCCAGCGCGCCTTCTGCTCTGGCGTGCCGAAGCGCTGCAGGATCAGTCCGGCGGCGACGCTGACCATCAACGTGACGGCCAAGGTCTGGTCGTGCGCCGCAATCTGCTCGACCGCGAGTGCCATCTCGAAGGTGCCGAGCCCCATGCCGCCGTATTCCTCGGCGAACGGAATCGCCGGGATGCCGAGTTCGCCGAGTTGGCGGTACAGCTGATACGGGAAGGCGGCTTCGCGGTCGAGCCGCTCGGCCGCCGGCGCGACCTCGGCGCGCGCGAACTCGCCCACCTGCTGCTGGATCTTCTTCTGGTCGTCGGTGAGTTCGAAATTCATGCGTGGCGATGTCCTGGTCGATGCGATCCAGCGTAGGCGGGTCGCTATCTACCGTCAAGTAGGGAAACTGACCGAAGGGTTAATTTATTAACCATGCGTTCTTGTCGCTCTAGAATGCGCCGCATCGAGGAGATTCATGGACGTCTACGTGCTGGGGCTGGCCGTGCATCCTTCGGCCGATGCGATCCGCGATGCGCGGCTCGAGGAGATCGCGTACCGAACCTGCCGCGCGGCGCTCGACGACGCCGGCGTGACGCGGGCGCAGCTCGACCATGTGACCCTGGCGGCCTGCGACGAGCTCGATGGCCGCGCGATCAGCAGCATGCTGATGGCCGCGCCTTCGGGTGCCTACCTGAAAGACGAGTTGCGCGTCACGGATTCGGGCCTGTCCGGCTTGCAGATGGGCGCGCTGCGTATCGCGAGCGGCCGCTTCCATCTGGGGCTCGTTGCGAGCTGGAACCAAAGTTCGATCGGTCCGTTCGAGGACATCGGCCGCATGCGCGCCGACCCGTTCCATACGCGACCGATCGGCATGAACTTCGGCATCGCCGACGGCCTCTTTGCGAGCGCCGTCGCGGCACGCTACGGTTTTACCGACGATGCGGCGAGCGAGCGCGTCGCGCTGCGCGCGCGCACCGCGCAGCGCAACCCGCGGGCCGTGCGCCGCGCGGTGCCCGAGGCTGCGGCGGTGCGTGGCTCGAGCTTCGTCGCAAATCCCCTGCGTGAAGCGCACCGCGCTCCACTGACCGACGGCGCCGCGGCGTTCGTGCTTGCGTCCCCGGAGTGGCTCGCCGCGCATCCCGACACTACTCCGCGCGCACGCATCACGGGCGCCTACTGGGCGATCGATCGCTACCAGCTCGGCGGCGAACGACTCGCGGGGCTGGAACTGGTGCGCCGCTGCTACGACGAGGCGCTGCGTCGCGCCGGCGTCGCGCGCGATGCCGTGCAGGTCGTCGAGCTGGAAGCGCAGAACGCGTACTGCGACCTCGCGTACACGGATGCGCTCGAACTCGGCGGCGCTACGACGGTGAGCCCGTCCGGCGGTGCCTGGGCGCAGAACCCGTACTTCTGCACGGGGCTCGTCAACGTCGCCGAAGCCGTGTGGCAGGTAGCCGGGCAGGCCGGCGCCGTTCAAGTTCCGGGAGCACGCTGCGCCGTCGCGCACGGCAGCCACGGCTATGCGCAGCAGGGCCATGGCTTCGTGGTGCTGGAGAAGATGCCATGAAGCGCCAAGGTGTCGCCGTCATCGGCACAGGCCAGACGCCATTTCGCTCGCGTCGCGACGACAAGACCTATCCCGAACTGGTGCAGGACGCCGCGGTGCTGGCAATGAACGACGCGCGCGTTGTGCCCGACGAGATCGACGCGATCGTGTTCTCGATGGCGCCGACGACGTTCATGGGCGTTAACGAGTGCGACAAGTGGTCGGTCGATGCGCTGTGGGCGCAGGGCAAGCCGATGCTGCGCGTGCACACCGGCGGTGCGACCGGAGGGTCGGCGTTGCAGGCCGCCTGGGCCCATGTCGCGTCGGGCGAGTACCGCACGGTGCTCGTCGCGGGCGCCGACCGCATCACCGAGACACCCGATGCGCAGCATGTGCTGAACCTCATCTGGGATCGCTTCTACGAGCATGACTTCGCGCTCAACACGGTGACGATGACGGCGCTCGCTGCGCAGCGCTACATGCACAAATACGGCACTACGGAAGAGCAGTTCGCGCGCGTCGTCGTCCGCGCGCGGCTTCATGCGCTGAACAATCCCGACGCCCACCTGAAGGGCGCGATCGCGGTCGCCGACGTGCTCGCCTCGCCGCGCGTAGCGTGGCCGTACAAGCTGTACGACATCTGCCCGCGCTCGGCCGGCGCGGCGGCGCTGGTACTCGCGAGCGAAGAGCACGCGCGCGACAAGCGCAGCCGGCCGGCTTTCATTACCGGCATCGGCGGCGTCTCGAACAGCGTGTTCATGGGTGACCGCATGGGGCCCTACGCCGATACGGACTTTGCCGACCAGGCCGAGCTGGTGCAGGCGGCGCGCGAGTGCTACGCGCAGGCCGGTATCAGGGATGCGGCGCGCGAGGTGCAGACGGTGGAGATTTACGACCCCTTCAGTTCGTTCCAGTTTCCGCAGCTCGAATCGCTCGGCTTCTGTGCGCGCGGTGCGGCGCAGGCGCTGAGCGACGAGGGCGCCTTCGAGATGGACGGCGCGCTGCCGGTCAATCCCTCCGGCGGCACGTTGTGCACGAACCCGATCGGCGTCACCGGGCTCGTACGCGCGATCGAAGCGGCACGCCAGGTGATGGGCTCCGCTGGTGCGATGCAGGTGCCGCGCGTGCGCAACGCCGTTGCCACCGCGATCGGCGGATCGACGCAGTTCTTTACCGTAACCATGCTGAGCGACGAGCCGCGCGGCAGCATGCAACGAGGGTAGCCATGAGCGACACCATCCAGGCAAGCAGCGTCGTCGTAGGCGAATGGCATGTGCGCTACCGGTATCCGGTCGGCGACGTCGGCGCGAAGTTCTTCAACGGCCTGCGCGAGAGGAAGATTCTCGCCACCCGCTGCAGCGCGTCGGGCCTCAGCTACCTGCCGCCGCGTCCTTATTGCGAGCGCAGCTTCGAGGTCTGCGACGGCTGGGTCGAAGCCGGCCACGAAGGCACGATCGAAGCGGCGACGATCGTCACCGCGGCGTTCGAGAACCTGCCCGAGCCGCCGTACGCGATCGCCTACGTGCGCCTCGACGGCGTGAGCACGGCGATGGTCAACTTCGTGCGAGGCCTCGACTTGAGCGACGTGCCGCGCGCCGCCGCCCGGCTCGTACCAGGGACGCGCGTGAGAGTCGAGTTCGTGGCCGATCCGGTCGGCAGGGTCACCGACTTTCACTACATCTGCGGCTGATGGTGACCTGGAAGAACGCCGTCCCTGCGGCGAGCCGGCAACGCGACATCAAGCGCGAGGTGCTGCTGCGCGAAGCGGCCGCGGCGTTCAACCGCAGCGGCTACCACGGCACCTCGCTCACCGACATCGCGCGCAAGCTCGGCGTCACGAAGGCGGCCCTCTATACCTACGTGCCGAGCAAGGAAGAGCTGCTCTACTATTGCCACGACTCGGCGATGCAGATGGCCGACGACTGCCTCGCGCAGGCGAAGTCCGAAGGGGGCAGCGGCCTGCAGCAGCTCGGCCAGACCTTGCGGCGCTACCTGAACCTGATGCTCAGCGAAGACGGCGGCTACGTGGTGCTGCTGGAGGAAAACGCGATGAAGCCGGCCCACATGCGGGCCATCGTCAAGCGCCGCGACGCCTTCGAAAGGGGGCTGCGCGAGCTGGTCGAGCACGGCATCGACGACGGCAGCATCGTGCCGTGCAATGCCAAGCTGGCGGTGTTCGCGGCGCTCGGGGCGTTGAACTGGGTGTGCAAGTGGTACGTGCCGGAGGGAGAATGGAGCGGCCCGCAGGTGTCGGCGGCGCTCACCGAAATGCTCGAGCGCAGTCTCGCGCGGTTGCAGTCGAAGTCTTTGACGAAGGATCCGGCGTCTATGAACGAGCTCGCAGTGTCCCTTCCAGGCTCGATCGGCGTGCCGCAGCGGTTCGTGCAAACGCGCCGCCGACGCGCGGCGACGGCGTGAGCCCGCCGTTCGACCGTGCCGTCCCACGCGCCGTTCTCGACGGCGTGCGCGTACTTGCGGAACATTGCCATTGTCTCCAGCGACATCCCGAATCCCGCGAAGTGCAGAGCGAAGGGCGCCGCGCCGGCCAAGAACTGGAAAGCAAAGTACCGAGAGCCGGCACATGTGACCGTCGCGCGACTTCCGGCGATACCGGATTCATGGTCGTGGTCGACGCTCGACCAGTTGGGGCACCTCGACAGAGGCCGGTCAAAGCATCGGCCACGTGACGTCGAGTTCCTATACGACGGCCCATATCCGTTCCTCCAGACCGGCGACGTAAAGCGCGCCTGCCAGTACGTTCGGGAGCACTCCCAAACGTATAGCGAGGTCGGGCTGGCACAAAGCCGGCTGTGGCCGGCCGAGACGCTGCGCATCACGATCGCAGCCAACATCGCAGAGACGGCCATCCTCTCGTACCCGCATGCTTCCCCGACAGCGTCGTTGGAGGCGCGTTCGACGCTCGGCTGCTTGAAGTCGGTTCGTCGAGTTCTTCCTTCGATCCACCAAGCAACAGATCGCCGCGTACGCTCCGGCGACCGCGCAGAAGAACATCAATATCGTTCGACGAGGCTGCGTCGGTGTTCTCGATCCGCTTGCCGTGTCGGGCCTCGACCCCGACCATTCGACGGCCGAATCGCGTTACCTGACGTTCGGCCTGTCGGCTGTCGGGCGCCTGCTCGCCGTGGCCCACATTTACCGGTCGGGTGGCATGCGGATCATCACTGCTCGCCGCGCGACGCGCGCGGAAAGGAAGGTCTATGAAGAAGGTTGAAGACGACGACATGCGACGCTCGTACAAACGCTCGGACTTCGCGACGCTGGAGCGGGGAAAGTTCTACAAGGAGGTCGCGAAGGGCACCTCGGTGGTCTTGCTCGGCGAACCGGCAGCCGCCGCGGCACCCGCCGACGCCCGGCCTGAGGTGGCGACGCAGCGAGATGCTGATGGGTCAGGGCTGTGCGGACGGCGCCTTGAACTTGATTCGCGCGGGCTACAAGCGCGTGGCCTTCGCGACGACGGAGCGAGGCCGGTTCCACTCGAAGCCGTGAGGTATTCTCTGCCGGTGAACGAGACCTCCGAACGCAGCGACCGCGCGCTGCCGATCTCCGAGCGGATCCAGCTCGTCGAAGACATTCGGGACAGCATCGCGGACGAAACCGCCGGCGGGCTGCCGCTGTCGGCCGAACAGCGCGCCGAGCTGCATCGCCGGCGCGCGGAGCACGAGGCCGACCCGTCGAGCGCCGCGCCTTGGGAGCAGCTGCGCGCCGAGCTTCCAGACTCGCAGCGCTGCTCGGCCGGCTGACGACCATGAATTTCACACTTGACTGCGAGCGGGAAGCCGACGGCCGCTGGCTGGCCGAAGTCGCCGAGCTTCCCGGAGCAATGGCCTACGGCGACACGGCAGATCAGGCCATGGCCAGGGCGGAAGCGTTGGCGCTGCGCGTGCTCGCCGAACGCCTCGAGAACGGCGAAGCGCAGCCGCACGCCATCCACATCTCGCTGCCTGCGACGGCATGACCGACGCCTGGCCGTCGGCCAAGGCGCGCCGGGTGCTCGCAGCACTCCTCAAGCTTGGCTGGCGGCAGAAGCGTCAGTCCGGTTCGCACCGCACCTTGGCGCGAGAGGGTTGGACAGACTTCGTGTTCGCCTTTCACGACGGCGACGAACTCGGGCCGCGCATGCTGGCACGTATTGCCAAGCACACCGGCCTGAGGCCAGACGACCTCTGATGGACGCCTCGCAGATCGGCAAACGCGCGTGGAGCTACGCCGGCGTGCTGCAGGACGCCGGGCTGTCGTGCTTCGAGTACGTCGAGCAGCTCACCTTGCTGCTGTTCCTGAAGATGGCCGACCAGCTCGCGCAGCCGCCGCACGAGCGGCCGCCGCTCGTGCCGCACGACGTCGGTTGGCGCGCGCTGCTGCCGCTCGACGGCGCGGCCCTCGAAGACAGGTACCGCGCGATCCTCGAAGCGCTCGGCAGGAAGCCCGGCATGCTCGGCGTGATCTCGACGTGTACACCGGCCGCTTCGACGGCGATCGTGCCTGCGTCCCGGCTCAAGCGCTCCGATGAAGCAGCACATGAAGCAACTGCGCCGCATGCACCGCCTCCCGCTGCGCACCACTGCCGATCTGCTGCCGGCAGCTGGTGCCGTCCGCGACGACGATCGCCTCCGGCTGCGCCCGCACCGCCGGCAGCAACCCCACTTCAGCCATCCGCATCGACACGCCGTAGTGCTCCGCCTCGTACCCGAAGCTCCCCGCCATCCCGCAGCACGAACTCTCGATCAACCGCGGCTGCGCCCCCGGAATCAGCCTCAGCACCTCGAGCACCGGCGCCACCGCGCCGAACGCCTTCTGGTGGCAATGCCCATGCACGAGGATCGGCCGATCCACCGCGTTCAGCGCCAGCGCGAACCGCCCGGCCTTCGCCTGGCGCGCCACGAACTCCTCGAACAGCAGCGCGTGCCGCGCGACGCTTGCAGCCTTCTCTCCGAACCCCATCGCCAGCGTCTCGTCGCGCAAGGTCAGCAGGCATGACGGTTCGAGGCCGACGATCGCGATGCCGGCTTCGGCGAACGGCAGCAGCGCTTCGATCAGCGCTTCGGCCTTCGCCTTCGCTTGCCTGACCATGCCGGTGGCGAGCAAGGTGCGGCCGCAGCAGTGCTGCCCGCGCGCTTTCGCCAGCGCGTGCACCGTGTAGCCGGCGGCCTGCAGCACGCGCGCGGCGGCGTGCGCGTTCTCGCGCTCGAAGGTGCCGTTGAAGGTGTCGACGAACAGCACCGCGGCCTTCTCGCCGATGCGCGCCGCGGTGAGCACGGCGTCGCGGTTGGCCAGCAGCGGCGCCGCCTCGGCGCTGCGCCAGAAGGTGTCGCTGCGCCACGCCGGCAGCCGGCGGCGTGCCGACAGGCCGAGCAGCTTCTCGCTCAAGAACGCCGCGCCGGGCAGCGTGTCGCGCAGGTTCGGCAGCCACGGCATGCGGGAGGCGAGCGGCGCATAGTCGGGCAGGTGGCCGATCAGGCGGTCGCGCAACGTCCAGCCGTGCCGCGCCTTGTAGTGCGCCAGGAACTCGACCTTCATCTTCGCCATGTCGACGCCGGTCGGGCATTCGCGGCGGCAGCCCTTGCAGCCGACGCAGAGCGCCATCGCGTCGGCCACGGCGTCGCTCGTCAGCGCGTCGGCGCCGAGCTGCCCCGACAGCGCCAGCCGCAGCGTGTTGGCGCGCCCGCGCGTGCTGTGCACTTCGTCGCGCGTGACGCGGTAGCTCGGGCACATCGTGCCGGCGTCGAACTT
>Ga0187893_10006688_pt1 | contig 19524 bp, 14 predicted proteins | sample MA1701074metaG_FD_139574 | JGI IMG/M metagenome (GOLD analysis project Ga0187893, IMG submission 139574) | White microbial mat communities from a basaltic lava cave in the Kipuka Kanohina Cave System on the Island of Hawaii, USA - MA170107-4 metaG ... | reverse complement strand
GACTTCCAGCTGCGACAACGATTCCGGCATGGGGGCTCCTTTCTGATAGTCTATATACTATCAGAATACCTCCATCCTTTCACATTTCGCAACTATTTACCTACATTCTTGTCGCACACCCCTCGCTCGCCGTGGGGATTGTAAACGATGCAGGCCTGGGGTTAGAATTCCACCCATGCGAAAAACAACTGTCTTGCTCACAACGACGGTGGCGGCCGTCCTTTTTCTGACAGCCTTTTCTTCCGAGAGCCAGCAGCTCTGGGCGCCAAAAGGGCCGTCCAAGTATATTCCGCCGCACAAACCGCACACGAAGCTAGCCGATCTCAAGGCCAAGCACAAAGGGAAAACCGACTGGCGCGAAGTCATCGTCGACGATGAGCACCTGCGCAGCGAGTATGTCTTTTCGCGTCCGGGAACGAAGACGCCGCGTGCTTTGCATCCAGACACCCGGGCCTGGTGGGTCGTGATGGAAGGGGAAGTGCGCTTTGAGATCGAAGGAGTTGAGGCTTTCGTAGCCAGGAAAGGCTCCATGGTGCAGGTGCCATTCGCCCGGTTATTCTCGTATGAAACCGTGGGCAACCAGCCGTCGCTTATCTTCGAGACGAATGTGGCTGGAGCCCGCCTGCTCTACGAGAACAAAACGGATGCACCTAAGACCGTGGGTATCGATTGGGTGCCGGTATCCTTCCGGCGCGAGCTGGGGCAGTTCGACAAGGGCAACAAGGCCCATGTGACTTTCGACGAGTTGGCCAAAAAGTTGGACTCTGGGGAAGCGAAGGGCACGTTGCGTGTTGTGGAAGATGCCCGGGGAGCCGCCAACTTTATCTATGGCTACGAGAAGAATCTGCCACCCATCGACCCGAAAAACCGGGGGCACTATCACCCGGAATGCGCCGAGTATTGGCTGATCATGGCGGGGCAGATCCGCTATCCCATCGAAGGTCAGGGCGTCGTCATCGCTGACCCGGGTGACGTGGTGTATGTGCCGAAACATACCTTTCACCTGCCAAGATGGTACGGTCCCGGTGCGTCGTGCCGCCTGGCCATGAACGCTTACCCCTACATTTCGCATTTGTTTGATCCGGAACCAACGAAGTAGGAAATTGGGAGGGCGAGGCTCCTGCCGAGCCGTTTGCCTACTGTTCAAAGAGGCTCGGCAGGAGCCTCGCCCTCCCATAACATGCTTGGAGCTCGGCTTGTGAATTGGACGGTCCCCATCATTTTGATTTTTCTGCCGGCGACATTCCTCGCGCAGGATTTTGCGGGACGGGTCTATCCGGTTCTAGAAAAAGCCCAATGTCGCACTTGCCACAACGACAACGGCGTCGCTTCGGTGACTCGGGTTCAGTTTCCACGAGAGGGTGCAGAGCCCCAGGAGATTGAGGCCCTCGGCTTGCGCCTTAGAACCGTGGTAAGGGCAGGGCAGCCGGATGCTTCGCTGCTGTTGCTGAAGCCGACCAATCGAGTGGCTCACGCGGGCGGAGAGCGTATTAAGGGAGGAAGTGAAGACGAGAAGATTCTCCGTGCCTGGGTGGTGCACCTGGCCGCTCTGCCAGAAGCCAGCGCCGTCCAAACGCAACATTCGAATGGGAAATCTCGCCGGGTTTTGCGCCGCTTAACCCACAGCCAGTACAACCATACGGTGCGCGACCTCTTGGGCGACGAGACCCGGCCAGCAGACCAGTTTCCCAGGGAGGATTTTGTTTACGGGTTTACGAACCAGGCCGAGGGGCAGCTCGTGTCACCGCTGCTGGCTGAGGCGTATGCCCGGGCGGCCGAGAGGTTGGCACGCACGGCGTTTCGGGGTGGAGATTCGCACGGATTGGTACCGTGCCAGACCCGTGCCGCGGGTTGTCGCAGTGAGTTCATCCGCGCCTTTGGACGAAAGGCATTTCGGCGGCCGCTCGACGATTCCGAAGTGAAGCGATATGAAGCGTTGTTCACGCACGAAACGGATTTCTTGTCCGGAGCGCAGCTCGTGGTTGAAACCATGCTTCAATCACCTCACTTCCTGTTCCATCTGGCTCCGCGCGCCCATGGCGTGGCCAGCCGACTCTCCTATTTCTTGTGGGACACTCTCCCTGACGAGGAATTGCTTCGAGCTGCAGAGCGCGGTGAGTTGGACCGACCTGCTGACGTTGAGAAGCAAGTTACCCGCATGCTCCGGGATTCGCGGGCCCAGGGCGCGCTGGATGAGTTCTTGGCGCAATGGATGCGCTTTGACCGTCTCAGGAATGCCATTCGCGATCGGCGTCTGTTCCCGGAGTTTACGGCGGAACTGGTTACCGGAATGACTGAAGAGACGCGCCGATTGTTTCGGTCGTTGGTATGGGAAGACCGTGACTTCCGGGAATTCTTCACGGCTTCCTATGCCTACCTGTCACCGGAATTAGCCAAACTGTATGGCGTGCCCACACCGCGAGAAACCTGGGGTCGCGTGGAATTTGCTTCCGACTCAGAACGAGCGGGCGTCTTGGGACAAGCCACCTTTCTGGCGCTCACCAGCAAGCCGGCAGATACCTCGCCCACCGAGCGGGGACTTTTTGTGCGCGAACATTTCTTGTGCCAGGTGGTACCCCCGCCGCCGGCCGGAGTGAACACCAGTCTTCCGCCAGTAACGGACGAGAAGCCGATGACGACGCGGGAGCGGTTGCAGATTCATTTGTCGAATGAGGCCTGCTCCGGCTGCCACTCGTTGGTGGATCCGGTTGGCTTCGGGTTTGAAAAGTTCGATGCCGTGGGGAAACATCGAGAGAAACAGCTCGTGACGATTTTCCCAACATTTGACGAAACCTCTACCAAGAGGAAAGTTCAGCCGACGGAGTATAAACTCGACATCGAAGCCGAGGGGGATGTGTTAGGGTTGAAGGACGCACGGTTCAAGTCGCCGCGACAGCTCGGCGAGATCCTGGCGCGCGAACCAGGATGTCAAAAATGTGTGGTAAAAATGCTGTTCCGTTGGGCCAACGGGCGACCCGAAGAGTCGGACGACCAGCCACGGATCGAGGCGGCCCTTGAGCGCTTTCGTCAGTCTGGCTTCAAGTTTCGGGAATTGGTGGTTGCGACCGCTGTGTCTTTGAGTAGCGCGGACATGGCGGGTCTGCACGCGGCAGGGGCACGCCCGAGTGTACGTCCTGTTGCCGCAGCGGCGAACCGGTGATCGAGCGGGGCGTCATCCGGGGCCCGACCAGGTTTTGACCCTCAGACTCAAGCTGAGTGGTTGTGCCAGCAGTAAGAAAGTGGGAGCCGCTCGTGCGTCCGCCGACGCCCGAGCGGCGATAGCCGCCGGGATGTCACATCGCCGCTGGGGACAGCGGCTCCCACATTCAGTCCCATTTTCATCGGAGGTAAGGACATGGCAACTTGTCTGTCACGGCGCACGTTCCTTAGGAGTATTGGAATGGCAGGGGCGGCTGTGCGAATCGGTCTGCCGCCGCTGGCAGCGATGTTCAATTCCAGTGGGACGGCTTACGCTAGCGGGAGACCCGCTCCAACCCGCTTTGTGCTTTGGTTCAACGGAAACGGAATTCCTGAGAAGTATTGGATCCCACGCGAGACGGGTGCAGGATTCGAAATCACTCCCTGCCTCAGTCCGCTCGCACCGTTCCGCAACGACATCCACCTCATCACGGGTCTCGATAGTCCGGCCGCACGCGTTCCTCAGCCGGGTAACAGCCATTATCCTTCCATGAGCGCGCTGGTTTCGGGACAGCCTTTCACCGGACGCGGTGCCGGTGGGCGATCGATCGATCAGGTGATCGCGCGCAAGATCGGCGAGGAGACCCGCTTTCGGTCGTTGCAGATAGGCGTTTCGCAGGAATCATTTGGCGAAAGCATTCAGCGCAACTTGAGCTGGGCCGATCGCGACCGGCCTTTGCCTCCCGAGATGCTGCCCCACCAATTGTTCGACCGGCTGTTTGGAGTGAACGAGCCCGCTTGGCTCAACCGACGAAAGAGCATTCTCGATTCCGTGCAGCAAGAGGCGCGCGCGCTGAAGTCATCACTTGGTGGAGACGATCAGTCGCGGCTCGACGAGTACTTGGGATCGGTGCGCGAACTGGAAAAATCGATTGCGAGCCTGCCTCCAGAATACCGAACCGTTGTGGAACGACCGGCGGAAGGGGGCGATCTACGCGACTGGCCAAGGATCGCCAAGCTGCAAAGCGACCTGCTGGTGCACGCACTGGCGTCGGGCCAAACCCGCGTCGCGTCTTATATGCTTACCAAATGCCAGGGCCTTTCACGGTTCCCCTGGCTGGGGCATACCGCTCAGCGCCATCATGAATACACGCACGGCCAGGTCGAAACGCCGCGCGGCATGAGGATCTTGCGCGATATCTGCCGCTGGCATGTGGAAGAGTTTGCATATCTTGTCGGGAAGCTGAAGGCCACGCCCGAAGGAGCTGGTTCGCTGCTCGATAGCACCTGCCTCTTGATGGTCCATGAACACGCTGAAGCCAACGCACACAAGAACAACAATCTGGCCGTGATCCTGGCAGGACATGCTTCTTCGATGAAAACGGGTTTGCACACGAGGACGACAGGCACGCTCGGCGATCTCTACCTGACGCTGGCTGAGGAAGTGACGGGTGCCCGCGTCGGAAGTTTCCCAACGGCAGAAAGGAAACTGGGTGAGGTCATCTAGCTGGTTGGGGTGGGTTGAATCCCTCCTAGCTCGCCCTGTTCAAGCTGTGAAGAGTTAATGGTAGGGACGCGCTGCTGCGCGTCCACTACGGTAAACCTAACATCAGGGACGCGGGGCACCGCGTCCCTACCGGACCGTGCTTGTACCCACATGACTTTCCTCCTCGCACTCCTACTCACCCTTTCCATCGACGGCGCACGAACCGTCAAAGACCCGCAGGGAAATGTCATTGAGCTCGACCTTACGTCGACCTGGGTCACCGACGGGGATTTGGCCAAAGTGGGACAGATGCGTCACCTGCGAAAGCTCGACCTTTCGCACACGCGTGTCACCGATGCAGGGTTGGAACAACTGAAAGGCCTTGAGAATGTCGTCGAACTCAACGGCTACTACGCAGAGCGCCTCACGGAAGATGGCATTGCCCATTTACGAGGTTGGAAACATCTTGAACACCTCAGCCTCAGGGGAACCAAAGTCACGAGCCAAGTTTTCGAGCATCTGGCCCATCTCACCAGCCTGCGAAGCCTCGATTTGGGATTCACGCAGATCGAGGATGAGGGCTTCGAGCAACTGGCAAGTTTGACCCGCCTGGAGAGACTCTCCATCGGAGGAAACCGGCTGAGCGGCTCCTCCCTTCTTCTACTGAAGCAACTGCCCGCGCTGGTGGATCTGGATGTCAGCGGTATTCAACGCGTAGACTCAGGTCTGTGGGGATTGCCCCTCACCGAGGAAAACCTGGCGCGCATCGGGCAGTTGCGGCAGCTACGCACACTGAACCTGGCGGGAGCGACTCTTGCCGATCGCGGCGTGGATCGGCCGGGGCATCCGGAGGCTGAGAGAGCCGAACTCAGAGACTTGACGGCGTTGGCGGGTCTCGTCAACCTGGAACGGCTCGATCTGACACGCCAGCCGGTCACGGCCGAAGCCATCAGCGGGCTGTCCGTTCTTCCGAAACTTCAGGAGCTTCGTTTGGGCCTAGCGCGGAGACTGGACGATTCTGCTGTGCCGGCGCTGCTTTCGTTGAAGTCCTTGCAGAAGATTTACCTCACAGGAACAAAGCTATCTCCACAGTCTGCCGAGAAGCTGAAAGGCCTCAGTGTTCAAGGCTTGTAGAGCGCTTCCATGAAGGATCCCCTCCCTGGAGGGGTGTCGCGCAGCGACGGGGTGGGTTCCCGTATCCATGAACCACGCCAAGGGCCTGACGGCCCTCGCCCCTCCCGAGAGGGGAATAGTTTGACCATTTCATGCTCTGTGGTGCTCCGTAGGAGCGTGGCTGGCTCCTTGAGTATCGGCGGACGTCAAAGGCACCGATTCATGCCCGTCATTTTCATTCTTCTTTGCCTCCTCAACGCTCTGGGGACAGACAGTCCTGACCGGTCCGTTGCCGAATGGACCCTTTCCATGGGCGGACGCGTACGGCTTGCGGGAGAATCGCGCTACCTCACCGATACCGCCAGCCTGCCGAGCCACGCCATTCGCGTCGAGGCCCTCGACTGGGTGGGGGTGAACGCGGACCCTCCCGATCTGGAGCGTCTCAGCACTCTGCGTAATCTCAAAGAGCTGCATCTGCCCGGACCGTTCTGGAACCGCAACGCTGACGGCGGACGGGACGGCAGCAAGGATCTGCGCTTCCTTGCTGGCGTTACGACATTGGAGGTGCTGACTTTCAGCGACCATTTTCTGGACCGTGTCCGTTTCAAAGATGAGGGGCTTGCCGAAATCAAGGGTCTGACGAATCTGCGCGAGCTAGTGCTGCACCAATCGGACGTGACGGGGCAGTCGTTGGCACCCTTTCGCAACCTTGAAGCGCTGGATGTGACGCTTTGTCCAGTAGACGACAAAGGGCTGCGGAGTCTGCAGGGCTTGACCCGGTTGCGCCGCCTGCGGCTGGGCGACACACTGGTCACTGATGGATCAATGTCTATCGTCAGCCAGTTCGCAAATCTCGAAGAGCTCGACCTTCACGGTACCGCGATCACCGACGCCGGTATGCGACAGTTAAAGGGTTTGCGCCGGCTGAAGAAACTGAACCTGATGGGCTGCGCGGTGACGGATGACTCGGCTGCCGTTGTGGCCGAACTGCGTGGTTTGGAAGAACTCAATCTCTACCGCACGCGCATCGGTAATTCAGGAGCTGGACAGTTACAGGGGTTGAGGCAATTGACCGGCATCGACCTCCGTTACTCGCGTGTGACACGCGGCGGCATTGATGCTCTGCGGGCTGCCTGTCCCGGGGCACGAATCCTCTATGTTGAGCAGTCGGCGCGCCCAAAAATAGCAGGAGATCTCTTCCGACCCTCCTCGGACGGGACCTTGACGCTTGCAGGCGCCGCGATCACCGACGCGGACTTGCAGAAACTGAAGGCATTCCCACAACTGCGCAAATTGAGTCTGGAGGCCACCGAAATTGGCGACGCCGGCGCCCGTCAACTCGCCGGTTTGTCGGGGTTGGTGGAGCTGAGTCTCAACAATTCGCAAATCACCGATGCGGCGCTGGCCCATCTGGTCGGTTTGCGGAGCTTGCGATCGCTGAACCTGGCCAACACCTATGTGGAAGGGCAGGGGCTCGCATTCTTGAAGGGGCTGCCGGAACTCGAGACGCTCGATTTGCACGGCTCTCCCGTCCAGAACTCGGCCCTCGAGCATCTGGCCGGGATGCCTGCACTCCGCACGCTATCGCTGGCGTCGACAGACATTGTGGACGGTGCTGCCCTGGATAAACTCACGCAGCTTGAGTTTTTGGATCTGGCGGCGACGGACTTGACCGATGCAGGTCTCGAGCCCTTGAAGGCTCTTACAAATCTGAAAACTCTGGTTCTCCGCGACGCCCGCTTTACGGATAAGGGTCTGGCGTACCTGGCTGGGCTGAGTCGTTTGCAAAGCCTGGATCTGGTGCGTACGCGGATTTCGAATCAGGGATTAGCGCACCTGAGTGGGCTCACCAACCTTTCGGTGCTGACTCTGGACTACGGCGAGATTACCGATGCCGGCCTGCAACATCTCGCTCCTTTGAAGCTCCTCAGTAATCTCAGTCTGGATAGCACGCACATTACGGACGAGGCCGTGGCAAGCCTTCGCCAGTATCCGGCTCTGGTTAAGCTGAACCTCTACCACACTCTGGTAACCGAAAAGGGGCACACCGCACTGAAGTCAGCCTTGCCGAAAACTCAGATTATCTGGGATCCCGAGGCAAGACTACCCAATCGGAGGCGAAGCTAGTATGCCGGGAGCGCGGACGTTTCGTCCGCATCCCCGTGCAACCGTCACTGCGCCGATGCGGGCGGGACCCCGCGCTCGTGCGCCTTCGCTCCGTCACCATGCGGTAAGTTTCAAAATGCGGTGATTGTAGCTGTCGGAAATGTAGAGAGCACCGGAGGGATGAACCAAGACTCCATGCGGGCGGTGTACCTGGGTCTTCAATGGATCGCTGCCGACGATCTCTTTCCCTGGTCGGCCCGTGCCCACAATCGTCACGGTTCTTCTTGTTCTTGAGTCGTACTTCCGGACGAGATTGTTCTCCGCATCGGCGATGATCACGTTGTCGTTGCGATCCACACAAAGATGCTTGGGACCATTGAGGTCTGGCACAACCGTGTTGGCAGTTGAGGCGCCCCCGGCCGGAGCAATCAGAGTTCGAATCTTTCCCTTCTTATCCACGACCCGCAAGGCATTGCCACCACGCTCTAGAACGTAGACATTACCTTTCGAATCTGCTGCCACCGCACGCGGGTCGGCAAGTGGGCTGGCAGCCGCGTCGGCGCCATCCGGTGGCACGCCCTTCTCTCCGTTGCCGGCGACAGTAGTAACGATACCTGACTTCAGATCTATTCTTCGGATTCGCCGGTTCCCCAGATCGGCGACATAAAGGTTACGTTCTTTGGGATCGACATCGATTGCGAACGTCCCGTTGAACTCTGCCTTCACTGCAGGGCCGCCGTCCCCTGAATAGCCGGCTTTGCCGGTGCCTGCCACAGTCGAAATGATTCCCGTCTTGAGATCGATTTTCCGGACCGTGTGATTGCGAGTGTCCGCAATGTACATCTGTTGGTCAGCTGTGATAACGATGCCGTGTGGATCAAACATTGTCGCTTGCGCGGCTTTGCCTCCGTCGCCGGAGTAGCCTGTCTGGCCTGTTCCTGCCAGAAGGCTCGCTTTCCCGGCGTTGTCGATGCGAACGATGCGCTCGCCCTTGTGTTCACAAACATACCAATTCCCCTGTTTGTCGAACGCGACGGCAAAGGGCTCGACAAACTTGGCTCCCAAGGCTGTGTCCTCGGATCCTTCCCCACAGCCGGCAACGCAGGTGATCGTGGCAGCGTCCGCCTGGAGGCAGACCGTCACAAGAAGAATCAATAGAGCGTAAGTGACTTTAGCCATATTCTCTAGCCCTGCAGGTCGAGGGTACGGTGAGCCACCCCTTCCCCAATCAAAACGCATCAGCCACCGGATCTCTTGTGCGCTAGGCTCCTCCTTTGAAAATCCCCTCCATCGGAGGGGTGGCGCGAAGCGGCGGCGGTCGAGAAGGCAGACGGGGTGGGCTTTCCCAGCAACGCATAACCCACCCCAGCGCCTTTGGCGCTACGCGACCACTGTCGCTTGCCCCTCCCAGGAGGGGACTATTGTGGCGCCGCAACGCGGCATGAGAAGGTCACCGCCAGAGATGAGGGGATGTGCCGCGCAGCGGCACGGGGTGGTTTGAGGGATTGACCGAGCACCTAGGTGTTTTGTGCCAACTACCCGAAACGCGGGGTGGTGGTTTTCTCAACCCGAGGGCGCACCACCCCGGCACTGGCGTGGGACTGCCGTCCCGCACCAGTGCCCGCCCCTCCTCAGCCGAGGAGGGGAACAGGAGCGTCGCAATTTAACTTCTACGACACGGGATTCCCGTCACTATCGATCAGGTGAATCTCACCCAGATTCAGCTCGCGAATGCCGGCTTCAATCTTGGAGCGGTCGCCCACAATCACCCAAACCAACTTGTCAGGCACCAGAACCTTCTGTGCTGCGGAAGAAAGCTGCGGCGTCTTCAACTGACGGACCTTCTCCGCGTAGGTTTGGTAATAGTTGTCCGGAAAACCATAGCGGACAATGTTTGCAATGGATGTTTCCACTGCGTTCATCGTCTCCCAGGATCCTGGCAGCTTCAACGTCTGGTTGCTAACAGCCTTGTTGGTTTCTTCGTCCGTGATGGGTTTGGTGCTGAGGATCTCGCGAAGCTCTTTGCCCAGCTCAATGGCCGATTCCTTGGTCTTGTCTGTCTGCACCGGAGCATAAGCCAGGAAAGGTCGCTGCCCGCGAGTACCAGGGAGGTACGTTCTGGCGCCATACGACCAATGCTTGTCTTCTCTGAGATTCATATTCACGCGCGAAGTGAATGTACCACCCAGAATGTTGTTCATGGTTTCAATGGCGATTTCATCCGGATTGGCTTTGGGTGGAGCCACATGCCCGGCGAAGATGATGGACTGCAGCGACCCCGGGCGGTCCATCAGATAGACCACCGGCTTAACCTGATGGGCAACCTGGCCCACATTCTTCTTGGGTACCTCGCCTTTCTGCCAACCCTTAAACAGTTGTTCCAACTTGGGAGTGATCTCTGCCAGCGTCGTACCTCCCACGATGACCAGCGTTGCGTTGCTGGCTTTGAACCAGGTCTGGTGAAACTTTTCCACATCGGCACGCGTCAGCTTCGAGACCGAGGCGTTAGTGCCCGAACCAGTGAGTGGATTCCCGTAGGCGTGATTCCTTCCGTACAAATATTGAGGAAACACACGCAAGGCCATCTGGAACGGTTCGGCTTTCTCTGCCTGGATGCCATCCAGTTGTTGTTTTTGCAGCCGTTTGAAATCTTCTTCCTGGAACGCAGGGTTCAACACAACGTCGGCAAAAATGTCTAGAGAGGCATCCAGATTCGACTTCAAAGCAGATAGAGAGACCGTGGACACGTCCAGGTTGGAAGTACTGCCCAGGGTCGCGCCCAGCAGTGCTAGCTCTTCGCTGATTTGAAGTGACGAACGCTTCTTCGTTCCTTCGTCAAGCATCGCCATAGCCAGCTTGGCAGTTCCGGGCGCTGCAAACTGGTCGGAAGCATAGCCCGCATCCACGAGCAAATTGAAGTTCACGACCGGAATCGAATGCCGCTCGGCCAAAATCACCTTCAGCCCATTGGATAGCGTTGCACGCTCCAGATCGGGGAACTTGACCTCAGGCGCTGCGCCGGGCTCGGGTAGTTTCTTGCGATCCACGTCGGACGAGATCGTCTTGTATTGCGGGAAGGGATGGACTTCAAGAATGTAGACGCCATCGGAGAGCCATTGCTTTGCGGTGCTTAACAGATTCTCAGCCGTGGCCTCCGAACACGCTTCAAGGTCGTTTTGTAGTGTCCCGGATCGCCGAAATAAACCTGGTTTTGGGCGAGGATGTCTGATTTGCCACCGAAACCGCCGATGCGCTCGATGCCGCGCACGAAGCTTGCAACATACTGCGTCTTGATGCGCTGCATCTCTTTTTCAGTCGGGCCCTCAGTGAGAAAGCGTGCCAGTTCTTCATCGATCGCCTTTTCAATCTTGGCCAGATCTTGACCCGGGCGTGCGGTAACGTCGATATTGAATTGTCCGCCGATCTCCCTGGCATCCACCGAAGATGAAACAGCGGTGGCAATCTGGTCTCTATAAACCAGGCGGGTGTACAGTCTCGAATTCTTCCCGGCACCCAGAACGTCGCTGACTAAGTTGAGATACTCGAACTCGGGGGAACCGTTCTGCGGGATGTTCCAGATCTTGAATATTCTGGCTTGAGGCACACGATCTTCCACTCGCTGGCGATGCATTCCTGACCGTTTCGCAATCCACGTTTGGTGCCGCGCTACAGGTGGGCCCGACGGAATGTCACCAAAATACTTTTCAACCTTCGCTCTGGCAGTTGCAACATCAATATCCCCGGCTAGGACAATCGTGGCATTCGCGGCACCGTAGTAGGTCTTGAACCAATCCTTCACATCCTCCAAAGAGGCGGCGTTCAAGTCTTCCATCGAACCAATCACAGTCCAGGAATAAGGATGCCCCATCGGATAGGTGGACTTGATTGCAAGTTCGTAGGCGACGCCGTACGGCTGGTTTTCTCCCTCTCGTTTCTCGTTCTGGACCACGCCGCGCTGCTCATCCACCTTCGACTTGTCGATAGCACCCAACAGATGCCCCATCCGGTCTGACTCCATCCAAAGTGCGACGTCCAAGGCCGATTTGGGAACGTTCTGGAAATAATTCGTCCTGTCTTCGCTTGTGGTGCCGTTCAAATCCGTAGCCCCGATTCTTTCCATGGCCTGGAAATAGTCGTTATTGAAATTCTCGCTGCCGTTGAACATGAGGTGCTCGAAAAGGTGCGCAAAGCCACTCTTGCCGGGCTTCTCGTTTTTCGAGCCAACGTGATACCACACGTTGACCGCCACAATGGGCGCTTTGTGATCCTCATGGACAACGACGGTCAGACCGTTCGACAAGACGAACTTCTGAAATGGGATGTCGACTTCCACAGATGCAGTCCCTCCTTGGGCGACCAGCTCCTTCACGGAGGAGCCAGCGAGCAAAAAGGCGAGCGTGAGGATTGCAAGGGTATTGAGACGATATTTCATGATGGTCCTTCCTTAGTTTCGAGGTGAGATGGGTTTCAGGAACCGCGTTAGCTGCAGCTCTGAACACACGCGCCGGGCGGCATGATTGCTCTTACGTAGACGGGACAGACGTGAATCGTCCAAGCTGTGGGGCTATAAAAACACAGGTCTGGTTGGGTTGACAAATGAATTTGAGCCAGGGCGGACCAGGCGAGTTCGCCCTTGCAGCCTGAGGTTTCGGAATTCTGGCGGTTAGCGCGGACGATGGCACTGCTGCCACCCGGCATCAATGACCCAGATTCAAACTACGGACGGCGGGCTCTGCATGCTCCTCAAAGATAACCACGCGTTGGGACGGTGGAAGCTTCCATTGTCTCAATTTCAGGTAGCACAGACTGACAAATGCCGTGGCGTAGAAGTAGACGAATCGAACCGGATGTTCCAGCATGATCCGTTCAATCGAGGCCATCCCAAAGGAGTAAAGCGAGAAGGATGCAACGTACGGAAACCAGTAAAGCTTCAGGTTGGCCTTTCCTGGTAGGTAGGAGCAAGTAAAGGGAATCTTCTGAAACCCGACCAACAGAACCTCCGCGAGAATCCCAGCCAGGATGAGCACGAAGATCAAATGTAGCAACGACGCCTCGACTCCCCAAAGCGCAGCATAGAAGGGATGCAAGGCCGCTGGCAAAGGCACCACTCCGAAAGTCCACATCACTTTCCGTACTCCGGAAAGAACTTCCTGCGGCGAGGCGTCCGGGACCGATCGGAAAATCCAATTGGCATTCAATTCGGCTGGAACGGTGAAGATGAAACGCAGTCCGCAAAGAATGAAGAACGACATGACCAGTGGAATCGATAGGAGCGGAGGATCACAAGGCTCAATGCCGATATCGGCGGAGCTAAGGATTGTGCTTGCGATTCCCACCAGAGTCAGAGCCAATCCCACCCCCGCGTAGGCGCCCAGATACAAACGATGCCGGGAACTGCGAAGAATGGTTCGACAGGCGAAATGAAAGACGGCGCGCTCGGCAGGCTTTCTCAGGAAAAGGGCGTCCAGCTTTTGGAGGACACTCCCCATCCACTCGGTCGTCCCAGGCGAAACTATGTAGCCAGATTCCAGCGATCTGCGGAAATGACGTTCGAATCCCACCATATAAGTGAGAGCAAACATTGCCAGCACCCCGGTTAACGATTGCACAGCCAGCAGAGCCAAAGCCCGAAAACCGGAGTGGTTGTGGCCTTGCAGGGTCTCATAAAGTCCGGTGAACCACAGGGGAGGCAGAGAATAGATGAAGGAGTTGTTGTCGAGATTCAGTCCCTTCACGAATGAAAACGTCCTGGGCAGTAGAAAGAAAAGGCAGACAAACAACAACAACAGGAATAGCTGAACGGTCCGTGAAATCCATTGAAAGTATCGGGCGCCGACGGCATTCATCAACACTCCCTGCAGCGCGACGCACAAGAGCAAGACAAATGCGTTAGCGGCAAAGACCGCGGCGGCATGCGCACTGATGTAGCGCAGTGCGTAGCCAATGGGCGCGTGAGGATTCATAGCCATCAGCGGGAAGAGGACTGAGGAACATCCATTGAGTGCCAGCGTGAATACCAGCAGGAAGAGGAAAAGGGCCGTGATTTTGGCAGCCAGCAGCGTGCGCAACCGGATGGGCAAAGGCACGAGGATCAGATAGTCCCGGCGATCGGGGAACAATGCATCCCACTCGAGCACAGTGATGAAGCCCATCAGAATCATGGACAGATAGAGAAACAAGAATTTGTCAGACCAGGATACTGCCAGGTCGAAAGGAAACGGCGGGACGGGATGTCCGAGGCGGGTCCACAAGAACGAATAGTGACCGTAGGAACGAAGCGAAAAAATGACACTTGGGACCGCCAGCAATGCCAGAATCGGGGTCAGAGCCAGGCTCGTTTCGGCCTGGGGCGCAATCAGGTCGTTGTCGAGAAATCTTTGCCAGAACAATCGCAACAATTCGATGAATTGCGAAGGGCGCTTCCGGCCTCCTAGGGCTTGATCTGGCGAAGGCATGCGATTACTGTTTTCCCTAAGGATGAAACCAGGCGTTGTTGCTCGGCTTCGTTAGTACTCCATCACTTGCACAATTTCCCTGGCCAGTTTCTCGGTGTCTTCCGGAATGACGAGTTGTGCAAAGATCTCTCCCAGCGAAGGCAACTGCATCAACAGTCGCAAATTCTCCACCGAATCGTTGGCCATCATGCGCCCTTTGTGCAGGATCACAATCTGGGAGCAGACCTTTTCGACTACCTCCAGAACGTGAGAACTGTAGAGAATGATCTTGCCCTTGATAGCCAGTTCTTTGATGAGATTCCTGAAAACGAGCGCGGAGGTCACATCGAGTCCCGATTCGGGCTCGTCGAGGACAAGAACTTCCGGATTGTGCAACAGTGCGGCCGAGATCAGAATCTTTTGACGCATGCCTTTCGAGTAGGACGAAAGCGCCGCGTGCCGGCTCTTGTAGAGAGAAAAGAGCTCCAGGAAATCGTCGATCTTGCGGTCGAGGACTTTTGGGGGCAAGCCGCGAAGACGGCCCACGAGTTGGAGGTACTCTCGCCCAGTCAGGTAGTTGTACAACTGGGCGTCTTCGGGGACATAGCCCAGCGTGCTTTTGTATTCGATGAGTTGCTGCTGGATGTCGCGTCCGCCAGATAGAATGTGACCCTGGCTGGGAAGGAGAAGTCCGGTGAGCATTTTCACGGTCGTGCTCTTGCCCGATCCGTTGGGGCCAAGATAGCCGAGTACCTTGCCGGGCTCGACCGTGAAGCTGACGTCGTTAACCGCAGGAGTACTGAAGTAGCGCTTGGTCAGCTTCACAACGGCAAGCATCGGCAGGACCGAGAGGTTGGATTGTATCTTGCTGGGCGACCCGCAACTTCAGGCGAAACATTAGACACTGGAGGAAGGAATTTGTTCCCCAGAAGGTTGAGAATTACGCAACTTCTCTACTGCGAGGGTGCGCTCAGGAGGCAGAGCACCCGATTCAAGTTGGTTGTGCTTGGTTATGCAAACTAGATTTTTAGCTTGCATGATAGGGTGACGAGTATGCCGAAAGGCGAAGAGTGTTCAGAGTTCAGTCTTCAGGCTGCTGAGTATTAGGCCAGCTATAGCTTTCACTGTCGTACGAGGACAAATTCATGAAAGACAAGACCGAGCAGAGAATCCTGTTGGAACCAGAAAAGGTGGAATTTCTGCATACGATGGCGAAGAACTACAAATTGCCTGACATCGGCAAGGCTGTTCGCTGTTTGATCGACCACGCCCGTGAAAACCCGGACAAACAAGCCGAGATATTTGGCGAGGTTCATTGCAATGACTGCTGACAGGCAGAGTTCAAACTGATTCCTGAACGAAGTTTCCCGCGCGTCAAGAAACTAACTGGGGTGGGGGATTCCAAGAACCGTCCTCACACTGTCGCGGGCGATGAGCAGTTCTTCGTTGGTGGGAATGACGCAGACCTTGACGCGGCTGCCTGCTGCACTGATGACGCCTTCCGCGGCGGAAACGTTTGCATTGGCCTCCCGGTCGATCTCGATTCCAAAAAAACCCAGGCGTTCGCAGCTTCCGATACGAATGATCGGAGCATTCTCTCCGATCCCTCCGGTAAAAATCAGCCCATCGACTTTCCCTAGAACACCGCAGTAGGCCGCGATGTACTTTCGAACGCGATAGGTGAAGATGTCGATCGCAAGTTGAGCTCGGGTGTGCCCCGCCTCCGCTTCCTCTTGCAACTCCCGCATGTCACCAGAGACTCCCGAGATTCCATACATTCCGCTCTGTTTGTTCAACAGCGTGGACGCCTCGTGCAGTGAAAGGTCTTCCTTGGCCATCAAGTGCACGATAATGGCTGGATCCAAATCACCACAGCGGGTTCCCATTACCAGACCTTCCAGCGGGGTGAATCCCATCGAAGTATCCACGGACTTGCCAGCCTCAATCGCGCAAATCGAGCAACCGTTGCCCAGATGACAGGTGATCAAATTGGTCGTTTCCTTTTGCAGGTTGAACATCTGTCTGAAGCGATAGGCAACGAACCGTTGAGAAGTGCCATGGAACCCGTAGCGCCGGATCTGATGCCGCCGGTAGAGGAGGTAAGGTAATCCGTACAAGTATGCGGACGGCGGCATGGTTTGGTGGAATGCCGTGTCAAACACCGCCACTTGCGGAACCTCAGGCAGGAGCTGCCGGCAAACCTGGTAGCCGTTCAGGTTATGCGGATTGTGCAACGGCGCCAGCTCAATGCACTCACGCATCTCTTCGACAATCGCTTCGGTCATCAGTTGCGACCCGCTGAATTTTTCTCCTCCGTGTACTACGCGGTGGCCAATCACTCCGACATCGTTCTGGCCGCCAATAAATGGCGCATCGCCAGAACGCAACAGGTTGAGACACTCTTCAATGGCTGACTTATGATTGAGGATCTCAGCAACTTTGATGGTGGGTTTGTCCTGCCCGCTTTGAAGGCGAATCAAGGCTTCAGTGGTTCCAATCTTTTCGACAAGATCCTTGGCGAGAAATCGATCTTCATTCCTCGCAATCAACTCCGCGTTTGTGTCAATCAGTTGGAACTTCACCGTGGAACTGCCGCAATTGAGAACCAGAACCTTCATTGGGAGCAAACCTCAGGAAAGGCACAGGAAGGCAGACGAGTTGTCACACGATCAAGCAGGGTCCTAACCAAAAAAATGTCTCACTTCTTCTGAGGGCATTCATAGCCCCCTCAACTCTGCAAGCTGAAGCTCCTCGCTCAAGCCGGATTCTCTTCACGGCATCAGCCGCTTGATCCTCTCCCGATCACCCCACACCGACTCGGTGTGAGCCAGAATGTCGCGGGGCGTAAACCAGAACTGTTTCATCTGGCCGCGGCTGTGCAGCCGCGTCTGATCGTTGTAGTGCGGTGAGGCACGATTCTGAGACTGGCCGTAGGGCAGAAGACTCCAGATTTCTTTCGGACCTCCTTCCATCACCACCATCAAGTGTCCCCAACCATCATTGCAGTATATCTGGGTGTTTTCCTGTTCGATGCCGTGGTCAGGATGGAGAGGCCCATACATGGTGTTTCCGTCCATCGCGAATGTCTCATTGCCCCGAATCGTGACATTCACCTTCCCCCACGCGACTTCGGTCGATCCAAAGTTCTTCTCAATCCGATCGAGGGCTGACTTCAGAGCTGCAAGGCCGAGCTCTTGTTCTTCAGTGGATTGCACGTCGATACGCTTTCGCTCCTGCGACACGAACCTGGAGAAGCGTCCTGGGAACCGTTCCTGATAGGCCTTACCCCAGAAGTGGAGAACCGTATAGGCCACTGAATCCGGCGAAGAACGCCGATCCCAAGCCTTGAGAAGCTCGACAGCCCTTATGAGGCGCGCCTCGGCACGAGGTGCAGTACTAGCCACGGCATTACTCAGGAGCGGCACGATCACATCCGCGGGCAGGACATAGGTGTCCAGAGCGAGCTGCTTGATGTCGTCCAGCGTGAACGTTCGATTTTCACCGAGGACCTGGGACAGCCGTTCTCCTCGTGTATTGAGAGCCTCCTCTCCAGCGTCAGCCTTGGGCAAAGACTGAAGGTAGTAGGAAGCGGGTTCGAGAGGTCGCAGGCCAGAATTCTTGGTAACCACCCAATGCGGGTTGTTGCAATTCTGCAGGAAACCGGAGGCAGGGTTAAGAATCTGGGGATACACCTCGAGGGGCAGGAAAGGTCCCCACTCGGTTTCTTTCAACCAGCCGGGAACGGGTTTGCGCCAATCGAAGCCGTCGGCACGTTTCGCCACGGTCCCGTTGTGAATCCAATAGATATTCCGGGCGTCCGAATACAAGAGGTTCCATTTGGGCATCCGTTGCTTTCCGACCACGCTTTTGAACTCTTCCAGATTCTTCGCGGTCATGAATCCATATAGGTTCGTTGAATAATTCACTCCTTCGAAGTTCGGCAGCTTCACGGAATACGCGCGATGGCGCTTGCGGTCGAATTTCACGACCGGCCCGTGATGCGTGTAGTAGAGCGGAAGCGTCACCGATTCCATCTCGCGCGGCCCTTTGATCCGAAAGGTTTCCTGCTCCACGCGGATGGGTCTCCACGAGCCGTCATAGGAGTATTGAAGTGGGTTCTCAGGGTTCAGCTTTTCTTCGTAAACGTCTGAAATGTTTGGGCTGTTGTAAGTTGCCGACCAGGTGATGCGGTCATTGAAACCGTCCAGGAAGAATGGGCTTCCAAACCAGCTGATGCCCCCAGTATTCAGCTCGCCCGGCGTGATCAAATGAGCCTCGTAGTTCTGAAACCGGTTTGCCCACGGCATGTGAGTGTGTTCGACATGCATTACACGGCCGTTGGCAGATTTCTGAGGTGCGATGGCGAAATGATTCGATCCCAGGTTGGGGAAGTCGTAAGGTTTGTCGGCCAGCTTCGATAAAGCATCATGCACGCTGTAAAAGCGGAAGTAGTGACTGCGCTCCAGGGCCTCAATGTCTTCGGCCGTCACTTGGTCGATCCAGGCCGGAGTCTCGGAGCGCTGCTCTTCGATGAAGGCATTCACGCCCCGCGCAAAACCGTCCAAAATCCTGTAGGTCTTTGGCTCGATCTCATTCTTCCTCTCCGTGACTCCCTTGCGGGTGCGGAGCAACCTCTGCAGATAGTCTCCATCCCAGCGGTAATCGTAAGGAATGAACTGCAGATATCCTTCACCGAGAGCCTCGAAACCGATGACCTCTGCGCGGCGGCCCTGAGCGTCCCGATACTGAAGCATCATTTCTTCCAGGTGGTCCTGCGCTTGTGCGTAGCCGTATCCGAAGAAGGTCGCTTCCTGGGTTTCACCCACAATGTGAGGAACGCCGTAGGTGTCTCGGTAGATCGTCACCTGTGCTGCTAAAGGGTCTTTTGTCTGAGCCGGTGCCTCATGACAGAGGCTCACCAACAGGAGAATCAACCACCCAGTCCGGTTTGGTCGAATGGACATCCGATCTAGCTCCGGTCGAAACGAAAACTCGATAGAGTCACCCGCTTGCACAGCCTACCATGCGCGATGCGCCGGGCTGCTGAAACATTTCCGCCCACTCTTCCGTACCCCCAAGTGTCCCATTCTGTGAAAGGCCCAAATCCGATGAACCCATCTCTAGCTCTAGCAGCCTGTCGGACTTTCCGAGCAAGCAAGTAACCGGGAAGAAGAGGGAAACGTAGTTACAGCATGAGCGCACACTTCAAAGCGGTGGACCGAGAAACCCTTTACCTGTTTCCACCCT
>Ga0187893_10006687_pt1 | contig 19524 bp, 20 predicted proteins | sample MA1701074metaG_FD_139574 | JGI IMG/M metagenome (GOLD analysis project Ga0187893, IMG submission 139574) | White microbial mat communities from a basaltic lava cave in the Kipuka Kanohina Cave System on the Island of Hawaii, USA - MA170107-4 metaG ... | reverse complement strand
GCCCGTCCTCGTACTCTTCGCATGGGTGGTGTCCTCCGTGGCTGTGAGTGCAAATCCTTGGTCGGACCAGCACTCTAGTATGGAGGCACCACCTGAATTTCAACTAGATCTGGGACTCACCCACCCGCCACTGCCAGCCGTTTGTGTGGACCGCCACCGCCGACTCGATCCTCGCCAAGATCGAGCGACTTTGTAAAAGAATCGCTGGGACATCACACTAGACCGGTCCTGCTTTGGGATCGCCGACGGCTATTCGCCGCAGCACTGGTTCCTTCCTACCACCGAAGCTGCACGTGGCATAACCTTTCCCAGCCTCGTGTCGCGACCACGATCAGCTCTGAAGACTGATGGGTTCTCACAGGAGCTGCCAATTCGGCAGTTGCGCTACATGCTGTAGGATGCATATTATTCGCACGAAACTGCTCCAGGCATTCGGGGGCTTCGTTGGAGGCATCCAGAGTTGTACCCGAGCCGGTTGTTGTGCAGTTCATGCTCTGTGCATTCGAGTTTCTCGAGTCGCAGGGGAGCATCGCGCTAAGCGACGGCCTTGGGCCACTGGTGAGCATGGTGAGAGACGTTCTGTCCAAAGCTGAGCCACCATCTGACGGTCCTTCCTGGATACGGGCCCGTGATCGCGCTGAACTCGTAATTGGCCTGCTAAGGCTCTGCGACGAGCGCGCATCGGCGGGCGCGGCGTTCCGGTTAGTCAACGGGGCAGTGGAAGTGGTTGAAGACCACTTCTCTAGGCTCTCGAGAGATGAGGATGGACGTATGGGTGGCCCGGAAGAGAGGTTCCGAGTGAAACGAGACGCCTCGATGTCGTCGCGTGTCGCGATGTATCGACACCGGCTCCACGCGACGTTGATCGGGGAGAACGGAGCCTTGGAGATCCGCGCACTCGTCAATGGGGAGTGGATGACCGCTTTTTGCAAACCAGGTGCAGACTGGAAGACAGTGGATGATCTACTTGGAGAAGGAGCAAATAGATGAATGAGCTAGGCCAGCTCGAGGAGCGGTTACGTCAAGCGCTGCCCTCGGTACGCCTCACGCTGACGGAACCAGCTGCCGCCGACGGTGTGTGGTGGCTGGATATCGAATATGAAGGCCGTCGGGTTGTCGTCGAATGGCAGGCCGGCAGGGCGTTTGGCATCACGTCTGAAGCTTTCGCCGACACGCCGTTCGGTGTGGGGCCAGAGGAGATGGCGCAGGGAATTGACGAGGCGAGCGATCGCATTATGGGGATCTTGACACGATCGGTTCGACCAGTCCCGCTCGCAGAGGTACGAAAGAACCGTGGCTTCTCTCAGCAGGAGCTCGCACGGCGTTTGGATCTAGACCAAGCGTCAGTCTCGAAGCTCGAGCGCCGCCACGACATGCTGATCAGCACGCTCCAGGAGTTTGGTTCCGCGATGGAAGCTGAACTCGAGCAGGCCTTCCGGTTCCGCGATGGGTCGCGTCACCCCATTGTGCTAGGGGAGGGAGCCGCTGCCAGAGTGTCATCCGCGCAACCATTAGTACGGCGCCGTGTTGCTGCGGGTCACGATGATGAGATCCGCGGGTTCGAAACCGTCGCTCGTGCAGCGGCCCGCCATGACCCTGAGCGGTTTCTCGTCCTTCTACCAGCATACACGCAGCGACTAGTGGAATCGCTGTTAGAGAACACCACTGCGGGGCGGTCACAGGCTGTCGCATGGGCAGATACCGTTGCGCAAGCATTCCGACATGCCAAGGAGGCACAAGCACCAAACGAAGCGGTAGCCGCTCTCGAGGACACCGTGAGCAAGTTGCTGACGCGGTATTCTTCGCTGAGGGCGGGTAATCTGCTCGCCGAGGTCTTCCGAAGCCTGCGTCCGGCCGAGATGCGTGCCCGCGCCAAACCCAGGGTCGCGGTATTGGTGCCGGGTTTCAGCACAGACAGGTTCATTAAGAGTTTGCTGTCACGTGTAGTTCTCAAAGCTGGCTATACAGACTGGCTCCTGAACGCGATAACTCATGACAGTGCCAGGCACATCAACGAAATGGAAGTACTCTCGCGCCTGGGATCGGATGTCTCTGACATAGATGCAGCTATCGTCTTCTCATTTCCGCACATCGATGTAGATGAGCTGCGGCGGCTCGTGACTTCGTTCGGGAAGCCCGTTGTCTTTGTCGATAATTACCCCTTTGACAAGGGTGTCCTTCCGGGAAACGCTTGGTTCGTCGGTTCTGACAACGCCCAAGGTGCCTCTGAAGTTGCTGAGTTCGTCAAGACCAGGGCGGACATACTGCAACGAAAGCTTAAGGTCCTAGTCATTTGCGACACGCGGCTTCAAATGGAGCGCCAGGAGGAATTCAAGAAAAGGCTCGATCCGGACGCCGCAGATCTGGTTGAGGAGCTCAGGGTCACGACGTTCAATGCTCATGATGTTGGCAATCGCATCGCCGATTATGTCCGTAATCCACATCCGGTGCCGGATCTCATATTTGCCACCAGCGATGACCTGGGACACGCGGCAGTTGCTGCCATCGTGGACCGGGAGTATTGGGAGCAAGTGAGCATCATTTCCTGGGATGGGATGCATGATGTGGTGCGTGACCTGCCACACGGGTATTCACGCTTTATCGCTTCCGTCCAACAAAATCGGGAGAGACTGGTCGACAAAGTCGTTGAGGTCGTGGACCGAGCACTTCGGGGCGACATTCCGTCCAGTCCGGACGGTCGTAAGTTCCTTGTGGAAACGAAACTCGAGAAGGCAAGACAGGAGTCCAGCGAGGGTGCTGCGTGAACAGACACGTCGTGGACCGCGAGACAAAGAGTGAGACTGGCCATGAGCTCGTTGCCGCAGTGTCTGGGTTGCGGTTCCGTTACCCCGGGGCTTCTGCTAAGGAGGAAGGTCACTGGTTGTTGGACATCGGGTCGCTACACATTCATACCAATTCCGCCTACAGCCTGCTCGGCGAGAATATGGTTGGCAAGACTACTCTAGTGCGCGTGCTTACCGGTACGCTCGACGCGCCATCGCGCGGGTATCTAGAAGGATCGTTCTGCTACGGCGCCGTGACAGGTCGATTCCCAGTCGATCCACGAATAGTTCGTCGCGTCGGCATATGTGCCGTGCATCAGAATGACATGATGTTCGATGGGCTTTCTATCTGGGAGAACGTTCTTCTTGGCGCTCCCTCGCGCGCCGCGGTTCGTTTCCATGGACCGGCCGCCCGCAATTCTCTCCGCTTGACGCTCGCGCGGCTGGCAAACCATGAGGCCCGTTCCGAGGCTTCGGCGCTCGGAACGCTGTCTGCCGGCGGGCGTGCGATGGTGCGAACAATACGCGCGGTCGCGTGGGGATATCGGCTGCTAGTGCTAGATGAGCCAACGGTGAACCTGGATCCGAAGAATAGGGACCGGTGGTTCTTTCTCCTCGGCGAATTGTGGACTAACCCGGCCAGCGTGGTACTTGTGTCCCACGATCCCGAAGATCACACCGCGCTACGAAATCTCGCCCTTCGCAGCGGTCGCGTATACAAGGCATTCAAGCTACATGATGGAATGCTGAACGAATGCGAGTGAGCGGATATGCGGGGATCGCCGGGTGGCGGCTGCTTCTTCTCTCGGTCATGGTCGGTGCCGCAATCGCGGCGGCCACGACTATTGGCGAGTCTCGCAGTGCGGCCGATTCCCTAAGCGTAGTCGTCGCTAGTGCAGCCCCGCTCGTGCTAATCACGCTGGCCGCAACTATCGTATTGTCCGTAGGCGATCTCGATCTCTCTATTGGCGGCGGATACACATTCTATGGGATGGCTCTCCTGGCGCTAGCGTCGCTCGGCGTGAGCGCTCCGGCAGCGTATGTGTCGTGCTTTGCGCTCGCTGTCGCGATTGGAATTGTCCAAGGCCAGATGATCGTTCGTCGAAGGCTCTCACCGCTCGTGACTACCTTGGCGACGGCAACGATCCTGTTTGGAGTGTCGCTCCTCATCGAGCACTGGATGAGGCTTCGAGCCGAAGGGCTGGTCGCCGTGGGACAAGGTGGCGCGGCCGCAATCCCTGTGATCAGTCGCACACTGCCCGAGAGCTACCGCCCGATCATTCTGCGTTACGCTATACCATGGGCTCTGTCTGCGATCATCTTGTTGGAGTATTGGCGCCGCCGGACACTGTGGGGCCTGCAGCACGTCGCGGTCGGTTGGAACCGGGCCGCCGCACAGCTGGCGGGACTTCCATCTGCTGCAATCCGCACCCGCGCGTTTCTGATGTCCTCCATCTTGAGCTTCGGCTCTGCCGCGCTCGTCATTTCGGGCTTCCAACGCGGCGGCTGGGACCCCCGTGCGGGCGCTGGGCTCGAACTCATCGCCATCATGTGTGCCGTTATAGGTGGAACACGCATCGGCGGTGGAACCATCGAGCCGATGGGCGCCGCTCTGGCAATCCTGCTATGGGAAGCCCTAGCCCATCTGCAATACGTTTCTCCACTTGTCGGCCCGGAGACACAGCAGCTGGTGATCGGCGCTTTGCTTCTAGCGGTGGCCATTGTCGGCGCGCGATCAACTGCCTCGAACTAGGCACAACACCGAAAGGAGCGCGCCGATGTCAAGACTAACCAGGCTCCTGACACTCGCACTCGTTGGCCTAGCGGCCCTATCGTCGTGCCGCGAGGCCACACTGGGCTCAAGGGCTGTCCTCGCCGTGCTACCGACAGGAACGAACCCCTTCTGGCAACAGATGGCGGCCGGGATTCGAGCTGAGGCCGCCGCTGACTCCACGATACGTCTTGATCTGAAGGTCGGGGAGGCCGATACCGATGCGCGCAATCAGATCGCCATCCTCGAAACACAACTGCAGAGCGCAGAGCCGGCTGTTCTGATCGTAGGCCCTGCGTCGTCAACTGCCATCATTCCGGTAATTGCGCGGTATAACACGAAACAGATACCGGTGATCGTTGTCGATTCCAAGCTCGATTCCACCGAGCTCGCGCGTAACAATGCTCACATGGATGTCTTCATTGGATCACGGAACCAGCAGGGCGGCGAACTAGCCGCGAAACGTCTCATGGAGGCTCTTGCTTCCGGGCGTCATAGAATACTTCTCCTCGGAGGGAGCCCAGAACATCAGACCGCGCTGGACAGAGCGGCTGGGTTCCGCACGATGGCACCCAAGGACTGGGATCTGAGGGAAGTCACGGCTAACTGGAGTAGAGCGGAGGCCAACCGAGCGACGAGAGCAGCCTTGACGGCAGGGCCTCTCGACGGCGTCTTTGCTGCGAACGATGAGATGGCTTTGGGCGCTGTCGATGCCCTAAGGTCTGTTCAGACCTCGCAAGCTGCATGGCCTGTTATTATCGGCTTCGACGCGACGCCGGACGCGATACGTGCAATTCAGGAAGGGCAGATGTGTGCCACCATCGCGCAGGATCCACAGGGAACCGGCCGGATGGCAATCATGGCCGCGCGCCAGTTCTTGACTGGTCAGCGACCAGGACCTCAGCAATTCATCGATGTCCGCCTGGCGTCCGACTCGCTAGCAGCTTGTGTAAAGCCCCAAGGCCCGTCCGGGGACGGTGATCATCTGTGAGAACCAACAGCTTCAAGCGCCCTCCGGATCATCTCCTTCGGCGCATCGATCCGGATCCCCAAGGGCTGGTGCGGATGCCGGATGCCGGCAGAGATCCCATACGGATCCTCCGAGCACGGGAGCGTGAGAAGTATGATGAGGAATACTTCGAACATCATTACTGGCGAGAGGACCTCCCAGGTCGTACCGGCAATCGTGGGCTCAGCTACAACGATCCGGAACACAAGAGCCGCTTCCGCTTCTTGGCGGATCTGCTCAGCGCGAACGTTCGGTTTAGGAGTTTGGTCGATATCGGTTGCGGTCTGGGGGGGCTGGTTGAAGTTCTCGTCCAAAGAGGATACTCGGCTTCCGGTTTCGACGTTTCAAAAGTTGCTGTGGCTCGTGCGTCGTTAGTTGCGCCCGGCCGGATTTGGCGGGCATCGGCCGATGCCATCCCCCTCCCTGATCGGTCGGTAGATATCGCGTTTTGTTCGGACGTTCTAGAACATTTGCTCGCATGTGATGTGCAAGCGGCAGTCAGCGAACTGGCGCGCGTTGCGAGCGCTTTCGTCATTGCGACTGTCAACTTGGACAATCCCTACGAGTATCACCCCACAATCTTGTCCAGGTCGCAATGGGATGCGTTCTTCTTGAGCACTGGTCTTCTACGTCCAGCTGAGCCGCTCCGTTCAGAGTTTCAGTGTCGTGCTGACGACCAACACCCCGAGTATGATTTTTTCGCATACGAACGCATATGAGCGAACACGACCTGCTTGTTGTTAACGCAATCGCCACGAGTACTCGAACCGTCGTTGGCATGGACCAATCGGTCGGAATGCGTGGCCTTCAGCACTGACGGCCGCCCCTTACAAGGAAGCGCATGCACCCTGCATAATGAAAAGGTCGCAGCGCTGGTAACGTAGGAGGAGCGCAGCATTGGCTTGGAAAACTGGACACGCTCGGGTCATCATACTAACCGGCTGGCCGGGCGTCGGAAAGACAACCGTCGCACGGCGCATCGCAGAGCGCACAGGATTCCCCTTGCTAGACGATCATCTTACTTATGCCCCAATTATCCGATTCCTGAGGAAAGGATCACGCCGGGCTCACGAGCTAAACGTCCAGGTGCGCGGTGCAATTCTGGAGATGTTGCTCAGGTCCCCTATTCCCGGGACCGTGGTAACGACTGGGTATCGCCGGAAGGCTGTTGGCCAATTCATCGCTTTGGCAGTGGACTTGGGGACCGCGTTTGAATCCAGGATCGACATCGTCCGCCTGGTCTGCGACTGGGATGAACACAAGCGGCGGGTCACGAGTCCCACCAGACACGGAATTGGCAAAACCAGAACAGTTCAAGAGCTGAAGCGCAAGATGGCCACCCCGCCCTTCCTAGGGCTCCCAGACTATCCTCCACTTGTCATCGATACAACGGCATTGTCACCGGAGAGATGTGCTGCACGGATTATCCGCAAATTGGAGGTGCCGACTCTCGGCATCCCATTAGGTCGAACTGTGCCTGGGTAGGCTTGTACGCCGAGGATACCCGGACCGGTTCCAAGGCGTTCTGAAGCGCCTTGGCCGTGCGAGATTGAGAAGTGGGCTGGGCCGGCGGGCGATCACGACTATTGGTTCTCTTCGGCGAGTTGATGAACTGTAGAACGAAGAGCTTGAAGTACGTTGATCGCCAGGCCGGCATCTTCCCAACAACTGTTCTCGACGACGTTGGTTACGTGAGCATGAGCGGGAGATCAGCCCGGACAGTCAAGCTTTGAAGCTGAGAGGTTATCCATCGCTGTATGCGGCGGGTGTATCTGTCCCAGAATCGGCAAGTGAAAATGTCCCACCCGACTGGTCTGGGTCACCGTCCTTCCTAGTCTTGTGTCCCATTAATGATTGATACATATTTGGCAGCGTCCATTTCGAGGGTGCTGCCATGCCACGAGGTCGCGTTGCGGGCTTCACGCTGGGGCTGTCGGACGGTGAGCGGGCCGAGCTCGAGCGCATCCGGCGTTCGCCCTCGATGCCCGCGGGGTTGGTACGCCGGGCGGAAATCGTGCTCCGCTCGGCTGCGGGCGAGACCCACCGCGCCATCGCCGGGGCCGTGGGCGTGAGTTTGCCCTTGGTGGCCCACTGGCGGGCCCGGTTCCGGGATCACCGGCTCGCGGGTCTCTATGATGTCCCGCGGCCTGGCCGGCCCCGCACCCACGATGACGAGGAAGTCGCACGACTCTTGCGCACCGTGTTGCGCACGCGACCGAAGGACGCCGCCCAGTGGAGTGTGCGCGGCGTCGCGGCGAAGACCGGCATCAGCAAGAGCACGGTGCAACGCTACTTCGCCCTGTTCGGCGTGCAGCCACATCGGACCCGCCACTTCAAACTGTCGACCGATCCGTTCTTCGTCGAGAAGGTCCGGGACATCGTGGGGCTCTATCTGAATCCGCCCGATCACGCCCTGGTCCTCTGCGTCGACGAAAAGAGTCAGATCCAAGCGTTGGAGCGGACCCAACCCAACTTGCCCATGGGCCTCGGGTACATCGAGGGCTTCACCCACGACTACACCCGCCACGGGACGACCACCCTGTTCGCCGCGCTCGACATTCGCAGCGGCGCAATCCTTTCGCAGTGCAAGCGGCGCCATCGCCACCAGGAGTTCCTCGCGTTTCTGCACCACGTGGATCGCAGTGTCCCGGCCGCCTTGGATGTCCATCTGGTTCTCGACAATTACGGCACCCACAAACACCCCCGCGTAAAGGCCTGGCTCGCTCGTCGGCCGCGGTACCACGTCCACTACACGCCGACCTATGCCTCGTGGCTCAACCAGGTGGAGCGCTGGTTTGGCTTGATCACGCAGCGGGCCATTCGCCGCGGCTCCTTCCGCACCGTCCGGGAGCTCGTGCGCCGCATCGATAGGTTTGTCACCCGCTACAACCGGACGGCGGCTCCCTTCACGTGGACGGCCACCGCTGAATCGATCCTCAACAAAGTTGGCCGTATTGCGCAAGCAATTAACGGGACGTCACACTAGCACCTTGCCGTGCCGGTAGTCGCCACGGGGTGACCCATCCGACAAGTTGGCCTCCATCCGCAGCGGTGGAGGCTGGGAGACCCACGTGCTGCTCCGGCACTATCTCGAGCAGGGCCTGTTGATCACCGCGATCGCGGAGACCCTGCAGGTCAATCGGCGGACCATCCATCGCTGGGTCGCCGCGGGCGAGGTCGATCGCGACCCCACGACGATGCGCTACGGCTCCCGGGCGCCGATTCCCACGAAACTGGATCCGTACAAGGCCCTGATCGAGGAGCGGCTCGGCACTTACCCCGAGCTCACCGCCGTCCGCCTGTTCGAGCAAGTCCGGGCGGCTGGGTACCCACGGAGCCTGTCCCAGCTCAAAGTGTTCGTGCGGCGGGTCCGGCCCCGGCCCGAGCCCGAGCCGCTCGTGCGCTTCGAGATCCCTCCAGGGAAACAGGGCCAAGTCGATTTCGCGGAGATCCGGCTCCCCTGGGGCAAGCGCTTCGCGCTCATGGTCATCCTCGGCTACTCTCGGTTCCTCTGGCTCCAGGTCTATGCCCGGCAGACGATGGGGATCCTGCCGAGCTGCTCTTCGACCAGCTGGGGGCACGGGAACGGTCGTCGCACTCGGCTCTTCGTCCCTGAAGCTGCGCTATTCTCGCAAGTCGGTCCGCACGCCTGTCTGGCGCTCAAGCGCCCAGATCTCCTCGGTGGACACTGCAAAACCGGCCACCACATCGACAGTCAAAACCGGCCACCGCGGGCATCCGACCGAGACTGGGTTAGTGATCTACTGCGCCGGTGGGTCGGCGCGCAAGTCGGTGGCCACCTTGGTCCGCCAGCTCCGGGGGCCGCACTTGAGGACGTGGGCGTGGTGGAGTAGCCGGTCGAGGAGCGCCGTTACCGCGGCGGTGTCGCCGAGCAGCTTGCCCCAGTCGTCGACCGGGCGATTCGAGGTCAGCAGGGTCGAGGCGCGTTCGTAGCGGCGCATGATCAGCTCCAAGAGATCCTCGGCGGCCGTGTGGGGCAGCTTCCGCATCCCGAGGTCATCGAGGATCAGGAGGGGGACGGTACTCAGGTCGGCCAGGTAGGCCTTCCGGATCCCGTCGAGGGTCGCGTCGGCCAGTTCCTCGAGCAGCGTGTGGACCTCCCGATACAGCACCCGGTAGCCTTGGTGGATCGCGGCGCGGCCGATTGCCTGGGCCAGGTGGCTCTTGCCGGTTCCGGGCGGCCCGAGAAACAGGACGTCTTCGCGCTGGGCGATGAAGCGGCCGGTGGCGAGTTCGTGGATCAGGGCCCGATTGAGCTTCTTGTTGAAGTCGAAGTCGAAGCTGTCGAGCGAGCGGTCCGGATCCCGAAAGCGGGCCTGCTTGTGGCGGCGCTCCAGGAGCCGGTCCTGGCGGCGGACCAGCTCGTCGGCGACCAGTGCCGAGACCAAGTCGATCGGCGCCATCCGGTCGGTCTGTGCCTGGCGGAGCCGGGTCTCCAGGACGTCGGCCATCCCGGAAAGACGCAGCTTGCGGAGGGCATGGTCGAGCTCGACGAGATTCATGGGGTGGTGACTCCGGCGTAGTGATCGATGAGTTCGCGGTAACGGGTGAGCTGACGGATGAGCGGGTCGACCTGGCGCAGGGTGACGGGCAGCGGCGGCCGCCGCTCGTGATAGCGGTGGAGGAAGCGATAGCTGGGGACCCCCAGCTCGAGGGCGGCCTGCGCCGCGGCGTCGGCGACGGCGGGCCCGAAGCGCTTGGCGAGGGCGAGGACGCCTTGGATGCGCCGCACCGCGGCAACGCCCTCGTGGCGATGGAGGTGCGCGCAGAGCGTCCCCAGGTGCCGTCCGGCCGACTGGGCCCGCGCCAGGAGCGCCAGCGTGGTCGGCGGGGTGCGAGCGGGTCGGTCCTCCTCCTGGATGCGATGGTGCCCGCGGGCCGTGCGCACGTGCTCGCGCAGGAGCTGGCCGGTCTGGGGATCGAGGAGCCGGACGTGGAGCTCGTTCCACTGGACCTGGACCCGCTGACCGATCCAGCCGGGGGGCGCGCCATAGTAGGCCGCCTCGACTTCGACGCAGCCGTCGAGATGGACGGTGCGCTGGCCGAAGCGGTAGGACCGAAAGGGCTCGAGCGGAAGCGGCCCGAGGGCGGGTCGCTCCTCGGCAAACATCACCGCGACTTGTCGCTTGGTCGTGCCGTGGATCCGGGTGTCCGCCCAGCGCGCCTCCCAGCGATCCAGATAGGCCTGGGCGGCCTCAAGGGTCTCGAAGCGGAGGCCCCTGAGCGGGGTCTTTTGGGTGTGGCCGATGCCGGCTTCGACCTTGCCCTTGCGATCGGGATCGCCCACCCGACAGGGCAGCGCGACGACGCCGTAGTGGGCCAGCGCATCGCGGTAGGGGATTGAGCCGGGGGTCGTAGACGTCCGGCTCGAGGACGCCCTCGCGCAGGTTGTCGAGGACCAGCACCCGGACGGTGCCCCCCAGCCGGCGGAAGGCTCGCTCGTGGAGCTCGGCCCAGATCTGGGCGCTCGAGCGCCAGACCAGCAGGCGGACCGCCTTGCGCGAATACCCGAGGGTGAGGACGAACAGCCGGGTCCGCCGGTACTTGCCGGTGGCCCGGTCGCGGACCATGGGCCCGTCGCCGTAATCGACCTGGGCCTCCTCCCCCGGCTCCGTCGTGATCCCACGCGGGCTTCAACCGGCGCCGTGCGGCGGAGCTGCCGGACGAAGCGCCGGACACTGGCTAGCGGCCCGGGAAGCCGTGGTCATCGACCAGGTCCTGCCAGATGGCCATGGCGTTCCGGCCCCGGCTCAGCGCCTCGGCGATCAGCTCCCGGAAGGGCTCGTAGGCGCTCGCTGTCGGGGCCCGGCCGGGCAGCAAGTCGGCCCGGCGTGTCTCGGGTCGGTGGACACCTGCACCGTGGTGGCCGGATTTGGCGGGGGCCAGACCCGGGGCTGCCCGCCCCGGCGCCGGACCGGGATGCCCGCCGCCTTCAGGTAGGCGCTGGCCGTCTCGCGACGGACCTGGGTGGCCGCTTCGATGCGCCGGAGAGTCCAGCCCAGGCGCCCGAGGGCGAGGACTTGCTGCTGTGTGGTGTCGCTCAAGACGTTGCTCATGGCGGCGGAGGAACTCGCGCTCCCCCGCCGAGGTCAACGTCTCAGTCGCTCCGACTCGTGGTGGCCGGGTTTGGGTGTCCACCGAGGCTCAAGCGCCCAGATCTGGGCGGAGCTGCAACAGCGCGCCTTTCCCCGCCTGGGCGGGACGGTCCGGGTGCTCGTCGTCCTCGATGACTTGCGCGAAGGCGTGCTGCAGCCCGACATCAACTACCCCACCCTCAACCCGCTCTGTCGCGGCGTGCTGGCCCACTATGGGGTGGTCGCGCTGCCCTGTCTGATGGGCAATCCCTACCAAAGGCGAAGTCGAAGTCGGCGGCTCCCACGCCCAAAACACTGCCCCTGAAGGGCTTGCACTTCGAGGCATTAGGAGGAAGCGTAGGACCATCTCGACCGCCGGCGACACCAGCTGGGCGATACCGGGATCCCCATCTATCCCTTCCTCCGCCGCTAACTCGAGCGGCGGCCGCCGGTGCCCCTCGCCCTGCGGCAAACTGACCAGCTCATTCGCCAGCTCATCCACTATCGCGATCTATCGATCGCACGACCGGATTCCCCGAACCAATCTCGTCGAATTTGATCACCCCCTACCAAGGTCCGGCTCTCCGGGATGACCGACATCCTCGAAACCTGCATGCGCCAGGCTAACCTCGACCGCCTGGTTCGCTCAATGTCGTGTCGATCCTAGTCGCCGACGAGTTACTCCCGCCCCCAGGACGGACGGACCGCTTGACTAATAATGCATTAGACGGCATATTATGCCTTCCAGGGCAATGACAGGCAGAAGATCGCGATGATCCTAAGCCCCTCAGCCCCGTTGAGTTAGTCGCGGGTCGCGCGGAATCCAGGGGAGAAATGCCCTTATGAGTCGCCACCTTACTCAATGGTTATGCACGGTGGCCGGTGTGCGCAAAGATGCGCAAGCCCAAGTACCTAAAGCACTTGGACTCGCCTCCACGACTGGGGGGTTGCTGGTCCTCATCTCGGCAGCAGCGGCTGGCGCGTTCGGCTTCGCCGTGTGGAAAGCCCTGGCGGGACATGCCCACGCGCTCGTCGTCGCGCTAATCACCGGTCCGGCGTGGGGCACGCTGATCTTCTGTGTCGACCGGGCCCTCGTCCTCGGCATCGATAAGCTCGCCCCGTTTTGGCGGCAACTGTCGATGACGCTCGCCCGCGCGCCCTTCGCGGTCGTGATCGGTTTCGTGATCTCGAAGCCTGTCGTCCTCGCGGTCTCGGGGAGCCTGTTGGACTACGAAACGCGCAAGACGCAACGCGCGGTCCTCCGGGCGGAGGTGGAACAGAATGCCCAGTTGGAGGGGCTCCCGAGCAAACAGCGTCTCGCGGCGAGCGCGGCGTCAGCCCGCGACAGCGTTGAGGTGCGGCTGCAGGGGGTGCCCGACTCCTACGACTACCACGAGGCAAAGGCCGCCGCAGACGCGGCCACCGCAACCGCGCAGCGTGTCGAGCGTGTGAACAACCCGAGGATCGCCGGGGTTCAGGCGGAAATCAACCGGCTGGCAGCCGAGGCGGACTCGGCCCAGAACCGCGCGGCGCTCGAGGCCGCGCAGCGCCAGCGAAGCACACTTCGAAGCGAAATCGCCCGCGCGCGCACGGCGGCCGATCTCGCTCAGAGGAAAGCGGATTCGGTAGCCGGCAGGTGGTACCGTGCCGGTCAGCAGAAGCTATCGGTGCTCGACAGCGTCGCGACCGTCGCCGCGCACCGGGCGGATTCGGCCGGCGCTCGCGTCAACGCGCAGAACTCCAAGTCAGACGAGGCGCTGGACGCCTTATTCCGGCCAAACCTGATCAACGAGTACACAACGCTAAAGAGGATCCAGCGTGATCCGAAACACGCGCACTCGGCCACCATGCGGGCGGTGGAGATGGGGCTCGACGGGCTGTTCGTCATGCTCGAGCTGTCCGTCCTGATCCTGAAACTCCTCGCGCGGATCGGGCCGCTCGACCACACGGTCAGGGCCCTCGAGCTCGAGGATCAGGAGCGCGTCACGAATGCCGTCAATGCGGCGACCGCAAAGCTGCAGGCGGAGAGCCAGGCGAAGGAGCAGCTCTATCAAAAGCTCTGGGTGGCGCTTACGCACCACTACGACTCGCGTCTCAAGCACACGGCTCTAACCCGCACCGAGATCATCGACATGCTGAAGGAGGTCGACCAGCTCGGAGCCTGAGGGCCGGCGCTCAGGCGCAGCACAACCGACACGCCGGTTACACGCACAGGGAGGGTACGGCAATGAGTGAAGCAATGATGACTGTCGGCGGTCCCCTCGACATCGGGCGGATCGAGACACCGAAGCAGTTCGCGCAACTCGGCGTTCTTGCCGTCGACGGCAGCGGTTCGATGACGGAGCCGGCCGCCGGAAACATCACGAAGGCGCAGGCGACCAACAACTCAATCCGCGAGCTGTTCACGCGGTTCAAGGCGTCGCGGGTCGCGAAGAACTTCACGTTCGGCGTGATAACGTTCGACAACCACGCGGCGATCCGCCTCACGCCGACCGAGGTTGGCCCCGCCCTCGACGATAACGGCGACTACAACCCCCTCAACGGCCACGGCGGCGGCACAAAGATCTTCGAGGCGCTCGAGGCCGCGGAGCAGCTCGTGACGTCGTTCCTTGCCGGAGCGCCGGCGGACGGCGTGCCCCACAGCGCCGTGATCCTGCTCATGAGCGACGGGTGCTGCTCGGAGCCTGCGAAGACCCGCGCGGTCGCCGCGCGCATCAAGAGCGGGCCAAACGGTTCGCGCGTGAAGCTGTGCTGCGCCCTGTTCGCGACCGTTGGCAAGCCCGATCCCGCCGGCGAGGCGCTGCTCCGCGACATCGCGAGCGACCCGGTTATGGGTTACAAGACGGTGTACGACGGCGAGACGCTGCGGAGCTTCTTCGAGCGGTCGATCTCCGCGGCATCGGGGGGGATCCAGATCGTGTGACGGAACGGGACGCGGGCGCCGCCGTGCCCGCGTCCGGCAACACTATCCCAACGACCAGGGCGAGGGCGACATGACCAGCGAGGACCAGGAGGAGCCGCTCGTCGCCGCGGCGACGCGTAGCCGGAAGACAGTGAATCAAGACGCGTTCGCCGTCGTCGCGCCCGGCCACGCGTCGCTCCCGGCGGTTGTCGTGGCAGACGGGTTGGGCTCCCACTACGGCGCGGAGGCCGCGTCCGACATCGCCGCGCGCACGATCGCCGAGGCAATCCGCGACACGCCGTCAGCAGCGGCTCTTGACCTAAGCAGCGCTTTCCAGGCGGCCCGGTGCCGGATCGTTCGGCACGTTGAGACGCTGGGGGATACCCTCCCACCCGATCTCGACCGCACGCAAGCTTTCGGGACGACCGCCGTGTGCGCGGTCGACGGCCCGGACCGATTGACACTCGGGTATGTCGGGAACGGCGGCCTGTTCCACCTGCGCGGCAACTTCAACGGGTTCCCGAAAAGCCAACTCCTGCCGTGGACGGCGCTGAACTACCTGAACCCCCACACGGTGCCCGAGCAGGGAAAGAACGCCATGTGCAAGCTGGTGTCGCCCGCGAACGGCGCGGCGTCGGCGATGCCGACGGTCCTCACCGTGTCCAAGGACGTCGACCTCTTCGGCGACATCGTGGTGTGCGTGACCGACGGCGTGTATTCGTACGACCAAACACCGATGGGCCGCGACAGCGAGCATCGAACGTGGATCAGCGGGGAGAGGAGCGTTGCGCTGCTGTTCGCCGCGCTGGGCACCTTTTTCGCCGGTCCCGAGCATACCATGGACGCTCTGGCCGGTTGCCTCGAGGAATTCCTGGTCGCGCTCGACGCCGAGAACCTCATGTCGGACGACTGCACCGTCGGTGTCCTCGTCACCGAGCAGGCGCTCCGCTACCAGGCGCGCCGGCGCTCGGCGTTGGCAGAGGCCACAGGCGCATGAAGACGATCATCATCGACTCGGTTTCCTCGACCGGGCTCGACCCGTCGCTGGCCCGGGCGAGTCGGATCACGGTCGACGACCGGCCCCTTGGGCAAGGTGGGTTCGGCGTCGCGTACCGAGTGGCCGACATCGACGGCAGCGCCACCACGCCGCAGGTAGTCAAGCTCCTCATCGACAACGGCTACGGCTCAGCGGCCAAGGGGCTGGGCACCGTGCGGCAGCTCCAACGGCGCCTCGCGCTGGAGCACACGAAGCTCGCGGGACGCCCGGGCGGTCTCATCGGCCGCTACCCCGCCCTCTACGCCGTCCCGCAGCTCAGCTTCACTGGGTTGCTCGAGGGACGCAAGGTGATGGGGTACTGCGCGAACGACCTAGGCGCGGCGGGTTTCGAGGACTTCTCCGCGATCTTGGATGACGACGCGAAGGCGCGCCGCTTCCAGCAACTGCCGGTCGACCGGAAGCTGCGCCTGGCGGCGCAGCTCGTCGCCGCGTTCGACTTCCTGAGCGCGCAGGTGCGGTTCATCCACGCCGACATCAAGGCCGAGGCGCTGTTCGTCGACGTGGTGTCCGCGCGGTGCGCGGTCATCGACTTCGACAGCGGCGCGGTGGCGCAGTCCTCGTCGGATCAGCCGACGACGTTCGGTACCCGCCAGGACTGGCTGGCCCCTGAGATCGCCCGCCAGCTGGACCAGGCGGCGAACGGGTCCCGCCAGATTAAGGTCGACCTCCTCTCCGACGTCTGGTCGGTCAACATCGCCATCCATTACCTGCTAACCGGTGCGCACCCGCTTTTCTTCCTGTCGGAGGTCAGCGAGCGGAGCGTCGACGCTTACTTCCGCCAGTTCGCGTGGCCGGCTGCGCACCCGCGGTTCCCCTTCTTCCGACGCGAGTACGCCACGGTCTACCAGCGCTACGTCGCCTTCATGCGCACGCGCGTGCCGCGGGAGGTCGTCGAGCGCCTGGCGTTCAGCATGAACCGGGGGTACCGTGAACCTACCGCGCGGACCACCTACGGCCAGTGGAGGATTGTCCTAGGTGTCGTCAACCGCCCCGAGATCCGGAGTTTCCAAGCCGACCGCGCCGTCGTGACCGATACCCAGCCGGTTCGCCTCACCTGGGACGTCATGGGCGCCGCGCTGGTCGAGCTCCGGGGCCACGGCGACGTCACCGCCCGACGTTCCCTCGACGTGACGGTCACCACGGACACTATCTTCGAGCTCGTGGTCACGACCGATTCGGGGAGCCAGGTGACGCGGCGGCTGCGCGTGGCGGTGGACCGCCGGGTGCCGACGATCAGACGGTTCGTGGCTGATTCCTCGTTCCTCGTGCGTCCCCAGGCGGTACGGCTGGAGTGGGAGATCGATGGGGCACGGCGCGTCGTAATCGACCATGGGGTGGGGGAGATTTCGGGTCGCCGCTCGGTCGAAGTATCGCCGCGCCGAGATACGATGTACACCCTCACCGCAATGAACGGCTTCGGGAATATCGCCAGCGCATGCGTCGTCGTGCGCGTTTCGCAGGCGCCGCCGTCGATCCGCCGCTTCGCCGCAGACTCCAATCTGCTCCACGGAGCGCGGCGCGTCGAACTGTCCTGGGATGTTTCGGAAGACGCTGAGACCGTCGTGATCGCCGGCATCGGCGCCGTGTCAAGAATCGGTGCGCGGACGCTGGGGCAGCGGCGGGACACGACGTACGTGATTAGTGCGACGAGCTACTTTGGCGTCTCGGCAACCGCGTCCGTGACTGTGCGCGTGTCGAACGCGCCCCCTGTCATCGAGTCCTTCCGTGCGGTCCCGCCCGCCGTGCGGGAGGGCGGTGAGGCCCGGATCGAGTGGGAAGTCCATGGCGCGAATGCGGTGCGTATCGACCCGGCTTTCGGCCCGGTGCCGGCCCTCGCCACGCGTTCACTCCGGCCGGCCGACGACGTGCGTCTGCGCCTCGTGGCAGAATCGTACTACGGGGTTATTGCAGTCCGCGAGCTCGAGCTGCGCATTGTGCGTCCGACGGCGCTCCGCACTGATGGGGCGACGCCGTTGCATGTAGCGCGGGAAACTGGGCTCCGATGCCACGCCACGCCATTGGCCGTCGGCCGCACCCAGCTGCACGCGCGCGCGGGGCGGCCGGATGTTGGTGGGCAGGAGTGAGATCACTTAGGTTCCCAGCACTGAGGGAAGCGACATGTCATCCGAAAGAGTCTGCGACAAGTGCGGCAAGAAGAAGCCCCTCGCAGGCGGCCGGACGTGCAGCACGGGCCATTTCATCTGCAAGTCCTGCGTGTGGGAGACGGCCGGCATTATCTTCGGCGGCCCGCGCAGGTCTTGTCCGTTGTGCGACCGCACTCTCCGTTGACGCGGGTGCCAACGACGGGCATGGTTGCTCAGTAATGGGGCGCCCAAATCCGCGGTCGTGGCGGGCTGCGGCTCGGGACTGCTCGTTGGGTTCGGTATCCCGTGCTCAAACACCAGGGTGTTACGGGTTCCTCGGCGGATAGGTTAGCCGGCAGTCGCGTTGTCGAGCCCTGTTGGATTGTGAACGAGGCGGTGGTGCTGGGAACTATGGCCCCCTAGCAGGCGCAGATCGGGAATCTGAGGGTTGGGTTTCGAAGGATCTTGGGGTCTGACGCGCGCGAGTTCGGCGCGCCGCCACCACAAGCGAAGCGCGCAAGAACTCGCGCGCGCGTCATGCAGTTCCACCTGATCAAGGTTGGTGTCAGTTGTGGTGCCAATTCCGGCCGGGAAAACCTCGGATTCCGGTATGGTGATCCCGAGCAGATCGTGGGGAATCGCCTTGAAGTCCAAGGTATTATCGGAATTTGGGCCGGCTTAGCGCACGCCTGATAAGCGTGAGGTCGGTAGTTCAACTCTACCCAGGCCCATTGAGACCAGCTTGTTGGAGCCCCGCTAGCGTTTCCTCCTGGCGGGGTTTTGTGTTTCAGCTTCCGACGATTAGGTTACATGTAACCCGTCGCGAAGGACCGGTATGGCCTCGGCTGATGCACCCAAGAGTTCCCGCGAGAAGGTTCGGAAGCACCGCGCTCGGCTGCGGAAGCAAGGCCTGAGACCGATTCAGATCTGGGTCCCCGACGTCCGGTCCCCCGGGTTCGCCGCTCAAGCCCGCCGCCAGTCCCTCGCGGTGGCGAAGAGTCGTTTCGCCGAGGCGGATCAGGAGTTCGTTGACGCAGCTTCCCAATGAAGCGGGGAGAGATCTGGACAGTCTCGGGAGGGCCGGACTACGCAGGCAAACCCCGTCCGGCCGTCGTTCTTCAGGACGACCGGTTTGACCGAACCAGCTCGATCACGATCTGCGCATTCACGTCCGATCCGACCGAAGCCCCACTGTTTCGGATCGCGATCCAACCCTCAGAGCGAAACGGACTACGGACCGAGAGTCGCCTCATGGCCGACAAGATCACGACCGTGCCCAAGGCGAGATTCGGAAGGCGGGTCGGACAACTGGACGAGGCGGATGTGATTCGCCTGAATCGGGCGGTCCTTGTCTTTCTGGGAATAGCCGGGGGCGCGCCGGGCTCCTAGGGTTCAACCGCGTCCCGTTCGTGTTAGCGGGTAGGATTCAGCGCCCTCCGCTCGTAGCCCATCAGGAACACGTAGAGAACGAAGGCCACCCCGAAGCCCACGAACCACGCGTAGTCGTACAACGGCCTGAGCACGGGGATCACCAACCCGCCCCACGCCAGCGCGCAGCCGGCCAACGTCGCAACCACCGCTTTCCAGTTCCAGCCGGCGGCATAGCGATAGGCGCCCTGTGGGAGATAGAGAGCCTCCAGGTCGAGGGTGCGCCGCCGCACCACCCAATAGTCCGCGATCAATACCCCGGCGATCGAGCCAAGCCCGCCGGAGTACCCCACCAGCCAGGCGAAGATGTAGCCGGAGGGATCGGCAAGCAGGCGCCAGGGCTGCATCACGATGCCGAGGATGCCGGTGATCAGCCCGCCGGTGCGGAAGCTGAT
>Ga0187893_10006686_pt1 | contig 19526 bp, 14 predicted proteins | sample MA1701074metaG_FD_139574 | JGI IMG/M metagenome (GOLD analysis project Ga0187893, IMG submission 139574) | White microbial mat communities from a basaltic lava cave in the Kipuka Kanohina Cave System on the Island of Hawaii, USA - MA170107-4 metaG ... | reverse complement strand
TGGCGTGCGCTCTGGTGTGCGTGAAGCTCGGCATAAAAGTTGGTCACGTGGAAGCGGGACTGCGGAGCCGCGACCGCACGATGCCCGAAGAAATCAATCGTCTGCTTACAGATCAGATTTCGGACCTTTTGTTTACGCCTTCAGCTGATGCCGACGAAAACTTGCGCCACGAGGGTATACCGGAAGAGCGCATTCGGTTCGTAGGCAACATCATGATCGATTCCCTGCACAAGCATCTTGAGCGCGCGAAACTTTCAGGCATCAAAGAGCAATTGGGTCTAAAAGAGAAAGAGTATGCAGTGCTGACCCTCCACCGTCCTTCAAATGTGGATGACCCAAAAGTGTTTCATCGCATCCTGGAGGCCCTGGAAAGCATCGTCGCCAAGGTGCCAATGGTATTTCCGGTTCATCCGCGCACCAGGAAGATGATCTCGGAATTCGCTCTGGGTGAACGTATCGCCCGGTCAGGCGAATTGCGCTTGATTGAGCCCGTTGGTTATCTGGACTTTTTGGCTCTCTATAGCGGTGCTCGGCTGGTGCTCACTGATTCTGGGGGCATTCAGGAGGAAACCACCGTGCTGGGCATTCCCTGCCTGACGTTGAGGGAAAATACTGAGCGGCCGATTACGGTCGAAATGGGCACCAATACCATCGTGGGCAGTGACCCACAAAAAATAACAACACACGCCCTGGCAGCGCTCAACGGGACCAGCCGGAAAAACAGCCGTGTGCCACCTCTGTGGGATGGCCATACTGCGGACCGCATCCTGGCAGCGCTGGCTGAGTCATGACAGCCAATCGAAACGATCCCAAAGCAGAGACCTCAAAATTAGTTAGTTCCACCTCCTCAACTTCCGGCTCCCACCAGTCTCCCCTTTGGTCAGGTTTTCAAAGCTTGACCAAAGGTGAAATCAGTTTTTCCCAGGCAGCCCGGGAGTCGCTGCGACGCTGGGGAGCGAGCCTGCGACGACGTCGCGAACGAGCTCAGGCAGCTCATCCGCGTCCAGCGCGCGCGCACCTGCGCCCGGAGTTTCAGGAACTCTCGGAGGAGCAACTCCTAAAACACTTCCGGGAACGCCAAACCCCGGTATTTTTTGCGGGTTGGGATGCTGCTGACGATTCTATCGCTTCGCTGCAGACCGAGTACTTTGCGGATGAAACAACGGAGCTGATTGACTCGGCCCTCGAGATTATTAGGGCGCACCGCTGGCCCCTGCTGGGCCTTGGACCAAAAGACTTTGGAACTGAGATCAACTGGCACCGGGATCCCCTTTCGGGTAAAGACTGGCCACGTACGTTTCATGCCGACATCAATCTTTTGCGGGGCGATGGCTCGGACATTCGCGTCCTCTGGGAGCTGAACCGCCTCGGTCATTTCCTCACTCTGGGCCGAGCATTTGCGGTCACCAAAGATGAACATTTCGCTCAAGAGTTCTTTACACAACTGGCCGACTGGCAAGAGCAGAATCCCTATGCCATTGGAGCCAATTGGGCGTCAGCGATGGAGGTTGCCCTAAGGGCAATGAATTTGCTGGCCGCTTTCATGTTCTTCCGGCAATCTGAGGAGCTAACTGGGGATCGCCTCAGGCGCTTGCTGGGTTTGCTTGAGCAGCACGGAAGCTACGTCCAGCGCAATCTCGAATACTCGTACACAGGAACCAGCAATCATTACCTCTCAAACATTGCCGGGCTGCTTTGGATCGGGCTCCTGGTCCCTGAGTTACGAGCAGCAGACCAATGGCGGGACTGGGCCAAACAGGAAATCTTGCGCGAGATTGAAAAGCAGATCTTGCCCGACGGAGCTGATTATGAGGCCTCGACGGGTTATCACCGTTTTGTCCTGGAACTGTTGTTTTACTCGTTCGTCCTCTGCAAGAGTAACAACGTTGATATCCCCCCGGTGTACTGGGAGCGACTGGCTTTGATGTTTCGTTATGTTCAAGCCTACTTGCGGCCTGATGGGAAAGCACCCCTTATCGGCGACACGGATGGCGGTCAGGTGATGCCCCTGGTTCGGCGCCAAGCTGACGATCATGGTTTTCTTCTGGCCTTAGGGGCGAAACTCTTTAAGGATCCAGGTCTCAAACCCGCCGGCGTTCACGTTTCTGAGGAAGCTCTCTGGATTTGGGGAACTCAAGCCGTGACTAAGGAGGCGACAACTGAATTCACATTAGGTTCGGCCGCATTTCCGCAAGCGGGAACCTATGTTTTAGCGGCAGATGACCTGCAAATGGTTTTCACTGCTAGTGTTCCCGGGCGGAGCGGCAGAGCGTCTCACGGCCACAATGATGCTCTGAGTATTGAGGTCTCAGCCTGTGGGCGCGCCTTTATCGTAGATCCCGGATCGTATGTGTACACTGCCGACCTTCGCTGGCGTCACCAGTTTCGCTCGACCGCCTACCATTCCACAGTCCAGGTCGACAAAGCCGAGCAGAATTCGATGGTCGAGAGCGAACCTTTCATTCTGGGTCGCGAGGCCCAGCCAGGGGTTCTGCTTTGGGAGTCCAGTGGCGATTTTGACCGGGTGGTGGCCGAGCATTACGGTTACGAACGACTGTCTGACCCGGTCCGCCATCAACGAAGTACAAGGTTTGATAAAAGGCACCGGTGGTGGTTGGTTGAAGATGAATTGGTCTGTGACGGAGAGCACGAGCTAGCCGTGCGATTTCACTTTGATGCCGGATTGGAAGCCGAGGTGCGACAGCAGGGCATTGTGGTCGCCTGCGACAAGCAGACTGGCCACCGGTTGTTCGTTTGCAGTCTTGATTTGTTTGAGGATCTAAGCCTGGAGGCGCAATTTGTCTCGCGGGATTACGGCAAGAAGAAGCCTTCAGTAACCGCCTGCTGGTCAACCACAATCACCGAAGGTTGCAAACTGCGTTGGGCCCTGATACCAGTTTGTCGCGACGAAGATGAATCCAAGCGGTTTTTGGAGTGCGGCGCCTTGTCGCCTTTGTAAGTATTGGAGGTGTCAGGTAAGAATCTTTAGAGTCTGGTAACGAAGCGAATACTAAAGCGCTGACAAGGCAGCGCACTCCAAAGAAAGCGCTGACAAGGCAGCGCACTCCAAAAACAATGTGTGGCATATGCGGAATTTGGGAGTACGGCTCGTCAGTTGGGCGCGTCGAGCTTGATCTCGTTCAGCGTATGCGCGACGAGATGGCCCATCGCGGTCCCGACGAAACGGGAGCGCAAATTTTCGACGCCGGGCGTGGTGGTTTTGGTTTCAGGCGCCTCTCAATCATCGACCTCTCAGCGGCCGGCAATCAACCGATGTACGGCTGTAGCGTTCGTCACTTGCTGGTCTTTAATGGCGAAATCTACAACCACCAGCAACTCCGAATGGGCCTCGAACGACGCGGCCATCGTTACGCCTCCCAAACCGACTCCGAAACCATTCTCCACCTGTACGAGGAAATCGGGCCAGAAGTCGTCTCACAAATCGAAGGTGATTTTGCCATCGCCGTCTGGGACGAGGAGCGTGAAGAGCTCTTTCTGGCGCGCGATCGAATCGGCGTCAAACCCCTTTATTACTACCATCGAGACGGGCGGCTGATTTTTGCTTCCGAAATAAAGGCCATCCTTAAGCACCCACAGGTTAGCCCGGAGATCGACGACGAGCAGCTTTACCACTACCTCACTTTTCTGACGACACCCGCGCCCCGAACGTTGTTCAAGAACATACACAAACTGCCGGCCGGTCACTGGTTAAAACTCGACCGGCAAGGCGATCTGGAAGTACGACAGTACTGGGATGCTTTGCCCTCGCTCGAGGCCAACAATCTGAGTTCAGAAGAGCAGGAAGAAGACATCCTGTCGTTGCTGCGAGCCTCGATCAAAAAGCGAATGATGTCGGACGTGCCCTTCGGAGTATTTCTGTCAGGAGGCGTAGATTCGTCAGCAAACGTGGCTTTGATGTCCGAGTTGATGTCTCAGCCAGTCAGGACCTTCACGGTCGGCTTTCGCGACAACCCTGAACTCAACGAGCTTGAGCCGGCGCGGGCAATTGCGCGTCGTTTTGGCACGGACCACCACGAAGTAATCATTGGCAGCGAAGAGATGCAGAGTTTCCTTCCCGAGCTGGTGTTTCATCAGGATGAACCTCTGGCTGACCCCGTTTGCGTCCCACTCTTCTACGTTTCCAAACTGGCGCGCGAAAGTGGCACCCCGGTTATTCAAGTCGGAGAGGGATCCGACGAGATTTTTGCCGGCTACGACTGGTTTGCGAAGTACGTTCGCATCAATGAGCGCTTTTGGAAGCGAGCCCAGAATTTACCCGGAGTGGCTCGTCGCGCGATGGCTGCCTTCGCCGGACCGGTTGTGGAAAGAGCTTTTGACAGCCGCATTCCAGTTGATCTGATGCGGCGTTTTGGTGCCGGCGAAGCGCTGTTCTGGGGAGGCGCTATTGTCTATGACGAAGACTTAAAGACTCAGGTGTTGTCAAAGGAGATGCAGTCAAGGGCCAGGGGCTGGTCCTCCTACAGCATCGTTTCTGAGTACCTTGAGCGAGTAACAAAAACCCGGCCCAAATCAGATTTTGCGCAACAAATGACCTACCTGGAGCTGAAATTGCGCTTACCTGAGTTGTTGCTGATGCGCGTCGACAAGATAACGATGGCGACTTCCGTAGAAGCGCGAGTGCCGTTTTTGGATCATCACCTGGTTGAATATGCGGCAGGAATCCGGGTCGACCGGAAAATTGAGGGCAGGCAAGGAAAGCTTGTTTTAAAACGAGCTTTGGAAAAAGTTCTACCCGCGGAAGTGCTTTACAGTCCCAAGCGAGGCTTTGGAGCGCCCATTCGCGACTGGTTCCGCGGAGAGACCGGCAAGATGCTCGAGGAGCGGTTGCTGAATTCGTCTTTACGGCAACGCAACTTCTTTGACTATGGGGTGATTTCCCGGTTGATTGACGAGCATCGTCAAGGAAAGCGCAACTGGAGTTTTCACCTCTGGTGTTTGCTGAATCTAAGCCTCTGGTACGACCGCTGGATCAACCCTTCAGCCCACTCGGGAATCTAACCCCTCCTGCCAAGCCTGCAGGCACTCAGATAATCTTTCAGTGAACTGTTTTGGTTTCCATTCCGGAGCCAGATTACGCAAGTAAGAGATGTCAGCGACCCAACGTTGTGGATCTCCCGGGCGTTGTACTCCTTTGCAGTGGATAGACTTTTTCGAACCCATCAGGCTGCTCATCTGTTCGGCAAGATCGAGTACTTTGAGCTCATGGCCACTGGCCATATTCGCGACTTGCCAGCCGCCCTCAGACATGCCGCCGAGTTTTTCAATAATCTCTAAAACCGCACCTGCCATGTCGTCTGCGTGTAAATAGTCGCGACTTTCCGTACCAGTACCTTGTAACCAGACTGCTTCACCTCTGCCCGAGAATTGTTGAAATAGTTCCCAGACAAGCAAGCGCTTCTGCATTTCGCCAAAAACGGAAAAAAGACGAAAGGTAAATATGCGCTGGCCAAAGCACTTGGCGTATTCCTGTCCCAGTAGCTCGCAGGCCATTTTATGGAAGCCGTAGGGTGAAATGGGAGCGAGGGGTGTTGCTTCCGTCACGGGCAACTCTTCAGTCTGGCCGTAGACAGCCGCACTCGAGGGGAAAACAACCAGCGGTGCGAGCTTGGCGCGACGCACGCTATCCAGAACATTAGCCCAGCAGAAAAGGGAGGCCCTCAGATCCTCGAGTGGGGCAGTGAACGATGCGGCAACCGAGGCAGTTCCAGCGGCATGGACAACAGCCTCGGGCGCAAACTCGCGAATCGCTGGTGACAAATCAGCCACTACCACGTCGGCTGAGAGGTAGTGACCAGGCCAGTCAGGGCTAGCCTGGGCCGCGCGCCCGACTCCCAGGATTTCGTGGCCCATTCGCGCCGCCCAACGGCCAATCGCGTTACCAACAAATCCTCTGCTGCCTGTGATTAGGATTTTCAAACTTTTTGCCGGTCTGGTTGGTTAGTGTCGTTTCGTGTGATGCGCGTGGATAATTCGTTTGAGCGGCAAAAGAATGATCCACGAAATCACACGAAATTACAAACAAAACGCTCAAGCCTTGTGAAAGACGTATTTGCTGGTTCCCTTAAAACATTTGCAGGCTGGCCGCAGATGTCTGAAGGAAACCACGCGAAAGCGTTTTGTCGCCCCTCTTACTACCGCGATACGGTTCCGGCCTACAGCCCAACGTTGCCGCGCTTCGCGGCTACGTTGGGTATGAGGGTTAGCTACCACATCAACCGCGAAGCGGTTGCGGCCTTCGCGCAACCATGGCGCAACCGCCCTGCGGTTGAATAATTGAATGCTGCCGTGGACCCAACGTAGCCCGTCTGGAGGCTGCAACCGCTTCGCAGAGGCCCGTTGCCAAGAACCCGCAGTGACTTTTTGGGAAAGCTCACCAGCATGCAGCCCCGCTGATGTGCGAGGTAGATTAATAAGACGCGGGTTTGGCAAGGCTTGAAGCTCGTTAAACCAACCTACGAAGGCTCAACAATTCCCAGCAGTGGTTTCTTGGGAGAGCCCCCCGCGCCCCCCGCCGCTGGGCATATCCAGAATGCGGCGGCGCGGTACATGTACACGCTCAAGCTGCCGATTTGTCCCAGAAGCGAGGTTATCATACTCGCCGCAGGCTGCACGCTTGCTTGCCTTTGGTTCCGTCGCTAGACTGATTCGCGAAGATCCAGTTAAACCTTTGAATGAACGACAATCCCAGCGAGACCTTTAGCCCTTCCGAAACCAAGCCTTCAGCCACCATTGCCGGGAGCAACGCAGTTGGACGAGAAGGCGAACAACAATGTCTCGATCATTTGAAGCAGGTCATCGAATCTGAAGAGGACGGAGTGCGCCTCAAGCTCGGCGAGCTCTGGCATTACCGGGAGCTGCTCTACTTTCTTACGCTGCGTGACATTAAAGTGCGCTACAAGCAAACGCTGCTCGGCGTTACCTGGGTGTTGATTCAGCCGCTGCTGACGATGCTGATTTTCACGCTCGTCTTCACGCGTTTTATGCGCATGAACACCGGCGAAATGCCCTACCCGTTGTTCGCACTTTCGGGTTTGGTGCTGTGGCTTTTCTTCGCCAACGCCGTGATCAATAGCGCCGGTAGTCTGGTGTTCAACGCCCACCTGATCACGAAAGTTTATTTTCCGCGGGTGTACATTCCGGCGGCGAGCATCGGCACAGGGTTGGTTGATTTGGCGGTCTCGCTTCTGTTGTTTGTTGCCGTGGCGATTTACTACCGGATCGCTTGGCAGTGGAGCATTCTCTTGCTGCCGCTGTTCTTGCTGATGATTGCGCTGCTGACGTTGGCGTTGGGGCTGCTTTTTTCTTCGCTGACGGTGAAGTATCGGGATTTGCGTCACTCGCTGCCTTTCGTGATTCAAATCTGGATGTTTGCTTCACCGGTAGTTTATCCAACGACCATCGTTCCGGAAAACTGGGGCTGGCTTTTGTTTATTAATCCGATCGCGCCGATTCTGGAAGGCTTTCGCGCCGCACTGACGGGCCGAGCGATTGAGTGGCCACACGTCGGCATTGCTGGTGCGATCGTTGTGGTGCTGCTGATTGTGTCGCTGTACGTGTTTCGCCGCGCAGAAGAGCAATTTGCCGAGGTGGTGTAATCGATCACCCGCCCGTTAGCGCAGGTGGCATTGACATGACGCTTTCAATTAAGACTGAGAACATCTGCAAGCGCTATCGGCTGAGCGCACTGCATCCCGCGCACGTCACTCTGCGCCAGGTGCTGGATGAAGCGCTCTCTGCGCCGTTTAGCCGCGGGCGAAACAACAATCGGCGAAGCCAGACACTCTGGGCCCTGCGCAACATTAATCTGGAAATTCAGCAGGGCGAACTTCTCGGCATCATCGGTCCCAACGGCGCGGGCAAGACGACGCTGCTCAAAATTCTCTCACGCGTCGTCAAACCCACGACGGGCCGCGCCGTAGTTTACGGCCGAGTGGGAAGTCTCATCGAAATTGGCACCGGTTTTCACCAGGAACTGACGGGGCGCGAAAACATCTTCCTCAGCGGCGCCATCCTCGGCATGCGGCGCGCTGAGATCGAGTGCAAGTTTGACGAGATCGTGGCGTTTTCGGAACTGGAAAAATTTCTCGAGACGCCTCTGAAGTGGTACTCGTCGGGAATGTATGTGCGGCTGGCGTTCGCGGTGGCGGCGCACCTGGAGCCGGAAATCCTGATTATGGATGAAGTCTTCGCCGTGGGCGATGCGACATTTCAACAGAAATGCCTCGTGAAGATGAACGAAATAAGACAGCAGGGTCGGACAATCCTGTTTGTGTCTCACGACATGATGGCCATAAAAGAAGTTTGCCGGCGGGCGGTTTTGCTTCAGGGCGGTCGTCTTGTGGCTGACGGTGGACCAGCCGCAGTCGTAAGCAAATATTTAGGTTCAAGTAGGGAGAGCGGCTCGGAGGTCTAAGAGTTCCTCCATGAGATTTCCGTTTACACCAATCTTGGCGGTCGAAATCTTGTCAACATTAAACAACAAGCTGAAGAGTTGAAGATGCAAGTTAGCGCCGAACAGCACGCTGAAGCCGATTTCCTGGACGCGGCCAAAGATGTTTGTCGTATCTGCGGTCACGCCAAGAACAACAAAACGCATAAGGTGCGCGAGATGTTCTATGGTACGCGCGATCAGTTCACATATCTCGAGTGCACCTCTTGCGGCACACTGCAACTCAAAGATATTCCGGATCTCAGCCGCTATTATCAGCAAGACTATTACTCCTTTCGGCCAGCCGATTTTCAGCACGACATGAGAACAGGTTTAATGCACGGGCTTACCGGCGGCCTCAGCACATTCGTGCGACGCCGCCTTGCCGATCACTTCTGTCAACGTGGACTGTATTCAAGCCGTGAACTACCAAAACCGTTGCGACGGTTCGCTGTCGGTTTTCCTCATTATCTCAGGAATTCTCGGCTTGACCTGCAACTCAGCAGGGAATCGAGAATTCTCGACGTTGGTTCCGGCGCAGGTTTCGAACTAATCAACTTGAACGCCTTCGGTTTTCGCCATCTGCTCGGCATTGATCCGTTCATTAACGGAGATATCACGTACCCAGGCGGCCCGCGAATCTTGAAAACCGAACTGTCAGCGCTTGCTGAAGAATTTGATTTGATTTTGGCTAATCACAGCCTGGAGCACGTCCATGACGTGCGTTCCAACCTGAGGCACATTTATCGTTTGCTGAGGTCAGGTCATTACGCAATTATTCGTATGCCCGTCGTGGCTTTTGCCTGGCGTGAATTCGGTCCAGATTGGGTTCAGCTCGATCCGCCCCGGCATTTACAGATTTTTAAGGCGACAGTTTTCAGTCGGGTCGCTGAGCAGACAGGCTTCGCAGTGCGCGCGGTAACTTACGACTCGACCGCTTTTCAGTTCTGGGGCAGCGAGCAATATCGAAACGACATACCTCTGATGGACAGCCGCTCGTATCTGGTCAATCCGGAACAGTCTCTGTTTACAGCCAAGCAAATTTCGGAATTTGCTGCAGAGGCCGCCCGGCTAAACGAGCAAGGCCAGGGCGATCAGGCAGTCTTCTATCTCTTTAAAACGAGTCCGTGAATTGACAAAGACACTCAAAGACCGCATCATCGAAGGCGGCTCTGCCATCCAAGATATCGCGCGAAACCAGCCGCTGAATGATCAATGAAATTCAGCATTTCTGGCGAGATTTTGGTCCATCGCCGCGAACCCCTGCTCTACGTTTGTCAGCCGAGAAACGGACGGAATGGTCCTATAAAGGGCCAGTCACCTCCGAGTAACAACGCTTTCAAGCTGAGTCAGTGGTATGGCGAGAGGGCAGTCGGAATCTCTCCTTGGTCCACCGAAGCGTCTGAGACAAAAGGCTTAAAGGTTGAGCTCGATATGGACATCATCCTAGTCGTCCTTGCAGGAGGACGCAGCACGAGATTTGGACTACTCAGTGCAACTCTTCCCAAATCTGCGCTGCCCGTTTATGACGAATGTACGCTCGTGAGAAACGTCCGCCAGGCGCAGGCGGCCGGCTTCGAAGAGATAGTTGTATCGACCAGGGCGTCGTTCGTTGAACCCGTCTCCGGTTTGCTTGGTGCACAGAATCTGCTTGGGCAGGGGCCCTCCGTTAGAGTAATTGCTAATGAACATCATGAGTCTGGACCCTTACCGGCCCTGCTGCGAGTGCTGAACAACCTGGACGCGGACAGGGTAGCACTTTCGTTGTCGGACATCTTTTTCATTGAGAATGCTTACCTGAGTTTATACAAACACAGCCAACTCCACGATAACTATCTCGCGGTCGCAGACCCCTTCGATCCCTTAGAACTCTCCAAAGGTGGCATCGTGTTGAGCGACGCCGAGCTGTGCATCCATTCGATTTTGGAGAAGCCGGTTGCAGGCAACACAGAAGGTGTCAGGTGGACGGGCCTGGCCGTCTTTGACCGCCAACTTGAGTCGCATCTGGAAGCGTTTCTGGCCGCGGGAGAGGTGACTGCGCCAATCGGAAATTTTTTTGAACATTACCTGAGGAAGGGACATGAGCTACGCGCCTTTCGAGTCTCCGATTTTATAAACGTCAACACTCCCAACGATATGTTTCTGGCCTCGATGTACAGAGCTTTGGAGTTGCACTGTGCAAACGATGGACTGCGCCAACGGTTGAGCGAAGTTACAAGCTCTGTACGGTTGCGCCTTTTGCAGGGTCAAGATGAGAGGCCTGACACGTCGTTCCAGAGAGTCGAGCGGCTCAGCTCAACTGCATGAACGAAACGCTAAGCAACAAACTGCCTCTCTCTCTCAAGCTGCACATCAAACGCCTTATGGTCGGTTCAGTTTCAGGGCTCCTCCGCCTTGGTGTGCCTTTAGTTCGTTTCGCCGAGCGTGTCTACTTAGGCGCCGTGACGCACGGGCTTGACCCGCACCGCTCATGGGACGTGCAGGCTGCGCCGCGCGCCCCCCTCATGCAACAGTACGGCGCAGCCGACTTTCTCTTGCTGATGGACGCAATGGCCGGACGAAATGACAGGATGCCCGCAGCAGACCGTCCCGTACGCACTTCGATCATTCTCCTCTGCTACAACAAAATGGAACTCACCTTCCAATGTCTCCGGTCGCTTCTGCGTGAGGTCGACCTCAGTACGACAGAGATCATCGTCGTGAACAACGCATCGACCGACGAGACCGCGCGACTGCTCTCACACTTTGAAGGCTACATTCGTCTTGTCAACATTAAAGTCAACTCAGGCAGCGTAGGTGGCAACAACGAGGGCGCGCGTCATGCGCGTGGCAAATATCTGGTCTTTTTGAACAACGACACGGTGGTGCTGCCCGGCTGGCTGGAGCCGCTCGTCGAGACAGCGGAAGGTGACCCTCGCACAGGTGCGGTCGGCTCGATGTTCATCTATCCGGACGGAAGACTTCAGGAGGCGGGCGCTATCGTGTGGAAGTCGGGCGAAGCGTTTCATTACGGCTGGGGCAAGTCGCCCGAAGACCGTCGCTTCAACTTCGCGCGCGAGGTTGACTACTGCACCAGCGCGTCGCTCCTCGTCCGCAAGAACCTCTTTGACCGGCTTGGCGGCTTCGACCAGATCTACGCCCCGATCTCTTACGAAGACGTCGACATCTGCTTCGGCGTCCGCTCGCTCGGCTACAAGGTCATCTATCAACCCTTCTCGCGAATCATCCACTTCGAGGGTGCGACGATCGGCAAGGACACGGGCTCCGGTCTCAAACGCTACCAGGTCATCAACCGCCCCAGATTTTATGAGAAGTGGCGCGACACACTTGAGCGAGAGCACTACGCGTCTGGCGAGGCAGATGCCGAACTCGCGGCCAACCGCAAACGCGGCCCTCTTATCGTTGTTTTTGACGAGCGCGTCCCTAGCCCGGACCGCGACGCCGGCAGTGCACGCATGTCCACGATCCTCCAGACACTCAATCGGTGGGCCAACGTTGTCTTCATTCCTTTCAATCGGCCGCAAGGCATCGTATACGAGCGGGCGCTCTGGAAACTGGGTATTCAGACGGCACACGTTGTCGATTATCGGAGGCACTTAAAAAGCAGGAATTGTACCGCCGTCGTCCTCAGCCGGCCGAATATCGGGGCGGTCATGATTCCCCGCATCCGTCGAATAAGCCCGCAGGTGAAGATTGTCTTTGACATGGTTGACGCACACTTCCGGCGGCTCGAGCGCGAGTATCTGGTTTCGAGTGACGCCAACACTTTGAAGGAAGCGAAGCGTTATCTCGAACGGGAAACGAGATTGGCGAAAGCGTGCGATTTGGTGTGGTGTAACTCGATCGAAGACAAGCAGGCGATGGCCGAACAGCTCCCTACAAAACCAATCGAAGTGATTACGACGATTCATGAAATTCACGACGGCGGCCAGTCGTTTGACGAACGAAGGGATTTGCTTTTTATCGGCAACATGGCGCACAAACCGAATGCCGACGGGATTGGCTGGTTCGTCAGAGACATCTTGCCGCTAGTGCAGGATGTTTTGCCCGGCGTGACTCTGTACATTATTGGCCCGAATGCGCGGGACGATGTGTTGGTGTCGCGCTCAGATAAAGTGCAGGTCTTAGGTTACCAGCCCGAGATCGCGACGTGGTTCACGCAGTGTCGCGTGTTCGTCGCGCCGCTACGTTTCGGTGCCGGAACAAAGGGAAAGGTCGGCGAGGCAATGTCTTACGGTCTGCCTGTGGTGACCACTTCCGTCGGCGCTGAAGGCTTTGGACTCACCAACGAAGTCAACATAATGATTGCGGACGATCCAGTGGCTTTCGCGAACTGCGTCGTTCACTTATACACACAGAGGGATTTCTGGGAGAAAATTGCAGCCAGTAGCCGGGGACATATTGCACAACACTTCACGCGCGATGTAATTGGCCGGACGATCAACAATTCAATTCAGGAAATCATTAAGAGCAACGTGAGGTGAGGCTAGCTGGACCTGACAGAATTGGCGAAGCCCAAATCTCAAAATTCCGTTTGATAGTAGAACCGCTTAAAACCGACTCGTTTGAGCTATTGCTGCAGTGGCAAGCAGAATTCAAAAAATTGCCAAAAAGAGTATTCCAAACACACGTTTCTTCATTTAGCCAGTTCGGAGAAAGTCTCAGATCAGATTGGGAGTGTCATCAGCATAATGAATCTTCTATAGCTGCCCTCTTATTAAACCAGTTTACCAATGTGGTTCCACTACGATCCCGTGCTTCTTCTCCTTGAGATCGATCTCCACGTACAGGTACTGCCCCATTGGTTTTAACCATTCTTGAATTAACCCTCTTAGCCTACTTCTCGGAGGATAGCAGTTGCACCGAACAGCACGCCGGATTGTGAAATCGGGTGACAGCAGGGCGAAGTATTCATAAATTTCTTTTGTGCAATACTCCTTCCAATGTGGGCCCATGGTATTGGTTTGTAAAATGTAATCAACCGAAAGTCCTGCCCCGCGCCCTCTTAAAATTCTTCTTATTTCCCAGAACCATCGCCCGTCAAGCGAGTAAAAGTTTGGGGTGATGAGGATTATTGTCCGCCCGGGCTTAAGCAGGCGATACAAGTGCTGCCACATCTCAACGGGGTTCAAGGTAATGTGTTCGAGTATCTCCGAAAAAAGAACTATGTCGAAATGGCAGTCCGGTAAACTACCCAATTCCACTGGGTGACTCAAATCCTCATATGTAAGCAATTCGATGTTGAAAGCTTCCTCCAGGCGACGGGCGTGCGGAGCCGTGAATGGGAGCGGGACATCCGCTGCCACGGCCTCGAAGCCGTCCAGGGCATACATCAAGGTCTGCAAAAGCGCATGAGCGCCCACGTCCAGCAGCCGTTGTCCACGGTGAGGTTGCGACCTCTCGTAAATGAATTTTCTTGTCGTTACGAAGCGATTGAAGTGAACTCGCAAGTACTTAATCCACTCCTCGTCTTGCGCATAGCCGTAGCGCCCGAGGAGGGCTTCATAGTCCTCGCAATTGGAGAATGTCATGTCCCTACTTATCTCAGAGCCTCACTTGGATCGCCATGTCTTCGCATAACGATGGGGCAAAAGCATACCTGTTTACTGAACTTCATGCGACGAAGAGGGTCCCACGGAGTTCACCGGTCGCCAGCAACCGTCTTAGGGAAACCACCTGAAGTAATTGGAAGTTTGAGCGCATATACCGGAGCTTGCACGCTAAACCAGGATCTAGCCAACGCTTTCAGCGTTAGGTCCATTCGAGAAGCCTTTTCCCGGGTTGCCAAAAGCGCAACGCTTACCACCCTGTGCGGGCTGCCCGCACAAGGGCCCCGGTCCTGGGGTGAAATTTGCCAACGTTTCAGCGTTAGATCTTTAGGGAACTCTCACTTAACATGTTCGCAATATGAGTGTAAGTTGGAACCTAAATTTACTTTGTCAGCCGACACGGTTTCTAAAGGGGGCCGCCCCGACAGATTTTTAACACTGGCTCAAAGCCGGTCGAATCCGAAATTGTTCAAAGCTTCTCCGTCGACCTGTTATTGTACGTATGAATGTTGTCCCAGCCTTGAAGCAGCTAGTCCCGAGAGCCTTCTGGCCATATTTCGGAGTTGTGCGAAGGTCTGTTCGCCTCTCCCTGCGCACGAAGCGTCAGTTAAGCTGTTAGTTCCATTGACGACGGCGTTTGCGAAGAAAACCCATAGCAGGCCGGCATAGGCGAAGAGGGGATAAGGAGCATCGCCCGCGTTCAGTCGCATGAAGCGATTAAAGACTAACGTCACTATTAGCATCAGGAAGAGCGGCTGAACGATAACCCAGACTGCGCCCAGCAAAGTCCGCCACAGCTCAGCGGCGTTAAGTCTTACGCCTGCTTCTTCCGATTCAATTAGAATAAGTGGGGTGGGAGAGTGGTGGCGGCCTTTTTGAAAACTCGATATTTGCCCAGATTTAGTTCCCTGGGGTCCTGAAACCTCATTGATTGAGTTAGATGAATTTTTCGTCTCTATCTTAACCAACCAGCCTGACCATTCTCTTGTAACAGCAGGTGTAGTGACCCTCACCGGACAAGCGCGCAGTCTAGCCAGCAGGGGTGGCGGCGTCAAGCGCGGTCTATGCTATCTTGTTGGTCTAGAGTCTTACAGCTGACCAGTGGAAGATGAACAAAAAGAAGCTTGATGCCAGCAATTACAACACCGACAAATCCCAGCACCTCCACTACCTTCGCAACTACGAAGAATATTTTCAACCGCTGCTTGAGAAGGACATCAGGTTGCTTGAGCTTGGGGTCTACAGGGGTGGTTCCTTGTTGCTTTGGCGAGACTATTTTGACCAGGGTTTAATAGTCGGTTTGGACCTCAATCCAGTAATGATTGAAGATTCAAGCGGCCGGATCCGCGTCTACGAAGGGGGACAGCAAGACGTGGAACTGCTGGACCGCATTGCCCGCGAGACGGCACCCGAAGGCTTCGACATCATCATCGATGACTGTTCACACATCGGAGAACTTACGCGCATTAGTTTTTGGCATCTATTTGACAACCATCTTAAACGCGGTGGCTTGTTCGTAATTGAGGATTGGAGCGCCAGCTACTGGGATAGTTGGTTTGATGGTGTTGCTTTCAGCTATCAACCAAGCCTGAAGTTCAGTCCAACCCTATTTCGTCTCAGATCATTAGTTACCAAACTTCAGAGAGGCACGCCGATCCCAAATGCTTTTTGGCGCTTCATAAAGCGTCTAATCAACTACCGACAATTTCATAGCCACAATTATGGATTGGTGGGCTTTATCAAGGAGCTGGTGGACGAGTGTGGGATGGCAGACATAACCCGCCCCGCTCGAGGTACACCCCCTTTCCGATCATCCAAGTTTAAAGAGATGCGAATCCTGCCAGGTCAGGTCTTCATCATAAAAACTTAAATTCCACGTTTGGTTCTGTACGATGACTGTTGTTCCAACTTTGAAGCAGGTAATCCCCAGAGCCCTCTGGCCATACTTCGGGGTTCTGCGACGGTCTGTTCGCTCCCTTTCTCTTCTCACCGAGCGCCAGAAGCAGGAGTTCCTCTCCGATCCATCACTGAATAGCCCCGACCGTCATTTGCTGAGCAGGGTGAGCAGCCGAATCTATTACAACGATGGTATGTACCAAGGCAATGGCGCGCACTACTTCAAAGTCGGACTCTCAGCAATAAAGTGTATCGACGCAGCCATCGAACGTGCAGGCATAGTCAATATCCGGACAATCCTCGATTTTCCTTGTGGTGGTGGACGAGTGTTGCGGTTCTTGGCACAGCGCTTCCCGCAAGCGGAAATCACGGCCTGTGAGCTCCAGCCTGGGGCGGTAAAATTTTGTCAGCGAACATTTGGAGCACGACCGGCAATTTCTTCGTTGAATCTTGACGAGGTCAAGTTTGCCATCGGATTTGATTTAATCTGGTGTGGCTCATTAGTTACTCACTTAAATGGAAAAGGCATTCTTTCCTTATTACATCTGTTCCAGCGACATTTACGCCCGGGTGGCCTGGTAGTGATCACCACGCATGGTGACTTTGTCGCGCAACGGCTACCCGCAAGGGAGTTCGATTATGGGCTTGCAGCTGACGACGTGGATAATCTCTCAGAGATCTACACCCAAACTGGATTTGCATTCGCGGATTATCCAGGCGAAACAGACTACGGGGTTTCGCTCACTTCTCCCGATTGGATTCGCTCCCGAGTATCCGAAATGGGCGATCTCAAGGAAGTCTATTTCAAGGCCCGGGCCTGGGACGATCACCAGGATGTTTTTGGGTTTGTCAAAGCCATGACATCGTTGACCTGTGGGCTTTGAAGCTTAATCTAGAACAGTTTGTTTTCGTGTTAGTTCGTGGATCGTCTCTTTCCAAACAAAAAAAAACAGATCCACGAACTTACACGAAACACACGAGCCTATCGCGTCGGCCAGTCTAAATCCAAGAATTTAAATTTTGATGGCACCGAATCTGGCAAAATTCCGGCTGTGACGTTTTTGCTGGTGCATACGCATGAAGGTGGTTGGAATTAACAGGCGTGCGAGCATGCGGGCTGTCACCAAAGGCGAGTTCGCACCACTCAAGTTTTCCAACATCAAAGTTAAGGCTCGGGATTTGTGACCCAGCCTTAGAAAATCCTCGGCCCGGTTGAATCTTATCTGACGCTGTAACTTCTCCAGTTCCAGGTGTTCGAGGTTGAGCCGCTCCCGAACTCTTTGCTGCGCAGCTAACTGTTCCGCGAGCATCATTTCCTGGTTCCGGCTCGCGTTCTGTTGATGCCAGCGCCAGGCTGCCAGAACAGTTGGATCAAATGCAAAGTCACCGTCACAGCTTAAGCGTAAATAAAGTTCGTAATCTTCCAATCTGGACTTAGGGTTCCAGCCATACCGGGCCACGGCTTTACGAACGTACATCACCGTGGGACTCATCGGTGCAATCGTTTTAAGCAGCATCTCCCGCACGTTGCCATGCTTGTATTCTGCCCAGTCGCCAGTACGGTCAATAATCCGGTTCTGATCGTCGATTAGAAAAGCGTGCCCATAGGCAAGCACCGCTCGAGGTTGGCTATCCAGGAGCTTTACTCGAGCAGAGATAAAATCTGGAAGCCACAGATCATCTGAAGCCAGATAGCAGAAAAACTCTCCTCGAGTACGAGCCAGCCCTTCATTCAAACTTGCTGAAAGTCCCAGGTTCTTTCTAACGATCAGCTCACAGGGGAAGGTACAATTCCTTAGGGCTTGTTCAATCACCTTAGGTGAGCCATCAGTTGAGCCGTCATCGATCACCAGCAGTTCGGCAGGTAGCACGGACTGATTGAAGATTGATTGCAGGCAGAAATGGACGTAACTTGCATGGTTGAATGAGGGAACCACCACAGAAACAGCAGGGATGCGCGAGCCGTTGGTATTAGGATTAGGAGGCATAAACGTACATACCTATTCTAACGGTTTGACTTTGCCCGAGTGAAAAGCTGTACTTATTCGTTTCGGCCTATGGCAAAACCAGTGATTCTGTTCGGCCCACTGCCCCCGCCACACGGCGGTGTGTCTGTTTTCTTGAACTCGTTGCGTTCCCATCTGAGAGAGTCTGAAGTACGTCTGTGGGCGCTCTATGGTGACCATCAAGAAGATCCGCAGGTTACCTATCTGAACCATCGCCGGTTGGGGGTTGTTCCCGCGCTGTTGAAGGAAGGCCGAACTGCCAGGATCGTCGATCTGACCCATTTTCATCTCGAGTATCCCAACCCCATCCTTTTGCCGATTTGGCTGGGAGCTAAACTAATGCTTGGCTTTGAGTGGTTCAAGTATGTGCTTGATGGATCGTTGCCCGAACGCTTTGAAAAATTCAATAAGAAACAGCGAGTGCTCTTCAGGTTAGCTATTCGTTCGATCGATCAATTCATCGTCGTAAGTGATGAGCTTGGGCGCTGGTTGAAGAATACAATCAAAATCAAGCAGCCGATTACAGTTGTACCTTGCCTGCTCAACACTCCACCAACGAATCTGAACCCAGATGTACCAGCCGACGCTCACGGCGTGCTTTCACAGTTTCTTAAGTATCCCAAGCGTGTCTGTTCCAGCGGAGTTTTCATAGAGAGCTATGGCTTCCAGCACGTCATTGAGGCAGTTCAGCAGCTCCGTGATGAGTTGAAAGAAGATATAGGCCTTTTACTTCTCGATGGAGAATTTGCCGCGGATGAGGCCTATCGGGAAAGAGCACTTGAAAGCAGAGAGTGGATCAGCGTACTCAGGAACGTTCCCAATTCGGAGGTATATCCGATACTCAAGTGCTGCGACGTTTTTGTGCGGGGATTTGGGTTAGAAAGTTACGGTATCTCACGCGTAGAGGCTCTTTGGAGCAGAGTCCCGGTAATTGCAACCCGAGCCGGCGAAACACGGGGAATGTTAACTTACGATTTTGGCGATATAGCAGAACTCCATCGTTTGCTAAAGCAAGTCTTATTTAACGCATCAAGTCCTGATACTGCCGTATGGGCCGCTACCTATCGACACGAGGCAGATAAGAATCTGCAAACTTTAAAGGAAACCTTCGGGTTGATAGGTAATACTGAAGGTATGTCTGTGGATAGTCTTGTGGGTGCTGGTGCCAACCTCCGAACGTAGCAGAGTTGCATTAACGTCCAATCGGTTGCCAATGCTACGAAACGCTTCGATAATTTGCTTTGCTGGTGAAGACTGGTGGTACCATCACCCGCATTCGAAGAAGCATCTGATGCGCCGGTTTGCTCGCGCCGGCAATAAAGTGATCTTTGTTAACTCAATTTCCATGGGGTTGGCTCCGATCGGAAACAAGGATTTGCTTCCGCGCATTACCCGCAAGCTGGGTAGTTACGCCAAACTCGCCCGGACGGCCGACGATGGTGTCACGGTGGTCTCGCCGGCGGCGATTCCGTTTTACGGCAGTAGCCGGGCGCGTTCTGCAAATCGTCATTTGCTGAGGGCACAAATCCGAGGTCTGGCAAAGAGAAAAGGTTTGTCAAAACCCATTCTCTGGATCGCCATTCCCACTGCAGTAGATCTCATTGGACATCTGGATGAATCGCTTGT
>Ga0187893_10006685_pt1 | contig 19526 bp, 18 predicted proteins | sample MA1701074metaG_FD_139574 | JGI IMG/M metagenome (GOLD analysis project Ga0187893, IMG submission 139574) | White microbial mat communities from a basaltic lava cave in the Kipuka Kanohina Cave System on the Island of Hawaii, USA - MA170107-4 metaG ... | reverse complement strand
GGCGACATCGTCCGCAGCCACGGGCGGCATCACGCCCGACTTCACGTTCCCGGCGGGCCTGGACGACACGTGCGGCATGGTGTGCTGGGGCTCGCCGAGCGTCGGCATCCCGGTCGATCCCAACTCGTGGGACATCAGCGACCCCGACAACTATACCGACTGCGTCGCGTACGGCGGCTACACCGGTCCGACCGCCGCCGCTTCCGGCACGCCCTCGGCCTTGCCGCCGGGTGACGGCACGGACAGCCTCACCTACATCGGCACGCCGTCGTGCGACCTGAACGATTGCACCGGCAACAACGCGACCGACTTCGTGCTCGGCTGCCCCTCCCCCGAGAACAACGCGGGTGAGGTCGGCGATCCCGGCGACTGCCTCGCCAACACGGTCGACGTCGGCGTGCTGGGAACCAAGCTCATCATCGTCGACAAGGTCGCGATCAACGGCAGCGCCAAGCTGGTCTACGTCTCGAAGGGCGACCCGAACGTGCAGAAGGGCGCCGGCGCGGCCGATCCGCCCGCCCCCGCCGACATCAGCGGCCGCTTCGACGTCGTGTTCGACAACTCCTCGGCCAACGGCGCGTTCGACCTTCCGGGGGCCAACTGGCTCGTGAACAAGGCCACGGTCGCGAAGTACGTGAACCGCGACGCCCCGACCACCGGCGGCGCCGTGAAGGTCGCCATCGTGAAGCCGGCCAAGCTCGCGAAGGTCGTGGCCAAGGATCTCGGCGACACGGCGGACGTCGACCTGTTCGTGCTGCCCACGACGTTCGACGGTCCCGTCACCACGGTCTACGAGGTGACCAACACCGCGCCGGGCAGCTCGCCCTTCGGCGACGTCGTCCGCATGTGCACGCGCTTCTCCGCGGCGGACGGAAGCACCGTCATCTTCAAGGAGCTGGGCGCCGGTGGGACCGGCCGCAAGCTCGTCATGAAGGGCGGCGTCGCGGCACCCTGCCCGTAGCGGCAGCCGCGACGCGGGGTTCCGGGCCGGCGGCCTAGCTGCTACACCCGTGGTGCGCGCTGCGGTTTGGAAGCGGGACCATGGAAGGTGGGATCAGGATCCTCGTGGCCGACGACCACGAGCTGGTACGTCGCGGGATCCGCGCGCTCCTCGAGATCGAACCGGGCTGGCGGGTGTGTGCCGAAGCCGCCAACGGGCGCGACGCGGTGGAGATGGCGACGGCAACGCGACCCGACGTCGCCATCCTCGACATCTCGATGCCCGAGCTGAACGGCGTCGAGGCGACTCGTCAGATCCGCCGCGCCGTGCCGCAATGCCAGATCCTCATCCTCACCATGCACGAGTCGGAGCAGGTGCTGCGCGAGGCGCTCGTCGCCGGGGCCCGCGGCTTCGTCCTCAAGTCCGACGCGGGCCGCAACCTCGTCGCGGCCGTCGACGCCCTCAATCGGCACATGCCATTCCTCACCCCGGGGGTGACCGACGTCGTCCTCGAGGACTACTTGAAGAGCGGCACCGTGCCTGCCGACCCGGACACGCCGCAGGGCCGGCTCACCGGCCGCGAGCGCGAAGTCCTGCAGCTCCTCGCGGAGGGGCGCAGCTCGAAGGAGGTGGCACAGTCGCTCGGCATCAGCGTGAAGACGGCCGACACGCATCGCACCAACGTCATGCGGAAGCTCGACCTGCACTCGCTGGGCGAGCTGGTGCGCTATGCCATCCGCAACAATATGACCCAGGCCTGATCAGCCGGCGCTCGCGCGTCGGGGTGCGCTCTGGTCGGCGGGCTCCCCGGCCGCGGCCCACAGCTCGTTGAACGACGCGTCGATGGCGCCGACCAGTCGCTCCGTGTCCGGCACGACGTGGCAATCGGCGTGGATGCCGACGCAGAGCGTTCCCGCGTGGCTGAAGAGCGCCAGCGCGAGGCCCTGGCGCGGGAAGAGCGGCGCGGCGGGATACACGTGCCGCAGTCGGGCATTCAGCAGGTAGAGCGGCTCGCGCGGCCCCGGCACGTTCGTCACCAGCAGGTTGAACGGGGCGATCTGCTCGACGAGCCGCAGACCCGCACCGAGCAGCGCGCTGCCGGCGGAGGTGAGGATCTGTCCGCCGAGATGCTGACGCGACGCCTTCAACGCTTCCGTGGCGCGACGCACCGCCGCATAGCGGCGCAGCGGGTCGGCGTCGCAGACGGGAAGGGTCACGAGCCAGCCCGACACCCGGTTGCCGAGATCGTGTCGGTCGTCGCGGCCGCGCATGTTCACGGGAACGAGGACGCGCAAGTCCGCCAAGCGCGCGTCGGGATGACGCTCGAGGATGAAGCGGTGCAGCGCGCCGGCGACCGTCGCGAGCGCGACGTCGTTGATCGAGCCACCTAGCCGCCCTCGGACCGCCTGCACGGCGTCGAGGTCGAGCGTCGTCCAGTCGAACCGCCGGTGCGGTCCGATCGGGCGGTTGATCGGGCTGTCCGGGGAGCCCCGGAGCCCGGCGGCGAGCGACTCCCACAAGCCGAGCCCGCGCTCGATCCACTCGACGGCGGCGCTCGGATGCGTCACCAGGCGACCGGCCTCTTCGGCCACCGTGAGGGGAAGGCGCAGCCGCCGCTCGACGGCACGGCGCAGGAGGTGCCAGCGGCTCGGCGCGGGTCGCGGCACGAAGGGTGCCGCGGCGTCGAACGTGGACGAGGGCTGGGGCGCAAGCAGCGCCACCAGCAGGTCCGCGCTGGCGATTCCGTCCACCATGCAGTGATGCAGCTTTGCGACCACCGCGAACCGGTCGCCCGAGAGACCGGTCACCACCCACAGCTGCCAGAGCGGACGCGAGCGATCGAGCGGACGCGAGATGATGTGGCCGGCAATGCGCTTCAACGCCGCGTCGTCGCCCGGCTGCGGTGCCACCACGTGGCGCACGTGATAGGCGATGTCGAAGCGATCGTCGTCGACCCACACGGGCTCGCGTGCCAGCGCGGCGAAGCGCAGGCGCTGCCGATAGCGCGGCACCAGTGCCAGGCGCGACTCCACGAAGCGCAGCACGCGCTCCACGTCGGGCCCGGCGCGGCCCGTACGCGAGCCCGCGTCGAACACGAGCGTTGCCGCGACGTGCATGTGGACGTTCGGGCGCTCGCAGGCGAGGAACATGCGGTCCTCGGCCGAGAGCGGCTCGTAGGCGAGCTGCATCACTGCCCCGCAGGCTGCTCTTCTTGCAGCACCTGGCGCACGCAGCGCAGGCACAGCGTTCGAAGGCCGCTGGTGTATTGCACGACACCCTGCGCGATGGCGCGCCCGCACTGCGCGCAGTCCTGCGCGTGCTCGCCGTGCGTCCCGGTGAGCCGCCGCTCTTCGAGCTCGAGCCGTACCTCGCGATGGGCGCGCACGGCGGCCTGCAGGTGCTCGAGGAGCACGTCACGGTCGTAGGGAGTATCCGCCGGGAGGAACATGTCTCCCGTCTCGTCCGACACCTTCGCCAACGCGTTCGACATCAGGCACAGGAGTAGCCCCGCGCGTGCAGTCCGTAAATGCGGAGATCACCCCAGACGTCGTCAAAAGATGCCGTAGGCTCGCGACGTGATCGTGAACGACGTAACCACAGCGTTACGACGCTCACGTCATGACGGTAGAAGAGCTGCTCAGCCGAACGAGCAGACGTATTCCGTGAGACCGCGGCGCACGCGGATCGTGAACCCGCTCGACGCGGGGACGTCGAAGAACATCCCAACCCCGTACGGTTTCCAGAGCGTCGTGCCATCCATTTGCACCTCGCAGCCCCCGGCCGTGATGTCCATGCGCTCGGGTGCGCTGGTCGCGAAGTGATACTCGCCTGGATAGATGACGCCAAGCGTCTTCTTCGATCCGTCGGCGAGCACGATGCCATGGCTGACCACGCGGCCGTCGAAGTAGACGTTGGCCTTGACGGTGACGGTCGCGCCGGAGAATTCGAGGGTTGCCATCGGGGTCCCGTACACCGCCGCCCGCGGTCCCGCCAGCGCGTCCTGCGGCCCTAGAACAACGCCGCGGAATCCGGGACCAGCGTCATCGGCAGCGTGGTGGTCGTCGTCGCGCAGAGATCCGGCCGGCACATCTGGAAGAGCATGAACGTCCCGTGGTGGATGACGACGCACTCGCAGAAGCCCGAGAAGATGCACTGATCGCCGACGCAGCAGGCGGAGGGCGGCGTGGTGGTCGTCGCGAACGCGCACGGCGCCGGAACGTCGCACCCTCCGGGACCACCCGGGAGCCCGCCGGACATCTGGCACTCCGTGCTCGTCATCTCCTCGCACGTGTCGAACGCGCCGCACGTGACTGTGCGGAAACAACAGTGGAAGTCGGCCGGAGCGGACGTGACGGTCGTCGTGGTGACCGTGACCGTCGTCGTGTCCAGCGTGGTGCTGGGCATCGTCACCGACGTGCTGGTCGTCGAGGTGGCCGGGCAGCTCGGGCCGGATCCGGGCTCGGGGCACGCGTCGCAGCAGCTCGAGCACGAGCCCGGGGTGCCGCCCTTGGCCTCGCACGCGGCCGCGCTCCGCGCCATCTTGCACTTCGTCTTGCCCGCCCTCTCGCGACAGCACGTGACGGAGCCGGGCCGGCCGCAGCTCGAGCGCGACACGCACTCCTTCACCCGGCGGCGGCACTGGCGGTTCACCAGCACGGCGTCGATCTGGTCCAGCGCACAGCGCACGTACGTCGCGTGGTCCTCGGCTCCGGCGCAGTCGCAGCCTGCATCCACGGCGGCGCGGGCGTTGGCGATGTCGGAGCGGTCGGGCTCGGCAGCGGGTTCGCACCGTGCCAGGACCGGGGCCGCATTCAGGCTGACGAGCGAGAGCACCAGCCCTGCAGCGATGCGCATCGACCCCATGACGGGGTCGAAGTGCGTACGTTTGGCAGGGGTTGTCAATGCGCGACCACGTCGTGGTCCTCTGCGAAGACGAGAGAAGCCTGTCCACATGTCTCCGTGGGCAGGCTTCTCATCACGACGGCACATCTGCTCGTCGCAACCCCGGTTCAAACCGGAGTACCTTAGTATGGACGTGACCTACGCGAACGGTGCCCCCAGCGAGGTCAGACTCGAGGGCACCGGATCTGGCCAGGTGGCGTGTCCATCCCATGCTCCTCCATTGGTTCCACGAACTCCCTTTCAGAGTTCGATCAGCGAGGCGCGCGGCGAGAGCCGTCGCAACCTCAAGTACAGCCGTGCGCCTCTGGCGCACGGTTGTCAATGAGGTCGAGCCCAAAAGGCCGAACCGCCTTGTAACTTCCCGACTTTGCGAGCGGAGGGGGGGAGATTCGAACCCGCGTGATCCATGAAGAGTTAGACGCTGAAACGTCGCGACACGCTTGGAAGACGGCGAGTTCTAGGCGCTGAGGTCGCTGGACAGGCCGAACCCCAAACGGCCCCAAAAGGCCCCGAACGGCCCGTCAAACCCGGAACCGTTCCGGGTCGATGCCAGCCGGACGCTTGACCAACTGTCGTCGGGTCAAGCTGACCGTCCGCGACTGGTGATCAGCGTCAAGTCTTTGACTGACAGGACACCCGATCTCGCGGCACAGACTTGCGGGATCGCGTTGACGGCAGGCATCGCAGTGGGAATGCCAATGTCGATCTTCGAGATGTCCTCCGGCATGAAGATGCAGTTCAGGGTGATGTTCATGTCGCCCTCGACGTCGAGCTTGTAGCCGTACAAGAGCTCCCAGTTGGGAGTTTCGGTGTGGCCGTAGAGCGCGCCGAGCTTCCAGACCGTGCGCACCTCGACGAACGTTTCGCCGCGCACCAGACCTCGCCACGTGGCGTCGATGGCCGCGACGGTGTTCTTGGGGATCTTCATGTAGTCGAGGTCGCGATCGGCGTCCGCGAGCGCGTACTTGACGTCGAGCGTGGTGTCATCGAGGCGAACGTCGAGTGCCTCCGCCATGACCTCGAGCAGCTCGCGGTAGTCGGGCTCAGCCTTCCACAGGTCGTCCTTCAGCTGATCGTAGTTCAGCGGTTTTCCGAAACCGTAGGCTTCCCAGGTACCAACGCCTGGATACATCACGCAGTCCGTTGATTCGAGGATGCTGATCTTCCTCACGGTGCCGCACAGACCCGTGGCCGCCAGCGTGAGTGTCGGGATGAACATCGGGTTCATGCCGGTTCCGTAGAACGTGGCGTTGCCCTTTAACGCCGCATTCTCGATCCGCTTGCCGATGTCAGCTTCGTAGTGGCGCCCGGTGATGATTCGGGCCGTCGTGACGATGTTGATGCCAGCTTCCAGCAATCGCTCGATGTGACCGATGTCGGGCCACTGCGGCATGTAGACGACGCAGTCCGGCTTGAGCGCCAGAATGTCCTCTATGCGGTTGGTGGCCTTGACGCCGACTGGGTCCACCAGCGCCAGCTCGCCCGCGTCCTTTCCGACCTTCTCCGCGCCATGACAGAACACACCCACTAGCTCGAGCTTCGGGTGAGCAATGATCGCCCGCAGCGACGTCTTTCCAACGATACCAGTCGTCCATTGCACTACCCGCAGCTTCCTCATTTCTCACCTTCCAAGGTCAGGACGCAGTACCTAGAGCTTCTCCACGAACAGCGGCAGGTCGTCCGCCGGACGCGGCATTGGCAGCTTGATCATGCGCGGCGAGTAGTTGTGCGGCGTCCGGAACCTGTACTTGAGCAGGAGCTTGTGCACGAAGATCTTCGCGTTCATCTCCGCGAAGCGCATGCCCACGCACTTGTGGGCACCTCCGCCGAATGGATAGTAGTGCGCACCCTGGTCGCGTTTGTGCTCTTCGCGGCCTTTGCTGAACCGCCATGGGTCGAAGCTCCAAGGCTTCTCCCAGTACGCCGGGAGCGTGTGGTTCACGATCGAGGGAATGTAGAGCTGCGTGTGGGCCGGGATGCGGTGGCCACCGAGCTCGCAGTCCTTCACCGTGCCCCGCAGCGTGAACGGCAGAGCGGGATAGAGTCGCAGCGTCTCCTGGAACGTATGATGAAGGCCTTCGGCCCGCGTGAGATCGGAGAAGCTCAGCGCTTCGACTCCGAGAGTTAGACTCTCCTCGCGCAAGCGCTGCTGCAGATCCTGGTCCATCCCGAGATGCATCAGCATGTGTAGCAGCGTGGCCGTCGTCGTGTCGTAACCGGCAAAGAACAGAAGTGAGAGATGGTCGAGCAGCTCGTCTTCGCTCAGAGTGGGCGGCTCGTCATCCTGGCTGGCACGCACCATGTTCGTCATCAGATCGTTGCCGTCGGCCGACTGACGCAGGGGGATCAGCGATCGCAGATAGTCGCGAACGAATTTCTTTCCCTTCATGCCCTTGCCGTACTTGAAGGGCCAACTGTTCCACTTCACGAGCGTGCTCATGCCATTCAGCATTGCGAGGAATGCCTGGGTGAGTTCATCGCTGCCGACCGCGATGTCGTCCAGGCCGTAAAAGATCTTTCCCGCGATGTGCACCAACATGTCGCGCACGTGCGGCAGAGCGATGATGGACTTTGTTCGGCCCCATTTTTCGAGAGTCTGGTCGACGATCTCGTTGGACTTCTCGGCGTAGAACCGCATCGCCTTCGCACTGAATGCAGCCAAGACGATGCGGCGATGCAGACGATGGTCTTCGAGGTCTCGAACGAGCACCGATTTGCCGAACCACTCCGCGACTGTGTTCGAGTAGCCGACCCAGTTCGAGAACTCGTCTTCTAGGTTCAGCTGAATGCGATTGACATTGTCGGGGCCGTTGACGATGACACCGGGCTGGAAGAACAGATTCGTCTTCGCAATCGGTCCGTACTTCTCGTAGATGCCCAGCATCGTGCGGTCGAAGTGCAGGGCGGCCTGTATGGAGATGCCGAGGATTGGCAGACCCAGGTCTCCTGGCAGGTGCGCCAGGTCCTTCGCGGTTGCCAACCGTACGGGCGAGTACTCCATCGTACCAGCAGCTAGCGTCGTGGCGTCGGCGATGGCGCTCATGTGACTCGCGGCGCTGAACAATAGGCTGTTCGTCTCAAGCGCAGCGATTTCACATACAGGTGTATATTGCTGGAGAGCGTCCGGTCCAGGGCAGGAAGCCCTCCGCGTCGACGTAGCCACCGCCCTGCGTGCGGAGCCGCTTGGATGTAAGGGCCGTGAGAAGTTCTACGCGACGCGCCACGTGCATATCGGCTGCGTCATCGCGGGGAGTGAACAGCAAATGGCTGGCCGACTACTCTGGGACCTCGGTCGAGATGATCGAGCGCCACTACGCGCGGTGGCTGCATGACGACCGTAGTCAGCTCGCCTTGCTTCAGGGTCCAGCCTCCCCCGAAGCTAAAACGGCCTCAGTTGGGCCGTAACGCGTCGGAAAGTCGGCGGGTTCCAAAGCGGAGGGGGGGAGATTCGAACTCCCGAGAGCCTTTTGGGCTCTGGCGGTTTTCAAGACCGCTGCCTTAAACCGGGCTCGGCCACCCCTCCCGACGACAACTCTTCTACACGACGACGGACGAGCTAGCCGCCGGCCCGGGCCAGCTCCTCGTCGATGATCGCCTTGAAGCGCTCGAACGGCTGCGCGCCCGAAAGCATGCGGCCGTTCACGAAGAACGCGGGCGTCCCGCGCACGCCGACGGCGCTGGCGTCTTCCACGTCCTTGTCGACCACGCTCGCGGTCTCGTTGTTGTCGAGACACGCATCGAACTTGGCCTGGTCGAGCCCGACCTCACCCGCCACCTTCTTCAACGAGTCGGCCGTGAGTGCCGGCGCCGCGAACACCTTCTCGTGGTACTCCCAGAACTTGCCCTGCACGTTCGCACACGCCGACGCGATGGCGGCCGGCCGTGCGTTCTGGTGGAAGGGCAACGGGTAGTTCCGATACACGAGCCGGATCTTGTCCGGATAGGCGTCCATCACCTGCTTCACGGTGGGCTCGGCCTTCTTGCAGAAGGGACACTCGTAGTCCGAGAACTCGATGATCGTGATCGGCGCGTTGGCGGGGCCGCGCGACGGCGCACCGCCGTCCGACACCACGACCTTGGGCGGCTCGAGCGCGACCGTCACCTTGTACTTCTGGCGGAGTCCCTCGATGAACTTGCCCTGCAGCTCGGCCTCCTGCTGGCCCTTCATGTACTGGACGATCCGCTCCTTCACCTGATCGAGCGTCTGGTTGCCGAGCTGCGCCTTGTTGGCGTCGTAGACCTTCTGGATTTCCTCGTCGCTCGGCGCCGGCACCTTGGAGGTGACTTCCGACTCGAGCAACGCCTCGGGCGTCACGCCGCGTGCCTTCGCTTCCTTCTCGACGAGCATCTCGGCGATCATTCCGTCGAGGCCTTCGCTCAGCGTCTCGTAGCGCTGGTTGTCGATCTCGATCAGCTGCGGCTTGATCTCGGCTTCCAGCGCTGCGCGCGTGATCGGCGTTCCGTCCACCGTGGCGACGGTTTCGGCCATGGCAGGCCCGGCCAGGCACAGCCCGGCGGCGACGGTCACAGCGGTGGCGAATGGGTGCATGGATCCCCCTTTGGTCGAAGCGCCCCTTATGAGCCGGAGGGCAATCTTTTGCAATCGAGCAACCCGCGTGATACCCGCCGCTGCCGATGTCGGGACGCACCGCCACGCTGCTGATGGTGGCGTTGATCACGGGCTGCAGCCCGAAGATCACCAACCTGACGGCGAATCCGAAGCACTACTACGAGGAGCAGGTCGAGGTCGTGGGCCGCGTCTCCCGCATGCACGTGTTCACCGACGAGGTGCTGGTCGAGCTGGCCGACCCCCGCGAGCATCGCATCCTCGTGCGCGTACCGGCCAAGGACAAGCCCAAGATCGACCAGTGGGTCGAAGTGCGCGGCCCATTCGTGGCCGAGCTACGCGTGGGCGACCGGGTGGTCTACGACGCCATCGCGGCGGAAGAGATCGACGGGCACCGCAAGCCCTGGTTCTCGAACCTGTTCTAGCGCCCCTAGGCGGGATCGCCCGCGGCGATCGCGTCCACGCCCATGAACGGGCGCAGGACCTCGGGGATGCCGACGCTCCCGTCGGCCCGCTGGTAGGTCTCGAGCACGGCGATCAGCACGCGCGGCAGCGCCAGCCCCGACCCGTTGAGCGTGTGCACGAGATCGGGCTTGCCCTTCTCGTTGCGGAACCGGATGTTGGCGCGGCGCGCCTGGAAGTCACGGAAGTTCGAGCACGAGCTGACCTCGAGCCACTCGCCGCATCCCGGCGCCCAGACCTCCAGGTCGAACTTCATCGCCGCGGTGAACGACAGGTCGCCCGTGCACATCTGCACCACGCGATACTGGAGCCCGAGCTTGCGGCACACGCTCTCGGCGTGGCCGAGGAGCGTCCGCAGCGCCTCGTCGGACGCGTCGGGGTGGACGAAGTGCACCAGCTCGACCTTGTCGAACTGGTGCCCGCGCTTGATGCCGCGTACGTCCCGCCCGGCCGACATCTTCTCGCGCCGGAAGCACGGCGAGTACGCCACGTGCCGCACCGGCAGCTGCTCGCCCGTCAGGATCTCGTCCCGGTAGAGGTTGGTGACCGGCACCTCGGCCGTCGGTACCCACCAGAAATCCTCCTCGACGTCGCGATAAACCGTGTCGGCGAACTTCGGCAAGTTCCCCGTGCCCACCAGGCACTCGCCCTTCACCATGGCCGGCGGATAGATCTCGACGTAGCCGTGCTCGCGCGTGTGGAGATCGAGCATCCACGCGATGAGCGCGCGCTGTAGCCGCGCCCCCATGCCGCGCAGCACGTAGAAGCGGGTGCCGGAGATCTTCACGCCGCGCTCGAAGTCGATGATGCCGAGCCGGGTGCCGAGGTCCCAGTGGGCCTGCGGTGCGAAGTCGAACCCTGGCGCGTTGCCCTCGACGCGCACGACCGCGTTGGCCGAATCGTCCGGCCCCACGGGCACGTCCGGATGCGGCAGATTCGGCACCTGGAGCATGAGCGTGCGGAAGGTCTCCTCGGCGTCGATGACCGCCGCTTCGGCGGCGGCGATGCGTTCGCCCACGCCGCGCTGGGCCGCGATGGCCGCCTCGCGTGCCGCCGCGTCCTTCTGGTCGCGGATGGCCTTGGAGGCCGCCGTGCGCTCGGCGCGCAGCGCCTCCACCGCCTGGATGGCCTCGCGGCGGCGCCGGTCGGCTTCGAGCAGCTCGTCGACCTGCCGTGGGTCCACGCCTACCGTGGCCAGCGCGTCCTTCACGCGCGCGGTCTCCTGCCGGATCAGTCGGATGTCGAGCACGCCGCTAGCCTCCCACCTCGAAGGCCGCCCGAACGTGCTCGATGGCCGGCGGCTCGGTCGCGAAGTCGATGCCGATCACGTCGAAGCGCGCGTCGCGGTCCGTCCATCCGCGTGCGGCGAGGAAGTACTGCGCCACCCGCGCCACCTGCTGCTGCTTGCGGGCCGTGACGGACTCGAGTCCCGTCCCCGCTCGCTCGCCGCGGCGGCTGCGTACCTCGACGAACACCAGATCTCCTCCGTCCAGGGCCACCAAGTCGATCTCTCCGGCACGACAGCGGAAATTGCGGGCCACGATCTCGAAGTGCCGCGCGCGGAGAAACGTCTCCGCCACGTCCTCACCTCGCCGCCCGAGCTCCCCCCGCCCTTCCACGCGCGCGAGCTTAGCGGCGCCCCCGCACGGCCGCAAGAAACGCGCTTGCACACGCTCTGCCCGCCGCATAGCACGCTGGACGTGCCGCCCTACTTCACGAACCGCCTCGGGCCGCCCGACTGTTCGGTCGTCGTCCCGGAGCTGGTCGTGGGTGCCTACCTGGAGCCGCACGATCTGCCGTGGCTCGCCACCGAGCGGGAGATCCGCGCGGTGCTGAACCTCCAGGACGACTTCGACCTCGCCGCCAAGCGCCTCTCGCTCGCCGATCTCCGTCGCGCCTGCAGCGACGTGGCCGTGGCCTTCGACCGCGTGCCCGTCGCCGACGGCGACCACGAGACCCTCGCGCGCCGCCTGCCCGACCTCGTGGCGCTGCTCGACCGGCTCGTGCGCGAGCACGGCCGCGTCTATCTGCACTGCAACGCGGGCATGAACCGCGCCCCGACGGTCGCCATCGCCTATCTCCACGTGCACCATGATCTCGGCCTCCAGGCGGCGGTCGCCCTCATGAAGAGCAGGCGCTCGTGCCTGCCGTACGTCACGGCCCTCAAAGCCGCGTATCCGCATCGCGCATCGTTGCGGGTCCCCAAGCCCTGAGCTAGGACTCGCCCGTGGCGATCACTCGCGACGACGTGCGCCGCGTGGCCAACCTGGCGCGGCTGCATCTCACGCCGGAGGAAGAGACCCGCTTCACCGACGACCTGAACCACATCCTCGACGCGTTCACGACGCTCCAGGCGCTCGACACGGCGGGAGTCGACGTCATGCGCCCGCTCGACGACCCGCCTGCCCCGATGCGGAGCGATGCCGCCACCAACGCCGCGGGGGACGATGCGCTGCTCGTCAACGCGCCCGACCGCCACGGCCGGCTCTTCCACGTACCGAAGATCATCGAGTGACGGCCGTGGGCACACCGACCGACTTGACGCTTCGTGACGCCGCCGCCGCCGTGCGCGACGGCGCGCATACCTCCGTCGCCCTCACGGAATCGGCCCTCGAGCGCGCCCGGGCCGTCGAGGATCGCGTGCACGCGTTCATCACGATCGATCGCGACGGCGCCCTCGCCGCGGCCGCGGAGATCGACCGGCGGCGCGCGCGCGGCGAACGCCTGGGGCCGCTCGCCGGCGTTCCCGTGGCGGTGAAGGACAACCTGTGCACGCGCGGGCTGCGCACCACGGCGGGCGCGCGCATCCTCGGCACCTTCGTCCCCGCGTACGACGCGACCGTGATCGAGCGGCTCCGCGCCGCGGACGCCGTCGTTCTCGGCAAGACGAACCTCGACGAGTTCGCGATGGGCTCGTCGACCGAGAACTCGGCGTACGAGCCGACCCGCAATCCCTGGAATCCGACACGCGTCCCCGGCGGCTCGTCGGGTGGCTCCGCTGCGGCCGTCGCGGCACGGGAATGCTTGGGCGCCCTCGGCTCCGACACGGGCGGCTCGATCCGCCTTCCGGCGTCGTTCTGCGGCGTGGTCGGGGTGAAGCCCACCTACGGCCGCGTCTCGCGCTACGGCGTCATCGCCTACGCGTCGTCGCTCGACCAGGTGGGAACGTTCGGCCGCACGGTCGAGGACGCCGCGCTGCTCCTCGATGCGATCGCCGGTCCCGACCCGCGCGACGCGACCTCGTCGCCCCGGCCGGCCCCGAGCTTCGCCCTGGCCGCGCGGGGCGACGTGCGCGGTCTGCGTCTCGGCATGCCGCGCGAATACTTCGTGGAGGGCATGCAGCCCGAGGTGGAGGCGTCGGTGCGCGAGGCGGTACGCCACCTCGAATCGCTCGGCGCCGCGGTCGTGCCGGTCTCGCTGCCGCACACGAGCTACGCGATCGCCACCTACTATCTCATCGCGACGGCCGAGGCCTCGTCCAACCTCGCGCGCTACGACGGCGTCCGCTACGGGCTGCGCGTCGCCGACGCGGGCGCCAGCGTCAGCGAGATGTATCAACGCTCGCGGGCCGCCGGCTTCGGCACCGAAGTGAAACGCCGTATAGTCCTCGGCACCTACGCGCTCTCGGCCGGGTACTACGATGCGTACTACATGAAGGCGCAGCAGGCGCGGGCACTGATCACGCGCGACTTCGAGCAGGCGTTCGCGTCGTGCGACGCGCTCGTCGCCCCGGTGGCGCCCACCACCGCGTTTCCCCTGGGGGCGCGCACGGCCGATCCCGTCACCATGTACCTGTCGGACGTCTTCACCATCTCGGTCAACCTGGCCGGGCTGCCGGGACTGTCGGTCCCGTGCGGCTTCGACGCCGACGGGTTGCCGATCGGCCTCCAGCTGATCGGCCGCCGCTTCGACGAGGCCACGCTGCTCCGCGTGGCCGCCGCCCACGAAGCGGCCGCCGGCATCGCGGGAAGGCACCCGTCGCCATGAGCGCCGCGATGGAGGCGGTGATCGGCCTCGAGGTCCACGCCGAGCTGCTCACCAAGTCGAAGATCTTCTGCGGCTGCTCGGCAGCGTTCGGCGCCGCGCCCAACACCAACGTGTGCCCGCTCTGTCTCGGCATGCCGGGATTGTTGCCGGTGCTGAACCGGACGGTCGTGGAGTTTGCGGTCATGGCGGGGCTCGCCACCGGCTGCACGATCGCGAATCATTCGGTCTTCGCGCGCAAGAACTACTTCTACCCCGACCTCCCCAAGGGCTATCAGATCAGCCAGTACGAGCTGCCCATCTGCATCGGGGGGGCGCTGGAGGTCCTGGTCGACGGCCAGACGCGGCGGATCGGTCTCACCCGCATCCACATGGAAGAGGACACGGGCAAGAACATCCACGACGCCGCCGTGGCCGGCAGTCTGGTCGACTTCAACCGCTGCGGCGTGCCGCTGCTCGAGATCGTGAGCGAGCCCGACCTCCGCTCGGCCGAGGAGGCCGGCGCCTACCTCCGCACGCTGCGCTCCATCCTGCAGTACCTCGAGATCTGCGACGGCAACATGGAGGAAGGCAGCTTTCGCTGCGACGCGAACGTGTCGGTGCGGCCCGTGGGCAGCCCCGTTTTCGGCACCAAGGTCGAGATCAAGAACATGAACTCGTTCCGCGCCGTGGAAAAGGCGATCACGTACGAGACCCGTCGCCAGGAGCAGGCCGTGGCCGACCGCGAGCCCATCGTGCAGGAGACGCGGCTCTGGGACGCTGAACGCGAAGAGACGCGGTCCATGCGCAGCAAGGAATCCGTGCACGACTATCGCTACTTCCCCGAGCCTGACCTGCCACCCGTGGTCGTGGACGACGCGCTCGTCGCCGACGTGCGCGCGCGGCTGCCCGAGCTGCCCGCGGCGCGCCGGGCCCGCTTCGAGCAGGCATTCGCGCTCTCGCCATACGACGCCGACGTGCTGACGCAGCGCAAGGACGTCGCCGACTACTTCGAAGCCGGTGTCGCCGCCGGTGCCCCCGCCAAGGCCATGGCCAACTGGACCATGACGGAGATCCTGCGCATCGTCCGGGACGAGAAGCTCGACGACGCGCTCGTGATCCGCGACTGGCCCGTCTCGGCCGCGCGTCTCGCCAAGCTGATCGGCCTCGTCGAGGCCGGCACCGTGAACCGCAACACCGCGAAGGCGCTGCTGGCGAAGCTGCGCGGCAACGACCAGGATCCCGAAGCTCTCGTCGCGGCCGAAGGTCTCTCGCAGGTGAGCGACCGCGGCGCGTTAGAGGCCATCGTCGCTGAGGTGATCGCCCGCTCGCCGGACCAGGTCGCCCAGTGGAAGTCCGGCAAGGAGAAGGTGCTCGGCTTCCTCGTCGGCCAGGTGATGAAGGCATCGGGTGGCAAGGCCGCTCCGCAGGTCGTGCAGGACCTGCTGCGTGAGGCGCTGGCGAAGTGACCCTGGCTCCACTTCGGCATTGACTACGGCACGACTCCGGACGTAGCGTCCGCCACCGGGGGGACACCGTGCGACGAACGCTCGCTGACTGCCTTTGCCGCGCGGCACTGGGGCTGCTGGTGGGCGTGTGCACACCAGCGCTCGCGGCCCCGCCGAACGACGACTGCGCCGACGCCATCGTCGTGACGGCGCTCCCCTTCCAGCACAAGACCGACACCACGACCGCGACGACCGAGGCGTCGGACCCGGTCGCCTCCTGCCTCGGCGACGAGTACGGCCAGGGACAGCACAGCGTCTGGTACCAGTTCACGGCACCCGGCCACATGGGCCTCGAGGTCGATACCCTCGACGGCGTCCCTCTCGATGGCACCGTCATCCATCGTGCATCAGGGGACCTGCGGCGCGCTCACGCCGATTGCCTGCAACGACGTCGACTGGGACCAGGACCCGAGCTTCGGATCGCGCACGCTCGCGACGCTGGCACCCGGCGAGACCGTGCTGATCGAGGTCATCCAAGACGATCAATTCGGCATCCAGGGCGGCGAGACGATCGTCACGTTCCGCGAATCGCCAGTGTTCCAGCTCAACACATCCGCACCCGAGGACGCGGAGGGCCATCCGGTCGTGGCGGCGCAGGCCGATGGAGACTTCGTGGTGGCGTGGTCGGAGCACAACACCACGGGAATCGGTGGGGACTACGTCATCGTCGCTCGACCGTACGACGCGTCTGGCGCGCCGACGGGCCCCCCCGTACGGATCGACGTCAACGGCACCGAGTCGCGCCGTGCCGAGGTCGCGGTCGACGGCGCCGGCAACTTCATCGCCGCATGGGGGGAGTCATCCGGCGCTCGCGCCCGCCGGTTCGATGCGAGCGGCACCCCCATCGGGTCCGACATCGTGGTGTCGGCCACGGCCTACGAGTACGTGGACGTCGGTGCGGCCGCCGATGGCGGCTTCGTCGTCGTGTGGCAGGACGGTCTCACCGGCGGCGTCTCGGCGCGTGCCTTCGACGAGACCGACGCGCCGATCACCGGCGAGATCCCGCTGCAGGCCGCCGACTCGGGATGGCCGTCCGTCGCCGTGCGGGGCGACGGCAGCTTCGTCGCCACCTGGACGGATCGTACGGCCGCCGACGGCAACGGTGACGGGGTCGTAGCGCAGCGATTCGACGCGAGCGGCACCGCGCTCGGGTCTCCATTCGTGGTGAACACGACGACGCTCGGGTTGCAGGGCGACGCCGGCCCGGCGATCAGCGCCGACGCGGCCGGCAACTTCGTCATCGCCTGGGAGGACTACGGCAGCTCGCCGCAGGCGCTGCGGGCGCGACGGTTCGATCCGGCCGGCACGCCGCTCGGCAGCGATTTCCAGGTGAACGAGCCGACCGGTGGCGACCAGGAGTACCCGGCCCTCTCCCACGACTCCGCGGGTCGTTTCGTGGTCGCCTGGTGGGCGAACTACGACGGGCCGGTCGTGCGGCGTTTCGACGTCGACGGCGACGCGCTGGGTCCACAGCTGCAGGCGGGCTTCTTCGAGGAGGCATACACCTACCACGTCGACATCGCCGCCCGGACCGACGACTTCGTCGTCGTCTGGGAATCGATGCCGGTCAACACGGACAAGTTCATCCACGCGCACCGCCCAGCCACGGATCCGGTACCGTTCTGCGCCCGCGAACCACGCTCCGGCTGCCGGCAGCCGACGCTGCCCGGCAAGGGCCTGCTGAGCGTGAAGGAGAAGAGTCCCAGCACGGGCGATCGGGTGATCTGGAAGTGGCTGAAGGGTGAGGCTACGACGCTCGCGGAGCTCGGTGATCCGCTGACCCGGACCTCGTTCGCCCTGTGCGTCTACGAGCCAGGAGGGCTCGCGAGCACGCTACTCCTCGAAGCCGCGGTCCATGGCGGCGGCTCGTGCGGCGGCCAGCCATGCTGGAAGGCGCTGCCGACGGGCTATCGCTACGTGGAGAAGAAGGGCCTCTATGGCGGCGTGGCGAAGATCGTCCTTGCGGAAGGGTCCGACGGCGCGGCCAAGGTCATCGTCAAGGCGAAGGGCCGCCGCATCGCCGAGGCACTAGGCATGCCCTCACCGCTCGGCCTTCCGACGAGTCCGCCCGTCACCGTGCAGCTCGTCGCCAGCAACGGCACGTGCTTCTCGGCGACCTATGACGCGGGCATCACGCTCAACACCTTCGAGGCGTTCCAGGCGACTCCGGACTGAGCAACGCTACGCGTCGCGGCCGCCGGGCTTGCCCTCTTCCTCGGCCGTCTTCTGCCGCAGCACCGAGAGCAGGCGGTCCGCCCCGCCTTGCGCCATCAGGTCCTGGAACTGCGAGCGGAAGTTCGCGACCAAGCTCACGCCCTCGATCACGATGTCGATCACCTTCCAATCGCCGTCCCGCTGGCGCAGCCGATAGTCGACCAACACGTCGGCGTTGCCCCCGCCCCGGTTGATCTTCGTCTTCACCGTCTGGTCGCCGCGTTGCTCGGGCCGCGTGCCCAGCACGGTGACCGTCTCGTTACGGTAGTCGTCGATCCGCCGGCCGTAGGTGGCCGAGAGGTGGCGGCGGAACTCCCGCTCGAACTCGACCTGCTGGGCGGGCGTGAGACGTGACCAGTTGCGCGCCATCGTCAGCTTCGAGAGCGTAGCGAAGTCCACGCTGCGCAGTACGACCTCCTCGATACGCGCCCGCTTGGCGGCGCGGTCGAGGCTCGTGTCCTTCAGCACGGCGATCACGGCCTCGCTCGTGCCGACCACGACCTCGCTCGGGCTCTGCGCGGCCCAGGCGGGCGCCGCGCAGAGCACGGCGAGGGCCAGCGCCAGCGCCCTACTCAACGTCGGCTTCGGGGAAGTACAAATCCTCTGCATTGTCGACCTTCGTATCCTCCACGTCTGCGATCAACCGAGCCCGGCGTTCCCCGTAGGCATGACGGACGGCTGAGTAGAAGTCGAGCGAGGCGGCGCGCGCCTCGTCCACCTCCCGGAGCACGAGCGAGCGGTCGTTCACCGCCCAGAACATGCGCGCCGCGGTCGTGTAGAAGCCCGGCGTGAACCACACCCAGGCGTTGTCCACGAGCTGACCGGTGCCGTCGCGGACGCTGGTCGGGCCCCAGAACGGAACCATGAGGTATGGGCCCATGGGCACGCCCCAGACGCCGAGCGTCTGTCCGCAGTCCTCGTCGTGGTCTGGCATACCCCAGTCCGTGGCCGGATCGAGGAAGCCGACGCCGCCCATGAACGTGTTGGCGAGCAGGCGGCCGAAATCGGAGGCGGCCACCTTGGGCTTTCCCTGCAGCAGGTCGTGCACGATCACGATCGGCAGCGTCGTGTGGTCGAAGAAGCGCGACACCGAACGCTGCACCGGATCGGGCGCCACCCAGTCCCATCCCTTGGCGACTGGCCCCAGGACATAGCGATCGAGCAGCCGGTCGTTGAACCAGAACATGGCGCGGTTGAACCCCTCCAAGGGATCCCACGGCTCGTGGCCGGTGAGCTGCGCATCGGGCTTCACCTCGGACTTGAGTGGAGCCTGATCCGCTCGCACCTCCGCTCCCCATCCGATCAGAACGGCCAGCGCCGCGGCGCCGCCAATCCGCCCCCAGGTCCTCATTCCGCCCCCTCCTTCTCGTCCTTCCCGCCGTCACCGCCTGCGCCGAGGTTGTGCACGATCTTGCCCAGCACGCGCTCGAGCACCACGGCGGATTCCGTGAAATCGATGACGTCGCCGTCCTTCAGCGTGTCTGCTTCGCCGCCGAGTTGCAACGACACGTAGCGGTCGCCCAGCACCCCCGCGGTCATGATCGACGCGGTGCTGTCCACCGGCAGCTGCACCTTGGGGTCGAGGTTGAGGGTGACGCGGGCACGGTAGTCGTCGCCGAGCGCGATCGACTGGACCTGCCCCACCTTGACCCCGGAGATGACCACGGCCGCACGCGGCTTCAACCCGCCGATCTCGTCGAACTGAGCAATCACGCGCAGGCCCTGCGGCCCGGTGCTGCCGAGCCCGCCGACCGAAACCGACAAGTATGCGACGGCCGCCAGCCCCGCCAGCACGAAGCACCCGACGGCGAGATCGCGGCCCGAGGTTCGCCCCATGCTCACACCCCCCACAACGCGGTGATGAAGTAGTCGCTGATCAGAATGGAAACCGACGCCACGACCACCGTGGTCGTGGTCGCGGCGCTGACGCCGGCCGAGGTGGGCGCGCTCGAATAGCCGCGGAACGTCG
>Ga0187893_10006684_pt1 | contig 19527 bp, 15 predicted proteins | sample MA1701074metaG_FD_139574 | JGI IMG/M metagenome (GOLD analysis project Ga0187893, IMG submission 139574) | White microbial mat communities from a basaltic lava cave in the Kipuka Kanohina Cave System on the Island of Hawaii, USA - MA170107-4 metaG ... | reverse complement strand
TCGATCGCCTGGTACCGGACGACCGCCTGGACCGCGCGCAGACGAAGCGTCGTCTCGTCCTGTCTGAATTTCGAAATCGCTTCGGTCAGGAACGAAGCGGCCGATCCGAGTTCGAGCGGGGACAATTCTTGACCGCCGACCGCCTGGGCGATCCCTCGAACCGCCTGGCCGTCGCCGCTCATGAGGAGCGACAGGTCCCGCACGACGTTCAGGGGGCGATGTTTCGGATACGCAAGGAGGGCGTGGTCGGCGAGCTTGGCGGCCTTGAACAGGTCCCCCGAGCGAAGGAGGGCGCGGAGCTGGTGATCGATCTTCCGGACGGCGCTTTCGCCGGCCTCCTTCCGCAGGAGGTTCTGGGGGGCGGCCTCACGTTCCTTCGTCTGCGGCGCCATCGGAATTCCTCAAGCCATCAGCGAGATCCGAAGCCAGTACTCCAGTCGCCGGGCGACCTCTTCGAAGTTGCGAAACCGGCTACTCGGATCGGGTTGGGTCATGGCGGAGGCGATCCCTTCGAGCGCCGTCCCCTTAATCTGGGGGCCCAGCACGTCCTCGAAAATTCCCCCGAGCTGCGCCATATTTTCGGCGGGGGTTCCTCTCGATTCGTCCAGCAGGCCGAGGTTCGCGACTACCGCCCGCCCGTCCGGCGTGACGACGATCTCGTCCGCCCGGATCCGGCCGGGGGCGATCCCGGCCGCGTGCAAGGTCGCAAAGCCGCGAATCGTTTGGACGAAGAGGCCGACCATCCGCCTCAGCCAAGCCTCGCCCTTGACGCAGGCGAGCATGACGCGGGCATGGCGCGCGATTTCGACCCCCTGGACGGGATCTACGGCGATAAAGGGAAGCGGAATCCCCTCGTGCGGCTGGCCGGCGCCCAGCACCCGTCGGAGATTCGGATGGCGAAGCGAGGCCAGCGCCTGCGCTTTGCGAAGGATCCGTTCGATGCGGTCCGAATCGCCGTACTTGAGGAGCATGAGATCCACGGGGTCCTGAGTCGCGACGTCTCGCGCGGCCCAGGTCTCCGATTCCAGCCCTTGGGCGACCCGATCGATCATCCTGAATCTCTCCGCCGACTTCACGGATGGATGAGTTGCAACCCTCGTGCCGCGGAAATCGCGGGATTTTCATCCCCGACGCCCGTTTCCGGAGAGGGGGGTGGGCAAAATGGGACAGCCCGGATTAACCCGCTTATAATCTGTTTCGTGGCAGACCGGATCCTGGTGATCGACGACGATCCCGCGATACTCAAGCTGCTCGACCGCGCGCTGACTCCCAAGGGGTTCGAATGCAGGCTCGAAGTCGACGTCGGAGGGGCGGAGCGTGCGATCGAAGCGGGGGGCTTTGAGGCGGTCCTGTGCGATCTGAAACTCGGGGAATTCTCCGCGCTGGACCTCCTCAAGATTCACCGGCGGAAACATTCCGAGGTTCCGTTTCTGGTGATCACCGGTTATGGGGACCTCGAATCGACGGTCGAGGTGATGCGCGCCGGGGCGTTCGATTTTCTGTCCAAACCGGTGGATCTCACCCAGGTGGAGCGGGCGGTGCGGCGGGCGGTCGAATCCCGCCGGGCGGCCAAGCCCCCCGAAGCGTCGGGCTCGCCCAGAATCCCGGGCGGGCTCATCGGCCGGGCGCCGTGCATGGTCGAGCTCTTCAAGTCGATCGCCCGTTTCGCGCAGGCCGACTCGCCGCTGCTCATCGAGGGCGAAACCGGATCGGGGAAGGAGATCGTGGCGCGCTCGGTGCATCTGTACAGCCCGCGCGCCTCGAAGCGGCTGGTGGCGGTCAACTGCGCGGCGCTCCCCGAGCCGCTGCTCGAGTCGGAGCTCTTCGGCCACGTCCGCGGGGCGTTCACGGGGGCGGTGTCCGACCGCCCCGGGCTGTTCCGCGAGGCGGACGGCGGGACGTTGTTCCTGGACGAGGTCGGCGACCTGGCGCCCGCGCTCCAGGCGAAGCTATTGCGCGCGCTTCAGGAGCGGCGCGTGAGGCCGGTGGGGGGCGAGTCCGAAGCCGCGGTGGACGTGCGCGTCCTCTCGGCGACTTCGCGCTCCCTGCAGGAGCTGACCCGGACGCAGCAGTTTCGTGAGGACCTCCTCTTCCGGATTTCGACCCTGCGGATCCGCGTGCCTCCGCTTCGCGAGCGGCCTGAGGACATCGAGCTGCTGGCGCGCGCCCATCTCGCGCGGCTCGCCTCGAAGACGGGCCGCCCGCTCTCGCTCGAGCCCGCGGCCGTCGACGCGCTGCGTGCCCACGCGTGGCCGGGGAACGTGCGCGAGCTGCAGCACGCGCTGGACCGCGCCGCCGCGCTCACGTCGGACGGCCGGCTCACCGCCTCGGACTTTGGCTGGCTCTCCCCCCGCAGCGGCGCCGGCGATTCAGCCGCCGCTCCCCTTCGCAGCCTGGAGGAGGTCTCGTGCGAGCACATCTACTCCGTTCTCCGCGCCGTGGGCTGGAACAAGCAAAAGGCCTCCGAGATCCTCAAGATCGATCGAAAGACGCTCCAGCGGAAACTGAAAGCGGCGGACGAGTAACGAGTTGAGAGCGACGAGCTACGAGAGGCTCGCGACTCGCGACCCGCGGCTCAGTACTCGTTCTCTTCCAGCTTTTTCGGCGCCTTGGCCTCGACCGTCGCGATCGGCTTGGCGTAGGCTTCGGGCGTCACGAAGCGGAGCTGGCCGAGCGCCATCATGGCCATGGAGGTGCCGTAGAGCTGCCCCCACGCCTCGTGGTCGGTCCAGGTCCCTTCGGGATGCTGCAGCTTTAGCAGCGCCTCCTGGATGAACGTCCCGTGCTTTTTGCGGGCGGCGGCGTCCCTGATCGAGTGCAGCGCGAGCGCGCTGTTGTAGTGGCCGTACAGGAAATAGTACGCCGCGTTCATGAAGCTGCGGGAAAAGTGGTTGCCGGGATAGCCGCGGACCCGGTCGAGCTCGCCGCGCTTCTCCACGAAAATGCGCAGCGCGTTGCCGAGGTAGGCCTGGTCGCTTTTGCCGGCGCGGAAGAGCGCCAGCTCACAGGCCGCGATCCGGCCGATCGCACCGCGGAGATCTCCCGCGGGGCCGCGCGTCACGCCCTGGCGGTACGCGTAGCTGTCCTCATGTCCCTCTTTCGGAAGGCGCAGGGCCTCGACGAAACGCAGGCCGCGGTCGATCGCCTCCTGCGGGATCTGACATCCGATCTCTTTCGCGTCCATGAGCGCCATCACCGCGGTCGCGGTGCAGAAGGTCATCGCGCCCATCTGGTAGTAGGACCAGGCGCCGTCTTCGGGCAGCCGCTGAGGCTGGCCCGGCTGGCGCTGGGGCGGCCGCTGCGGGGGCGGTGGCGGCTGCTCGCCGGGGGGCTGCTGCTCCGGCGGCTTTTTCTCCTCCTCCGGCTTTTCGACTCGAAGCAGCTTCACCTTGATGGTCGATCCCGGCTCCAGCGAGTCGACGACCGAATACAGATCCTCGACGCTTTCGATCTTCGTCTCCTGGATCTGGATGATGCGGTCGCCGGCCTTCATTCCCGCCTTGCCGGCCGGGCCGGCCCGGTCCACGTTCAGGATCAGCGCGCCCTCCGCGCCCATCTCGTCGTTGTCCGACGGAGTCACTCCGAAATAGCCGCCTTTCGAGGTGCGCGTCTTCTGGTCGCGCGGATCGGGCCCGGTCTCCTCCTTGCGGACGCGATCGGCCGCCGGGCGCTTGCGGGCTTCGTCGAGTTTCGCGCTTCCCGCGTGCTGGTTCTGGATCAGCTTGTCGGCCGTTCCCTGGATGGCGGCCTTGATCCGCTCGCGAAGCTGCGGGTTCTTGGCCGCGCGGTCGTATTCATCGCGCAAAAACTCGATCGCGAACGACCAGGTCCAGACGCCGTAGCGCGCCTTGGTGTGGAGCGGCGCCTTGGCGATCACATATTCGAGGCCGCGCTGGACGGCGTCCTCGATGCGCTTCGGCGCGAGATCCTGGTGCGCGCGGAGCGCCATGCACGAGAGCGACGTCAGCACGACGCGGTTCATGCTGTCGCCGGCGGTGCCGACGAAATTGCCGGCGGCCTGGGCCTCGGCTCCCTTGCGGAGCTGGGTGCGCGAGTTGAAGCCCCACGAGCCGGCCTCCTTCTGGTCGGCGGGCTCCTGGAACGAAAGGATGTACTCGAGCGCCATTCCGTAGGCGGTGCGGATCTCGTCGGCCTTCGCGGGCTTGCCTTCGAGGGCGAGAGGCGTTTTCGGCTGGAAGCCGGGGACGTTGTAGACCCCGCCCGGGCGCTTGCCGACGGTCACTTCGACTTCGACGGTCTGCGGCTTGGCCTCCTCCGGCGGCTTGGGCGGCGGCTGCTCATCCTGTGTCAGCGCCGGGATCGCCAGAAGGACGCCGAAAAGCGCGAAGAGCCGTTTCATGCCACCCTCGAAAATGCTCAATGTCTATACGATTGGTACGGCGGGGGGCGTGAGTTGAGACGGTCGGCCACCCCCCAGCCCGAAATTTTCGACAATTTGATCCATTTTCGGGTTCTCCTCGTTTGGGACATTTATGCGAGGCTTAAATGTCCCAAAATTGGTGATCGGCTGCACCCTGATGGCGGGGTGCGGGAACCCGGAGCCCGAATACTTGAAATTCGAGGCCCGGGCCCTCAGCGAGGCCGGCAAACTGGAGGCAGCGGGACGGCTGGACGACGCGGCCGCCAAGCTCAAGACCCTCCTGAGCCGATTTCAGCAGCTCCCCGAAAAGCTCAAGGAGAAGCACAAGGCCGGCGCGCTTGCGCTCCGGGGCCGGATCCAGGAGCTGCAGGAGCGATCGGCCGCCCGGCGCGCGCGCGAGGAGCATCTGCGGCAGGTCCGCGAAAAGGCGGCTGGTCTGAAGACGTACGAGGAGATCGTCGCCTTTCTCGCCACCCTCCCCCCGGCGGAGGAGGCGGACCTGAAAGAGCTCGTCGCCGAGCTGCGCGTCAAGCTGGAGGCGCTGCGCCCGCGGACCTGGGGCGATTTCGTCGGGCGCTTTGACGAAGCGATGAGGCAGGATCGGTTTCGCGACGCTGCGGCGGCGCTCACGGAGGCCCAGGGCGCGATCCGGGACCCCGATGAGCTCCGGCGTGTCCAGGCGGCGCGGGCGTCGCTCGAGCCCATCGCGAAGGAGGGGCTTCGCCGGCTGGAGGGGCGCTGCAAGCGAACGAAGCTCAGTCGCGGCTTGGAGGCGGCGCGCGCCGAGTTCGACCGCGACCGTTTCGCCGGCGTGCTCGACTCGAAGCTCCTGGACGAATCGTGGGAGCGCGTCGCGAGGTTCGAGTAGAATCGGCCGGGGGTGGCGAAGTTCCTCCACGGCACCGCGGGCTGGTCGTACGCCGATTGGGTCGGGCCATTCTACGAAGAGGGCACGCCCGAAGGCGCGTACCTGGAGCGCTACGCCGCGCGCTTTCCGGCCGCCGAGGTCGACTCGACGTACTATCGCACGCCGCCCGCGAAAATGGTCCAGCGCTGGGCCGAGGTGACCCCCGAAAACTTCGTCTTTTCGCCGAAGATGGTCGGCGAGGTGACGCACGAAAAGTTCCTGGTCGGCTGCGACGGCCTCGTCGAAAAATTCATGGCGGCGATGAGGCCGCTGGGGGCGAAGCTGAGCTGGGTCGTGCTGCAATTCCCGTACTACAAAAAGGCGGACGGCGTGACGCTGGAGGGGTTCCTGGAGAGGCTCGTTCCGTTCCTGGACCGGCACCGCGACAAACCTTTCGCGGTCGAGGTGCGGAACAAGCCGTTTCTCAAGCCTGAGCTGATCAGGGTCCTGTCCGAGCGTGGGACGCCGCTGGTGCTGATCGACCATGTGTGGATGCCGCCGCCGTCGGCTTTGCGCGGGATGTTCACGGCGTCGACGGTGCCGGTGAGGCTTTTGGGCGACCGGTACGGCATCGAAAAGATCACCACGAAATGGGAGAAAGTGGTGGTCGACCGTGAGGACCGGCTTCAGGAGTGGGCGGACCTGATCCGGTCGGCGCTGGCCGAGGGGAGGGACGTGCAAGCCTTTGCGAACAACCATTTCGCGGGATATGCCCCGGCGACGGCGGCGAGGCTGGCGGAGCTCGTGCTAGACTCCGCGGGGCCGGGGCACTAAGCTGGAAAGAATCCGGGGGTGGTGAATGGCACGGTTCGTCCTGATGCGTGCCGTTCCGGTGGCGGTTGCGACGCTGATCTTGTCGTCGGCTTTCGTTTTCGCCCAGGTCACCCCGGCGCACGAGGGGGGCGACGCCACCAAGTGCTCCAAGTGCGGCAAGCCTTTCGAAAAGGCGCTCAAGTACTGCCTCGACAACCTTCAGAAGGCGAGCTACATGGAGAAGATCGCCATCGGCATCCTTCTCCTGGCGGAGGGCGGCCATCCCGATGAGCTCGAGGAGTGCATCAAGGCCGCGATGCGCACCCCGGGCATGATCGGGTCGACCAAGTGGGCGGGCTGGTATATCGGCTTCGGGAGTTTCTTCCTGACCGAGGTGTACAAGAGGTATCCGCGCGAGGACGTCAAGACCTGCCTGGAGGAGATCATCAAAAAGGGGGCGCCGGAGCAGGAGCCCACCGGTGGATGGTTCTCCAGCAAGGGCTCCGCGAAAAAGGCGAACTATCCCGCCGAGGATCACGGCCAGCTGACCGCGATGGTGTACAGCGCGATGATTTCGATGAAGAAATTCGGCATGGAGGTGCCGGCGCAGACGCTGTCGCTCACCGAGGGGTACATGCAAAAGCAGTGCGGCGGCGGCGGGATCACGTACGGGACGGGGAACGGCCTCGGGGACACGACCGGCAGCCGCGGCGGATTTGCGATGGTCGGCCTGGATTTTGTCGGCCGGCGCGACCACAAGATTTTCACGACGTACCAGGGGCTCTATCCGCGCAACTTTGCGAACCTGAAGAAGGGGCATCACATCGGCGGCTGGCATTTCATGGGCGCGCTTCTCGGGTGTTACTCGCTGGGCGCGGACATATTCAATCAGCTGTGTAATCATTGGCTGGCGAAGCTGATCGGGGAGCAGCGCGACGACGGAGGGTTCTACCTGGGCGACGACGAGGCCTCCGGGGGCGAAAAGGGCTTGTTTGGGGGCGATCGCGCGTCGACGGCGTCGCTGGCGCTCTTGATGCTGCTGAAGAACCACCCGAACCAGCTCAAGCCTCCCAAGGCCGGGCCGGCGGCGAAAAAGCCGGGCGGGGGCGGCGGGGGGGGTGGGGGTGGCGGCGGCAGTCCGTTCGGGAAAAAGAAGACCGAGGAGGACGCGCCGCAATCCACGCCGGGGGGGAAGAAGTAAGAGTCGACACCCTCTGGGAGGCTTTGCCTCCTGGAGGGTCTCACTCCACACACCCTCCAGGAGGCAAAGCCTCCCAGAGGGTCTGACGGCTGATCGCTATTTTCCCTTGACCCATGCCAGCCATTGCGATTCCAGCTCGTCCACGCCCTTGGCCAGCCGCGCCTTCTTGAGCTTGCCCTTGTAGGTCTTGAGCGCCTCGTCCATGTTCTTCGCCTTTTGGAACGTCGCGACCACGTGCTGGACGAACTCCTCGCCGTACTGCTCCAGCAGAAACTCGAGCACGCTCAGGCACTCGACGTAGAACTTGTTCGCGTCCATCAGCCCGCCGCCGCCGCCCGGAGCCCCGCCTCCGCCCCCGGGAAGGCCCGGCAGCCCGCCCCCTCCCGGCGCTTCGGGCATGCGACCCGTGCCGCCTGGAACACCGCCCCCGCCCGGGGCGCCGCCCGGCAGGCCGCCGTGGCCGCCACCGCCAATCGGGTGGTTCATCTCGAAGAGCTCACGGAACTTGATAAAGTCGCCCTGCGCTACGTGCTGCTTGATCTGGTCGCGCCGCATCTTCTTCATCCCCTCGGGTTCGTGGATGCACGCGAACGACTCATCCAGCCAGTCCTTCAAATAGCTGCCGTACCCGTTGAAGCTCTTCTTCAGCGACTCGTCGCAGCCGTCATTGACGTGATGCACGAGGATCATGTGCCCGAGCTCGTGCGAGAACGGGTCCATGTCGTCGCCGCCCGGCATCCTGCCTCCGCCGGGGAGGCCGCCGCCGGCGCCCGGGAAACCGCCCATCGCCTCGGGCCACTGGAACGTCCACTGCGCGCCGTTCTTTTTCGCGTCGACCCCGCTGCCGCCGGGCGTGAGCGTGACCGCGCCGCGCTTGACCTCCTTCAGCCCCATGATCTTCTTGAAGCGCTCGCCCACCTCGTCGCACTGCTTGCCGCGCTTGTCGACGGTCGCCTTGTCGCTGCCGAACACGTCAAAGGTCTTGCCCTTGTATTCCGCCTGCGCGAACGCCGCGCCGCCCGTCGCGATCGCGAACGCCAGGGCCCACACGCTCCTCATGATGTCCCGCCTTTCGAAATTTTCACTGTTACGACACTCCAGCTCCCCCGGTTGCTCCCGCGGCGTAAACCGGCACGAGAAACACCGCGTGATAGTCGACGCCCGGGGTGACCGCCGAAACCTCAAGCTCCCAGTAGCGCGGGGGCTGGACGGCGAGCTTTGATGCCAGATCACCCCGCGGAAGCTCGAATTTGACGGGTATTTCGTGGACGCGCTCCCCTCCCTCGACCTCGAGAACCTGCGAATGCAGCTCGTGGCGCGCGATCCGGGTCGACGCGTTCCTGCCGCTGCCGCTCGTCACGTAGACCTCCTGGACGCAGCGCAGAATGACTTTGATCAAGGCCGCGGCGATGGGAAGCGTTGAATGCACCCGCCCCGCCACCGTTTCGCCGAGCTGGAACGGGAACCGGTCGAAAACGAACCGAGCCGAGCCGTACTTGAGCCCGCGCAAGATGCCGTGGATCAGCGCCCCGACGCCGATCAGGAGGAACAGGTCGAAAAGCGCCACGACGCCGATCGCGAGCGCCGGCATTTCGCCGGAAAGGAACGCGAAATAGTTGAACGGCGAGAGAAAGAGGCAGAAAAAGAGGAGACCGGGGATGGATTTCAACGCCTTGGCCAGCGCGCTGAAGCGGGCCTCGCGCGGATCCCACACATGGTCCGCCCACCACGGCTCGCCGGAGTGCCGCTCGGCGCGCGCCCTCAAGGCCGCGCGACGTGCGAGCCCTCGCAGCCCGTGCACGGCGATGAACAGTCCGGCCAGGAAGAACACGGCCCCAGCCGCGGCGATCACCCACGGCGGCGCGTGCATCCCCTCCTTCCCGAACGCGCCGGTCGACGCGACGATGATGAACGCGCCCGCCCCGAGGAACGGCAGCCCGAACAGGACCGCGCATCCGCCGTGCACGGTCGTGCCGCTCCGGTTCTCCCCGCCGATCTCCTTCACCCCATCCGATTATATTCGCGGGATCGCCCCGTTGTATGATGGTCGCAGGTCATGTGCGGGATCCTCGGGGTAGTGAGCTGGGAGCCCGTCGCGCAGCGGCTGGTCGCGGCGGCGGAGCGCCTCCAGTCGCGCGGCGAGCACTCGACCGGCGCCGCCACGCATGACGGCTCGTTCTTCTGGGACCACGCCGGGCTCGGCCCGGCCAGCGTCGTCTTCCGCGACTATGACCTCTCTCAGCTGCGCGGAAACGTCGGCATCGCGCACACCCGCTACGCCACGACCGGCGGCGGCTCGCCCGAGCGCCTCCTGCGCAACCGCCAGCCCGTCGCCAGCGACCGCCCCGGCCTGCGCACCTGCGCCAACGGCGACCTCGTGAACCTGCAATCGGCCCGCCGCGGCCTCATGCGTAAGGGCTACACGTTCCAGACCGAGGTCGATTCGAAGGTCATCCAGAACGTCCTCATCGAGCGCATGCTCGAGCGGCGCGTCCACGAAACGGAGGGGATGCCCGAGTACGTCAAGCGCCTGTTCGAAGCCGTCGAGCTCGCGCACGAGGACCTCGTGGGGGCCTACTCGTGCCTCACGATCACCGAGCGCGGGCTGCTGGCGTTCAAGGACCGCCTCGGAATCCGGCCGTGCTGCGTCGCGATGCGCGACCGGCGCGGGGACCTCTACGGCGGCCGCGAGGTCGCGTTCGCCAGCGAGTCGAGCGTCTTCAACTACTTCGGGGAGTATCGAGACATCCGCGAGCTGGAGCCGGGCGAAATGATCTTCGTCGAGCGCGAATCGCTCAAGGTCCACACGAAACGGGCCGGCACGAGCCGCGGCGCGTTCTGCTTCTTCGAGTTCGTCTATTTCGCGCGACCCGATTCGAAGTTCAAGGGGCGCGTGGTCGAGACCGCGAGGCGCGACCTCGGGCGCGTGCTGGCCGGCGAGTACGCGCACCACAAGGAGCGCGTGGACGTGGTCGTCGGCGTGCCGGGCACCGGCGTCTCCGCGGGGATCGCCATGGCGCAGGAGTGGGGCAAGCCCTTCGAAAACGCCATCATCAAGGTCGGCTCGAAGCGGTCGTTTCAGGAGACTTCGCAGGAAAAGCGCGAGCAGGCGATCGACGACAAGTTCCTCTTCATCAAGGAGTTCATCGAGGGCAAGCGCGTGGCGGTCGTGGACGACTCGAACGTCCGCGGCACGACGGCGCGCCGGCTCGCGGCGCGGCTTTTCGGACTGGGCGCGCGCGAGGTGCACCTCTACTACTTCTGCCCGAAGGTGATCGGCCCCTGCTTTTACGGCATCGACACGCCGGACGAGTCGAAGCTCGTGGCCGTCGGGCGCACGGACGAGCAGATCCGCGAGTTCGTCGGCGCGACGAGCGTCAACTATATCTCGGTCGAAGGGCTGATCCGGGGCCTCGAAATCCCGAAGGACGAGCTCTGCCTCGCCTGCGTGACGCGCCAGTATCCCACGCCCGTCGCCGAGGCGCAGGAGCGCGTGTCGCTGCGCAACAACGAGCGCAGCTCGTGCGCGGAGAGGAACAAGTAGGGTACTTGGGATCGAGGATCAGGCCCTTCGAGCGTGCCGTTCGGAGCTTTACGGGATTCCTGGTCCGATGAAGAGCTGGACCGCCAGAGCTCCTCGCGAGCGCTTGGGCTCGCCCGTCCGCCCCGTCGAAACGAGAACTTGCGCAGCGAGGGTGAGTCAGGTCAAGTGGCGGGTGCTCCCGGCATTTCGGGGGGGACAAAGTGCTCAAGCATCTTGTTGGCGGCGTCTCTGGCCTCCTCCTCGCGGCGGCGGGGTTTTGGGCGTGGCAGGCATTCAACGTCGAGGGGCCCCCCCAGCCACAAGAGGACGCGGTTTCCAAGTTCCTGAAATCGGTCCGACTGAGCCAGGCCAAGACCGACGAGGAGCTGAATCGTACGCTGGAGTTTCTCCGCTCCCAGCAGGAGAGGGTCATCGCCTGCAAGAAGCCGTTCATCGACTCGCGGGTCGCCCTCTTCGATGCGCATCGCCGGGTCAAGGCCGTCGGCGAAGAGCTCCCCGGCGTCATCAAGGAGCTGGAAAAGGCTGATGCGGACAATACGATCGACCATTTCGGGCCGAGAATGACGCTGGCCCAGCTGCAAGCCTCGCTCTCTGTATACGGGATAACCTACGACGCCAATCACTCTCTCGGGAAGCTCGCCCTGAAGCTGCCGGACGAGATCATCCAAATGGCCGAACTCGGCAAGCGGATTCGCGATCAACGAACGACGTGGTTTTCAGGGGCGGAGGCTCTCCGGGAAACGATCGGGGGGCTAGTGAGACTCCGAAACGGGAATGACCAGGCGCTTTCCACATTGGAGAACTCTGCCAAGGCCGTCGACGAACAGCACCGGCAGGATCTGGTGGCCATTGGCGGCATCCTCGAGGCGGTCAAGGAGCTGCTGCTATGGAGCCGGGACGCTACGGCGGCCAAAGCGGCCACCGTCCAACGATTCGCGGATTGGATGAATCAAACGGTGCAGCCGGCGCTGAAAGCTACCTTGGATTCTTCGAAATCGATGGCCGGGATCCCCCCGCAGGCAGCGTACGAAAAGAAGCTGTCGGGAGACTCGACGGTTATCCTCGACGCGCTGCTGAAAGAGATCCAGGTTCTGGAGGGAAAGTAGCCGGGCTCAAAATCCTCCCAGCTCCGTTAGCATCCTCTGGCGCATGTGACGCACCCGGTCGGTGTATTCCTTCCGGAATTTCTCGAACGCGGCGTCGGGCAGCACCCACTTGTTCCCTTCGGTCGTGTGCCCATGGGCCGTGGCGATGATCTGCGCCAAGGAATCAAAGTCCTCGTGGAAGGGTTGATCGTAGACGACCTTGAACGCCGAAGCCATCCCAAGCAGGTTGAGTTCCACAACGAGGCACTCGCGGTCCTGCACCATGGCCCGGGGAGCCATCATGCACCCGATCAACTTGTTACTTCGATCCTCGAACTCTTTGAGCAGGCCGAGCTTGAGTTCGGCTTGCTTTCGCTCATCTTGCCAGCGATCAGTAATCGCCTTCGCGATCAGCCCGAGGATCAAGGCGTTCACCAGAGCGAGCGGAAGTTTGTCCGTGGCAAAATTCTTGAGCCATGCTTTCACGGATTTCCCCCCTTGAAAGAAAGTTTGATGTCAAAGTAGATTCACGATCCGCCGAGGGAAGGAAAAATGCATTGCCGTAGGGAACCGGAGTTCCTGTCGAGGCGAAGGGAGAGACGTTCGCCGCGGGCTCGCGGGGCCTACTTGCTGCTGGACGGAGTCTCCTGCGGCGAATCCGGCTTGGGGGAGCGGGAGAAAGGGCTTCCGCCGGCAACCGGCCTTCCTTTCACCTTTGGATTCAGCCGCTCCGGATCCTGCAGCAGCAGAAAGAGCGCGAACGCCGCCGTCGAGCCGATGTTGTTGCCGATCAGCTTCATCTCGCCGCCGCCCGCGCCGTCGTCGCCCATCAGCAGGCTGCCGTCGGGCGCCTGCTTGGCGATCAGCTTGTCGAGCCACTCGTCCGTCAGCGCGCGGTAGATCCGCAGCCGGTGGCACGCGAGCGTTACCGACAGCAGGTGGATGCACCCTGTGCCGTGGCCTTTGTCCAGCCGCTTGAGCCGCTCCGGCAGCGCCTTGACCGCCGTCGTGTAGATTTCGTGCGACGTCATCCCCGCGTTGTGAAGGCCGATCGACGCCATCCCGACGCGGCTGCCGCTCGTTTCGCCCCATGCGTCGCGAGTCCCGTAATCGAGGCCGGTCGGCCGCAGCAGTTTCGTCAGGTTTTCGTTCACCTTTTCGATCATCCCCTTGGGCGTGTCGATCCCCGCGGTCTTCATGTTGAGGAGCGTCGTGTAGAGCATGCTCGTGACGATCGAAAGGTCGTCGGCGCAGTACTTTTTCCCGAACCCGAGGTTGTGGTTCCAGCCGCCCGTCGGCTCCTGCGTGGTCTGCGCGGTCGCGACGAGCTCCACGAGCGCCTGCTTGATCTCCGGCGTCGGCTGCAGGCGGTAGCACTCGGAAAGGAACAGGCCCGCCATGCCGAGGTACCAGCCGCCGTTGAACGATTTCGCGCTGGCCTTGGCGCGCGACGCCATCTCGATCACCTTCTGCAGCTCGGCGGGGTGCCGGCCGTCGGCGAGAAAGAGAAAGCCCGCGATGATCTTTTCGGGGAAATCAGCCTTGGGAAACCGCTCCAGGACGCTGGCCACCGCTCTTTGGTACGGCCCCGAGCATTTTTTGCAGGCGGCGAGATCTTTGTGCGCGTGGGACGCGGCGCCGTCCTGGGCGAGGGCAAGCGCGGCGACGAACTCGAAAACCATGAACCACCCCGTGAAAGAAAGGCCTCCTCCCTCGATACCATAGGAGGGGGCGGGCCGACCTTTCGCCCGGAGTTAGTCTTTCTTCGCCGTCCGCTTGACGACCGGGTCGGTCTGCCCGTGCTTTTTGTTGAACGAGCACTCGGTCTTGTGCTTGTTGTAACGCTTCCAGCGCTGCCAGGTGTCGGGGCACCAGTGCACGAGGTAGAGCTGGCCGAGGAAGGTGTTCATCTCCTTCTTCTTCCAGTCCTTCCACTCGGCGCCTGAGCCGCTGGCCGCGCGGTTCGTGATCGCGCCCAGCGCCTTTTTGCACGAGTCGCCCAGCGCGGCGATCTGCTGGTTGTTCATCCCCTTGAACCAGCCGTTGCCGACGCCCGCGCCCTGGCCGCCGCCGTTCGGGTTGTAGCCGCCGGTCCCGTTAAAGTCGGCGGCGTCCAGGACCACGATGATCGAATCCATCGAGTCCGGGCTTCCGATCGAGCCCAGCGCGTCGAGGATGTCCTTGACGATCGGCATGACGTCCGGGTCCTGGTAGTTCTTGAGCAGGGCCTGCAGGGGCTTGGCCCCCTCCTCGCGGTCGAGTTTCTTGAGGCCTTCGATGAGCGCTTTCATCACGGCCTGGTCTTTTTCATTGGCCGCCAGCGCGCCCACGAGCCCTTGGACCGATTTCGGATGGTCGACGTCCGCCAGCGCGCGAATCGCCGCGAGCCGCAGGTTGACCGTTCCCTTGGCCGGGTAGCCCAGGATGGGGTCCAGCAGCTTGTCTTCCTTCAGCTCGAAGGCCTTGCGCGCGATCTCCTGGATCGCCGAGATCTGGGTCCCCTCCTCCTTGGCGCCGCTGTCTTCGCGAAATTTTTTCAGGGCCTCGGAGACGGCCTTGTCGCGCTCCTGCTTGGCCTTCTTGGCGGCCTCCCGGTCGCCGTCCTGGGCGACCAGGCCGAGCGCCAGAAAGGCGCCTGCGATGGCAAGAGAGAGGATCCGTCCGTTCATGGCCACGCCCCTGTAAAACGAGCCCCCTATATAATACCCGTTTCCGGGGGGGATTCCTCAGGGGTGGAACAGAATCATCAAATGATTCTGTTCCATATCCCTCTCAGTTTTTGAGTCATCCGGGCTCTGGTCCGAATTCAGGTCGACCCTGCCGTAGAGCTTCAACTTCGCGGGAGCCAGGGGCGGTATGGAACAGAACCTTTAAATGGTTCTGTTCCATCAGTTCAGCCGGATTTTGCCGTAGAAATACTGCTCAGGGTCGCGCTTTTGCTCGAAGGACTCGAGCAGGGCCGCGACGCTGTATTTTGCCGTGCCGCGGAACGCCTCGGCGCCGCCGCGCATCACCACCACCTCGCGCGACATCGAAATCCCCATCTTTTCGTTGATCAGGATCTCCAGGCCGTTGGCGCTCCCTTCGACCGTGATCTTGTTGCCCCCCTCGATCTTCGCCTCGATCCGCCCGCCGCGCCCGACCGACACGACCTTGAGCCAGAAAAAGACCTTCTTGTACGGGCGGTACGGCGACCAGATCACGTGCTTCGGGTACGGGTTGCGCGTCTTGCCGCCGATCCAGGCGTAGATCGGCGAGACCCCGTCCTTCGGGTAGCCGTGCCCCAGGTTGTTGTACTCCTTGTAGATGTAATCGTAGGGGCCGTACTGGTCCTTGAGCTCCTGCAGCGCCTTGGCGTTCTCCTGGTCCGACTTGGGGCCGACCTGCTTGTCGTCGGTCGAATGGTAGAAGTAGATCGGCGTGTTCTTGAGGTTCGCGATGATGTCCCGCGGGAACAGGCCCCCCGCCATCGGCGCAAGCCCCGCGAACATGTCTGCGTGGTTGCAGCCGATCGACCACGTCCCGAAACCGCCCATCGAATGGCCGACGAGGTAGATCTTGTTCGTGTCGATCGAAAAGCTGCGCCGCAGGCCCTGGATCAGCTCCAGCACCCACCGCTCCTCGCGCTCGGTGTTCCAGGCGGTGTCCGTCTTCTGCTTGACGGCGGGGTAGACCTTGATCGCCGGACCGGGGCAGCCGCCCAGTCCCGGCGCGTTCGCTCCCGGGTCGCCCGCGCCCTGCCCGCCGCCGTGCAGGCTGATCCACAACGCGACCTTGCCCGAGCCCGCCGCGCTCGCGTCGATGATGTACTCGCCGTTGTGCTCGGGGTGGCTGTAGCGCACGCGGCCGTTGCCGCCGCCGTGCTTCGAGCCCTTGAGCGCGAGGCCCTGCATCGTCTTGTAAAAGCCGTCGATGTCCTTTTTCGAAACCGCGAACTGGGCGTCGATTTTTTCGACCTCGGCCAGGATCCCGTCGCGCGCGTCGTCCTTGGCGTCCCAATAGTCGTGGATCAGCTTGTTGAGCTTGGATCGCGCGTCGGCGTCTAGAACCGGCCGGTCGTCTTTCTGTGCCGGCTCGGCCGCCGGGCCCGCGTCCGGCTTCGGCGTGGACGGCTTGGGTTTCGAAAACGGGCTGTCCTGGCCCAGGAGGGCCAATGGCAGCAGGAAGAAGAGCGGAAGGTGCTTCATCTATGGGACCTTGATCCGGGCGTAAAAGTACATCTGCTCGTCCTTTTTCGCGTCGATGGAATCGAGCAGCGCCGCGACGCTATGGCCGACCCTCCCTTTGAAGACCTCCTTCCCATCCCGCTCGACGATGATCTCGCGCCCCAGCGTAATGCCCATCTTATCGTTGAGGTAGATCTCGAGGTTCGAAAAGTTGCCCGCGAGCACGATCTTGTTGCCGCTTTCGATCTTCGCCTCGACGCGCGAGCCCGAGCCGGGATTTTCGAGCCGCAGCCAGAAAAAGTTTCGCTTGTACGACCGCGTCGGCTCCCAGATGACGTGCTTGGGGTAGGGGTTGCGGGTCTTGGTCTTCATCCAGTTCCAGATGGGCCCGACGCCGTCGGGCGGGAGGCCGTGGCCGATGTTCGGGTACTCTTTGTAGACGTAATCGTAGGGCCCGAACTGCTTTTTGTACTCCTCCAGCTTTTCGGCGGCGCGGCGGTCGGGCGCGGGTCCCACGCGCGGGTCGTCGGCGCCGTGGTAAAAGTAGATCGGCGTGGCCTTGAGGTTCTCGACGATGCCGCGCATGATCTCGACCTTGCCGTTCTGCTGGCCTTGGCCGTTGCTGAAGGTGAAGACGCCGCCCGCTTGCGGCGAGATCGCGGCGAAAAGGTCGGCGTGGCGGCCGCCGATCGACCAGGTGCCGTAGCCGCCCATCGAATGTCCGGCGAGATAGATGCGGTTGGTGTCGATCTGGAACGATCGCTTCATGGCCTCGATCAGTTCGAGGACGTACTGCTCTTCGCGCTCGGTGTTCCAGGCCGAGTCGTCTTTCTGGATGACGGTGGGGAAGACGTTGACGGCGCCGGGCATGCCGCCGAAGAGGCCGGCGATCTGGCCGGCGTCGCCGACGCCCTGGCCGCCGCCGTGCAGGCCGATGAAGAGCATGTTGCCCGAGCCGCCGAGGATGTACTCGCCCGGATAATCCGGGTGGCCGAACTTGGAGCGGCCGCTCGCGCCGCCGGTGTGGCGCGGGCCTTCCCGCGCGAGGGCGAGAAAGTCCTTTCGAAACTTTTCGATGTCGGCTTTCGAAACTTCCTTGCCGTTTTCGAGGGCGACGACCTTGGCGAGGAGCGCCGGCTTGGCGTCGGATTTGGCCTTGAAGTACTCGCGTGCGATCTTCGAAATTTCGGAGCGGGCCTCGGCCTCGAGGGCCGGTTTGGCGGGTTCGTTGCTAGCCGGTTCTGAAGAGGACGAGTCCGATTTCGCGGGCTCTTTCTGTTCCTTGGGCTCCTTGGGCGGGGTCTTGCGGGAGAAGGGGCTGTCCTGGGTCAGCCCGAAGCTGGGGAGGAGAACCGCCAGGGCCAGAAAGAGAACCCACCACCGCCGTTGTGACATGATGATCCTGCCCGTCATTTCCGAGCAAACCGCGTTCCGGTGCGATCCCCGGGGCCGCTCATAACCCTAACGGCCGTAGGGGCTTGGCGCCGATCTCGCGCTCCATGTAAATCCACGCTTACAGGTGACGGGCTGCGGAGGGATTAGTGTAACTACCGCTTTACAAGGTGTACAGGCTTCATGTTCAGAATAACCGACGAACTGGTTTGACAAGCGGTGTCAGGTTTTTGCCGAGGAGAAATTTCACGGCTCAGCCAAGTAGTGACATCCCCCCCTGGACCTATCCAAGGCGGCGTGGTGGTAGCCCATCCCTATATCACCGGCACCCCAAGATCACGCAAGTATGCGAAAGTCGGATCGTAGAACTCAGGCGAGCGCGTGGGATCTTCACTGTCTCCTTCTGGAATCGCGATTACCATTCCTTGCCGCGCACGTGTCAGCAGTACCCGATATGCGTTCTTCAAGTATCGCTGCCGTTCTGGCTTATGAATCCGATTCCACCGATCGCCACAAAATGACCAGTCGTCCCATTTGCCGTCCCCCGAGAAGCGCAGATCCGCATCCCACGCGACACATGACCAATCCAACTCCAACCCCTGCACGTCGAACTCGGTCGCCACGTCCTCCAAGTAATATGAAGACCGGACGTCCTCCTTCCCGTCAAGGAACCAATGTACAGGATCGACCGGCGATCTAACCGCGATCGCGTGAGGGCGCAACCGCTCGGCCTTCGATGAGACCACAATCCCGTATCGCTCCGAACCGCGAGCCTTTTCCTTGAGCCATCGCTTGGCGACCTCCAACCGACGCGTCATCACCACTGGATAGGCGCCTGGTACTTTGCGGAGCGCCTCGCGCGCGCCTTGAACGTCCAGATCCAGGAGTCGCTTGACGACTTCGGAAACGTTCTCAGCCCGAAAGGATCTCATGGAGGTCGCCAGGTGCAGCGCTTCGACGTAACTTACGCCCTTGCGCTCCTTCAACGCCTCCAGCAACCGACCCGCTTCATACTCGTTGTCGGTCAACCGGGGCGAGATGTAAATGTCCCAATCGGGGAAAGACCTTCGAAGTGCCGAGATCCACTCCCCAATCCCGGCCTCCCCCGTGTTGATCTCCTGTCCTCCACCTACCAGACAGATGACAACCGCCCAATCGGCGTGTCGATCCAGGCACGAGATCAGGTACTCTGGCTCGGACTGTTTAAACCCCGGACGTTTCTTCTTCCGCCTCATGAATTCGGATGTCTGCTTCAAGTTCCACGCCCTTTGGGCCTCATCAAAGAGCGCGACGTGCTCGACCGGCGGCTTTGAATCAAGCAGGCACTCGTCTCGGAAATGATGGATGTTCTGGATAAAGGCCTTGACTTTACTTCGAGCCTCGAAAAGTCGGACTGGCGTGCCCCCCTCGTCGCCGCGTCGAACGTGGTCACGAGCCAGTGCCTCACAGAGGATCCTCACGAGGGGTCCATTGCCGGAAAGGAAGACCGCATAGTGTTCGTCCCTCTTGTCCATGAAGCGAGTGGCGGTGTCGAGACCGACAAGCGTTTTGCCCGCTCCAGGAACACCCGTAACGAAGCAGATCGACTTGCGCGAACGCTCCTTCGATGTACGAATGATTTCGGCGAGGACACCAGAGGTCTGCGCGAGGTTTACTGCATCGGCCTCCTTTCGCGAGATGTCCTCGACCGAATGGCGGCTATAGAGAGCTATCGCTGCTTCAATGATCGTGGGAGTCGGGCGGTATCCGCCTGATTCCCAAGTCGCTCGGTCGATCGTCTCTGTCCCTAGCGACCGCAGTATCCCCTCCAAGGCGGTTCTCAGCTCGGCGGGAGCTACGCGAACTGGCTGGAAGGTCTTGTCGGGGCGAGGAGTCATGGTCGGCGGGAGGGACCCTGGCGGGGCCTCGGTGGAAACAAGAATCGGAACGACGAATCGACTGTGACTGGTTTCGTGAAAATTCTTCAGATCGAGGGCATAGTCCCAAACCTGGTCCTCACCGGCGCGGGTGAACGCGACTTCGCCGACCTTAAATTCGATGACAACGATGGCGGGCCCGACGAGCAGGACGACGTCGGCACGCCGACCCATTCGAGGTA